>JADMIO010897327.1_pt1 | contig 66506 bp, 61 predicted proteins | sample 8958161 | NCBI WGS metagenome assembly JADMIO01 (sample SAMN16585339, study PRJNA669376) | soil metagenome | isolation source: Crop rotation soil | place: USA: Cullars Rotation, Alabama | collected 2011 | reverse complement strand
CCGCGACTTCAAGTCACGTGAATTCCAAGCTTCGGATCCCACTGTGCTGGAAAGCGTGGTCCTCCCGAACCGCGATCAGGCGGTTGTGCGCGGCGTCGTGGATCACGTCCGCGTAGCGCCAGGCGCGCTCGGGCGTGAGCGGCACCAGCTGGCCGGGCCCGGTGACGCGGTTGAGCCGACCGGTCACGAAATCGGAGACCACGATCAGGTCGCCATCGACGAAGGCCGCGGTCCCGCCGTACTCGTGGACGCGGGAGCGGCAGTTGAAGCCCTCCGGCGTCATCCGGGTCAGCGTGCCGTCGAGCTCGCGTCGCACGAGGACCTGCCGGCCGCCCTCATCGGGGCGTCCCTCGATCCACCAGCGGACGCCGTCGACGCCGTCCGGCTCGGCGAGGAACACGACGCGATCGGTCAGCCGCTCGATCTTGAACGGCGAGACCCAGGATCCGTATGGAGCGACGGTCGTGCTCACGTGCGACTCCTTACGGCGCCCTAGGTCCCGTGCTTCCAGGAGGCGATGTACTCGGCCTGCTCGGGCGTCATCGACTCGATATCGATCCCGAAGGAGCGCAGCTTGAGGCGCGCGACCTCCGCGTCCATCGACGTCGGGACGCCGTAGACCCGCTTCTCCAGCTCGCCGTGATGCTGCACGACGTATTCCGCCGCGAGCGCCTGGTTGGCGAAGCTCATGTCCATGACTGCGGCCGGGTGCCCCTCGGCGGCGCCGAGGTTCACGAGGCGCCCCTCGGCGATGAGGTGGAGGCGCTTGCCGCCGACATCGAACTCCTGGACGTTCTCGCGGACCTCGCGGATGTGGCCCTCGGCCATCTGGCGAAGCGCCTGGAGGTCGAGCTCGGCGTCGAAGTGGCCGGAGTTCGCCATCACGGCGCCATCCTTCATCGCCTCGAAGTGCTCGCGCCGGAAGACGTTGACGTTCCCCGTCGCGGTGACGAAGAGGTCCCCCCAGGCGGCCGCATCGCCAGCGGTCATGACCTGGAACCCGTCCATCAGGGCCTCGAGGGCGCGGATCGGGTCCACTTCGACGATCGTCACGTGGCCGCCGTGGCCGGCCATCCGCGAGGCGATGCCGCGCCCGACCCAGCCGTAGCCGGCGATGACGACGTTGCGGCCGGCGATCAGGAGGTTAGTGGCGCGGAGGATGCCGTCGAGGGTCGACTGGCCCGTCCCGTAGCGGTTGTCGAAGAGGTGCTTCGTCTGGGCCTCGTTGACCGCGATGACGGGGTAGCCGAGGGCATTGTCCGCGGCCATCGCGCGGAGGCGGATGACGCCGGTCGTGGTCTCCTCGGTGCCCGCCATGACCTCCTTGACCTGCTCGGCGCGCTCCTGGTGGAGCAGCGACACGAGGTCGCAGCCGTCGTCCATCGTCAGCTGGGGGTGCGTGTCCGCCACCGAGTTCAGGTGCAGGTAGTAGGTGTCGCGATCCTCGCCGCGGCGGGCATGCACGGGGATGCCGTACTCGGTGACGAGCGCCGCCGCAACGTCGTCCTGCGTCGACAGCGGGTTGGACGCGGCGAGGACCACGTCGGCGCCGCCGGCCTGCAGGGTCCGCATGAGGTTTGCGGTCTCCGTGGTCACGTGCAGGCACGCGCCGATGCGCAGCCCCGCGAGCGGCCGCTCCCGCGCGAATCGCTCGCGGATGGATCGAAGGACCGGCATCTCGCGCTCGGCCCACTCGACGCGACGAACACCCTCGCCCGCGAGGCCAAGGTCCGTGACGTCGTGCGTCGCCTGGGTCATCGTCATGCTGGTCAAGACTCCCTGTTTCGTGCGAACCGTCGAAGCGCGCCGGCGATGTCGGCCCACAGCGAGCCGATCCGATGGCCGAGCCGCTCCTCGAACCTGACGTGCTCGACGTAGCCGAGCTTGCGATACGCGTTCAGCGCCGGCGGATTGTCCGACCGGACGTTGAGCACGACATGGTCGCAGAACTCGAGGAGGCGAGCCGTCACGGCGGCGGTCGTCGCCTGGGCATAGCCCCGCCCGCGGAACTCCGGCTGCGTGAGGACGTTGCCGACGACCGCGATCCCGGCGGTCCGCCCGATCACGTGCGTGCCCGCCGCCGCAACGAGCCGGCCGTTGACCCGGATCCCGTAGTAGATGCCCTCCGCGATCGACTGCGGCGCGAGCCAGCTCCCGAAGCCGAGCCGGTAGAGGCGGTTCAGCTCGCCCGCGTCCGATGGCGACAGGGGCTCGACGCCTGGATCCTCCGCGGCTCGGAACGTCGCGCGGTCAACCCACATCCGGACCATCTGCGGACCCGGCTCGACGCGGTAGCGGGCCAACACCGCTGCCTCGCTGGCCGGGAGATAGGCGAGGTACGCGATCGAGGGCTTGATGACGTCGCGCAGGATCGCCGCGACGCCATCGTCGCGGCCGGCGATGAACAGCGGCTGCGGGGACGGCCCGCCGTACTCGAGCACCAGGGAGACGACCTCGTCGCCCGATCTGGCGATCCCCCATCGCGCCCGACCGGCATCACGATCCTCGAGGTCGGCGAGGGCATACGCGGCATAGATGCGATCGCGCTCGAGGAACGGCTTGAGCAGCTCGCGATCCGTCGTCTGGCCGACATCGAGCTTCGTCGACGCGCGGTCCAGCGCGACCGTTGCCATCAGCGCATCGCCTCAGAACGCGGCGCCGACCGGCTTGGCCGGTTCGAGGGCGTAGGGCTGCCGGGGCAGGCGGCGGGCGTCGCGTCGGGCCATGGCCGCCTTGAGGGAGACATCGAAAGGAGCCCGCAGGACGCCCTCCTCGGTGACGATCGCGGCGATGAGGTCCGCCGGGGTCACGTCGAAGGACGGGTTCCTGACGGCCGTGCCCTCCGGCGCGATGTGGACGCCACGGATCTCGGTCACCTCCGTGGCGGCGCGGTCCTCGATCGGGATGCCGGCGCCGTCCGCCGTCGCGAGGTCCACGGAGGACAGGGGCGCGGCGACCACGAACGGGATCCCGTGTCGCTGCGCGAGCACGGCGAGCGTGAACGTCCCCAGCTTGTTGGCGGTGTCGCCGTTCGCCGCGATCCGATCCGCACCGACGACGATCACATCGACCTCGCCCTGGGCCATGAGCGGCCCGGCGGCCATGTCCGGGATCAGGGTGTGCTCGACGCCCGCCTGCTGCAGCTCCCACGCGGTGAGACGGGCGCCCTGGAGGTAGGGACGCGTCTCGTCCACCCAGACGTGCAGCTCTCGCTCGTGCGCGTGGGCCGCCTGCACGATGCCGAGGGCCGTCCCGAACTGCCCGCAGGCGAGCGGGCCGGTGTTGCAGTGGGTGAGGACCTGGAGCGGCCGGCCCTCGGTAGCAGGAAGGATCGACTGGCCGGCCTCCGCGAGTCGCCCATGGTCGTCGGTGGCCTCGTCGACGATCGCCATCGCCTCCGACCACAGCGCATCGGCGATCTCCTGGCCGTGCTCGGAGAGCTTCCCGATGTCCTCGTAGCGGGCCATCAACCGGTCGACCGCCCAGCCGAGGTTGATCGCGGTCGGGCGAGAGGTTCGAAGGATGCTGGCCGCGCCGTCGAGGATCGCGCGACGCGCGTGGGCCTGGGCCTTGGCCGCCCGCTTCGCTGTGAGGGCGAGGCCGATCGCGGCAACCTGGCCGATGGCCGGCGCGCCGCGAACGACCATGTCCCGGATCGCCCGCGCGGCGTCATTCGCGCTGCGGACCGGCATCTCGATCAGCTGGTCCGGGAGCCGGCGCTGGTCGATGAGGAGGAGGACGTCGTCCGATTCGAAGCGGAACGGCGTACGGAACCCCGCCGGGGCGTCAGTGCCGGCGGCTCCGCCGGGCAGCGCCGCCGGTCCTGCTGTGCCTCCAAGAAGGCCCGCGCCAGTCGCGCCCGCCCCGGCTGTCGCCGCGGTCCCGTTGGATGCCGATCCGAGGAGCACCGAGGCTTCGGCTGCAGATCGATCCCGCAGCTCGGTGACCGCGCCGACGACCTGGCCGGCACCGGTGATGAGCTCGCCCGCAAACCTTCGGAAGAACTGCCGCCGGTCGGGATCGAAGGCGGCGGGCTCGGCGCGCTCGGCCTCGTTGGCGGCGTCGCTCGCGCTGGTCGGATCGGTGGGCGGGGCTTCGTCGGTCATGCGCGGAGGCTGCTCAGGGGCGCGAACGTCAATACCGGATCACGCTCGTCACGCGCCGGCCGCCGAGGCGCTCTCGGCCGTGCAGGAACTCGAGCTCGACGAGGAACGCCAGACCGACGATCTCACCCTTGAGCCGCTCCACCAGCTCGATCGTGCCCTGGACCGTCCCGCCGGTCGCCAGCAGGTCGTCGACGATGAGGACCTTCTGGCCGGGCTCGATCGCATCGCGGTGGATCTCGAGGGTGTTCGAGCCGTACTCGAGCGCGTACTCGACGGACAGCGTCTCCGCCGGCAGCTTGCCGAGCTTCCGAACCGGGACCAGCCCGGCGCCGAGCTCGTAGGCCATGGGTGCGCTGAAGATGAAGCCGCGCGACTCCATGCCGATCACGATGTCCAGCTGGTCGCCGCGATACGGCTCGAGCATGAGCCGGATGGATTCGCGATACGCAGCCGCGTCCTTCAGGACGGTGGTGATGTCGTAGAAGAGGATGCCCGGCTTGGGGAAGTCCGGGACCTCGCGGATCTTCGCTCGAAGCTCCTCGGCGGACACGAAGCGGGATCCTCCTTGGTGGGTTCGCGCTCGAAGCTCGCGCCTGGGCGAGCGGGGCCCGAGTCTACCGCACGGACCCGACGGCACCAGCCTGACGAGCGGCGACGGAGGCTTCGGCGACGGCGAGGCGCGGGGACAGGAAGAAGCCGATCCACGCCGCGGCCGAGCCGATGGCGATGGCAACGGCAAGCCCCGGCGCCGGGCTGCCACCGGAGGCGACGGCGGTGTGGACGAGGGCGGCTGCCACGCTCGTCCCGAGCGCCGTCCCGACCGAGTCGGACAGCGTCAGTGCGGCGGTCACCGTGCCCTGCTCTTCCCGCGGGACGTCGCGGAGCACGATCAGGGCGAACTGCGCGTACGTGAGCCCCATCCCGAAGCCCGCGAACCCGAAGATCGGGATGGCAAGGAATGCCGGGACCTGGTCGAGCAGGATCAGGCCGAGCCCGGCGATGCCGATCGCCACGATGGGGAACCCGATTCGCACGAACCACTCGTGCGGGAAGCGAGCGGAGAGCCGCGCCTGCGTCCATGAACCCGCGGTCCACGAGACCGTTGCGGCGGTGATCGCGATGCCGGCGGCGAGGGCGGACCAGCCGCGGACGTCCTCCAGCAGGAGCGCGACGTAGACATCGACGGCGAAGAAGGCAAACGTCAGGACGCCGCGGAGGAGGATCGCGGCCGGGTAGCCCCGTGCCGCTCGAAGCGTCCCCGGCGGCACGATGCGCGAGAACGCGAAGATCGCGATCGCGAGGCCGACGACCGCGAACAGGACGAGCTGCGGGCCCGGTTCGCCGGCGAGCCCGATGGTGACGAGACCGATGCCTACCGCAACCAGGACGCCGAAGAAGATCCGGCTGCGCTGGACGCCGGCCGCCGTCTCTGCGGCGGCGGCATTCGCCGCGGGCGCGACCCGGCCCTGGTCGCTGGGGTGCATCCCGGACAGTCCACGGTAGGCAAGGAAGCCGGACACGGCGAGGAGCGGAAGCAGGCCGAAGAAGATCAAGCGCCAGTTCAACGCCTCCGCCACGGCGCCGGCAATCGCGGGCCCGAAGACGCCGGGCAGGATCCAGGCGGTTGAGAGCGTGGCGAACATCCGCGGCCGGAGGTGCTCCGGAAGGGTCCGCCCGATGGCCACGTAGGCAATCGGCGGGATCGCGCCGCCGCCGAGGCCCTGGATGAACCTCGCAGCGATGAGCATGCCCATCGACGTCGCCGAACCCGCGATCGCGAGGCCGGCCGCGAACAGCCCGATGCCCAGGAGGAATGGCAGGACGACGCCGCGGCGGTCGATGAGGGTCCCCGCGATGACGATCCCGAGCAGCGAGGCCACCAGGAAGGCCGTGAAGACGAGCCCGTAGAGCTCCAGCCCACCGAGCTCGTTGGCGACCACGGGCATCGCGGTCGCGACGGCGAGCGCCTCGGCAGCCACCAGGGTGATCGTGAGGACGAGCCCGATCGTCAACGGCCGGCGTTTCGCCGACCACAGGCCGTCACCGTCGCCGCCATCCACCCTGGCGGGCGACGGACCAGCGAGGCTCTCCGGATGCGCGAGCTCCTCCGGCGTCACGTCGCCGTGGTCATGCTCGTGCGCCCCGTGGGCGTGACGGTGCGCGGGCGGCGCGTCCTCGGTGGGCATCCGAGGAGTATGGCGGCGACTACGGAAGGACGACGTCGCCCTCGTCGGTCACGGTCCAGAAGGGGTTGTGCGCGATCTCCCAGGGGTGCCCGTCCGGGTCGATGAAGATGCCGTTGTAGCCGCCCCAGAATGTCTCGGCGCCGCCGCGGGCGATCGTGGCTCCCGCGGCGCGGGCGCGCTCGAGGAAGGCGTCGACGTCGGCCGGCGAGCCAAGGTTGTACGCGACGGTCACACCGCCCCAGCCGCCGTTGTCCTCGACCTCGCTGTCCTTCCGGAGCTCCTCGCGGGTCCACAGGGCGAACACCATCGAGCCTGACTGGAAGAAGACAACGCCGTCCTCCGGCTTCGAGCTGCTCCGCCAGCCGAGCGCCTCGTAGAAGGCGCGTGATCGCTCGAGGTCAGCGACACCGAGCGTGACCAGGCTGACCCGTGGCTGCATCTCAGCCCTCCTTCGATTGCACTGCCTCGAGCAGGCGGTCCAGCTGCTCGATCCGCGATCGATGGTGCGCGACCTCGGCGGACATCGTCTCCCGCGCGGAATCCGAGCCCTTCCCATAGCTGTGCCGAAACCCGCGGCGGTTGGCCTCGGCGAGCTCCGTGGCGCGGGCCGCGAGAAGCGCGCCACGGAGGATCCTGGCTTCCTCGTCGGTGAGGTCGAGCTGCAGCCGTGCCATCAGATCGGCTCGTCGAAGCCAGGGCGCTCGGACGGCCCGTAGGGGTTGGCTCGCGACGACGCCTCCGGCCGATCCGGGCGCATGGTCGAGAGGACCGCGGGATCGACGTGCGCGGTCTCGGTGGAAAGTCGCGCGACGATGGCCTGCGTCAGGGTCCAGCCCTTGAGCGGGTCCCTGGGCAGGCGGATCCGGACCTGGTTCGAGGCGAAGGTCACGTCCGCATGCCGGACGCCGGGCAGCGAGCCCGGGGTGAGCAGCCGCATCGCCGTCGCGCGGGACAGGCCCGCCCCGAACCGAACGACGAGGTTTCCTTCCTCGCGCGACATCGAGGCCACGCCGACCGCCTCGGCCGCGAGCCGGAGCTCGGCAACCTCGGCGAGACGCTGGACCGGCAGCGGCATCGGCCCGAAGCGGTCCGTGACCTCCTGCCGGAACGCCGCGACTTCGCCCTGGGTCCGGGCCCGCGCGAGCCGCCGATACAGCTCCAGCTTCTGTGCCTCCTCCGGCACGTAGTCGTCGGGAAGGTGCGCCTCGAGCGGCAGGTCGATCACGGCATGCTGCGGCACCAGCACGGGAGCGCGATTCTCTCGGGACGCCTTGCGCTCCTCCACGGCATCCGCGAGCAGCCGGGAATAGAGGTCGAACCCGACCGCGGCCATGTGCCCGGACTGCTCCCCGCCGAGGATGTTGCCGGCGCCCCGGATCTCGAGGTCCGAGAGCGCGATCTGGAACCCGGCTCCCAGCTCCGAGGCGTTGAAGATCGCCTGGAGCCGTTTCCGCGCGTCCTCGCTCATCCGCTCACGCCGGCGGTACAGGAGGTAGGCGTAGGCGCGCCGAGACGAGCGACCGACGCGTCCGCGGAGCTGGTACAGCTGCGCCAGCCCGAGGGTGTCCGCCCGATCGATGATGATCGTGTTCGCGTTCGGGATGTCGAGGCCGGACTCGATGATGGTCGTGCACACGAGGACGTCGGCCTCGCCCGCCGCGAACTTCAGCATCACGGACTCGAGATGGCCCTCGGCCATCTGGCCGTGCCCGACGACGATCCGGACGTCGGGCAGCATCTTCCGGAGCTGCTCGGCCTGGGCCTCGATCGTCTCGACACGGTTGTGGACGTAGAAGACCTGCCCGCCTCGATCGAGCTCCCGGAGGATCGCGTCCCGCACGAGCCCCGCCGAGGCCTCCGCGACCCGCGTCTGGATCGGCAGTCGATCCTCGGGTGGCGTCTCGATCACCGACATGTCGCGGACGCCGGCGAGGGCCAGGTTGAGCGTGCGCGGGATCGGCGTGGCCGACAGCGTCAGGACATCGACCTCGCGCTTGAGCTGCTTCAGCCGCTCCTTTGCCGCGACGCCGAAGCGCTGCTCTTCGTCGACGACGACGAGCCCGAGGTCCTTGAACCGCACGTCCTTCGAGAGGAGCCGGTGGGTGCCGATGACCATGTCGACCGACCCGTCGGCGAGACCCTGCACGGCCTTGTCCTGCTCGGTCTTGGAGACGTAGCGGCTCAGGAGCGCAACCTTGACCGGGAACGGCCCGAACCGCGACCCGAACGTGGCGTGGTGCTGGGCGGCCAGGACGGTGGTCGGGACGAGCACCGCGACCTGTTTGCCGTCCTGCGTCGCCTTGAAGGCCGCCCGGATCGCGATCTCGGTCTTGCCATAGCCCACGTCGCCCACGACCAAGCGGTCCATTGGCTGGACGGCCTCCATGTCGTGCTTGACCTCGACGGCGGCGCGCAGCTGGTCGACCGTCTCCTCGTACGGGAACGCCGCCTCCATCTCCGCCTGCCATGGCGAGTCGCCCGGGTAGGCGTGACCCGGCGCGTCGGCACGCGCGGCATAGAGCGCGAGCAGCTCCTCGGCGAGATCGCCGACGGCCTTGGCGACGCGCTGCTTGGTCCGGAGCCACTCCGTGCCGCCGAGCTTCGAGAGGTGGGGGCTCTCGCCGCCGGAGTAGCGCGAGATCCGCCCGATCTGCTCGACGGGGACGTAGATCCGGTCCTGGCCCTGGAACGCGAGCTCGAGGAAGTCGCGCTCGTCGCCCGTGCCGGAGCTCCGCCGGAGCATCTTCTCGTAGCGGGCGATGCCGTGATCGATATGGACGACGAGGTCGCCCGGCGTCAGCCGCTCGAGGATGTCGCGCGGCACGACACGCCGCATCGCCTTCGGCCTGCGGACGCGGACGTTCCCGAACAGCTCGCGATCGGTGACGAAGACGAGACCGTCCGGCCCGCCGGTGAATCCGCCATTCAGGCTTCGATCGACGACGGTGACGCTTCCGTCCGGCGGCGCCTCGGCAACGGCATCCGTCACACCCGCCGCGTGGCCTCCCTCCTCGAGCAGCTCGGCGAGGCGGGGCGCCTGGTCCGAGGCGATGACTACGCGGGAGCGAGATTCGCCGCTGGCCCGGGCCGCGCCGGCACGCCGGGCCACGTCGCCCTCCTCCGCGAGCCAACGATCGACGGCCTCGGCGATGCGCGCGCCTCGGCCCGGCGGGAGCACCGGCTCGCGCCACCCGAACACATCACCGGATGACTTCCCGCCGCCCGCGATCGCGTAGCTCGCCTCCGACTCCCACGTGAGCTCCAGCGTTCGCGCGCCGAGCAGGCGTCGCTTCCAGTCGCGCGGGCCGAGCAGCGTTGCGGGCCAGTCGCGCGGCAGCTCGCTCGCGCCGAGCAGGTCGGCGCGCCGCTCGTCGGCCTGCCGCCAGAGGAACGCGGCGGCTTCGCCGACGTCGCCGGGCTCGTCGAGCACGAAGAGCGTCGCCGGATCGATGTGGTCGAGCGCCGTCGACGGCGCGAGGAGCGGCGCCCAGACTTCGGCCGCATCACCGACGTTCGCGGCGCGTGTCTCCGCACCCGAGGCAAGTCGCTCGAGGTCCTGGGCCAGCCGCTCGGGCAGCTTGCGTGCGATCGTTCCTACTCGATCGCGCAAATCCGCGGCCCCGCCGGACGGCAGGAGGAACTCGGAGGCCGGCAGGAGCACGACGCGCTCGACCTTCCCCGTCGTCCGCTGATCCGTCGGGTCGAAGGCGCGGAGCGAGTCGATCTCGTCACCGAATGACTCGATCCGAACGGGCAGCTCCGCGGACGGCGGGAAGACATCGACGATCCCGCCGCGACGCGCGAACTCACCGCGGCCAGCGACTTCGAGGACGGGGGTGTAGCCGAGATCCAGGAGCTCGCGCAAGAGGGCCGATTGCGCGACCCGGGCGCCGACCTTGAGCTCGATCGGCTGCTCCGGAAGGGCTTCCGGCGCGAGGGTGTGCTGGATCAGCGCCTGGACGCTCGCCACGAGGATCCTCGCGCCGCCGCTGCGCCATGCGCTCAGGGCCGCCACGCGCGCGGCGGTCTCGTCGGCGACCAGCTCGCTCCGCTCATATGCCAGCGCGGTCCGCGGCTCCAGCACCGCCACGGCTGCCGGGTCACCGACCCACGCGGCAAGCTCCTCCGCCACGCGATCGCCGATCTCCGAGTCGCGCGCGACCCACACGATCCGCTCGCCCGCGACAAGCGCAAGGGCGGCCGCGAGATAGCTCTTCGCGCCATGCGGCACCGAGGTGACGCCCGCGTGCCGTCCCACGCCCGAACCAGCCTCCGGCTTGCCAAGGCGCTCGCGAAGGGCTTCGAGCCCGCCCGTGCCATCGAGGAGGCGAGGGAGCGCGGCGAGGTTCGGGATCCGTCGTCCCGCGCCCTGGCGCCTGGGCGTCGTGGCCTCGGTGAGGCGCGCCTGGGCCGTGTGATGGGCCTCGATCTCGGCTTCGGCGGAATCGAACGCCGGGCGCTCGTTCTCCGGAGGCGGCGCTTGCGGGTCGCGTTCGGCGAGACGGCGCTCCCAGCCGCGACGTCCCCGCATCGGCGGGCTGCTGCTCATGACGCGCCCTCGTCCGCGGGGTCATCGCGCTTCCGCGACAGCACGCGCCGCCAGCCCGTTCGCGTCCGCCGCACGCCATCGGGCCCGGGCGGCCCGTCGACCTCGCCCGCCGGCGCGAGCCGGTCCTCGTCCGCAGGCCGGAGCTCGAACGAGTTGAACCTGTTCGCGGCCTTGTTCGTGCCCTCCCGCGCCCAGGCCTCGACGGCGTCGGCCGCGGCATCGAGCAGCTCGTCGAGCCGCTGGCGCTCGTCCGCCTCGAACTTCGTCAACACGTGGTCGATGAAGCGACCGTCCGGCGCGCCAATGCCAACCCGCAGCCGGCTGAAGGCCTCGGACCCGAGCTCGCCGATGATCGAGCGCAGCCCGTTGTGCCCGCCCGGTCCCCCGCCCTCCCGGAAGCGCAGCTTGCCGAACGGCAGCGCAAAGTCGTCCACGACGACGAGCATCTCCGTGAGCGGGGCACGCCCCCGCGCGAGGACCTTCCGCACCGCGATCCCCGATTCGTTCATGTAGGTCTGCGGCTTCACGAGGAGGAGGTCGAGACCGCGGAATCGCCCGCCGACAACGTTCGAGGCGTCCTTGCTGCGCCCGCGACCGTCCCACCCGGCGCGATCCGCCAGGCGGTCGAGGACCATCCAGCCGACGTTGTGGCGGGTCTGCCGGTACTGCTCGCCGGGATTTCCAAGCCCGACGACGATCTTGTTCAGGGCACCCTCTCGATCACGGGCAGGCAACACGAACAACCCCGGGACGACGTCCGGGGGCTCGATCCCGATGGTAGCGCGGGTCGCCCGAACGGCGGCCGAACTAGGGTCCGACCTCGAACGTCGGGTTCGGCCACGTGGACGGGTCGATCAACGTCCGGCCGCCGATTGGCATGCCCAGATCGACCGTCGCCGGCGCGCCGCCGTAGCCCTGGCACGTGTACGTACCGGCCGGCAGCGGGGTCAGGGCGAAGAGGATGCGGATCGACGTGGCATCTGCCACCACCGCCGGCCCGACGAGCCGGTCGGTGGGCGACTTCCCGCCGGTGCATTCGCGGCCGCTCACGAGCGCGTGGATCGTCGTGGAGTTCGGCTTCGCCGCGCCGAAGGCCGGGTCGAGGACCCACGCTGCAGTGGCGAGGTCAGCCGGCAGAACGGCCTCGGGCCGGCAGCGGTTCGACGACGCCCGACGCGCGTAGCTGACGTTCAGCTGGATCGTGGTGACGATCAGCGACTGATCTCCCGAAGCACCCGAATCGTCATGGGCGAGGAAGTCGGCTCCGTCGGGCCGCTGCTCGATGAGGTGCCAGCCGACCGCCGGCAAGGGCTCCGAACCCCGGTTGCTCTGGACGATCCATTCCCGCAGGAACTCTGCTTGCTGCGTCCCGGCCGACTCGGCGTCGCCAGGCCGATCGAACAACGCCGGGTCGAACACGAGGTCGTCGCATCGATAGGCAAGCGGCTTCGCGAGGAGGCCCGGGTCAGGCAGTCGCGATGGCTCCGTGGTGGCGCCGCAGGCTCCCACGAGCGCGCCAAGCATCGCCAGCGCGGCGACCCGGCCCTTCACCCGTCGAGGAGCCGTCGCTCGAGCGCTCGCATTGCGGCCTCCTCGTCGGGCGCTGCGTGGTCCCAGCCGCAGAGGTGGAGCGTTCCGTGAATCACGAGGAGGCGCATCTCGTCAGCAGGAGACCAACGAACGTCGCCGGTGTGACCGCCGCGACCTTGCTCCGCCTGCTCGATCGCCCGCTCCACCGAGATCGCGATGTCGCCGATGTGGACGCGGGTCCGTCCCGACGAGCGTTTCCTCTTGCGTGGCGGCCGTGTTCCGCGATGCCGCTCGTTGCGCCGGAACGCGTCCGGCTGGAGCATCGGGAAGGACAGGACGTCCGTGGGCCCGTCGTGGCCCATGTGCTCCCGGTTGAGATCCTCGAGGTCGGCATCATCGGTGAGCACCACCGTCACCGATCCGGGCGCCGGTGCGGCGGCGACCTCCAGTGCCCGCGCCGCCGCACGTGCCAGCCTCGGGTTGCTGAGTGGCGACGCGATGCCCTCGCGCCGAACCACATCGATCCGCCACGGCGGCAGGTAGATCGATCGCAACGCGGCGTCGCTCATCGTGCCAGCCACCCGCGGTCGGGCAACGCGAACGCGCTGGCGCGCACGGCGAGTGCGTTGGCCCGCACGGCGAGTGCGTTGGCCCGCACGGCGAGTGCGTTGGCCCGCAACGACCTAGCTCCCCAGCTCCGCGCGGGTTGCCGTGAGTCGCTCGCCGCGAAGGCCCACGCAATCCACCGCCCAGAACGGCTCGGGGTAGACCAGGGCGCCGCGCATCCAGTGCTCCCACCGATCGAAGCGGGTGGCCTGAAACGCCGCGGCCGGGATGCGCGTGGACGGTGGGGTCACGCCAAGCTCGGACGCCGGGCGCCACCCGAGGCGCGAGTAGAAGGCCGGGGCGCCCTCCAGGAACACGGCGGGCGCGCCCATCCGATCGGATTCCTCCACCGCGCGCCGAGTGAGTGCGGCTCCGATCCCCCGGCGTTGCACCTCGGGGAGGACCGAGAGCGGGCTCAGGACATGGACACCGACGAGCCGTCGCTCCGCGTCGATCCAGGCTCGGGTGAGGCGGACGTGCCCGACCACGCGCGCCTCCAGTTCCGCGACGAAACCGTGGCTGTCACGGCGACTGCGCAATGCCTCCTCCAGCCTGACGACGTCTCGCTTCCCGAAGGCCGCTTGGAGCAGCGCGCGGACCTGGTCCAGGTCCGACGGACGTTGGGGGCGGATCGACGGCGTGGTCGGCGCGAAGAGGCCGGACGTCACGCGGACGTGCCGCCGCCTCCGGCGGCGCGGCGAGATTCGAGCTCGACCACCTTGTTCGTCGGATACGCGACGCGCTGGTGGTACATGCCGAGGAGCTGCGAGACGAACGCCTCGTTGACGAGGCCGATGTCGCGCAGGGTCAGGTCGCACTCGTCGAACTGGCCGTCCTCCATCCGGTCGTTGATGATCCGGGCGACCATCGTGCGGATCGCGGGCTCGTCGCGCGACGACAGCGATCGAACGGACGCCTCGACCCCGTCGGCCAGCATCAGAAGCGCAGCCTCACGCGATTGCGGCTTCGGCCCGGCGTGCCGGTAGCGGCGGATGTCGACCGTGTCGGCCGCGCGTCGACCTTCCTCGGTCTCGAGGCCCCCAAATGGCGCGGCCGCCTCCTCACGCGCCTTCGCGTAGAAGTAGGCCATCACCGACGTCCCGTGGTGCTGGGGGATGAAGGCGATCAGGGTCTTGGGGAGCCTCGACTGATAGGCCACGTCGATGCCGTCGGCGACGTGCTGCTTGAGGATCTGGGCCGATTGCTCCGGCTCCAACACGTCGTGGATGTTCTCGCCCCCGGACTGGTTCTCGATGAAGGCGAGCGGGTTCGCGAGCTTGCCGATGTCGTGGTAGTAGGCCGCGACGCGGGTGATCAGCGGGTCGGCGCCGATCGACTCCGCGGCGCGCTCCGCGAGGTTGCCGACCATGAGGGAGTGGTGGTACGTGCCCGGCGTCTCGACGAGCAGGCGGCGGAGCACCGGCTGTGACGGGTTCGCGAGCTCCAGGAGCTGGAACACCGTCAGGAGCCCGAAGACGTTCCCGAGCACCGCGAACGACCCGACCGCCGCCACGGAGGCGCCGCCCGCGGAGAGCGCGGCAGCCCCGATCAGCTGGACTACGCCGGTGATGTCGCGCTCGCCGAGGAGCGAGAACGCGGTCACGACGACCGCCTGCACCACGAAGATCGCCGCGCCCGCCTGGATGAAGGCCTGGAGCCGGTCGCCCCGCCGGATGGCGAGGATCCCGGCGAGCCCGCCGAGCAGCGCATACGAGCCCAGCTCCAGCGACGGCCCGTTCACCGCACCCGCCACGATCGCGACGACGGAGGTCACGACCACCGCGGTCTCGGCGTCGAGGAGCACGGCCACGAGGACACCGATGGCCGCGATCGGGAGGATGAACGGGAGGGCGGCGCGGCCGGCCGTGAGCTGTAACGCGAACGTCGCGAGCGTGATGAGCAGCCAGATCAGCAGGACAACGTTGTTTCGATGCCAGAACTCCGGACGGAAGATCCGAAGCCACGAGATGACCATCGCGACCAGCAGGCCGGAGAGCAGCAGCCAGCCACCGAGTGCGGCCACGTCCGGCCGCGTCGAGTCGAGCGCGAGCGCATGGATCCGCGCGAGGTCCGCCTCGGTCACCTTCGAGCCGTTTCGGACGATGACCTGGCCCTGCAGGATCTGCTCCACCACCGGCTGCACGGCTGCTTCCTGTCGATCGCGCTCCTGTTCGGTGAGGGTCTCGCTGAAGGAGCTGTTCGGAACCACGAGCGGGGCGATCAGCTCCGCCGCGAGCGTCCGCTCGTCGGTGTTGAGCCCGCCCGCCATCTGGGCGGAGAGCCGGGTCTTCGCCTCGGCGGTCTCCGTGTCCCGAAGCTCGTTTCGCTCGGTGACGTCGAGAACACGAGCGGCTTCTGTCCTGACTGCGGCCCAGCGCTCGGACTTCAGGTCCTGGAGGATCGTTCGCGCGCCGTCTGAAAGGTCCGGGAGGACGGTCTCGAGGAATGCCTGCCGGTCCTTCGCGGAGGTCTCCGGCGCGAAGGCCGTGTCGAGCGGGGTGACACGGCGGCTGAAGGCGCCGAGCTGGTCCGCCGCGATCGTGATGGCCCGCTCGGACGTGTAGTCGTACTGAGGCAGCACGGCCTCACGAGCCTGTTGGCGCGCGTCCTCGGTCAGGATCTCGTTGGTGTAGTTGAGGGCCCGCGGGGCGCGGATGTCCGTGGGCGCCAGCTCGCCGACCTTGAGATCGATGCCGGGCGAGAGGTCGAAGCCCAGGGTGATCGTCATCACCGCGATGAGCGCGGCTGCGGCCGTGACGATGCGCGCGAGCTCGCGCCGGCTGGGCAGGCGCAGCGGCTCTGGCCCGGTCTGGGCGGCGGTGGTCATCGGGCGTTCGTCATCGGGCGTTCGTCATCGGGCGTTCGACATCGGGCGTCGATCATCTGCGTGGTCCGTCAGCCTGCGAGCTTCGCCAGCGCCTGGTTGACGAGCTGGCTCACCGCACGCCCGTCCGCTCGTCCCTTGGTCTTCGGCGACAGCCAGCCCATGACCTTGCCCATGTCTCGCGGGCTGGTCGCGCTGGTCGCAGCGACGGCCTCTGCAACGAGCGCCGCGATTTCCGTCTCTGAGAGCTGCTCGGGGAGGTAGGAGGCGAGAATCGCGATCTCCGACTCCTCCTTCGCCGCGAGATCCTCGCGGCCGCCCTTGCGGAACGCCTCGACCGACTCGCGTCGCGTCTTTACCTCGCGCGCGATCACGGCTGCGACCTCGTCCTCGGAGAGCTCGCGACGATCGCGCTTCTCGGCGTTGTAGATCGCGCTCTCGGCCATCCGGAGCGTGTCGCGGCGCAGCGCGTCACCCGACCGCATCGCGGCCGTGATGTCTGCCTGCATTCGCTCTCGAAGAGACACCGGTATCGGCACCTCGGGTGGCGCTGCTCGCCTGCGGATCATCGGCTGGAGCCGACGATCGCTTGCCCGGGTTGTCGGTGGCGGTGGGCCGTCAGTCGCGTCGCGTGGCACTCGCGATGGAGCTTCGGACGGTCCCGGCCGTCCGACCGATCAGCCCTGCGGCGTTCGTGCGTTCTTCTTGCGCTTCGCTTCCTTGCGCTTCCGCTTCACGCTCGGCTTCTCGTAGTGCTCGCGACGGCGAGCCTCGGCGAGGATGCCGGACTGCTGAATCTTCTTGTTGAAGCGGCGGAGGGCGCTCTCGAACGTCTCGTTCTCACCCACTCGAACTTCTGCCAATCCGGGATTCACCTCCTCGGGCGCACGTCTTCGATCTCGCACCGGGCTCGTGGCCCAACGGGCTCCGGGCTTGCCTCGCACGCCGACTGGCGGCAGGGCCGCCGGAGTGTGGCACAGGGCCTCCGGAGGGTCAAACGCTCGCGGCTTCCCTGGGCGATCCCAACAGGGCCTCTCCTGCAGCCTCGAATGTCGCCCGTTCCCCACCGGATTCCGCCCGGGACGTCATTGCGATGCCATCGATCGGCCGCCTCCTTCGTGGCCAGACAACCCTTCTGCCGGATGCGTGATTTCACAGGCAGAGTGCGGGTTTCGGCCTCGCATCGAGCCCGAGTCAGGAGCGCCGGGGCACGTTCACCCGGCTGCGGCCCGCGGTCGTGCGCCGTGTGCCACCAGGGGTGGAATCCGGGAGGAACCAGAGGCCCTCGATCCTCATTGCGGGATTCTTCACCCATCGTCGAACGTCACGACCTCGGGTCGGCAATGCCGCCGAGAACAGCTGATCGAAGCGGGCGACACGGCTGCGATTTGTCGTGCCATCGCCGATGACGAGCACGCGGCTGACGCTCCGCGGTGTCCAACCGCGGTCGCGGGCGAGCTTGGGAGCGAGGCGGACCTTCCGATCGAGCGGAGCCAATGTCCCCTGCGCGTCGGCGACGACCGTCTTCACCTCGACGACGAGGAGCGCGCCAATGTCCGACCGCCAACCGAGAATGTCAATCGATCCGCGCTCGCCGTACTCGCTGAACGTGACCTCGAGAAGCACCTCCCAGCCGGCTTCACGCAGCACGCGCACGACACGGTCGACGATCGCCGCGTGGCCCTCGTCGAGCAACCGATCGAGGCCCTCGCCACGCCATCGAACTCGAATGTCGAGGTCGGCGCCAAGGGCCCGGCAGACCGATTCGACGCGTGTCATGTCGCTCGACCGAAAGTGCCCCAGCTCGAGCATCGACACGAAGGAGCGCGAGACGCCCGCGCGGTGCGCGACATCCGACTGGCGCAGCGCGAGCCGGATCCGGATGGCGCGGAGCGCGCGACCGATTCGCGGAGCGTCGAACACGGCACGATCTTGGTGACCGTTCCTTCGCCAGCGCTTATCTGGGAAGGCGCGACCGTCGTTCCGCTATCCCGGGCCGGCCGCCTCGAGGAGCTCCGACACCACCTCGGACCACGGCAGGGCGATCGAGCCGTGGCCCGCGTCGTCATGGAAGACGCCTCGGGCGTTCGGGATGTGCGCGGCGAGCCAGGCACCATGCGGCGCCGGGACGAGCCGGTCGAGCGCACCCTGGCGCACGACCACCGGGACGCGGATGTCGGCCACCCGAAAGCCCCAGTCGCGCGCCTGGGCCAGGTTGTCATCGAGGAAGCCGTAGTGGCCATGCGACACGGCACGACGCATCGAGCGCACGAGATCCCGATCGATCTCCACCTCGATGTCGTTCGCGCGACCGCGCGCATCCTTCGGCCCGCCCAGCGCGCGCAGCCGTCGCACGGTCATTCGGCGGAACATCGGGACCGCGGCTTCGAACTCGGGTTCGACGGCGGCAGCGTCGGCTGTTGCGAGCTCCGTCCACTCCTGCAGCTGCTCCGGTCTCCAGAGCGACGGCCACGCAGGCCCGCTCTCGACCATCGGGGCGAATCCGGCGATCGTCATCGCCGCGCGAACCCGGTTCGGGAGCAATGCGGCACACGCGAGCGCGACCGGCCCGCCGCCGGACCAGCCAGCCGTGAGGAAGTGCTCGTAGCCGAGTCGGTCGGCAAGCGCCGCGGAGATCGCCGCCTCGTCGCCGACCGAGCGACCCTCCAGTCGCGTCGACGCCCCGTACCCGCCCCGGGAATATGACGCCACGCGCATCCCCGCAGCGCCGGCCGCCCTGATCAGCCCTGGGTGGGGAACGGCTGCGGACGGTGTGCCCACGTGGAAGAGGAGGAGGTCCGGTGCGTCCTCCGGACCGTCGACCACGTATTCGATCGATCCGCCCGCCCAGGGCATTCGCCGATAGCCCACGTTGCCGAGGATAGGCCTCGGCCCGACCGAAGCCGCGTTGCCACGCAGGCGCGTCCCCGCGGCGCCGGCGAGCGCGTTCCATACGCGGGATGGGACGATGTCCGCTGGATGACGACCCCGATGACGAGGCCGATGGCGACGCTCCTCGACCTGCTCGACGACGCGGTGGCGAGATTCGGCGATGGGCCGGCCTTCGCCGTCCGTCGCGACGACGACACCACCGACGGCTGGACCTACCGGGAGTTCCAGCGGCGGACGAAGGTTGCGGCGTTCCGGCTTCGCGCCCTCGGTCTGGAGCCCGGCGACCGCATCCTCACATGGAGCCCTTCCACCCCGGAGCTGCCGGCGACCTACTTCGGCGCGATGCGCGCAGGCATCGTCTACGTGCCCCTCGACCTGCGGATGTCGAAGGACGCCGTCGCCGGGATTGCGGCGACATCCGGTGCGAAGCGCCTCATCGCGGGAACGGGCCGGGACATGCCCGACCCGGCAGCGTTCGGGCTCGCGGGCTTCCCGACCACGTATGTCGAGTCCCTCGGCGACACGCCGGAGGGCGATGCATCCCTGCCGTCGGATTGGGAGGCCCAGGTCGACGCCTGGCCTCGTCCCAGGCCCGAGGACCTCGTCCAGCTGATCTTCACCTCGGGCACCACAGGGACGCCGAAGGGCGTGATGCTCGCCCACGACAACCTGCTCGCGGCGAACCGCAGCTTCCACAACATCGTGCCGCCGATGGAGCACCGGATCGTCTCGCTGCTCCCGCTCTCGCACCTTCTGGAGCAGGCCGTCGGTGTCTTCTATGCGATCTCGGTCGGCGCATCCGTCCTCTACGTGCGGAGCCGCAACCCACGGGTCATCTTCGATGCCCTTCGCGCGCATCGCGTCACCTCGATGGTCGTCGTCCCGCAGGTCCTCGACCTCTTCTGGAGCGCCATCGAGCGAGAGGTCGAGAAGACGGGGCGAGCAAAGCTCTTCGACCGGGTTCGATCGATCGCCCGTCGCCTGCCGATGGCGGCGCGGCGGATCGTCTTCCGTCGAGTCCATGCGCAGCTCGGCGGCTCGTTCCGGCTGTTCATGTCGGCGGGTGCATTCCTGCCACCGGCACTCCAGCAGGCCTGGGAGGACATTGGCGTCACGGTCCTGCAGGGCTACGGCGCGACCGAGACGGGAACCGGCTCATCGACGACGCTCACCGATCACGGGCTGGGGACCGTCGGCTACGCACCCGAGGGCATCGAGATGCAGCTCGCCGACGATGGCGAGGTCCAGTTCCGCGGCCCGTCGCTGTTCAAGGGCTACTGGCAGGCAGCCGACAAGACGGCCGCGGCATACACGGCTGACGGCTGGTACATGACCGGCGACGTCGGCCATTTCGATCCCCGCGGTCGCCTCATCCTGTCCGGCCGCAAGCGGGACATGATCGTGCTGCCCAACGGCTTCAACGTGTATCCCGAGGACATCGAGAACGCCCTCCGGATCGCCGGGCTCCGGGACACCGTGGCGCTGGAGACGAAGCCCGGGCGGATCGAGGCGATCGTTCTCGCGCCCTCCGCCTCACCCGTTCGAACGGCGGGCGAACCGCTCGACTTCGATCCTGCCGCGCCGCCGCCGGCGCTCCGATCGACGCTCGACGCGGCCGTGAAGGCAGCGAACGCCGCGCTCGGCGCGAATCAGCACATCGCCGGTTGGCGGCTCTGGCCGGAGTCGGACTTCCCGCGAACGCACACGCTCAAGGTCAAACGGGACATCGTTCGTGCCTGGGTGGACAGCGGGACCTGAAAGGATCTGGCTAGGGCGTGACCGGAACCGTGTCGCCCACCTTGGCCAGGGCGTCGGCGAGCGTGCCCGTGGCCGGGTCGGGCGAGTCTGCAGGCAGCCAGCTGAAGAAGACGACGTTGGACCCGACGACCTGAAGGACGACCTGGGTCCCGGGCGGCAGCTGGATCCCGCCGGTGTTGCTCTGCAGGTAGGCGGCGTCGTCCTTCGCCGCAGCTGCGGCCGCCTCCGGCGAGGCGAGCGCGTAGATCACGATCGCGGCTGGCTCCGGATCCTGCTGCAGCGGGACCTCCAGCACGCTGCGCGGTGCGGCAGCGAGCAGCGGCCCCTCCGGCGGCCGAACCGGCCTGACGGAGTCCGAGGCCTGCAGCCCGACGGCCGCGAGCGCCCGCGTCACCTGCTGCTTCGTCGCGACGGTGGCGTCGCCGGCAGGCTGCGGCGTCGTGCCGAGCGGCGGGAACGTCGAGGTGGTCCCGGCGCAGGCGGCCAGCGTCGTGACGGCCACGATCCCGGCCGCGGCCGCAATGCCGCGGAGCGTCAGCCGCCACGTCATCGGACGCGTCATCCGGGTGGCCAGCTGAAGGGCCGGCCGCCCATCAGGTGGAAATGCAGGTGGTCGACCGACTGGCCGCCCCACTCGCCGATGTTCGTGACGATGCGGTAGCCGCCCTCGGCGATGCCCTCGGACCGGGCGATCTCCGCGGCCGTTGCGAAGATGCGGCCCAGGAGGCCGGCGTCATCCTCGGTCAGCTTCGCCGCGGACGCGATGTGGTCTCGGGGCACGAGCAGGACGTGGGTCGGCGAGCGCGGAGCGATGTCGCGGAAGGCGATGAGGAGGTCGTCCTCGAAGACGCGGGTCGACGGGATCTCGTCCGCCACGATCCGGCAGAACAGGCACGACGGGTCGCGTGGACGGCCCGTCACGACCGGCCGCTCACCAGAGTGTCGGCTTCGTGCTCATGAGGAAGCCGATGGTACCGACGAGCCCCGCCATCACATACGAGATGTAGCGCTGGCGGCGGGCGAGCAACGGCCAGCGGGGGTCGCTCTCGGCGCGAAGCCCGATGAGGCCGCGGAGACGCGGCACCTGGACGAAGTACGCGAGGCCGAGGTTGAGCGCGTAGATCACTAGTGCCACGAGCAGCCAGGGCTGTTCGAGCATCCGGAAGCCGACGCTGCCGAGCAGGCCGAGCCCGGTGATGGCCAGCCCGACGCCAATCCACAGCGTGCCGCGTGACTGCAGCGCGAGCAGGAGGCGAACGAAGCCCCCGGAGCCCTCCGCCTTCAGCGAGCCTCGGCGCGCGCGGAAGGCGAACGGGAGCAGGAACGACGGCAGGAACAGCGCCAGCGCCAGCGCGATGTGCGTGACGAGGAGGATCGGGAAAAGGACGGGGGGCACGTCGAAATTGTAGGTGGCGGTCCGCGGACGGCCGCCGGAGGGCCGGGCTCAGCCCTCGCGGCTGGCCTCGCGGACGCCCTCGAGCGCGACCCAATCCGTCTCCTGCCAGCGACCGAAGAGACGGATCCCCTGCGCTTCGAGCGCAGCCCGCACATCGGGCTCGCGGTCCTTGAAGATCCCGGAGACGAGGAGCGACCCGCCCCGAACGAGCTCCTCCACGATCGGGTTGGCGAGCTCCACCAGGATGCCGGCGATGAGGTTCCCGACGACCGTGTCGAAAGGACCGTCGTCGGTGGGAACGGAGCCCTCGCGGGCCCGGATCCGCTTCCCAACGCGGTTGTGGCGCGCGTTCGCCTCTGTCGCCTCGATGGCGATGGGGTCGATGTCGACGCCCAGGACGCGCGTGGCGCCGAGCTTCACCGCCGCGATCGCGAGGATGCCCGAGCCGACCCCGACATCGAGCATCCGCCCCAGCGGCGCGCGCTCGGCCCGGGCCTCGATCGCCGTGAGCGCGAGTCGCGTCGTCGGATGGAGCCCGGTGCCAAAGGCCATCCCGGGATCGAGGTCGATGACGACCTCGTCACCGGTTCGATGATGCTTCCTCCAGGACGGCTTCACGACCAGTCGCCTGCCGAGGTGGAGCACGTGGAAATGCTCTTTCCATGATTCGGCCCAGTCGGCCTCGTCGACCTCTCGGGTGCGGAGCTCGCCGATCTCGCGCAGACCGAAGGCCTGCAGGTGCCCGAGCGCGTCGGAGGCGGTCGCCGCCGCCCGCGCTCCCTCGGCCGAGTCGCGTGCCGGCACGTAGGCGCGAATCGTCGCTGGCCGGCTCGGGTCGACACGCGCGCCAAGGCCATCCTCGACGAGCTCGAAGCCCGGTTCGACGCTCACGCCTCCCGGCGCGACGCGGCTGAGAATCTCGCTGACCGCCTCGACGGCCTCGGTGTCCGCCTCGACCGACAGCTCGAGCCAGATCGCACCCCGCTGACGCTTCGGCGGTGGCGGTGGCCTGGGGATCAAGCCGCGGTGCCGTCCTCGACGTCGGCCGAGCCCGAAGCCCCGCCCGGCGTGGCCGCAGTCGTTGCGCCACCGCCTGCAGAGCCAGCGGGCTCACCAGCGGCACCGCGCCGGGCCTTGGAGCGCTTCGGGGCGGGCTTCTTCCCGATCACCCGATCGAACAGCCCGGCCTGCTCCGAGACGATCTCGTCAGAGGCGTCGGCATAGGCCTCGAGGGCGGCTCGCTGCTCCCGCGAGAGTCGTTGCGGGACCTCGATGTCGACGAGCACATGGAGGTCGCCCCGCTGACCTGCGCGGCGGAGGTACGGAACGCCCTTGCCGCGCAGGCGGATCTCGGTGCCCGGCTGCGTGCCGGCCTTGACCTCGACGGACTCCTCGCCCTCGACCGTGGGCACGAGGATGGTCGTCCCGAGCGCGGCCTGGGCGATCCCGACCGACGCCTCGTAGATGAGCTCGGTGCCCTCGCGCTTCAGTGTCGGGTGCGGCGCCACGTGGACGGCGACGTACAGCGATCCAGCCGGGCCGCTGCGCGGACCTGCCTCGCCCTCGTTCGCGAGCCGGATCTGGTGGCCCTCGTCGATTCCCGGCGGGATCGTCACCTGCAACGTCCGCCGGCGCTCGACGCGACCCTCGCCATGGCACGTGTCGCAGGGCGTCTCCACGATCTTCCCATCGCCCTTGCAGCGTGGGCAGGTCGTGACGTTGATCATCTGGCCGAGCATGGTCTGGCGGACGCCGCGGACCTCGCCGCGGCCGTTGCACTGGGGACAGGTGATCGGCTGCGTCCCGGGCTTGGCGCCATTGCCGCCGCAGGTATCGCAGCGCGCCAGGACCGGGAACTCGATCTCCTTGACCGTTCCGAGGATCGCCTCCTCGAACGTGATCCGGAGGTCGTAGCGCAGGTCCGACCCGGCCGCCGGCCGCCCGCGCCGTCCCGCGCCAGCTGCCGCCGCACCGAAGAACGCATCGAAGATGTCCGCAAAGCCGCCGAAGCCCGTCCCGCCCTCGGAGCCAACCGTGCCGAACAGGTCGTACCGCTGGCGCCGTTCCGGGTCGGAGAGCACCTGGTAGGCCTCGTTGATCTCCTTGAACCTGACGGCGGCGTCGGGCTCCTGGTTGACGTCCGGATGCCACTGCTGGGCAAGGCGCCGGTACGCCTTCTTGATGTCCGAATCCGAGGCGCCGCGATCGACCCCGAGCGTGGCGTAGTAATCGATTGCCATCGACCCGGAAGTCTACGGTCGAACCGCCGTAGGATGGCCGCGTGGCCGCCGCAGACGTCGCTCCGCTCCCCCGCCTGACCGTCGCGCTGACCTTCGACCACGACTCGCTGTCCGACGGGATTCGCCGGGGCGACTCGCCTGTGAAGCTTTCGCACGCCGAGTTCGGGCATCGGGTGGGCGTTCCGCGAATCCTGGAGCTGCTCGCGCGTGAGGCGATTCCGGCGAGCTGGTTCGTGCCCGGCGCGACGCTCGATCTCTACCCGGACGACGCCGAGGCGATTCTCGCCGAAGGCCACGAGCTGGCGAGCCACGGCTGGTACCACGAGGACTTCTCGGAGCTCACGCTCGAGGAGCAGCGCGGGATCCTCGATCGATCCGTTGCAGCCGTCCGGCGGATCAGCGGCGCGGCACCGAAGGGCTTCAGGGCGCCCTATTGGGCGCTCGGGAGCGAGACCCTGGACCTGGTCGAGGACGCGGGCTACGCCTACGACTCGTCGCTGCAGGCCGACGACTACCGGGTCTACCGAGTCCGGCGCGGGGATCGACACTCCACGACCGAAGGGTCGACCTTCGGGTCCGAGGGCCGGCTTCTCGAGGTGCCCGGCTACTGGGCGATGGATGACTGGCCCTACTTCGAGCCCGGCGACGAGGGCCGGGACGGGCTCGCGGCGCCGTCACGCGTCCTGGAGATCTGGGCGGCCGAGATTCGCTACGCGCACGCCCACGCTCCCGGCGGCCTCGTCACCATCACGATGCACCCGGAGTGCATCGGGCGGGGCCATCGGATGGCCATGCTGGAGGAGCTCATCGCCGAGGCCAAGACCCTCGACGGCGTCGTCTTCGACCGTGTCGATCGCTACCTCGACGCGTGGCAGGCGGCCCGCCCCTGAGGGCGGACCGCCGACCGTCAACGCGAGGTGACCGTTCGCCGCTAGCAGCGAATGCTCGGGTTCCATGGCTGGAACATGCCCGACGGGTTGCCCTGCCAGATCCATGCATGCAGGTCGTAGTGCCAGGGCATCTGCGGGTTGTGGCCGGCCATCGGGCCGTTGAACGTCTGGCCGAGGACCGACGGCGCGGCATTGAAGAAGCCGAGCGGCGGCGGCTCGCTGCCGAACCACGGCGCCGGGCCCTGCTCGGTGTTGGCGAGGGCCGCGGCGAAGTACTCGACCGCGACGAGTCGCCAGCCGTTACCGGACGGTGCGTAGATCAGCACCTCGGGAGCAAGCGGGTCGCTGCCCAGATCCTCGGCCAGCGACGGCTTCAGGTAGTGCACGCCCATACCGCCGACGCCGGGCAGCGCCTCGCAGCCGCTGGCCGGGAAGTACCCCGCAGCGATCGCGGCGGATGGATCCTGGAACCGGACCGTCGCCTGGCGGATCTGCGCCAGCGATGCGCCGGCCCCTGCCCCGGGAGCCGCTGCGGCGACCCCGGACATCGCCATCGTCAGGAGCATCGCTCCCGTGATGACGAGCGTCGCGCTGTGCCTTCGTTGCATCGAATCCCTCCAACCATTCCCTGATCCCGAGGCGCTGGACGGCCTCGTGGTCTTCGGAACGGTGGGGGCCGGACCCCGTGGGGCGCGTCATGGAAAACCCCACAACTCAAGGGCTGCGCACGGCGCCTCGCTCGTCGGAACCTAACGGCCCGGCAGTGGCCCAAGCCCGGCGACGTCGCGTGCGCGTGCGAGCACCGCTTCGAGCATCGGGCGAGTCAGGCGTCCCGTGAACGTGTTCTGCTGGCTCACGTGGTAGCTGCCCAGCAGCACCCACCGGCCGATGCGGACCTCCGCGCCGTGCCCGAACCTCGGCTGCGGTCGCGGGATGTCCGCGCCGAGGGCCGCGAATGTCCGCAGCGCAGACGCCCACGCGAAGCTCCCGAGGGCAACGACGACGCGGACCTTGTCGAGCGCGGTCACCTCGGCGACGAGGTACGGCGCACAGTTGTCGCGCTCCGACGGGAGCGGCTTGTTGTCGGGCGGGGCCGACTTCACCGGCGCCGTGACCCACAGGTCGATTGCCCGCAGGTCGTCGCCGCGGCGCTCGCTGAACGGCTGATTCGCCAGCCCTGCGGCGTGCAGCGCCGGCCAGAGAAAGTCGCCGCTGGCGTCGCCCGTGAACACCCGCCCGGTTCGGTTGCCGCCGTTCGCGGCGGGCGCGAGGCCCAGGAGCAGGATGCGCGCGTCCGGATCGCCGAAACCGGGAACAGGGCGGCCCCAGTACTCCTCGTCCCGGAACCGCGCGACCTTCTCGCGTGCGACCCGCTCGCGCCACGCCACCAGGCGCGGACAGCGGCGGCACGCGATGACCTCCGCCGCGATCGCGAGCAGCGCGGCCGCGCCGTCGGCCATGGCCGCCGCTACTTGAGCAGCAGCTTGTCGAGGCGCCGGGACACGATCGACAGGCCGATGAGCCCCATCACCAGCAGGTAGACGACGTGGACCAGCGTCTCCGGCCCCACGACCCCGACCGTCAGCCCTCGGAGCAGGTCCACGCCCTGGTAGAGCGGCGTGAGCTGCACGAACAGTCGGACGCCCTCCGGCAGCGCATCGAGCGGGAAGAACGTCCCGCTGAACAGGAACATCGGCAGGATCACCAGCTGGATGAGGTCGAAGTCCTGCCACGTCTTCATGAACGACGTCGCCGCCATGCCGACGGCCGCGAAGGCAAAGCCGATGAGGAGCGCGCCAGGCAGCGTCAGCACGATCAGTGGCGATCGGGCGAGGCCGAAGACCACCATGACGGCAAGGAAGCCGAGCGTGTACAGCGCGCCGCGGATCAGGGCCCACCCGAGCTCGCCGAGCGAGATGTCGGCCGGTGACATCGGCGTGGTGAGGATGGACGCGAACGTCTTGTCGTAGTTGAGCTTGAAGAAGAAGTTGAAGGTGCTCTCGGTGATGGCGCCGTTCATCGAGGAGGCGCCGAGGAGGGCCGGGGCGACGAACAGGGCATACGGGATCGGCTGGCCACCGGGCCCGGCGACGTCCCCGACCAGCCGGCCGAGCCCGAAGCCGATCGAGAGGAGGTAGAACAGCGGCTCGAAGAAGCCCGAGAAGAGCATCAGCCAGCCGTGCTTGTAGACGAGCAGGTTGCGCTCGATCATCCGGAGCGCGCGACGGCTGCCGAAGGCGAACACCGGCGTGATCCGCAGCGCCGTCATCGAGACGGTCTCCGGACAAGGACCGCGGTGCTTCTCATCAGCCGGACGACGGCCGTGGTGCTTCGCATCAACCGCGCGCCAGTCGGGCTTCGAAGGTCCGCGTCGCAAGCAGCGCGCCGATCGTCGCCAGGGCGAGCAGCACGGCGATGTGGATGGCGAACAGGAGCGGGTCGCGACCGACGGTGTCGAGCATCAGCATCCGGCAGGCGTCCACGCCGTGCCAGAGCGGCGAGATCCAGGCGATCGGACGGATGAGCTCCGGCAGGTTCTCGATCGGGTAGAAGGTGCCGCTGAAGAGGAACAGTGGCGTCACCCCGAACCGGAAGATCGCGGCGAACTTGTCCGGCGTCCGCTGCGTTGCGGTGAAGGCCATGAACGGGGTTGCGAAGCTGAGGCCCGTCAGCACCGCGACAGGGATCGCGAGCACGAGCAGCGGCGAGCGCGAGGCCCCGTACACCACGATCACGGCGGCGAAGACGGTCGCGATCAGGGTCAGCCGGATCGCGATCCAGACCATGTTGCCGAGGGCGATGTCGGCCGCCCGAATCGGGGTCGCGAACATCGCGTGGAAGACCTTGTTCCACTGCAGGCCTCCCAGGATCGGGAACGAGGCCTCGAACGTTCCGGCTTGCATCACGCTGCCGGCGAGCAGGCCGGGCGCCAGGAACTGGAGGTACGTGAGGCCCTGGAGGCTCGGGTCCGGGTTTCGATCGACGTAGCCGCCCAGCCCGAGCCCCATCCCGGTCAGGAACAGCAGCGGGATGCCGAAGCTGGCGAACAGGCTCGCGCGGAAGGTCCGCCGGTAGAGCAGCGCGCGGTGCTCGATGACGCGCCCGATGGTCGACCAGGCGGGCGCCAGCGGCGGCACGCGCCCGGACCCGGTCTGGCGGCGTGCTTCGGTGAGGCTTGCCACGGAAACGCTGCCTCGCTCAGTCGACCAGCGAGCGGCCGGTCAGCCGGAGGAACACGTCCTCGAGGCTCGAACGGCGGACCAGCACCGTCTCCGGGTGGATGCCCCGCAGGCGCGCTGCCTGGACGACATCCTCGCCGTCGTCGGCGTAGAGCAGCACGCGGTCAGGGAGCTTCTCGATTCGCGACGCCAGGCTGTCGAGCTTGCCGTCGAGCGTCTCCTGCACGCCGGGAAGGAAGCGGAACTCCGCGACCTCCTTCGTCGAGTAGCGCTGGATGAGCTCCTGCGGCGAGCCCTCGGCCACGATCTTGGCCTTGTCCATGACGACGAGCCTGTCGCAGAGCTGCTCGGCCTCGTCCATGTAGTGCGTCGTCAGGACGAGCGTCACGCCTCGCTGCTTGAGGCGGTACAGCCGATCCCAGAGGAGATGGCGCGCCTGGGGATCGAGCCCGGTCGTGGGCTCGTCCAGGAGCATCAGGTCGGGCTCGTTGATCAACGATCGGGCGATGGTCAGCCGGCGCTTCATGCCGCCACTGAGCGGCTCGACGAGATCCTTCCCGCGATCCGCGAGCTGCACGAAGTCGAGGAGCTCGTCGGCTCGACGGGCGCACTCCTCGCGCGGCAGGCCGAAGTACCGGCCGTAGATCAGGAGGTTCTCGCGCACGGTCAGCTCGTTGTCGAGCGTGTCCTGCTGCGGCACGACCCCGAGCCGCGCGCGGATCTGCGGCCCGTGCCGTCGGGGGTCCATGTCGAGGATGCGGAGCTCGCCGTCGCTCACGGGCGACGTGCAGCCGATCATCCGCATCGTCGAGGTCTTGCCGGCGCCGTTCGGGCCGAGGAAGCCGAAGGACTCGCCCGGCGCGACCTCGAAGTCCACCCCATCGACGGCCGTGAACTCGCCGAAGCGCTTGGTCAGGCCGCGCGCTCGGATGAGCGGCTGGGTTGCGGATCGACCCGCGGTCCGGGAGGGCTCGCGGGCTTCCGACGCGGAGCCCGTCTGGCCGGTCGTCAAGGTCTCTTGCATGAGCGGCCAATCCTAGCGGCGACCACCCGATGCCGCCCCCGCGATCGCTCTCCCGTTGCCTCCGGCGACCCCAGTCGGCAGACGCCACAGAACATGCTATTCTCGGGTAGCAACAAACAAGGAGCCGCCATGACACCTCTTTCCGAGCCCATCGAGGAGCTGCTCCACGAAGCCCTGGTCGCCGAGCTGTCGGTCGTCGCCGAGGACGGTCGTCCCGTGACCTACCCGCTGATCCCCCTCTACGACGAGGGCCGGATCTACCTGACGTCCTCGGTGCTGTTCAGCCGGAAGCTCGAGCACATCAAGGCCAATCCGCGGGTGGCGCTGTCGATCACGGACCCCATCGCCGTCGGCGGTCGTACGGATCGCGCCACGATCCAGGGCGATGCCCGCGTCATCGAGGAGGACCCGCACGGCGGCTGGGAGCGGCTGCTCCCGATCTGGGAGCGCAAGGAGCCGGCGATCGTCGCCTTCCTCAAGCAACGCGTGGCCCTGCCGCTGTTCTTCGAGCGGGCGCTGATCGAGATCACGCCCCGCCGATCGATGTATTGGCCGGACGGCCGGGCCGAGACCGCGCCGGTGATCACCCAGGCCGGGAGGGCCGACTGATGCGCCGACTGCAGCTGACCCCGCGAAGTGCGCTCGAACGACTGGCGACCTTTCCCTACCAGGTCCTCACCTGGGTCGATGACGACGGCTATCCGGTGAGCGTTGCCGTCGAGGCGACTGTTGCAGCCGCTGACGGAACCGCGATGTTCACGGCCCCGGCGGGCTTCGTGGTGCCCACGGATCGCCCGATCTCGCTGACGGGCTCGCACATCCGCCCGCAGCCCGGCTACGGCTATGACGAGCGCCGCCACGTGACCGTCTGGGGCGAGGCCGTGGCGCAGGGGCCGGCGCCCGCACCTGCGCCGGCGCTGGTCCTCACCGCGACGAAGGCCTGGGGCTGGGACGAGCAGGACCTGCCGTTCTTCGAGTATTCCGAGCGGTCGACGGGCCGGGCTCGCCGCTACTTCGACGCCCTGTCGGCCGAGCGAGGCACACCCATCAAGCCGAAGCTCGCCACTGGATGGCTGCTCCTCCGCGCGACGCGGCTGCCCTTCCTCTCGGCGACGATCGTGCCGGTCGTTCTCGGGATTGCCGTTGCAGCTGCGCACGGCTCTTTCGACCTCCTTGGCGCCGTCCTGACGATCCTCGGTGCGTCGTTCGTCCAGCTGGGGCTCAACGTCGCCAACGACGTGTTCGACACCGTGCAGGGCGCCGACGATGCCAACGTCACCCCCACGCGCTTCAGCGGTGGCTCGCGGGTCATCCAGTACGGGCTGCTGACCGTGCGGCAGATGGCACTGCTCTCCAGCGCCTTCTATGTCGGTGGGATCGCGACCGGCTTGCTCCTCCTGGCCTACCGCGGGTCGGTGGCGCTGCTCGTCATCGGCGTGGTCGGGATCATCATCAGCGTCGCGTACACGGCGGCGCCGCTGAAGCTCGTCTACCGCGGGCTCGGCGAGGTGGCGGTGGCGCTCGGGTTCGGGCCGTTCATGGTCCTCGGCGCCTACGTGGTGCAGACACGGGGTGCCCTTGCCTGGGAGCCAATCGTCGTCTCGATCCCGATCGCCCTGCTGGTGGCATTGATCCTGTACGTCAACGAGATCCCCGATCGACGGGGTGATGCCAGGGCCGGGAAGCGGACGCTTCCGGTTCGGTTCGGTCCGGACGCCGTCGTCCGGGGGTATGACGTCACTGTCGCGGCCGCGTACGTCGCCCTCGCGGCGGGCGTGCTCTTCGGCGTGCTGCCGATCCCCGTCCTGCTGGCGCTCCTGACGATCCCACTTGCGCTTCGCGTCCACCGCGGCCTTCGCGCCAACTACGACAATCCCTACGGGCTCATGGCGCTGATGGCGGTGAACATCCAGCTCCACCTCGCCGCCGGCGTGTTGCTGCTCGTCGCGTACGCGGTGGTCGTACTGGCCGCCGCGTTCCTGCCTGGCGCGCCGCTCTTCGTGCGGTAGCTGGTCGTCGAGTCGAGGCCGGGCCGGATGTGCGTTTCGCCGACTCCCGAGCAGCTCGTCGAGGCCGCGATGACCCTCGCCTCCGAGGCGGCGGCCCGCGGCGACCCGCCCTTCGGCGCGTTGCTGGTCTCGCCGCACGGCGAGGTCGTGGCCATGGCGTCGAACCGCCAGGTCTCCGGCGATGATCCGACCGCGCATGCCGAGGTCGAGCTGCTTCGCGCGGCGGCTCGCGCAGGCCATCGACCGCCGCTCTCGAGCTACACGATGGCCATCAACGCCGAGCCCTGCTCGATGTGCGCGTCGGCGGTGGTCAAGGCCGGGCTCGGAGCGCTCGTGTTCGGCGCTCCGCATGAGGCGCACATGGATCCGAAACTCGGCAGCGAGGAGGTCTTCGCGCGCTCGGCGCGACCACCGCGCGTCACCGCCGGCGTCCGAGCCGACGACGCCATCGCGCAGATTGCCGCCGCGCGGGCAGGCGCGGGAACGCCGCCCGTCGACTGACCTCGATGCTCATGCGCGCTTCGGACGACATGCATGCGCCGATCGATCCGGCATCGACCTTCGCCCGTGCTCGGCCGCGCCCTCGATGGTCGGACGCGGTCACCACGCTGCGGGACTTCGCGCTGGTGACCTTCGATGTCGAACCAGCGCGGCTCGCGAGCACACTGCCGGCCGGCTTGTCCCCCGACCTCCGGACGCTCGATGACGGGCGACGTCGCGGCTTCGTCTCGGCCGTCTCCTTCCGCGACCTCGACTTCCGGTTCCGTGGCGCCGAGGTCATTCGCGCGTCGTTCAACCAGACGAACTACCGCGCCTACGTCTTCGGATCGGACGGTCGGCGGGCGGTGTATTTCTACGAGACGACCCTCGACTCGCGGCTCGCCGTGATTCCGCGGCGGCTCTGGGGGATGCCCTGGTTCGGTGGCCACACGACGATCGACGCGGCGTGGGACGGCGATCTTTGCACCGCCTACCGGCACGTCTGCCGCGGGGCGCGCAATGGAGTGGACGCGGCTTTCGTCGGCGCGCAGGAGGTCGCGGGGCGGCTCGACGGCTTCGCTGACGCGGAGGAGACCTTCGCCGTGCTGACCCATCCGCTCGACGGCTTCTACCGCCATCCCGACGGCCGTCTGGGCCGGTATTCGGTCTGGCATTCCCGCCTGCAGCCAACCGTCGCGACGGCACTCCGCGCCCGTTACGCCGTGTTCGAGCGCCTCGGCCTCGTCGAGCCGGGTGCGGTCCCCCACTCCGTGCTGCTGCAGCCCTCGGTCGAGTTCGACGTCCAGCTCCCGCCGACCACCTGATCCCCAGGTGAGCGCCGCGTAAGCCCATATCCCGATCCTCCGCGGATGGACGCGGTGCGGTTTGGACTCCAGGTCCGTGCGCTTCGCCCCAGACGACGATGGGCACAGGAAGATCTTGCGCAGCGAGCCGGCTGCTCGAGGTCATCCGTCGCACGGATCGAACGGGGCGAGGCAGATCGGTTCACGTACAGGGCCCTCGGCAAAGTCGTTGGCGCCTCGACGCTCGGATGCACACCACGGTGCTGTGGCACGGCGAGGACCTCGACCGACTTACGGACGCCGCGCATGCTCAGCTGGTCGGCGAGGTTGCTCGACGATTCGCGGTGCTCGGCTGGACGGCATCGATCGAAGTGACGTTCCAGATCTTTGGCGAGCGCGGGTCGATTGACCTTCTCGCGGCGCACCAAGCGAGCGGTTCAGTTGTGGTGATCGAGGTCAAGTCGGTGGTCCCGGACTTGCAGGCGATGCTTGCCACGCTCGATCGAAAGGTCAGGCTCGCACCCCGGATCCTGGAAGAGCGCGGCCTTCCTCGACCGACGGGCGCGGTCTCGCGCTTGCTCGTGCTCCCATCGAGTAGCACGACCTATCGGCGCGCCGCCCAGTTCAGGGCGCTCGAAACCGCCTTACCGGCCCGAACGCTGGAAGTCCGAAGGTGGCTGATTCACCCGAACGGCACGCTCCAGGGGATCTGGTTTGTCCCACCCGTTCCCTCCCCGGGCAGTCGCAAGCAACTTCGGGTTCCGGAATAAAGGCGTTGAGCGCCACCGGGATGACATTCGGTCCCGATGGCCTACGTGACGACTCAATTGGGACGGGACCTGGTCCACTTGATCGGGTGAGGAACAAGTGGGACGGAATTGCGGGTTTGGGAACGTGCAGCGTGGCCAGGCCAATCGAGGAGCCACCGGAATCGAAGAGCCGGCTGGCGGTGCCAGCCGGCTCCATCGGGATCGGTGGTGGCGGTAGGCCGCCGGGGAACTAGACCTCCTTGAACTCGCCCTCGACCGCGTCGTCCGCGGCGGAGCCGGAGCCCGAGCCGCCGCCGGAGCGGGCGCCGGCCGGCTCGCCTGAGCCATCCGCGGCAGAGCCGTCGCCGGAGCCGGAGCCGGAGCCGTCGGGGCCGGAGCCGCCGCCGGAGGCCCCATCGGACCCATCGGCGCCGGGCATGCCCGGGCCATCCATCGGCGAGGCGGCCTGGTAGGCCGCAGCACCGACACGCGAGAGCGTCGCGGTGAGCGCCTCCATGCCGGATCGCACCGCGGCGCCATCGGAGCCCTTGAGGGACTCACGCAGCGATGCGACCTGCCGCTCCACCTCGGCGCGATCCTCGGCGGACACCTTGTCCCCGAGGTCGCCGATGGTGCGCTCGGCCTGGTACGTCAGCTGCTCCGCCTGGTTGCGGATCTCGACGTCCTCGCGGCGCTGCTTGTCCTCGTCCGCGTGCTCCTGGGCGTCGCGGACCATCTTGTCCACGTCGTCCTTCGAGAGCATCGAGGACGCGGTGATCCGGACCTGCTGCTCCTTCGAGGTCGCCCGGTCCTTGGCCTTCACGTCGAGGATGCCGTTCGCGTCGATGTCGAACGTGACCTCGATCTGGGGCACGCCGCGCGGCGCGGGCGGGATCCCGTCGAGGATGAACCGGCCGAGCGTCTTGTTGTCCTGGGCGAAGTCACGCTCGCCCTGGAGGACGTGGATCTCGACCTGGTTCTGGTTGTCCGACGCGGTCGAGAAGATCTGCGACTTCGACGTCGGGATGGTCGTGTTGCGCTCGATGAGCTTCGTCATGACGCCGCCGAGCGTCTCGATCCCGAGGGACAGGGGCGTAACGTCCAGGAGGAGCACGTCCTTGACCTCGCCACCGAGGACGCCGGCCTGGATCGCTGCGCCGACGGCAACGACCTCATCCGGGTTGACGCCGCGGTGCGGCTCCTTCCCGAACGCCGACTTCACGAGCTCCTGGACCGCCGGCATGCGCGTCATGCCGCCGACAAGGATCACCTCGTCGATGTCCGCGGGCTTCAGCGCCGCGTCCTTGAGGGCCGCCGTCACCGGGGTCTTCGTCTTGTCGACGAGATCCTTGACGAGATCCTCGAGCTTGGCGCGGGTGAGGTTCGTCACGAGGTGCTTCGGGCCCGAGGCGTCGGCCGTGATGTACGGCAGGTTGACCTCGGTCGACATCGTCGACGACAGCTCGATCTTGGCCTTCTCCGCGGCCTCCTTGAGGCGCTGCAGGGCCTGCGGGTCCTTCGACAGGTCGATGCCCTGGTCCTTCTTGAACTCGGCCAGGAGCCAATCGATGACGCGCTGGTCGAAGTCGTCGCCGCCGAGGTGGGTGTCACCGTTCGTGGCCTTGACCTCGAAGACGCCCTCGCCGAGCTCCAGGATGGAGATGTCGAAGGTGCCGCCACCGAGGTCGTAGACCGCGATCTTCTCGTCGTTCTTCTTGTCGAGGCCGTACGCGAGCGCCGACGCGGTGGGCTCGTTGATGATCCGCTTGACGTCGAGGCCGGCGATGCGGCCGGCGTCCTTGGTCGCCTGGCGCTGCGTGTCGTCGAAGTACGCCGGGACCGTGATGACCGCCTCGGTGACCTTCTCGTTGAGGTAGGCCTCGGCGTCGGCCTTCAGCTTCTGGAGGATCATCGCGCTGATCTCCGGCGGCGAGTACGTCTTGCCGTCCGCGAGCTTCACGAGGACGCCGTCCGTCTTCGGGTCCTTCTCGATCTTGTAGGGGACGAGGTCCTTCGATCGCTGGACCTCCGGGTCGTCCCAGCGACGACCCATGAAGCGCTTGATCGAGAAGACCGTGTTGCCGGGGTTCGTGACCGCCTGGCGCTTGGCCAGCTGGCCGACGAGGCGCTCGCCGCCCTTGGTGAAGGCGACCACGGACGGGACCGTGCGGCCGCCCTCGGCCGACGGGATGACCGTGGGCTCGCCGCCCTCCATGACGGCGACGACGGAGTTCGTCGTGCCGAGGTCGATGCCGATGATCTTTGCCATTGCTCTTGTGGCTCCTGCTCTTTCAGTGACTCGTGGTTGGGGTCAGTGGATGGGTTCTGTTGATTCCGGAGTCTCGCCCTGCGAGCCCTCCGCGCCGGTGTCCTCGGCAACCGCGACGAGCGCGGGCCGGATGACCCGGTCACGCAGGCGGTAGCCGCGACGCAGCTCGTCGACGATCTCGCCGCCGGGCCGCCCGGTGCCGGGAACGTTGGCGACGGCCTCGTGCTCGCGAGGATCGAACCGTGTTCCCGGCGCGGCGTCGATCGCGGTCACACCCTCGCTGTCGAGGAGCTGGCGGAGCTTGCGATCGATGGCGACGATGCCCTCGACCCAGCCCCCTTCCGCGCCACCGTCGTCGGGTCGATGCTCGACCGCGAGGTCGAAGTCATCGGCCACGGCGAGGACCTTGCGAATGAGGCCCTCGGCGGCCAGGCCGAGCGTCGCCTCGCGCTCCTCGGCGGTGCGGCGCTTGAAGTTGGTGAACTCGGCGCGCTCCCGTTGGAGGGCGGCGAGGTACTCGTCGCGCTCGCGCGACAGCTCCTCGATCGCCTTCGCGGCCTTCGCGGACTCGCGTCCACGGAAGGGTCCGCCGCCGCTCGGTGCGGGGCGCCCTGCGGCTGCGCCTGGCCCGGGCACGGGGTTCACATTCGGCGTGGGCGGCCCGCCCGCCATGGCAATCCTGGCGAGCTCCTCGCGAGCGAGCTCGGCCTGACGTCGTGCCAGGTCCCGCTCACGTGTCAGCCGCTCGATCTCCGCGGCCAGCCTGGCCGGCGAGACGTCGATGGCGGCGGCGCGCTGCTGTGCGCGTGTTGTTCGATCCATGTTCCTTCTTGATCCCCGATCAGTTGTAGAGATGGTCGACGAGCTCGTTCATGAGCCCGGAGACGAAACGAACAGTCCCGATCGCCTCGGGATAGGCGAGGCGCGTGGGGCCAAGGACCCCGACCACGCCGACGGCGCGGTCCGGGCGGCCGTATGGCGCGAGGACGAGGGCGACCTCCTGCATGTCAGGCGGCTCGTTCTCCTGGCCGATGTAGACCTTGACGATGCCGGATGCCGCCACGGCCCCGACGAGGCCGCCGAGGTACGAGCGGTTCTCGAGCGCCGTGAAGACGCGTCGGAGCTTGTCGCTGTGCGCGAACTCCGGCGCGCCCATGACGTTGAGCAGCCCGTCGCTGAAGACTTCCTCGACGGCGGCCCGGTCGTAATCCTCGAGCAGGCGGACGATGCGCTCGCCGACGCGCAGCACGAGCTCGGTGTTGGGCGCGCTCGGATGCCTGTGCACGAGCGCCGCCGTGATCTCGTTGGCCGTCGCGTCGTGGACGACCTCATTGAGCTGCGCGGCCACGGACGTGAGGACCTCCTGGTCCTCCGGCGCGGTCAGCGTCACGATCGACTGCTTGATCGAGCCCTCGCGAAGGACGACGACCAGGCTGGCCATGCGGTCGTTCAGCGAGACGAGGTCGACGCGGCGGACGCGCGCGGACGCAGGCTTGGCCGGCGTCGCGAGGCCGGCAGCGTGGGTCAGCGAGGCGATGGTCGAGGCGGCGAGGCGGAACCAGTGCTCGCTGGCGAACTCCACCTGCCCGAACTGGTGCCGGATCATCAGCTGCTCGACCTCGGGCAGCGGCGAGGTATCGATCACCGACTCGACGTACCAGCGATAGCCGGCATCGGTCGGGATGCGGCCCGCGGAGGTGTGCGGGTGATCGAGGAGGCCCGCCAGCTCCAGCTCGGCGAGGATGTTCCGCACCGTGGCGCTGGACACGCCGAGCCGATACCGGTCGACGAGCGCCTGGCTCCCGACGGGTGTCGCGGTGGTGACGTATTCCTCGATGACGGCCCGGAGGATCGCTGCTGCGCGAAGGTCCAGTGGGCCGCTGGAGCGACGAATTCGGCGCGCCAAGGGCTTGTTCTCCGTTCGGATGCTGCACCGTTAGCACTCTCCCTACCAGAGTGCTAACGCGTTGGAAGGATCGTAGTCCGACCGGCCCGGGGTGTCAACGCAGGGTCAGATGAGCCGCGCGAAGACCTCATTCGAGAGGAGGCGGCCCCGGAGCGTGAGCACGAGACGCTCGTCCAGGAGCTGGAGCAGCCCGTTCTCCATCGCCCAGCGAAGGCCGCCGGCAAGCGACGCCCCCTCGAGCACGTCCGCGGGCAGGCCCGCACGAGTCCGGAGCGCCAGCATCGCCCGCTCGCCGGGACTCGAGGTCGTGTCGTCTGCGCCGCCGGGCGGGAGGGCCGGTGGGGCTCCGTCCGCGGGCTGGAGCGCCCGCACGTAGGAATCGAGCGAGGCGGCATTCCAGCGCCGCCGCTCGCCGTCGAACGCGTGCGCCCCGGGGCCGACGGCCTCCCACGCCCGACCCTGCCAGTAGCCGAGGTTGTGGCGCGATTCGTGACCCGGTCGCGACCAGTTGCTGATCTCGTACCACGCGTAGCCGGCGGCCCCGAGTCGGTCGTCGGCGAGCTCGTACATCGCCGCGGCCCGATCCTCGGCCTGCCGGCGTCGCGCGTCGACCCGCCACTGCCGCGCGCCTCGCCGCAGCGGGAGGTGGTCTCCGGTCGGCCCGGTGATGCCCTCGGTGTCGGGATCATCGAGCGTCAATGCGTACAGCGAGATGTGGTCCGGCTGCAGCGCGAGCGCCGCATCGAGCGTCCGTGCCCACGACTCGAGCGTCTGGCGGGGGACGTCGTAGAGGAGGTCGAGGTTGATGGACTGGACGCCCGCCGCTCGCGCCTGGCCGACAGCGATGGCGACGTCCCCCGGGGAGTGCCGGCGCCCGAGGGTCCGAAGCTCCGTCGGGTCGAAGGACTGCGCGCCAAACGACAGTCGCGTCACGCCGGCGTCGTGCAAGCCGCGCGCCACGCCGCGCTCGTCGGCACCGGGGTTGGCCTCGAGTGTCACCTCGGCGCCGTCGGCGAGCCTGAAGCGCTCCCGCACGAGCTCGATCAGCCGGGCGAGCGCACGTTCCGGAAGCAGGCTCGGCGTTCCCCCGCCGATGTAGAGCGTCTCCAGCGGTGGACGCGTGCGACTCTGGCCGGGAGTCGGCAATCCCCAGAGACCCCAGCGCGCGTCGAGGGCATCGGCTCGCATGCCGAGCTCGACCTCGAGCGCCTCGGTGAATCGCTCGATCCGCCGTTCCGGGCCCTTCGCGGCCTTGCCGGCGTACACGACGAAGTCGCAGTACGGACAGATCGAGATGCAGAACGGGGAGTGGATGTACAGGCCGCTCGGCGGAGCGGCGGTGGTGGCGACGTCCGCGTCCCCGTCCGCGATGCGAGCCGCTTGCGGGGCGGCCTCGGAGGCGAGCGTCACCGCTCCCGGACGCCGCTCCGCTCGACCGCGCGCCAGCCATCCGGCGTCCGGCGCCGCTTCTCCACGTCCTCGAGCTCCGTGCCGCGCGCCGGCGGCTGGCCGGCGTGGCCCGTGGTGAGGAACACCGCGACCCGCGTGACCGCATGCCCGAGGAATGCCGCACCGATCCCGAGCGTCGACAGCGTGGCCCAGCCGCAGATCAGGCCGATGAGGATCGCGAGCACGAGCATGTAGCGGTCGCGGTTCGGCGCGCCGAGTCGCGTCGCGAGGGCGTAGATCACCGTCGACCCGAGGATCGCGAGGCTCTCGGCGGTGCCGACCGTGATCGTGCCTGCCTCGACGGCCGAGCCCATCGCCCAGATGAGGTAGCCGAGCACGGCGCCACGAAACACGGCCTCGTCGATGAACGCCGTCAGGATCTCGTTCGCGAGGGCGCCCGGGTACGCGGAGATGTCGGGGAAGCGCAGCCGCCGGTAGTGCAGGTAGGCGAGCCCGACCGCCTGCCCGACACCGATCGCGGCGATCACGAAGGCGAGCAGGATCCCCGATCGATCGCCGACCGTGAGGTGGAGGTCGGTCTCCGCCGAGGGGTGGACGAACAGCAACGCGAGGACGCCGCCGACGCCGAGCACGTACCAGGCGAGCCGCCGGATGACCGACGGTCGCTGGCCGCGGACCGGCTCGTCGTACTCGGCGGCGCCGAACCGCTCCGCCTCGACGCGGAGCATCACGAGCAGGAGCGTGAGCCCCAGCGCGACCAGGATCCGGATGTCGTTTTCCACGGACGCTCAGGACTCGTCCGTGCGGAGCATTGCGAGGAACGCCTCCTGCGGGATCTCCACCGACCCGACCCGCTTCATCCGGCGCTTTCCCTCCTTCTGCTTCTCGAGCAGCTTGCGCTTCCGGGTGATGTCGCCACCGTAGCATTTGGCCAGGACGTTCTTGCTCATGGCCCGCACGGTCTCGCGAGCGATGACGTTCGACCCGATGGCGGCCTGGATCGGGACCTCGAACATCTGCCGCGGGATCAGCTGCCGCAATCGGCTGACGAGCGTTCGCCCGAGCGACGCCGCGTTGTCGCGATGCACGATCATCGAGAGCGCGTCGACGGGCTCGGCCGCGACGAGCACGTCCAGCCGAACGAGATTCGCTGCCCGGTAGCCGATCTCCTCGTAGTCCATCGAGGCGTAGCCAGCGGTCCGCGTCTTGAGCTGATCGTAGTAGTCGACGATGAGCTCCGCGAGTGGCAGCTCGAAGCGCATCAGGACGCGCGTCGGGTCCAGGTACTCGAGGTCGACGAACGCGCCCCGCCGGTTGGTCGACAGCTCCATCAGCGCGCCGATGTAGGTCGATGGCGTCACCACGGAGAGCCGAACCCACGGCTCCCGGATCTCCTCGATGTCGTTCACCGGCGGCAGCTTCGACGGGTTGTCGACCGTCACCGTCCCGCGGCCGTTCGTCAGCAGGACCTCATATTCGACGGATGGCGCCGAGGCGATCAGGTCGAGCGAGAACTCCCGCTCCAGGCGCTCCTGGACGATCTCCATGTGGAGCAGCCCGAGGAACCCGCACCGAAAGCCGAACCCGAGCGCCACGGAGCTCTCCGGCTCGAAGGTGAACGAGGCGTCGTTGAGGTGGAGCTTCTCGAGCGCATCGCGAAGGAGCGGGTAGTCCTCGCCGCTGACCGGGTAGATGCCCGCGAAGACGAGGCTCTTGGCCTCCTGGTAGCCCGGCAGCGGTGCAGACGCCGGGCGCGCGGCCGCGGTGATCGTGTCGCCGACCTGGGCCTCGCGGACATTCTTCAGGCCTGTCGCGACGTACCCGACCTCGCCCGCGCGGAGCTCCGGGACCGGCACCAGGGCCGGCCGGAAGACGCCGAGCTCCAGGAGCTCCGCCTCGGCCCCGGACTGCATGAGCCGGATGCGCTCGTCCGTCCGCAGGGTGCCGCTGTCGAGCCGGACGTAGACAACGACGCCCTTGTACGGGTCGTAGTGCGAGTCGAAGACCAGGGCGCGCAGCGGCTCGTCTGGATCGCCCTTCGGTGGTGGGATCCGCTCGACGATCGCCTCGAGCAGCTCCTGGACGCCGGTCCCCTCCTTCGCGGAGACGAGGAGGACCTCCTCGCGCGGGATGGCCAGCGCGTTCTCGAGCTCGTCCATGACGACGTCGGGCTGTGCCGAGGGCAGGTCGATCTTGTTGAGGACCGGCACTATGGTGAGTCCCTCGCGGAGCGCGAGGTGGACGTTGGCGAGGGTCTGCGCCTCGATGCCCTGGGCCGCATCCACGACGAGGATCGCGCCCTCGCACGCCTGCAGGCTGCGGCTGACCTCGTACGAGAAGTCGACGTGCCCAGGGGTGTCGATGAGGTTGAGCCCGTAGATCAGGCCATCGCGGGCGGTGTATTCCAGGCGAACCGCTCGGGCCTTGATCGTGATGCCCTTCTCGCGCTCGAGGTCCATCGAGTCCAGCACCTGGCTCGTCATCTGGCGCGGGTCGATGGCGTGCGTCAGCTCCAGGAGGCGGTCCGCGAGCGTCGACTTGCCATGGTCGATGTGGGCGATGATCGAGAAGTTCCGCAGGCGTTCCTGCGGGATGCTGGTGGCCACGGTCAGGACACGCCCAGCACGGACAGTGCCGTGACGCCGATGAAGATGGCCGCGATGCCGGCGACCTGGATCTTCTGGAGCCGCTCCCCGAAGAGGACGAAGGCGCCGAACGCGGCGATCGCGGCGAACTGCGAGGACAGGACCGCGGCCACGGCGATGTCGCCGGTCGCGGCGACGACGTAGACCGCGCCGCCGACGACCTCGAGGACGCCGGCAACGAGGACCAGCGGCAGGGCCTTGCGGGTAAGCCGGAAACGGCCCGTGAGCAGCAGCGGCAGGGCGATCACGAGGGTCCCAATCGTTCGCGAGACGGCCATCACCCAGGCCGGTGGCACGCCGGCGTCCCCCAGCCTGCCGGCGGTGACGAGTCCGACCGAGAACGTCAACGCGGCGGCGAGCGCCAGGACCGCGGCCTTTCGGGTCGCGCCCGGAACATGGCTTTCCGGTCGATCGGCGGAGCGTTCGACCGCCGCCATCACGACGCCTGCGGCGATGCAGGCCAGCAGGACCGCCGTCAGCAGCGGGAGCTGGTCCCCGAGAACGACCGCGATCACGGCAGCGAGCGCGCCCTCCGTCGAGGTGATCGGCGCGACCAGCGAGACGCGGCCGATGGACAGCGCCGCGTACGCGAGCAGGAGCCCGAGGTTGTGGCAGATGCCCGTCACGATGAGCATGGCGATCTCACCGGGCCCGAGTGGCACCGGCTTCGCCAGCAGCGCAGGACCGATCGCCACGACGAAGCCGACCGCCATGACCCAGCCGAGGACCGACATCGGGCCGATCAGCCGGCTGGACCGTGACGAGGCAAGGGTGGCGATGGCCCAGGACATGGCGGCACCCAGGCCGCCGAGAATGGCAACCATCGCGCGCGAAGTCTGACAGAGCCGGCGCTCCGGGAACGAACATTGAACCGATGACGGCCGCCATTCGCCGTACGGACATGCAAACCGGTCCCGCCAGGTTCTCGCTCAGTCCTCTGGGCTGCCTCGCGTGGGCGGCCGGCGGGCTTCTGCTACTATCCTCCCTCGCGCCCGGCGCCCGATTCGCGCCCGCGCCAGACAATCGAACCAGGAGTTGCATCGACTTGGCCAGAACGCCCCGCAAGTGGACCGGCGCACGCTCTCCGTCCGGGCTCAAGCGCGTCCGAACGTCGGAGCGCCGGCACGAGGTCCTCGGGCCGCGTCGCGCCGCCGTGAAGACGCTCGTGAAGAGCGCGCTCGATGTCGCAACGAACCCGGGTGACGCCGACCCGCAGTCGAGCCTGACCGCTGCGATCAGTGCCCTCGACCGCGCGGCCAAGACCGGGGCGATCCATCCGAACGCCGCGGCGCGACGCAAGTCTCGCCTCGCGATCAAGGTCAATGACCTGCTCGCCGGCACGAGCGTTGTTGCTCGGGGCACGTCGAAGCAGGTCGGTAAGGCCGCGGCCCAGAAGGCAGCCAAGCAGCGCATCGCGGCCGGCAAGGCCGGCAAGGCCAAGGGCGCCCAGACGGCGGCCGGCAAGGCCCGCGCCGCGCTGAGCAAGTCGTCGCGCGCCGAAGCCGCGGCAGCCGCTGCAGCAACGCCGGCCACGACGGCGACCGCAGCGAAGCCCGCAGCCAGGGCGACGGCGCCGAAAGCCGCCGCGGCGAAGACGGCCGCGAAGAAGCCCGCTGCCAAGAAGGCCGCCACCAAGAAGTAGCTCGGCCCGAGCGGGGCCAGCGACACGACACACCGACGCCGGCGGAGCGTGGCCCCGCCGGCGTTGTGATTCCGAGGTGCCCACGCCTCCGTTACGGCGCGAGCTCGACGGTTCCAGTGATGGGACGGAGGTCGTTGGGAGACACGCCAAGCCCGAGCCCGGCGTCGAGGAACGCCTGGCAGCTCGCGGACGGCGGATCTGATGCCTGAAAGAAGAAGATGCCCTGGACCGGCGATCCGGGCTTCAGCAGGATGGCGGTGCGCGTGCCCTTGGGCGAGTCCGGGTACGTCGACTCGGTGACGTCGCCGCCGATCCAGAGCACGCCCTGGATCGTCCGCTCGCACTGCAGGTCGACGCTGAAGCTCTGCGCGCCGTCGATGGCACTGAGGGTTCCGGACACGTTCGATCCGGAACCGGTCGCGTCGAGGGTCGTGTTGAAGGAGCCCGCGACAAGGAAGGTGCCCTTGGCGAGGAGGGACGGTGTCGGCGATGGGGCAATCGTCGGTTGCCCGCCGATGCCGCCGTTGCGAGGCAGGAGCTGGTAGCCGGCGACCGCGACGACGAGCAACGCTGCCGCCGCGGCAATGAGCTTTGCGTAGGTGTTCATTGGAGCCCTCCGCGCCGGCCACCAGGAGCGGCGCTGTGGGGTCGTGTCCAGGCGGGCGAGCACGGTGTCGAGGACGCGGCCTGCGGACTCGTGCTCGTCCTCCCGGAGCCACGACCGGACGATCCGCGCGGTCTCGCGATCAGCGGTCATCGAGCCACCTCCCGGACAGGTCGCCGGGCGTCGGCATCGAGGGCTGCGCGGAGCGCGCGCATCGCGTGGTGGAGTCGTGAGTGGGCCGTCCCGACAGGGATCTCGAGGATCCTCGCGACCTCGTCGAGTGGCTTGTCGAGGTAGTGGTGGAGCACCACGACCGTGCGGTGTTCGATGGACAGATGGCGGAACCCACGCTCGAGGCGGTCGCGATCGATGACCGAGCCGAGGCCGTCATCGTCGCTCGACGCATCGAGCGGGAGCACCCGCAGGTTGGGTGACCAGCGGCGTTCCCTCCGGCCCTCGGCGTAGCAGGCACGCACGAGGAGCCGGTACGACCAGGCCTCGAAGCGGGCCGGGTCGCGGAGCTGCGGGAGGTCCTGCCAGATCGTCAGCAGCGCCTGCTGCGTGGCGTCCTCGGCAAGGTCGAGGTCGCGCAGGATCCGGCGCGCAACCTTCAGGAATCGATCCGCGATCTCCCCGGCGACGAGGCTGTACGAGGCCTTGTCACCGCGTTGTGCACGGACCACCAGATCGATGTCCATCCCATCCCAGCAAACGGCATCCGATCGACCGGATGCGCATCACACGGTATGGGTCGACCTGCGGCGACTTCTTGTCAATCTGGTCGAGCCCGAACCGGTTTTCAGGCGGTTGCCTGGGCCCTCCGAACCGGAACGGGGGTCGCCGTGCGCGGGCCCCCGGCGCCGAAGAGGACGCCACCGAACAGCGCGGCGATCGTGGTGCCGCCGAGGAGCAGCCGCGCCGAGGACCACTGCGCATTCCAGTAGGCATCCGAGAACGACTGGGCGTCGGTGATGCCGGAGGCGGCCAGCTGCTCGGGATCCTGGGCGAGGTAGCGGCGGTAGACGCAGTCGGCGCCCGAGACGCAGGTGGGGCCGACGGCGACGCCGTTCTCCGCCCGGTTGTAGTCCGGATAGCCGTTGTCGGCGAAGAAGAACAGCGCCTTGGTGCCGAGGAGGAGCACCGCCAGCGTCGCCCCGGTCACGATGCCGGCGAGGAGGGCATTCGGCACGATGTGCCGCCACTCGCCCCGGATTCGCTTCGAGCGCGCATTCGCGTAGTAGCCGATGACGAGCCCGGCGGGGATCGAGAGCAGGAGGTACGCGGGTTCGATCGGGATGATCAGCAGGAAGCTCATCGCCATCGTGACGGCGACGCCGATGCCGACGAAGGCCGCGATGCGGGCGCCGCGGTCGAAGATCCGGCTCATCGGGTCGCGGTCGCGTCCGCAGAGCGAGCGAGCGTGGACCGGCCCGCGTAGCGCGCTGCGCCGCCGAGCTCTTCCTCGATCCTGAGCAGCCGGTTGTACTTCGCGACGCGCTCGGAGCGGGAGGGCGCGCCAGACTTGATCTGGCCTGTGCCCATCGCGACCACGAGGTCGGCGACGGTCGTGTCCTCCGTCTCGCCGGAGCGATGGCTGACCATCGCGCCCCAACCCGCCGCGCGGGCCATGTCGATCGCCTCGACGGTTTCCGTCAGCGTCCCAATCTGGTTGAGCTTGATCAGGACCGCGTTCGCCGCGTGCTCGCGGATCCCGCGCTCGATGAAGGCGGGGTTCGTGACGAGCAGGTCATCGCCGACGAGCTGGACGTGGTCACCGAGCCGGGCGGTGAGGGCGCGCCAGCCGTTCCAGTCTTCCTCGCCGATGCCATCCTCGAGGGAGACGATGGGATAGCGCTCGAGCCACGTCGCCCAAAGGTCGATGAGCTCGTCCGTGTCGAGGGTCCGGTTCTCCGTCTCGAGGCGGTAGCGTCCCGGCGTGTCCTTGTCGCCGGTGCCCTCCACGATGATCGAGGTCACGGCAGGGTCGAGCGCGATCGCGACGTCATCGCCCGGCCGATACCCGGCCTTCTCGATCGCGCGCAGGATCACCTCGATGGCCGCCTCGTTGGACGGGAGGCTCGGAGCGAAGCCGCCCTCGTCGCCCTGGCCGGTCGAGTGGCCCTCGTCGTGCAGGATCGTCCGGAGCGCGGCGAAGACCTCCGCGCCGGCCCTGAGGGCCTCGGCGAAGGTCGACACCCCGACGGGCGCGACCATGAACTCCTGGAAGTCGGTCGAATCGACCGCATGCTTGCCGCCATTGAGGATGTTGAAGAACGGGACTGGCAGGCTCGGCGTCCGGCCACCGGCCAGGAACCGATACAGCGGCTCGTCCGCTGCGGCGGCGGCGGCGTGTGCGACCGCCAGCGAGACGCCGAGCGTGGCGTTCGCGCCGAGGCGGCGCTTGTTGGGCGTTCCATCGAGATCGATCAAAGCGTGGTCGAGGCCGGCCTGGTCGCGGGCGTCCATGCCACGAATCGCCCGTTCGATCTCGCCGTTGATGCCCTCGACCGCGCGGAGCACGCCCTTGCCGCCGTAGCGCGCCTTGTCGCCGTCCCGGAGCTCGACGGCCTCGTGCGCTCCCGTGCTCGCTCCGGACGGAACCGCGGCACGGCCGAACGAGCCGTCCTCGAGGACGACGTCCACCTCGACGGTCGGGTTGCCGCGGGAGTCGAGAATCTCGCGCCCGTGGACGCGGGCGATGCCGGTCTGCGTCACCCCGCGGCCTTCCCGGCTGCGGCGGGCTTCCTGCCCTGGGCTGCGGCGGCCTTGGCGGCGGCGTTGGCGCGCTTCGTGGCGGCGCCCTTCTCCGCCGGCGTCAGGATCGGCCGGTCCTGCAGCACCGTGACGCCGGGCAGCTCGCGGCCTTCGAGGAACTCCAGCGAGGCGCCGCCGCCGGTGGAGATGTGGGTGAACCGCTCCGCCAGCCCCTGCTGCGTGATCGCGGCGACCGAGTCGCCGCCGCCCACCACCACCGTCGCGCCGGTGTCGGCTCGAGCGGCGAGGTAGCGCGCGATCGAGCGCGTGCCATGAGCGAACGACGGGATCTCGAAGACGCCGAGTGGCCCGTTCCAGAAGACCGTCTGCGCATCCGCAAGCGCGTCCTCCATCAGGTCCAGGGTCGCCCGGCCGACGTCCACGATGTGCCACGAGGCGGGGATCTTCTCGGCGGGGATCGTCTTGTACTCGGTGCCCCGCGTGACCTCCTTGGCGACGACGACGTCGACTGGGAGGATCACGCGAACCTTCTTCTTCTCCGCAATGGCGAGCACGCGGCGTGCTTCCTCGACCATGTCGTGCTCGGCCAGGCTCTTGCCCACGGTCTTGCCCTGCGCAAGCAGGAAGGTGTTTGCCATCCCGCCACCCAGGACGAGGACGTCGACCTTCTTCAGCAGCTCGTCGAGGACCTTGAGCTTGCCCGAGACCTTGGCGCCGCCGACGATCGCCGCAAACGGGCGCGCGGGGTTCTCCATCAGCCGGGACAGCATCGCCAGCTCCCGCTCCATGAGGAATCCGGCGTAGGGCGGCAGCAGCTTCGCCACGCCCACGGTGCTGGCGTGGGCGCGATGGGCGGTGCCGAAGGCGTCGTTGACGTAGAGCTCGGCGTAGTCGGCGAGCTGCTGCGCAAAGCCCGGGTCGTTCTTCTCCTCCTCGGCGTGGAACCGGAGGTTCTCGAGGAGGAGGATCTCGCCGTTCCGCAGCCGCTTCACAGCGTCGACGGTGCCGATGCCGAGGGCGTCGCCGGTGACCGGCACGTTGCGCCCCAGGATCTGCGACAGCCGCTCGGCGACCGGTCGGAGGCGGAGGCCGTCCTGGACCTTCCCGTCGGGCCGGCCGAGATGGCTGGCGAGGATCACCCGGGCACCGTGGGTGAGGAGATAGTGGATCGTGGGAATGGCGGCACGGATGCGGGAATCGTCCGTGACCTTGCCGTCCTCGAGCGGGACGTTGAAGTCGACGCGGACGAAGACCCGTTTGCCCGTGACGTCGACGTCGCGGACGGTCAGCTTGTCCATGGGGCAGGCTCCTGGGGCGAGGGGGCGGCGATCAGGCGGCGAACGATGACGCTCAGGCCGCGGAGGTGGCGGTTGACGGGGCCGACCTCGATGACGAGCCGGCAGGCAGCTTCGAGGCGACGAGGGCGACGAGGTCGGCGCAGCGCGAGCTGTAGCCCCACTCGTTGTCGTACCAGGCGATGACCTTCACCATCGTCCCGCCGAGCACCATCGTGCTGGCCGAGTCGATGATCGAGGACCGCGAGTCACCGCGGAAGTCCGAGGACACGAGGGGCTCGTCCGAGACGCCGAGGATGCCGCGCATCGGGCCCTCGGCGGCGGCGCGGAACGCGTCGTTGATCTCGTCGGCGGTCGTCGAACGGGAAACGTCGGCGGTGAAGTCGACCACGCTCACGGTCGGCGTCGGGACCCGCAGGCTGAAGCCATCGAACTTGCCCTTGAGGTCCGGGATCACGAGCGCGAGCGCCTTTGCCGCGCCGGTCGTCGTCGGGATGATGTTCTGGCCGGCGGCGCGGGCGCGGCGCGGGTCCTTGTGGGCGACGTCGAGGATCCGCTGGTCGTTCGTGTAGCTGTGGATCGTGTTCATCAGGCCGCGCTCGATGCCGAGCAGGTCGTGCACGACCTTTGCCGCGGGGGCGAGGCAGTTCGTCGTGCAGCTGGCGTTGCTGACGACGTTGTGCTTCTCGGGGTCGTACTTGTCCTCGTTGACCCCGAGGACGATCGTGATGTCCTCGCCCTTCGCGGGGGCGCTGATGATCACCTTCCGGGCGCCCGCGCTGAGGTGCGCGCTGGCCTTCTCGGCGTCGGTGAAGATGCCGGTCGACTCGAGCACGATGTCGACCCCAAGGTCGCCCCACGGGAGCGCGGCCGGATCCTTGTACTGGAGGACCTTGATCTCGCGGCCGTCGATGATCAGGGCATCGTCGGTGTGCTCGACCGTGCCCGGGTACGCGCCGTAGGTCGAGTCGTGCTTGAACAGCAGGGCGTTCATGCTCGTGTCGACGAGGTCGTTCACGGCGACCACCTCGACGCCGGGCGCGCGCTCGAGGATCGCCTTGAGGGATTGCCGGCCGATCCGGCCGAAGCCGTTGATGCCGATACGGGTCGTCATCGATTCCTACCTCCGGGGAGTGCAGCAGCGGGCTCGGCCGCATGCCTGGGGGACGGGTTGGATGGGTGGTCGTGTGCGGCTCCGGCAGTCGCGGGAGCCGTGCCCGGGCCGCCGCGCTTCGCGTCGAGCGTCCGGCCGGTAGCGAGCGCGCGCATGACGAGCGGTTGCGCGCCGGCGAGCGAGACGTCGCCGCCGAGCGCCGCGCCGACGACGTCGACGCGCCGTGCCACGACCTCGAAGGCCTGCGTGGCGATGGCATCCCGAATGGGCTGGAGCAGCCGCTCGCCCTCGGCCTCGGCGATGGAGCCGCCGATCACGATGCGGTGCGGGTTGAACGTGTTGACGTAGCCGACACAGCCGGCGGCAAGGGCACGTCGAGCCCGATCCATGAGCTGGACGCAGGCGGGATCGCCAGCGAGCGCCCCTTCGGAGACCTCCTTGGCGGAGAGGTGCTCGGGGCCGCCAAGCAGCTCCGCCGCCCGCTCCAGGTAGGGCGACTGCCGCGCGACCGCGAGGGCACGAGCGTCGCGCGCCAGCGAGACGCCGGCCGCGATCGCCTCGACATGCCCAACGCCACCGCAGCCACAGCGAGGGCCGTCCATCTCGACCACGACGTGCCCGAGCTCGCCCGCGAAGCCATCCGGGCCGTGCAGCAGCTCGCCGCCGCTCACGATGGCGCCGCCCACCCCGGTCGAGACGGTGAGGTAGATGAAGTCGTCAAATCCCTTTGCGGCACCGAAGGCCTGCTCTCCCAGGGCTGCGACGTTGGTGTCGCGATCCAGGAACGCAGGGAGGTCCTCGGACTCCGCGAGGGCGGCGGCCAGGTGGATGTCGCGGAACTCGGGCCCGAGGTTGGGCGGCTCCACGACGACGCCGTTGACGGGGTCGACGGGACCCGGCGAGGAGATGCCGATCCCGGCGAGGGCAGTCGTCACATCGGCGGGCGATGCCGCACGTGCCTCCCGGGCCACATCACGGCACGCGCCAACGACGGCGTCGGGTCCCTGGTCGGAGGGTGTGGGCCGTTCGGTGCGCGAGATTCGCGTGCCATCGGGCAGGACGACCGCGGCGCGGACGCGTGTGCCCCCGAGGTCCACTGCGATGACGGGCCGGGAAGACAGGGCGAAGCCTCAGCTTTCGATCGATTTGAGCGATTGAATTTTACCAGTCAGGGAACGGCCGTCCCCTTGCGGCTTCATCCTCGGTTGCGAGCGCAGCTCTCGCATGTGCCATTCGGCCCCGTGAATCCAAGACCCCCGCCGGTCGCCCGGCGGGGGTCCAAGGTGCTTGATGAAGAGGGGCTAGCCGCCGATCTTGAACACCTTGGTCCCACACTTGGGACAGGTGCCCTGGAGCGCCTTCTTGCCGTTCTTCATCGTGATCTGCTGCGGGTTCTGGACTTCGACCTTCATCTTGTCCTTGACGCAGTAGGCCATCGCCATGGGTTCAGGTCCTCCCCAAGCTCCCGTGTGCCGCGAGCTGAGTGCTCGTGGTCACGATGCGCTCAAAAGTCCGAGCGACGGTCGCCAGCGATCCGTCGCCGCTTCCACCTTTCGGCGGTCCATGTCGGCGAGGAGCCGGAGGCTTTCCAGCCCCGTCGCCACGCAGGCAGCTTCCGCCGCATCTTTTGCGTCGCCTGTCACGAAGTCGCCCGTGGATCGCTGCGCGTAGACCGCACAGACGACCCCCGCCCGACATCGCGCCAGACCTGCCAGCACGAGCAACGCCGAGGCTTCCATCTCGAAGTTCATGACGCGCTGGCGTGCCATGTCCTCGGCGAGGTCAGGGTATCGAATGGGAAGTTGCGGGATCGGGCGTCCCTGCGCTCCGTAGAACCCAGGCGCCGTGGCCGTCAGACCCACGTGATACCGGTGGCCGAGCCGGTCTGCCGCCTCGATGAGCGCGACGACCGCCTCGTAGTCGGCCACGGCGGGATAGCCGTCGTGGACGAACCAGCTGGTGGTGGTCTCGAGCCTGACCGCGCCGGTGGAGATCACGAGATCCCCGAGGCCCATCTCAGGCTGGAGGCCGCCGCAGGAGCCGACACGGATGATGGTCGGCCTGTTCGTGATGGCGAGGATCTCGGCCATCGCGATCTCGACGTTGTCGGTGCCGATCCCTGTCGACACGATGGAGACGCGCTGGCCACGGTACGTGCCGGTGACCGACGCGAATTCACGATGCCGCCGCTCGAGCTCGACGTCGTCGAGCATCACGGCAATGCGGGAGGTCCGATCAGGGTCGCCGGGGAGGAGGATGTACTCGGCCAGCTCGCCGGGGCCGAGATCGATGTGGTACTGCCGCTCCCCTGTCGGGAGCGCGACGCGGTGGTCCGCGTTCGGCAAGAGCCCGTTCTCCTCCTCGTTCGCCCGCGGCTGCGGAACTCGGGGCAGCGTAGGCGCGGCTTCGAACGAGCGTCAAGCGGATTCGTGCTCAGCCCACGCTCAGCCCACGCTCAGACCCCACGCTCAGGTCCGGTTCACGGTTGGCGCCTCCGTCACGCTCACCGACCCAGCGGGAACTGCCCGGCCGCCGGCGATGCCCGGGGGCGCGGCTCTGAGCGTGGCGAGGCGGCCCACGACGACCGCCCGCAGCCGACGGCGCAAGAGGCGCCGCCGGAGCATCGTGACGGCAACGGAGGCGAGGGTCAGGAGGGCCAGCGCGAGGACGCTCGTCGGTGCCATCGAGGGGCCGAGGAGCGCGGAATCGGCCGCCAGCGCAGGCGCTCCCTCCGAAGGGCTCGCCGAGGGTGCAACCACCGGTGCGTCGCCGATGGGGAGCGCCTGCCCGAGGGTTCCGACGCGCAGGAGCGAGCCGTCGTCGCCGACGACGACGACCGCCGCGCCATCCACGAGCTCCACGGTGCCCGTCGCCGCGATTGCCTCGCCCGAACGCAGCAGCTCCAGCAGCGACGTCATGTCGCCCTCGAGCACGAGGTGCGCGAGCGCGGTGCCGTCATCGAGGTCGAAGCCGTCAGCCGTGAGGCCGGCGATGAGCCCGCCGACACGCACCCGCTCGCCGACGTGATCCGAGAGGGCTGCCAGGTCCGTGTCGGGCGTGATGTCCGCCGCGGTGGTGGCCCCAGCTGCGGAAACGCTTCCCACGCCGGCGCCCGACGACGCGCCCGCCTTCGCACCGGAACCCTGGCCGAGCGGCACGACCGCAGCGCCATTGCCGGCCGGGCCGATGGCAACGTCCGCCGTGCCTCGGGGGAGGATCGCAAAGCGGCGATCGCTCGCGGTCGGGTACGGCCGCTTGACGATCCCGATCACCGTGATCCGCCGGGCCGCGATGATCGCCGTCGATGGGATCCCGGCGCCGGCCTGCCCCTGCACCGCGACCTTGGTTCCGTCGGCGAGCGTCACGTCGGCGCGCCATCGGTCGCCGACCCGCTCCACCTTGAGCACCGTCCCGGAGATTCGGACGAGGAGCCACTCGTCTCGCTCCGCGGGAGCCCGGGTCAGCGTGGATGGCGCGATCGAGCCAGTCCCGACTGCCCGCAGCGCCGTCGCGCCGATCCGCGGCGCGCCCCAGGCGATCCCGGTCTTGCCGGTGACCCGCACCTTCGTTCCGACCGAGGGCGCACTGGAGCCGGACGGAAGGAGAACCTCGATGGCGCCCGTCATGTCCTGCACGACGATCCGGCGCCCGCTCGAGTCGAGGAGCGCCCTCCCGGCTGTCACCGTTGCTTCGATCGTGACGGTTGTGCCCTCCGGCGCCGCAATTGCGGTCGAGACCGGGACCACGCTGCTCGGTGCACCGCTTGCCCCGGGGCCGCCGCTGGAACCCGGCGCGGGCGCACCGGCAACAACGACAACGTCGGCCTTGTCGCGCACGTAGAGCCGGTAGCCGTCGAGCACCCCCTTTCGCGATGCGCGCTGGCCCACGATCCCAGTCAGGCGATAGGTGCGGCCCTTGACCAAGTCCGTCGGCCCGATGCCGCTGGAACCGTCCGCGATCACTCGGAAGGTCTTGCCGCCGGCGTCGGTGAGGTCGATCGACAGGTCGCCGCTGGTGCCCTTCTGGGGGTTTGCCACCGCCGTTCCGATGATCTCGGCGAGGCGGCCCTCGGTGGCCTCCCCGAGTTGCGATGCAGTCAGCTTGATGGGCGCCGGCAGGCTCCCCTGTCCCGTGACCTTGAAGCCAGCGGCCGCCGGCCGGAGCTCGAGCTGTCCGTACGGATCTGCGAGGGGACCGCGCACGAGGACGGTCGTTCCACGTGCCGGCGCGGTCGCGCCCGAGGGGAGCCGGACCGCGATGCCACCTGTTCCATCCGCGATGGAGATGACGGGCGGCAGTCCGAGCCGCCCGGCCTCAGCCGTCACGACGCCGGCCACGGTGAGGGTCGTGCCGATCGGCGCTCCGCGTGCTTCCACGATGGAGATGACCGGCGGCGGGGTTGGCGCGGGCGTGCCCGTCGGCGCGGGTGTCGGCGTGGCGGTGGGGCTCGGCGTTCGGGTCGGCCCCGGCGTCGCAATCGGGGTCGGCGATGGCGCCGGCGTGGGAGATGCCGACGGTGCCGGGGTATGCGACGGCGTCGGCGTGACGGTCGGCACCGGGGTCGCGGTTGCCGTAGGCGTCGGAGACGGCGTCGAAGTTGGCATCGGCGTGGGCCTGGGTGTCGGCGTCGGCACGATGCCGAAGTCACGCGGCTCGGTCGCATGCAAGCGGTAGCCGGACAGACCGGTGCCGGTGCTGTCGCGCTGGCCGATCGGGCCGATCGCGACGACGTGGGTCCCGCTCGGCACCGCCAGCCCGCCCAGCGCACCAGGCCCGACGATCACCCGGATCGCTCCGGAGCCGTCGTCGACCATCAGGCCGAGACCGTCCGACATGTCCGTCGATGACCCGACGGTCACGCCCTGGACGATCGCTCGCCAGCCTTCGTGGAGCTCCCCGATCGCGCCGGTCTGGAGCTGCCACGGCAACGGCCGCTCCTGCTCGCCGAGCCGGATGATGTCCGCCACGCTGACGCGCAGCGTTCGCTCGGCGAATCGCTCGTCAAGGGTTCCCTCCGCAACGACGAGCGTGTCCGCTGGGAGGCCGTCGACCACGGCCACGTCCAGGTAGAGCGCGATTCCGCCCGTGCCGTCCTGCAGGAAGGCCTTGCGGCCGCTCTCCAGGGCACCGAGCTGCGTCGTCAGCACGCCCGAGATCCGGGCGGTGGCTCCGTCCTGAAGGCTGCGCGCTTCGGCGATGGTGACGATCGGCTCGGGCGTGGCGGTCGGCTGCGCCGTTGGTGTCGGTGACGGCGTCGCGGCAGGCGTGGGCGAGGGCGTGGGTGTCGGCGTGGTTGTTGGCGTCGGGTCCGGCGTCGGCGTGGGCGGATCGGTCGACGGCGTCAGGGTCGGTGTCGGCTCGACGATCGGCGTCGGCGCCAGGGTCGGATCGGGTGTCGGAGCGACCGTCGGACCCGAGGATCCCGCAGGCGTCTCGGACGGACCGGCGGTCGGGCTCGGCTGGGCGGTTGGGGTTGCAGCAGGCGTCGCCGTCGCCCCCACCGTGGGCACCGGTGTCGCGCTCGGCGTGAGGGACGCGCTTGGCGCGGGGCTGTCGTTCGGCGCGGGGACCGGCGGCGCCGCCAGCGACTGCGGATTCGGCGCGGCCTGCGCCAGCCAGTCCTGCAGGTTGCTGTTCGTGTCGGTGGTGTTTCCCGCCAGTCCGCCGGGCCGGCGCTCGATGCTGGCGCCGGCCGGCGGTGCGGTCATCGCCGACCCCTCGACGAAGGCATTCGTGGCGTCGCCCCAGCCGACGGCATCGATCGGCCCCCCGCCATTGACCCGAAGCACGATCGAGCCGCCGGTTGCGGCAAATCCCCCGCTGTACGTGGCATCGGCGATGGGCGCGAAGATGCCCGCCGAGTTCGCGATGAGGAGATGCTGCCCTCGGCCCAGGAGGAACGACGAGGACCAGGACGCCTTTCGCGTCACCGTGCTTCCGGTCGACGTTGCGTAGACGATCTCGAGACCCGAAAGATCCACCGGCGCGGCGCCGACATTCGTGATCTCCGCGAACTCGTCCGAGGCAGAGGCGCCGCCTGTCTGGACCTCCGAGACGAGGAGCGTCGACACGGGCCAGCCCACCGGCGCGAGGGCCGTCACCGAGCGGTCCGGCACGGAAGCGAGGGCGACCCCGCCCAGCGCAAGCACGAAGAACAGCGCAGCGAGGGGCGCAACGCGTCGCTCCACGATCGACCTCCGGGCGGGAGCCAACGAGGCCGGGCGGGACGGCCCGCGAGTTGTACCAGCGGTCGATCACCGCCGGCTTACGTCGCGATCACCCGCCGATGCACCTCCGATCACCGGGCGCGTACGATTCGCTGCCGGCGCACCCATGCCGCCGCAGACACATCGAGGGAGGCAGCGTGGCCCGCGCCAAGCAAACCGATCGCGCCGAGGCCCGCCGGCGGTATCGCCAGACGAACGTCCAGGACGCCGCGATCGAAAGCAGCGCGGACGACGCGCAGGTCGAAACGAGCAGCTCGAAGGCGGACGAGGCGAAGGGCACGCGCCAGGCCCGGCCTGTTCGCCAGCCGCAGCAGGCCCAGGCCCGCCCGGGCTTCCTGTCCGCGTTCCGCGCCGCCTACCACCCGGCGCACGTCCGCGAAGACCTCGCGGCGCTGCCGCGGCTGCTCGCGCACTGGTCGTTCTACGTGCCGGTCCTGCTGATCATCGGCGGGGCGGTGGTCGCCTTTGTGTTTCGGAACTACTCCGGCGGCGCCCTTGCCTACCAGCTGCTCGTGCTGCCCGGCACGGGCTTCGGGCTGCCCCAGCTGGTCGCGGGCTTCTTCGCGCCACGCGCGAGCTACCTGCTGGGGCTGTTCGTGAGCGTGGTTCAAGCGGTAGTCGGCACCATCTTTATCGTCGTGCTGGCGTCGCAGGGAGGCACCGCGTTCCCAAGTGACCAGATCCCGCCGCTGCTCCTGCAGTCGTTCATCTTCGGCCCGATCAGCGGCACGCTCTTTGCCGCGGCAGCAGCGTGGTACCGGCGCTTCCTGGCCCTCTCCGGCCCGAAGCGAACTGCCGCGAACACGCGGAATACATCGCGATCTTCGAGCCGGGGTGGCTCGCGCCGCTAGGCGCGGCGAGGAGACAGCATGCGGGCAGCGATCTTCGGTGGCCCTGGCGACATCACGGTCGGCGAGCGTCCGGACCCAGCCATCGAAGCGCCCACCGATGCGATCGTCCGCGTGACGCTGGCCTGCGTCTGCGGGTCTGACCTCTGGTACTACCGCGGTCTCTCGCCGCACGATCTCGGAGCGATCGGGCACGAGTTCATCGGTATCGTCGCTGAAGTCGGATCGGACGTCCGCGACCTTCGGCCCGGCGACTTCGTGGTGACGCCGTTCACGTTCAGCGACGGGACGTGCGTCCTTTGCCGCGCAGGCTGGTTCTCGAACTGCCTGCATGGCGGTGGCTACGGCAACCACGGCATCGACGGTGGGCAGGGCGAGGCGGTGCGGGTCCCGTTCGCCGACGCGACGCTGGTGAAAGTGCCGGGCTCCGGCCACTCGGACAAGACGCTTCGATCGATCCTGGCCCTGTCCGACGTTGCCTGCACCGGCCACCATGCCGCGGCGAGCGCGGGCGTTGGTCCTGGCATGACGGTCGCGGTGGTTGGTGACGGGGCGGTTGGCCTGTCTGCTGTTCTCGCAGCGAAGCGCCTCGGCGCTGGACAGATCATCGCGCTCTCGCGAAACCCGGATCGGCAGGCCGTGGCGCGCGAGTTCGGCGCGACCGACATCGTCGAGGAGCGGGGCGACGCCGCCATCGCCGCGGTGAAGGACCTGACCGGTGGGCTCGGCGTCGAGGCAGCGCTCGAGTGTGTTGGCACGGGCGAATCGATGTCCACGGCGTTTGGTATCGCCCGGTCCGGAGGCATGGTCGGCGCGGTCGGGGCGCCGCATGACGTCGAGATCCCGATCGAGACCGTGATCTTCCGGAACGTCGGGCTGCGCGGCGGCGTCGCCCCTGCCCGGCGCTACCTGCCCGCGCTGCTCGAGGACGTGCTCGCGGATCGCATCAACCCGGGCCGGGTCTTCGACTTCGAGACGGATCTCGACCACATCGTCGACGGCTACGAGGCGATGGACGATCGGCGGGCGATCAAGAGTCTCGTGCGCGTCGCGCCGGGCTAGCCCAGGCGCCGCATCCCGGCGTGCCCCATCTGGCGCACGCCGGTCGGTGACTCCGGACCGCCGGCGCGTTCGGCGACCGTCGTGAGTGGCACGATCTCGTGGGCCACCACGTTGACCACGTTCGATTCCCGCTGCAGCTCGCCATCGACGAGCAGCAGGGCATGTCGCCGGACCATGCTCCGCAGCCGCGCCCATGTGTCCGGCCAGAGCGTGACGTTGACCATCCCGGTCTCGTCCTCGAGCGCCAGGAAGACGGTGCCTTTCGCGGTCATCGGGTGCTGGCGCGTCACCACCAGCCCGCCGAGTCGCACCCTGCCGGGCCGTCGATCGGCCAGCGCCGCGTTCGGCACCGCCCCGAGTCGATCGAGCGCCTCCCGGAACAGCCCGACGACCTGCCGCTTGGCGTCGAGCCCCACCACCGCATAGGCGTCGCCGAGGCGCTCCGTCTCGGTGATCGCGGGCAGGCTCGGCGCTTCCGTGGCGGGCAGTCGCAGGTCCATGGGGCGACCGGCCGCCGGTGAGCGCGCGCCGGCGCGCCCCGCACGCGTCGACCGCCCGTCGATGCGCCCGCGCGTCGCACCCGCGACCTCTCGGAGCTGCCACAGGAGCTCGCGCCGCGGCCGTCCCAGTGAGTCCAGCGCACCTGTGCGGATGAGCCGCTCGATCGTCTCCTCCGGCAGCCCCGTCCGCTCGACCACGTCCGCCAGCGACACGTACGGCCCGCGCTCCAGCTCCCGATCGAGGAGCTCCTCGTGCTGCTCGCCGATGCCCTTCACGAGGTGCAGCCCCAGCCGCACGCCCCAGCCCGTCGCGCTCTCGGCGGCCCACTGCTCCCGCGAGATTCGACTCGGGACGACGCACGCGGACGACGCCACCGGCACCGGCCGCACCTCGATCCCGGATCCCTCCGGGAGCGGCTCTCCCTCCCCGGAGCCGTCACCGATCGCCCAGCCCGGCCGCCCGACCCATTCCGTGACCGTCTTGTAGGTCGAGGCGTTGAGGTCGACCGGCAGGACCGCGACCCCATGGCGCTTCGTGTCGTTGACGAGCACCTCGACGGGATAGAAGCCCATCGGCTGCGCGTTGATCAGCCCGACCAGGAACTGCGCCGGGTAGTACAGCTTCAGGAAGGAGGACTCGTAGGCCGTCCGCGCGAATGCCGCCGCGTGGGACTTCGCGAACCCGAATGACGCAAACGCCGAGACCTGGCGGAACAGCTCCTCGGCGATCTCCTCGGTCATGCCGGGCTGGCGCATGCAGCCGTCGAAGAATCGCTGGTGGAGCTTCTCCATCTCGCGGTTCGAGCGCCACGTGCCCATCGCCCGCCGGAACCCGTCCGACTCCGCCGGGCTGAAGCCCGCGACCTCGATCGCGATCCGCATGACCTGCTCCTGGTAGAGGATCACGCCCATCGAGTCGCGCAGCACCGGCTCCAGGCTCGGGTGGAGGTACTCGACCGGTTCGAGGCCCTGCTTGCGCCTGAGGTAGGGGTGGACGGCGTTGCCCTGGATCGGGCCGGGCCGGATGATCGCGACCTCGACGACCAGGTCGTCAAGGGATGACGGCTTCGACTTCGGCAGCGTCTGCATCTGGGCCCGGCTCTCGACCTGGAAGACCCCGACCGTGTCGGCCGCCTGGAGCATCTGGAAGACCTCGGGGATCTGCTCCGGGATCGAGTCGAGGACGACGCAGGTGCCGCAGTCGTGCTCGATCAGCTGGACGGTCTCGTCGATCGCGGCAAGCATCCCCAGCCCGAGCAGGTCGAGCTTGATGAGCTTCAGCTCCTCGACGTCGCGCTTGTCGAACTGGACGACGACCCGGTCCTGCATTGCCGCCCGCTCCAGCGGCGCGATGTCGATCAGCGGTGCCGCGGTCACGAGCATCCCGCCGCTGTGGATGCTGAGGTGGCGCGGGAAGCCGTCGATCCGGGCGCAGAACTCCAGCCAGCGCTCCCAGTCGGACATCCCGACGGTGCTGCCGCCTCGTGCCTGCGGCGGTGGCTCCGGCTCGATTCTCGCCACCGAGCTGTGTGGATCGGCCCGCCCCACGCCGTCTGCCCCGACCCCGCCCCGGTGCGCCTCGCGATGGGGATCGGCCCTGCCCACGCGATCCACGCCGATCCCACCGCGGATGCTGTCCGGTTGTGGCCGCGCGTTCGTGTCCCAGTGGTTCGGCCTCCCGAGTCGATCGGTCGATCGATCCGTCCGCCGCGGCTCCGTCTCCGGCATCCCGCTCTCGGGATCGATGCGCCGCCCTTCCACCAGCGCCGGCGCGATCTCACGATCGGGGACGGATCCTCGCCATCCGCCGGCGCCCTCCCGCTGGTAGCCCGTCCCGCGGCCGGCCCGCAACCAGGCCACGCTCGCCGGCGTGTCGCCCGGTCCCCCCTCGTCATCTCCGCGCCCGCCGGGGCGGATCGCCGGCGGCGACTCCGGCGCCTCCTCCCACATCCCCGACTTGCTCGGCCCTGGCAATCCAACTCCATCTGGCACGAGAGAGTCCGTATTCGACATGGGGTGTCGATGACCCACAGATTCCGGCGGCGCCGAGCCCGGATCTGACCCCCGCCACGCTCGATCACGCTCACCGATGGCCACAGGAGGAGGCAAAACGGTGGGTAATCGACCCCCGGTGTCGATACCGAACAATCTTGGCGCCGAGGGCTGGCCGACCGGCGCCGAAGATGCGTCGGGCCGCGCAGTGGCGTCGGGCCGCGCAGTGGCGTCGGGCCGCGCAGTGGCGTCGGCGGCCACGTTCTCGGCCGCGATCCAGGCGAAGGGACGCGGGGCGTTCGGGTCGCGGGGCTTCGGCGGCTGCTTCCAGGGCGGGACCTTGCCAACGAGCGGCATCCGAGCGTGCAGCTGGCCGATGCCGTCGATGAGCTCCGGGCCGACCGGGACGTGGCCCGCCGCCTCGGCTGCGTTCGCAAGAGCAGCTTCGCGCCGCTCTTCCGCACCGAGCCGGCGCGCGTCCTTGACGCGTGGCAGCCGGCCGTCGCCCATCTCGCCCTCGCCGCCGGTTCGAACCCGGCCGCCCCGGGCGTGGTTGAGCTGGCCCATCTCGTCGACGAAGCCGCGCGCGCCGGCAACCGCCGCGGCCCGACGAACCGCATCCTCCGCGACTGCCTCCGCCTCGCCCTCGCCCGGCCGCCGGAAGAACTCGGCAAAGCCGCCGTCGGCCTCGAGGTCGCGCCGAACCATCACCGAGTCATACGTCTCGAGCGCCTTGGCCACGCGATCCACGAGCGGCCGCGGGAAGCCGAGCGCATACCCGACCTCGCGGACCGCCGATCGAGCCCGGTAGGTCACGAGGTTGCAGACCATCCCGGTGTGCTCGGGGCCGTAGCGCTTGTAGATGTACTGGATGACCTCCTCGCGCCGCTCGGACGAGAAGTCGATGTCGACGTCCGGGTAGGTCGTCCGGCCCTCGTTGATGAAGCGCTCGAACAGGAGGTTGTGCGCGATCGGCTCGACCCGGCTGATCCCCAGCGTGTACGACACGATCGAGCTCGTCGCGCTGCCGCGGCCCTGGGCCGGGATGCCCTGGTCCTTCGCGAAGCGCATCAGGTCCCAGCAGATCAGGAAGAACTCGGCGAGGCCCGCCCGCTCGATCACCCCCAGCTCGTGAGCCAGGCGCCGCATCACTTCGGCGGTCAGCGGGTGGTAGCGGCGCCGGGCGCCCTCCCAGCACAGCGAGGACAGGTACGAGAACGGCGTCTCGCCGCTCGGGACCGGGAAGCCGGGGAAGCGGTACTGCTCGAACCCGAGATCGACCGAGCACGACGCGGCGATCTCGCCGGCCCTGGCGATGCCCTCGGTCCAGGCGCGAGCCACGCGGTCGGTCGAGGCGGTCCACTCGACGGGGGCGGTCGATTCGACGGCGGTCGATTCGACGGCGGCGGTCGATTGGTCTCCACCCCATGATCCCGGCGGGAGGGACGCCAGCTCGGCGGCCGACTTCAGGTACGACTCCGAGTCCGGCCGGCGGAGGTTGCCGAGCGTCTCCAGCGTGCGGCCGTGGAAGATCCCGGTGAGGACGTCGTGGAGCTCGCGATCCTCGGGGCGGGCGTAGTGGACGTCGTTCGTGACGACGACGGGAAGGCCCAGCTCGTCGGCGAGGGCCACGTGCTCGGCGACGAGCCAGTCGTCGTCGGGGAGCAGGTGGTGGGAGAGCTCGATGTTGAGGATCCCGTACACGCGAGCGTGGCGCTGCGCGGCGGCCCTCGCTCCCTCGCGATCGCCCACGAGCAGGCGGCGCGCGATCTCACCCTCGCGGCCGCCCGAGAGCGCGACGAGCCCCTCGGTGTGCTGCTCGAGCAGCGCCTGCGTGAACCGCGGCACGCGCTTGGTCCCGTCGAGATTCGCGCGGGAGACGAGCCGGCACAGGCTCCGATACCCAGTGGCGTCACGCGCCAGCAGGACGAGGTGCGGGCCGCGCTGCCGCTGCCCGATCCCCCGCAGGTCCTCCTTCACCGTCGCGCGGTGGCCAGGCAGGAGGGCGCGCTCGGGTCGGGGGCGGGAGGGCAGGCCCTCGCTCGCGGCGTGCGCCAGCGGCAGCTCGAGGCTCGCGGGCCCGAGCAGGCTCGCACTCCCCTGCCCGCGCCGGCCTCGCGGCCGGCGCCGCGTCGGGACCACGATACCTGCGGAGTCGGGAGCGGCCGCGTCCTGGAGCTCGATCTCGATCCCGATGACAGGACGCACCGCCACCGCCTGGGCGGCGGTGGCAAAGCGCACCACGCCATAGAGCCCGTCGTGGTCCGTGACGGCGAGTCCGGAGAGGCCCAGCTCGGCCGCTCGCTCGACCATGTCCTCGACCGGCGAGGCCCCGTGCAGGAACGAGAAGTTCGAGTGGCTGTGCAGCTCGGCGTAGGTGGGTGGCATCGTCGATGGTGGGCGCCCGTCTCGCAGATTCCAGTGGCTGAGGGGGCTCGTCACTATAGAACAAATGTTCTATCCTGCGACACGCAACAGATTGCCGGGTGGTGGCGTCTGAAGCGCGTGGAAATCGACCAGCGCAGTTGGGTCGCCGTCCTGACGAGGACAGTCGTGATGCTCAGCGTCGCGATCCTCCTCATCCTCGTCCTCCTCCCGGCGGCCCTCGCGGCGAGCAGTCGGTAATCACACAGGGACCGGGGCGTCACCCGGGACCGAGCGAGGGCGGGCGCGAGCCGGCCATCGACCGATCGACTGCCTGGTGAGCGGGCAGAAGATCGAAGGCCAGGGACCCCGTCGCTTCTGGGGGCGACGGGGTCCCTGCATGTCCGGGCCGTACCATCGAGTCGTGGATCGCCTTCAGGCCGGGGCGCTGCCGACCATGGCGCTGCTGACGATCAGCCTCGTCGCTGCCAGTGCGATCGCTGCCTGCTCCCACCCCGCGACGACGGCGCCGCCCGCGACCGCGGCAGGCCCGAGTCCCACCGCCCCGCTCTTCGCGCCGAGCCTCGACATCGAGCAGCCGGGGCTTACCCCGGCCACGGGCCAGAGCGACACCGACTGGGGCCCGATCTGGGACGACCTGCCGCCGGGCTTTCCGCTACCGCCCGGCGGGGAGCCACTCGAGTCCGGGGCGGGGACGGTCACCGCGGCCTGGACGGTCGCCTCCGGTGCGGCGGGCGGGGCGTCGGATCCGCGCGGCATCGCGCAGCGGTACGTGGATGCGTTCTCGGCCGCGGGCTACGGCGGCGGGCGCGATGGGCCCCTCGAGGATGGCTCGTACACCGCGTGGGCGTCCAACGGCTACGGCTGCGACATGCTCGTCACGGCAACGCCACGGGGCGAGGAGACGCTCGTCACCGTGCTCTACGGCGCGGGCTGCCCGTTCAGCTGGCCTCAGTCGTAGAGGCGCTCGAGGTGCCATGCGCCGGTGGTCCGGTCGCAGTAGATGAGGGCCAGCCAGCGCTCGCCGACGACCTTGTAGTAGTCCCGGGCGATCGGCTCGCGCCACCACGATTCCTCGACGCGCCAGCGGTTGCAGACCTCGACCCGCTCGCGCCGGCCGTCCCAGGCCATGACGAGGTTGCCGTCGTCGAAGTGCACGTCGATCTCGGGATGGGCGCGGAGCAGGCGGGTCATCGCGGCGCTCCGCTCACGTCCCGAAAGGCCCAGCGGCGCTCGGGCAGCGGCGCCTCGGGATCGAGGACCTCGATGCGCCGGATCTTCTCGTCGCCGTAGGTCAGCGCCAGGCGCGCGAGCTGCCATGCGAGGCGCGCGCCGTGCAGCGCCTGGGGCACGAACAGCGGGAGCTGCTGGCCGGTCGCCGGCGTCGCGCCGGAGAGCTCCAGCTCCAGCCGGGCCACCGCGGCGGTGGGCGGCGTTCGCTCGAGCTTGGCGAGGAGCAGCCGCTCGATGGCCTCGGCGTCGGCCGTCGGCTCGGGGAAGCGCGTCTCGACCGAGAGCTGGGCGGGCGTGCCCGCGCGCGCGAAGGCGAGGTCCAGCTCCAGCCGGAGGCGGCCCTGCTCTGCCGCGAGGCCGCGCGCGACGAGGTTCGCGCCGAGGGCCACGGCAAGCCGCCGGAGCACGAACCGGATCGCCTCGAGCTCGGCGACGGGTGGCTCGATCGGCAGCCCGAGCACCAGGCGCTCCGGCGCTCGACGAGGGCGGAACGGCTCGAGCTCCTCGCCACGGGAGCGAGACCCGATCCTCCGTCCTTCCTCGCCGAATCTCGCCACCAGCGCCGATGCGGCCAGCTCCGCCACCTGCCCGATCTCCCGGATCCCGAACCGGCGCAGGCGGGCGCGGACGTCCGGCTCGGCGCTCAGCAGGGATGCCGGCAGGGGAGCAAGGAATCTCGCCTCCGCATCGGGCGGCACGGAGATGAGCTCGCCCGGCTTCGCGGCGAGGGCCGCCACGGTCGCGGCGAAGCGCGTGCCGGCGATCCCCGCCCGCGGCCGACCGGCGAGTGGCTCCTCCAGGGCCGCGCCGATGCGCTCGACCATGGCCGGCTCGGGACCCCAGAGGCCTTCGAGCCCGTCGATCTGGGCCTCGAGCAGCCCGAACGAGACGTCCCCCGGGTCGGACGTGCCGGCAACCGCCGGGCTGAACCCGCCGAGCCGCTCGAACGCAGCCTCGAGCTCGTCCCGATCAGCCTCGGGCTGCGGGTCGAGGAAGGTCGCTTCCGGCGCCAGCCGGTGGGCCGACGCGAGCGGCATCCCGCGCCGAACGCCGAGCGCCCGGGCCTCGGGATCCGCGTCGAGCACGGTCGCGTTCGACCACGGCTTCCCGCCGAGCACCACCGGCCCCGCCGGCCACGAGCCGGAGGGCAGGCGCCGCTTCGTGAGATCGAGGAGGAGATGCTGGCGATGGAGATGGAGGAGTCGCATCGGTCGTTTTCCCGGGCACTGGGACAACGGGGGCTGGGGCGGTTGGTTGCTCTGCTCCAGCCAGCTGGACCAACCGCGGTTCCAGCGTGGCCTCGGCGAGGAGCTCGGGGTGGCGGAGGCAGGCGTCGCGTTCGCCGCCGTCGGCGTAGAGGATCCGCAGCGTCGCTCGCCGCCCTGGTGGGCCGGCGCGATTGCGCGCGACGACCACCTCCGTTCGCTGGCCGACGACGTCACGACCGAGCCGGATCCACGAGCGTCTCTGAAGCTCGAGGCGGATTCCGGTCGCCTCGCCGATCGCGGCATCGAGGCTCCCCGACCGCCGGCTCGGCGGATCCAGGACAACGAGGCTGATCCCGGCCCGCCGTGCGAGTGCCGCGAGCCGCCCGAGTCGATCGCCGAATCTCGCCCCCGTGACGCCGCTCGCCTTACCGCCGCTCGCCTCGACGGGCAGGTCGATGACGAGCAGGTCCACGGCCCGGCCCGCGAGCAGCGAGCCCGCGATCGTGAGGCCCTCCTCGGGGTCCGCGGGCGTCAGCACGACCAGCCACTCCGGCTTGACGCCGCGGGCCACCGCCTCGACGGGATCGAGCGCAGCCGCGAGGTCCAGCCACGCGACGATCGAGCCCGCCGCCTGGGCCGTGGCCACGAGCCGCAGTGCCAGCGTCGTTCGCCCGCTCGAGACGTCGCCGCGCACCGCGAGGCCCATGCCGCGCGGGACGCCACCCGGCCCGAGGATCGCATCGAGCTCGGCGAAGCCGGTCGAATGGACACGATCGGCATCGATCGACCGCTCGCTCGAGGGGCTGCCGGCCGGACCGCGCGTCCCATCGGCCGCATCGGGATCCTCGAATGGGACGGTCGCGAGCGCTCCGACGACCTCGCCCGCGAAGCCGCTCGAAGCCCGGTCGCCCGCGAATCCGGGGGCCGCCGCGCCCCAGCGCGATCGAAGGGTCGCCAGGGCCGCGGTCAGGTCGGGAGAGGCAGCAGCCATGGGCTCAGTATCGAACAGATGTTCGAATGAATCAAGACCCCGGCGAGTTGCTCTCCCGAGCGCTGCCCCAAGCGCGATCGGAGCCAGGCGCGAGCCGATCCGGGGCGCCGGGACCGGGTGATAAACTCCGGGACCGCTCGGGGCCTCGCTCCGACGCGCGACTCGTGGGGATGTAGCTCAGCTGGGAGAGCACCGCGTTCGCATCGCGGGGGTCAGGGGTTCGAGTCCCCTCATCTCCACCACCTCCCCACCCGTGACCTTCGTACCGTTGCCCTGACGCGCCACGGGGCCGAGGCTTCCGGGTGCGGGGACCTCCCGCGCTGCCGGGAGTCCGTCTATGCCCCAGGGCCTCGATCAGGACCTCGTTCTCGTCGCCGAGGACGACGCCTCCAACCGCGCCCTGCTCTCGCGCCTGCTGGAACGCGGCGGCTACCGCTCGATTGCGGTCGGCGATGGCCGCGACGCCATCAAGGCCGCTGTCGACGAGGCGCCGAACCTGGTCCTCCTCGACGTCGGGCTTCCGGGTCTCAGCGGGCTGGATGTCTGCCGGCGCCTCCGCGCCGACCCCCGCACCGTCGCGCTCCCGATCATCCTCGTCACCGGCCAGACCGCGTCGCGTGACGTCGTGGCCGGCCTCGACGCAGGCGCGGACGACTTCGTCCGCAAGCCCTATGACGAGGCCGAGCTCATGGCCCGGGTCCGAAGTGTGATGCGCCTCGCGCGAGTGACGGCGGAGATGGTCGGCGCCCATGGCGTCATCGCCGCCCTCGCCAATGCCGTCGAGGCGAAGGACGCTTCGACCGAGATGCACTGCCAGCGCCTGGCGGGTCTCGCCCACCAGCTCGGCATGTCCGCCGGCCTGGAGCCGGCGAGCCTGAAGGGCCTCGTCTTCGGGGCGCTGCTGCACGACATCGGCAAGATCGGCGTGTCCGACGCGATCCTGAACAAACCCGGCCCGCTGAGCCGGGAGGAATGGGCCGAGATGCGGCTGCATCCGCTCATCGGCGAGCGGATCTGCGAGCCGCTCGCGACCGCGTCGCAGTTCTCGTCGATCGTCCGCCACCACCACGAGCGCTGGGATGGCGCCGGCTACTTTCCAGCACATTGGGATCCTAAGCTTAGAATTCCACGTGGACAAGTTGTCGCGGCCGCTTCTATAGTGTCACCTAAATACTAGTGACTCCAGCGTAACTGGACTGGCCACAGTTAGGCCGCAAATGTAATCACACTGGCTCACCT
>JADMIO010854405.1_pt1 | contig 66545 bp, 68 predicted proteins | sample 8958161 | NCBI WGS metagenome assembly JADMIO01 (sample SAMN16585339, study PRJNA669376) | soil metagenome | isolation source: Crop rotation soil | place: USA: Cullars Rotation, Alabama | collected 2011 | reverse complement strand
CGACAACTTGTCCACGTGGAATTCTAAGCTTAGGATCCCAATGTGCTGGAAAGCGATCATCCATGTGGAAGCGGTCCGCCGCAATCACTTTTTCAAACGCAATCCGTTTTGGTTCTGGATGTTGTTTCTGCTGCATGAGTCGGCGGAATTCGGGTACGGCGTGCCTTATAAATTCCTGCATGGCGCCGCGTTGGACGGGACCGCGGGACTCAAAAAAGAATTCCCGTGGAGGCCCGGCTTCGGGCCCGACGTCCGGCTCGAAACCCTTCTGCGGCGAATCGTCAAGGCCGGGGACAAAGCCGGCGTGGACTTGTCCGACATGAAGGTCCTGTTCGACGACCATTTCACGCGCGCCGCTTTAATTATCCATTTTTATGCCTTCCGGTACATGACGGAGCAGCGCAAGCAGCGTCCGAAACTCACGTTGGGCAAGCTCAAGCGCGAGGACCTGGACGCCATATCGGATTTGAGCTGGCGGGATGGTTTGCATCCGGGGATCGATATGGCGCCGGCCTATCTGCAGCACGTCAGCGTCCTGCCGGCCGACGGCCCGAAGGTCCCGCTCCGGGAGTACCGGGAAGGTATCCTCATGCGCCTGCAGGGGCGCATCATCGAAGAATACTTTGCGGGCGGCGCCCGGCAGCGCATGCTGCGTCATATTCAGCGCTTGATCCACAAGGGGGTCCTGACATTGGAAGAGAGCGGCGTCCTGTGGTCCGTACGCCTGGGGCGGCTGCTGTACCGGCTGAACAAGAATGCCTATCGAACGTTCGGAAACGATCCGATCCACTGGGGAGGCCGGGAAATGCTGCGGCTGAACCAATCCATCCGGAAACTGGCGCGCGAGAACCCCTGGGCCAATATCAGCGAGGAAGAGGCCTTGGCCAATCAACGGCTCATCATTCATATCTCGGGCGAGCCGGGAAAGGCGGTCATGGAGGATTTCGCGCAGCATGACTATTACGGTTTTAAACGCGAGAACATTTACTTTTTAATGGACGAAGCGCATCCTCCCTTGATGTACGATCCCGAGATCAAATGCTACCGCGCCGCGCCGTCCGATGTCGCCGAGCCGATCGTCTATGGGCATGGACCGGCCGCGGAGCGTATCGTTCGGCCGCGGGCGGCGCTGATCCTGCCCCGCGTGGTTCGGCCGGGGCGCGCCTTTGAGGATGCAATCATCCTCGATCGGTCCGTGGTGGATGAGATCCGTGCCGCATTTCCGCCGGCCGCGGGCGCCAGGAAAGCGCCGGAGGTCGTGCTTCATCACGCGCGCTCGAACGATCTGACCCGCTTGGACCCGGATGTGGTCGATCCGAATCGCGATGTTTTTGCGCTTGGGTTGATTCACAAGGGTCATCCTTTTGTCAGCGAAGTCGTGGAGGCCCCGCCGCCCTCGCCGCGGCGGCGCGAACCCGCTGCCGCACGGCGGTTCGGCGGTTATATGGTGCGCGTCCGGCGCTGGTCCGGCTGGAACCTGAATTTCTTAGACGACGTGGCTCTCCGCCGGCCGGCGGTGCGCCAAATTCTGGACCGGCTCCGCGCCTTGAGAAACCAATTTTGGACCCAGAACGGCAAACCGGAAGAGCCCGTTCTCTTAAACCTCATGGCGAGCTATGCGTTGTTGGAGCCGTATGCGGAGACGCTCCGGAAAGGCTTGCCGGTCTGGTATGCGAGCAAAAAAGTGGGGCGGCGCTGGGTCGAGGTGCCGCAATTGGCGACCAATGACAGCAGCCATGACCCCGAGCTCAATGCCGCCGCCTTCTGCGTCGAGGTGAAAAATCCGGGGGGCCATGGCGCGGCCTCTGGCCGCATAAGGAAGATCTTGCAGGATTTTAAAGGTCCGTGGCGTTCGCCGGCGGCGCTCGCCAGGGAAAAATTGGACGCGATGAGAAAAGATCCGGAATTCCTGGCGCTGGGCGTTCTGCATCGGTTCCATATTCCGCTGACCCCGGCGATTCGAAATGCGCTCGACCGCCTACGGAGATCACGGTCCGAACATCTGGGAGACAAAAGGCCGCCGCAGCACTTTGCAGGAGCCCAATGGGGCAGTTCGGAACGGCGCCGGCGCGCCTGGCGGGCGTTGTGGCTTTTCGCCGGCGTCATCCCGGCGCACGAGATCCTCGGGCATTTTCTGGCCGAACGCTTGGCCGGCCGGCGCGTCCGCTGGTCGTGGCCTGATTTATTTTGGAATGGGACGATCCGGGTCAGCGGCGCGGCGCGCTACATGGGCGCCGTTGCCAATGCCGTCGTGGGGGTGGGACTGATCTTCGCGCTGGGCAGCCCATTCGCCGGGCACAACCCGCTGGTGCATCCGGTGGTTGCGTACCTCCAGTATGCCGCGCTCATGCACCTTCTGGCGGTGGCCGCCGAGATCCTCGACCCTCGAGGCGATTTCGGATCTGCTCCCTCCCGGCTCCTGCGTTCCGCTTAATTTTCCGAAGCGATCCTTATTCCGTGCGGATAGCCATCACGTCGAGGCCGGGTTTTTCGCGTACCGCCGCGATCGCTCGGTCGCTGAGCGGCGTGTCGTTTAAGTCCAGGCGCTGCAGGGCCCCGAGCCAGCGTAAAGGATAGAGATCCGCATCATCGACGCGCGTATGGTCGAGGGACAGCTCGCGCAGTTCTTTAAGACGGCGCAGCGGCGCCAAGGCCGGGCTCACGATGCGCGTCGAGCCAAGGTCGAGCGCCTGCAGGTGGCGTAAGTCCGCCACCGCCTTCAGGCCTTGGGCGGTCACCGGCGTGCCGTGCAGGTCCAACCGGCGCAGGTTCGGCATAGCCTTGAGTTCTGCCAGCGCCGCATCATCGATGGCCGTGTCCCGAAGGGAAAGTTCCCGCAAGGCCGGAAGCGCGGCCAAACGCTTCAAGCCGTCTGCGGAGATCGCCGTGCCGTCCAGCACCAGCCGCCGCAGATGCGGCAGGTTCGCCAGCGCCGTCAGGCCTTCATCCGTCACCGCGGTATGGCTGAGATCGAGGGAAGCCAGGCGGGGCAGCGCGGCCAAGCGCGCGACGCCGTCATCGGTGATTTCATGATGGCCCGCCAAGGAAAGCCCCGTCACTTCCGGGTCCGACAGCTCCGCGGCCAGCCGTTCCAGCTGGTCGTGGGTTAAATGCATGTCCGCCGGAAGTTGGAGCGAGTGGGACTCGCTTCCCGGCAGCCAAATCAAAGGAAGGCGCGAATCGAAAGCCAGCAGCGGAACGCTCACCAACAGGATGGCAGGGCAAGCCAACAAGCGCAGGTTCATGGCGACCTCCAGAGGTTCTTTAGTTTAGGGGTGCGTCCGTAAGACAACAAAACGTTGGGAAAGGTAACAGCAAGTGACAGGCGGGGACGGCGGGGGGCCGGAGCGGCGGACATCCGGAACTTCGGGAAACCCAGGACGGCCGCGAGAGGAAGTTTAGCCGTCTACCATTCGCTGCCGTTCCGGGTTTCCCGCCACCCTGGACGTCCGCCTCTCCGGACTTCCCCGTCCAGCACGCGCAGTTATTTGTTTTTGCTCTTAGGTATGATGTGTCTGAGGAATACGCCAAATCCTATGAACGCAAAACTCGCAATCGCCGCCGGGCTGGCCGGTGCGATGATCTGGCTGGGGGGGTGCGCGGGGCATGCGCCGGCTCCGCGGCAGGCGCCGCCTGTTTTTCCGCGGCCGCCAGAGCGAAGCCGGGCCGAGACGCAGCTTTTGGGGACCTGGGAAAACCCGCAGCGCGGCGGCCGGGTCGCCGCCATGACCTTTGAGCCGGGCGGCCGCGTGGCATTCGCCGGGGGGCTCGATTTCTTAAATCCGGCTCAATGGGTGTTGGACCCGGCCCGGCGCGAGCTTCGAATCACTTTCCCGCAAACGCCGGATGAAAAGCTCCAGATCTTCCAGCTCTATGTCGGCGAGGGCGTCAAAGCCTTGGACCGACGGCAAAAACAAGTCACTTATTCCTTCGATGAAGAAACGCATAACTTGCTCGTCGCGGGATGGTCCTATACAAAGGCCGGCGGCGCGATCCGGCAGCCGGAGGAAGAGCCTGTCCTCAAATAAAGGGATGTCCAGGCGAATTTATTTATGGGCGGCCGCGGTCGTTCTGCATGGGGCATTCGCCATGCCGGCCCGCGGTGGGGACAAGGAACGCGACATGCATTTGAAATGGACCACTCCCTTGGACGACTTCACCCCGGCGTCGATGGCGGCCGCCGGAGAGTCGGTCTTCTACGGTTTGAAGGAACTGGACGCGCGCACCGGCAAGCTGAGACGGCAGTTCTCCGCGGACGGCGCTGAAAAGGAGATCCGGGCGATCTTGTTTTCCGCCGGAGTGGTGGTCTTCGCCAGCCAGGGCGACCACCCCGAGGAGGCCGGCCCAGGCGAAGAGCGGCACACGGCCTGCGCGTGGAGTGCGTTCGACCTGCGCACAGGAAAGCCTCTCTGGAGGACAAAGGCGGAATTCACCGACTCGCGGCCAGCCCTGCAGGCCGTCTCGTCCGAGAGCGTCTTTGTGGTCCGTGGATCGCGGGCAGATCAGCTGAGCGCGCTGGAGCCCAGGACCGGTAAGACGCGCTGGGTCAACGACGCCTTTCGCGTGACCGACCTGGCGGCCGAAGGAAACCTCGTGGTTTTACAAACGGAAAGCGCGGTGGCGGCGCTGGCCGCCGCGACGGGCCAACTCCTCTGGCAGAAGCCCCTGCGAGGCGTGCGGCGTGAACCCTTGAGCATCGATTCAAAACGGATTTACGTGGTTCGCGAATCGAGCGCCCCGGAGGGGGGGATCCTGTCGGTCTTGAGCCGTGAAACGGGCCAGGTCCTTTGGGAAAAAGAGATCGCTCGCGAGGGGTTCCTCACGCCCACGGCTTCCAGCGAAACGGTTTTTGTCTGCGCCTACCCGTCCTTGTCGGATAATACAGACCGCGTAAGCCACCTGCGCGCGCTGTCGGCTCTGGACGGCAAAGAAATGTGGGCGCGCGAGGTGGTGACCGACTGGAACGGGCACGAATTCCAGCCGGTCCTGCAATCCCAGAGCGTTCTGATGTGGGCCGGCGATCCGCACTATTTTGAGAAATGGAAAAGCAGCGGAACGATTCGCCTGTGGCGCCTGAACGCGGCCACCGGAACCTTGGAAGCGGAATATCGGCCTCCGGCGATCGAAAAACCGATTTATTTGAGAGCCATCCCCTGGGGCGACGAGATCCTATTCAGCGATTCACAAAACGTTTACCGCACGAGGAATTTACCCCGCCGCCAATAGGGAACGGGAGGGACGGCCCGGATCCTTGAACGCCAAGGGGGTTCCATTTAAACCCAGCAGCGCCGGCCTCGCCCAATCGAAGAATTGCTGAGTCGCCGGATCCTGATCGTCTTTGATCCCGCCGAACGCCGGGTTTACCTCGGCCCGGTAAATCATGACAATCTGCTCCGCTTTGTAAGGCGTCAGACTGCCAAAGACATGGCGAATCAGGGCATTGAGGAAAGGGATGGTCAGCGTATTCGTGCGAAAATGGGGCGCCAATGTTTTTAGAATGTCCAACGTCTGGAATTCATAGGGACGACCTCCCGTCCACCACTTCCGGAGATGGTACATCGGTGACCACCGGTAAATTTTCCTGAGCTGATCCTCCTTCCGGCGCAGATACTCCTGGAGCGACGGATGACCAGGATCGCGGCGGGCCTCCTCGCATAGCAACGACATTTCCGCCCCATAGGCCTCAAGTTCCCCTTTGAATTTATAAGACCAGAATTCTAAATCCAGGTCTCTCAAGGGTTTATTGGTGAGGAGGGCCGAGCGGTCCCAGAGGCCCTCGGCATAAGTGTCGTTTTCGAGCAAAATAGTTCCGGTTCGTAATTCCCATTGGTCCCGTTCCTCCTGAACGCTGGGCGTCACCGGAATGGCTCGGAGCAAGGGCACCATCTGTAGGGATATATTGACCGAGCGAATGGCCATTTCGAATTGTCGCGCCGTCATATGGAGCGCTTCGTGAAGCAGGACATCACGAAACAAACTCACCAACGCATCCAGCCATAAGATATGGACATAAAATTTGCGTTTTCTCACATCGACTTCAAAACCTCTCGCGTTCGACCGGCGGTACCGGAGGATTATTTCCCCATTCTCGAAGAGCTCCGCCAGGTTTCGGAGGCCTTCCCGCACGGTGGCGTCATTGAGACGGAGTTCTGGCGGGATTTCCATGCCGGCATAGGGCAGCTGCGACAGCGCCACGATCAGGCGGCGCCGGATGGCCGCGGGATCCGCATGGCCGGCCTGGATCTCCTCATAGTCGTCCATTAGCAGCGGCGCCCACCGGTGCGCGCTGACGGCCATGCCCAACGTGCCTGCCCCGGCCATCGCCAAGAGCGCCCGGCGCGCTATTTTCTTGCGCGTCTGTCCGTTTCGGGACGTCCCAGCGGCTGAATTCTCCGTTCCCGATTCCATGCCGCGGGTTTCGTGGGGTTCTCTCCCGGCGCCGGTGTCACGCGGTTCTTCATCCTCCATCCAGATCGGCATGAATCCCAACTCTGTCAGGCCGTACTCCGGCGGCCGGACCCACGCATTCAACGATCGCAGGATTCCAAAAAGCGGATGCGGTTCCAGCGCGGTTGGGTGGAAGGGCTCTCCGGAGAGCCGCGGCGAAAAAGCCTGAGAGCAAAATATCGTGGCCAAACGCGGCGTCGGCGCGGCCGCATCGAAAATCGGTAGCCGTAAATGAGCCGCGGCCGGACCGGGAGTCAAGCAACCGATCAATAGCATGGCGAGCCCGTTGGATACAGGCCGAGTCATCATGCCCTGATTCTAAACGGTCTCAAAGGGTAATCCCATAGTCCGAAAGTCCCCTTGTACGACGGGCCCTCTATCGATAGATGGCCCTATCCGAACCAATAAGACCCACCGCCGGCGGGCCATCCGGCCTGTTTTTTTGGCCGTTCGCTTCATTTTGTTTTTGCCCTGTCTTCCTTATGATGAACCAACACCATGCGCAAAATCATGACAAAGCTCATCGCCGGCGCCCTGATCTTCAGCCTGAGCATCGATCCGGGCATGGCCGCCGCGTCGGCCCATAAGATCGCTCCAAGAGCCGATGTCTTTGGCGCGCAAGCGCTCAGCCTTCCCAATGCGGGAGCGCTCTATTTCCAATCCAATCAGCCGCGCAAAGTAATCATCGCGATTCTATTGGCCGCGGCGGCCTTGTCTTCCTGGGGAAGCCGGTTGCAGGCCGCGCCGGCGACGCCGCAGGAGAGCGCCGGCATGGCGACGCGCTTAGAGCAGCGCGGTTTCACGCGCCTGGAGGCGGAGATTATTATCAGCGAGCAGGACCTGCTCGCCCAACGCGTAAAGCCGCGCGCAGAGGCCGAAGAAACGTCCCGCCTCGCGCACGAGGCCACGTATCGAAAACGATGGTTGGATATGTTAGGCCACAGCCCCCTGTATATCCTTTTGTCGCTTTCGGGACTCTGGGGACTCCTCACCTTTTGCCGCATCGTTCTTACGGTGACCCAGCCAACCTTTCATAATCGACGGATTCGCTGGCTTGGTTTCTTCGTCGCAACGGCGCTTTTTCAAGTCTCCCTGCTCGCCTTCTACTTTTTGCCGGTAAATACGGACGCGTATGTAGACCCCATGAACGAAAACATTTTTCTCGATAATCAGGCCAAGCTGGCTCGCAGGCGTGACGGCTATTCGTTCGCCGCGATCGTGGCGCATGAAACGGCGCACCGGATTTTTTCAACCGCAGGATTCCGAGGCGAATATCCCGCGTACACCGCCCAATTTGTTCGCATGCTCGAACGAGGGGAATCGATCCCTGCGCGCGCGCCTGCCGAGGCGCGCCAAACGGCCGAGAAGCTCTGGGCCCTCGCTCAAAAAGGCGGCGATCCGGAGATTGCGTGGCGGATTATTCGTCAGATGTTCGTCGAAGTAAAAACAGTCGACGAGGGCAAATCCTCTCAAGGCGTAGAGGGCGCCAGTCTAAAATCAGTGATTGAATGGATATATTCGAAGCGCCGCCTGGACGCCTTCACTTACTATAGCGGCCCATATATGGTCGATGCGCATGCCAATCCTTATTCCCCGGAGTCGTTCCGCGCCTTGTTTGAGAGAGGGGCATTCAAGGACATTGCGCACATACCGCTTCAGGAGCCCGGGGAATTCCACCCCTATATCGCCGCGCCGATCAATCTCCTGCTGTATGCGCCGTTCCACTGGATTCGGGACTACGGCACATATCTCACGGCGTATCTCGCGGTTTATCTCTCCGCGCTCGCCGCGGCTATGTACCCCTGGATCCGTCGAATGACAAAATCCCGCGCTATCGGCGTGCTGGGGCCGCTCGTCGCGCTGCCTCTGCTCTTTAGCATCTCGCCGGCCTTCCAATTTAGCTTGGGCGCAGGACAGATCGATTATCTCTACATCGGCCCGCTGTCGCTTGGCATTTACCTGTTCGCGCGTTACCGAGAATCGGGGGATAAACGCTTCGCCGCCGGAGCGGGCGCCCTGTTGATGTTGGCGGCCTTCGTCAAGGTGTTCCCGGCCATGATCCCGATAGCGCTCGGGATCAGCTGGCTGCTCGGCCGCGGGAGCTCAGCCTCCCGGCCTTCCCGCGCGGACCGGACAGCCGTAGTTTTATCCTTGGCAGCGGCCGCCGCAGCGTACTTCGGAATGACCGGGCTCTATCCCGGTGTTCAGGCTTGGCCGGATTGGATCGCCATTCTGGGCCGCTTCAAGGCGGGCTACGGCTCGGGCTTCCTTCGGAACTTTATCTCGGTCCTCATGCGCGAATCGCCGGCCAGCGGTTACGTCTATGGCCTCGTTTACGCGGTTGCCGTCGGGGCCGTCTGGAAGTTCTTGTTCGGGCGCAAGGAAGATCTGAATGAACTTCATTTGGCGGGCCTGGTGGCGCTGGTGCCGACCTTCATGCCGTTCTTGGAGCACTACTACTACACGGTGATGGTCGTTCCCTTCTTTGTCGCATTGCAGCAGATCGGGCGGACACGCGCGACGCGGCGCCAACAAGCAGCGCTCTACATCGCGCTCGGGGTGATCTTTTTGCTGACGCAAGCGTCGTCCGGTTCAGGGGTGCTTGGATACTTTGACGTCAGGCTGCCAGATTTTCTCTACGATCCCAACCCGTTCTCACAAATGGCGCGGCTTTCGCAGTTCCTGCTGTATCCGTCTTCGGTGATGCTGTGGGGGATCATTGGGTTGATCCAAAAACTCAGCCGCCCTCCCTCCGAAGGACCCCGGCGCTTGCTCAACCCAACCCACGAAGATCCGCGCCTCTCACCTCCAGGCCGGGCCACTCTACCGAACGCGGTGATCCAAGCGGCTGCCTAGCCAGGATATGGAGTCCCGCCCAGCGCTTAAGCGGCGCTCAATAGCGGCGTGGAAGCGGGACGTGCAGGCATGAATAGGCCCGACGTTCCTAGAAGTCCGAACAGAAAGAGGACGATGGAAGGCAGCATTTGAATTTTAATCCGTTGGGGATCCCGAGGATCTACGGCTGAAACGATGAACGTCCCCTCAGGGGTTTGAATTTGGAGGATCTCTTCCCCTTTAAAAGATATTCGATAATCTTCTTCTTGATCCTGATCGAATGATTCAATCTGTCCGCCCGCCGAATACGTTACGGAGAAAATCTCTTTTGCCCCAAACGTGAAGACCCTTTTCATGCCTTCATCGGATGAACGGAGGCGTTCCTTCAATCGCTTAATGGCCGCCGGAGAACCTGCGAATTGATCGTCGTCCGAAGATGTGACTTTGTTCAGAATTTCGGCAGCGGCCATCGCGCTTTGATGGTCGGTCATCGGCATAGAGCGCCTTATGGAGCTATCCGGCGGCATCACGAAAATCCTAATTCTATTGTTTTCTGTTAAGGGAATGTGAATTTCAGAGATCAATTCCCCAGTCGGACTTTTCGCAGTTTGGATCGCAAGCGCTTGGAAGTCCGTGGCGAAGCGCGTCATAATTTGTATGAGAAAGAGATTTTCATGGGGAAACGCGAGTATTTTAAACAGGTTATATCGAGGATTGACGCCCGGCGGGCCCGTGTGGTCTTGCAGAAACGTTTTGATTCTATGCCAATCGACCGGATAAGCAGCTCGGATTGAAATTTTTTCGCCTGTGAGCGGGTTGACTCCCTCCAAATCCAACTTTTGGCTCGACGTCTTCGTCTGCCGGAGACGCGAATCGAGGTACCATTTCAGCGTAGAAAGATCTCCAAAGTGCGTATGTCGCAAAAGCTGCCTAGGTCGTATAATTTTCTGCCAAATCCAAACATAAAGTAAGGCCCCAAAACTCCCCACGAGCCACGGCCAATACGAGGCGAGGGTTTGCGCCAAGGCTCGCACGCCTTCAGGTCCGTCCCGGTAAGCCACGGCCGCTAGCGCGTAGGCGGCTACCGTCATGATCGCGGACGCCCGGGCCTTGGTCCCACTTGGGGGCTTGGGCGTTAACCTTTTTCCTAAATAGATGTCCGCCGCCTTATCCATCGCATCCATACGGACTTTATATTTCTTCGCCGCATCTTGGTAGGTGCCCCAAGGGTCTTCCGGCCGGATGATATCTTCCCAGAATTCCATAATCGCCATGACGCCCGCCGGGCTGGCGTAGTTTTCGCTGGACCGCTGTTCCGGCCAGACGGTGGCCGTTTTTCCCCGGCCGCGAGGTGACCAGACCCGGAGCGCGTCGGCCAACCGGCCGAGCTCCGCCGGCGGCGCAAACGACTCGCCGACCTGCGTGAGGTCGAGAAAGAGCTGCAGACGGTATCGTCCGTTCTTCGGCATCGGCGCGAGGATCAAATGGCCGACCACTTTTCCGTTTTTCTGGACCGTGGCGAAGAGCGCGGTGGCCTGGAGCGACGGCAAGGGCATTTTGATGTTATCGATGCCCTCGACCCCTTCTAGGGCGATGATGAGCTTTCGAATGGGGGCCGGGAAAACGTCCAGTGACCTATCCTCCGGGCGCGCTTCGGACGGCGTCGCGGCGGGTTCTTTAGTGCCTTTGCCTCCCGTTGCCCGCGCCAGCTTCCTTTTTGTAACGCGCGTTTCGACCAGGGCGAGCGCCTCGACATGCGCCAGGGTCGCCAGCGCCGCATCGATCGTCCAACCATGGATCTGGACGAGGTCGTCCACGGAAGCCGTAAGCGTGCGAGTGAGCTGACGATCTTTACCCACCTCGTATTCCAAATCGAACCGCATCGACTGGCTCGTCGGGAACAATTTGAGGTGGGTGATGCGCCATTCAGCCGCTTGGCCCGGGAAAGGGTCGCCCGCCTTCAGCGGCCCGGTTTCCGTCGCTGGGCGCGCGGGCAGGCGCCGGTAGATGCGATGCAGCGTCAAAATGAGCTGCTCGGTGAGCGGGTGCTGGATTTGGTTGCGCGTGATGAGCCAATCCTGCATGGCGCGCCGCAGCGCACCTGCGGGATCGATTGCGAAAGAGTCGGCGCGCGCGAGGAGCTTCTCGGTGCTGTCCGGGGGGATTTGGGAGGCGCGGGCGTATTCGCCCAGCAGATGGGTCGTCAGTTGGAGGTCCGCGGCTATTTCCGCTACCGCGGGGGCTGCCTCTTGACGGTTTTGCTGGTCCTCTGCGCGCGGCGCCTCGGGGTTAGCCAGCGGCCGCATCAATTTGCGTACATGGCCCAGTTCTTCGGTGTTATAGAACGTTGGATTGCGGCGGCTGAGGATCTGGAAGAGGTAATCCATGCGCCCGGCCACGGCGTCCGCCTGCCCCGATTCGCGCAGGACCTTGAGCAATGGGCCGAACAAAGCGCGGCCCATTCTGGGCCGTTCGCGTAGGAATGTCTCATCCTCTTCAGGGAGCCAACGGAGCTCGGTAAAGACTTTATCGTAGTCTTTCTTCAGCGCGGCCTGCATCCCCGGGGGCCAAGGCAAGACCATGGAGACGAGGAAGTTGTAGAGGATGTATTCGGCGGCTGTGATCGGGGGATCGCCTTCGCGCTCGACGCGTCGTTGTCCTTGCTTGGCCAGCAGCTCTTTGAGCATTTCAAAGACGACCCGACGCGCGAGATTTGCGCTCGATAAGAGCGTCACGTTCAATTGAGCCGCCGCCAGACGAAAATTCTCTCGGGCTTCGGGACTGTCGGTCTCCGCTGCGATGAAGTTCCGGAGCTCCTGTTGGCCGGCATCATGATGCCTCTGGGTTGAAAGACCGCGGATCATTTTGCCCACCTGCGTATATTTGACGTCTAGGGGACTGATCAATGGGGTGGGACCGCGTTGCTGGGACACCGGAAGCAGCGTCCACAGCACCGGTACGGCGCCGGCCAGCGAGAGCAAGAGCAAAGAATGACGGGCAAAGAAATGGGGCGCGAAAATGGCGGCGCCGGTCGCTGCCAGCGTGGCGATGCCCAGCATCAACAAATGGCGGGCGCGCAAACGGTGGGATTCCAGAGGCGCGTTGAAGGGAAGCAGCAGCGGCGCATCCAGCGCTTGCGTCAGCAGCGGCTCGGTCCGGACCGCGATCTGGCCGGGACGCGGTCCGAACGCAGAACAGCCGGCCAACGCCGGTCCATCACTGCCAAGGACCATCAGGCCAGCCAGTAAGACGGCCAGGCTTCGTTGCATCCCGGTTCTCATCACGCACTCAGTATATCGGGATGCCGGCCATGAGAAAATGGGTCGCCAGGCCGATCCATTGCGACCAATGGACCTATTAAAAAACGGACCGTCCCTCACGGCTTGTTCCGATCGCGAGAGTTTTATTTCGAGCCGGCTTTGGGGTTGGTTCTCAAGCTTTCGATTTCCCGACGCCAGAGGTTCGGATCCTGCGCGTGATAGCCCGCGTGCGCGTAGCGGACGATCCCGCGCCGATCCACGATCATGGACGACGGCATGGCCGTGATGTCGTAGGATTTCACGGCCTTGGACTCCGTGTCCCAGAGGATCTCTAGAGCCGGGCGCTGGAGCCCGAGCGTGGTCAGCAGCCGCTTGGCCTTGTCCCGGTCTTCATCGACATTGATGGCCAAGACGCGGACGTTCTTGGTCCGATACTCGGCGGCCAGGGCCTCGAGCTGCGGTAGCTCCCTACGGCAAGGGGCGCACCAGCTGGCCCAAAAATTGATCAGGACCACTTTGCCGTGATAGTCGGCCAACGCGCGCGGTTGTCGGCGCCCATTGAGCAGCGTGAATGCCGGCGCCGGGCTGTTCAACGGGGTCGCCAGCGCCGAAGCGGTCAAAAACGCGAACATCAGGGCCCGCAGCCGGAGCTCGGGAAACCCCTGTTTTTTAGCCGTTGTGGACATAGGAGAGGGATTCCCTGCCGGCAACCACCGGGGACGGCGGCGGCGAGGCCCGATAGCACCGAAACTCCAAGGACTGCTTTCCTAGAAAGGATTCCGCCTCCGCTCCGTGAAGCATGCCGAGCGTCGACCAGAATCCGGCTTCCGTGCAGGTGGCGGCCGCGACCGTGAGGGAGCGGGGCGCCTGGCGGACCGGCCAGCCCGTCTTGGGGTTCAGGATATGGCCTAAGAGCTCGCCGTTGACCGTGGTAAAGCGCTTCGTCGTGCCGCTGGTGGCCAGGGCGCCTTGACGCAAGCGCAGGGCGCCGGCCAGGCCCGCCGCGGGGTCCACACTCTCGATGCCCACCGTCCATCGCCGGTCGCCCGCGGCGGCGATGTCTCCGCCCAAATTCACGAGCGTGCTGATCGGTGCGCGCGCTCGAAGCAGCGCCAGAATCCGGTCCACCGCATATTCCTTGCCAATGCCGCCGAAGTCGATCTCAAACCCCGCGGGGAGGCGGATCCAGGGGCGTTTCCAGGAGACTTTGTCCCAGCCGATCAGGGCGCGCGCCGCGGCCACGGCATCCGGGGACGGCTTGGCGGCCCCGCCGTTGAAATGCCAGACCCGGCGCAGGACCCCGGTCGTGATATCGAACAGGCCGTCGCTCAGCGTGAAGCATTGGTCTGCGTAATCGAGCAGCGCGGCCGTCTCTTCATCGACTTCGACGGCCAGCCCGGCGCTGGTATTGATCCGTTGGATGAGGGTGCCCGCCCGGTAACGGCTGTATTTCTGCTCGATGCGGTTGGCTTCGCGGACGGCGATCTCGAGCTGACGGGCACCCAGCGCGGCATCTTGGGTATCGAGAAGGATCTCGCCGCCACATCCCATGGCTTCAAAGCGTCCGACCCAGAGGTCTCGGCTTTCTATTTTTTGGCCCATAGCTGCCTCGGCTCGAATTTGTATTCCACCTGCAGGATCGTGGCATGAAGTGTGGGGAAAAGGTCGTATTGTTTCTGGACGCCGACCGCGGACCGGGGTTTGTCTTCGCCGGTTTGGATGTAATATTCACCGCGCAGGATCAGCTCCGAACCGTTTCGCATCGTCCATCCGAAACGAACGCCGAACGTGGTCCCATCGATGTCGGTCAATCGGTAGTCGGCGCTGGCAAAGTCCGGCAGGGGTTGCGCGCCCAGAAGCCCCGCCCGGTAAAAATCCGCCGCCGTTTGATGATAATAGCGCACATGCGGCTCCAGAAAGCGCCGCTCGTGGTACTGCCAACGGTACGTGAAATCGATCGTTTGGGAATGGATGCCCCAGGTGTCCGTGAAGTAACGCAAGCTCAAGTTGAAGACATCCGCGTCGTTCATGGCATGGCGCATGAGCCAGTAAAGGCTGTGCTGCATCCGCGATCCCGGCCGCTTTTCGTGGATGGCGCTCAAGGGGTCGCCGTTGGCGTTCACCAGGCTCAGGAGTTTGTAGGGATCGTTGAGATAGCCGTTTTCGTAGGTCGGCGCATAGTTCCATTGCATGAGCGTCCGCCGGCTGATGACTTGGGTGATCCCCACTAAGCCGCTCACCAGATATTTGCTCTTGTTGCGGCCTTCAAATTCGCCCGGCGTCTGCGTCGTCGCATAAGCGAAAGGCAGCCCGCCATTGGGCTGGACGACGTCGTACTCGGGTGAAACGCCGAGCGACAAGGTTGTGTTCTTCCGGTTAAGGTCGCGGTTCCAGGTGTAGCTCGTTCCCGCGGAAAGGTAATCGTGTTCTTTGGAGATCGTGGCCGCCAGGACATGGTTGGCGGCGGCGCCCACGGGTCCCATGTACGACGTCGTGAGGGCGAGCCTGGTGTCGGTCATGGGACTGGTTGGCACTTTGCCGATATCGGGATTGGTCCTTGTTCCGGAGGGTCCGGTGATCGTGTCCGGAACCGTTGCAGGGGTGAGGGGAAGCGTGCCTAAGGGCGTCGCACCCGAGATGGTGTCGACCGTCGCCAGAACGGAGAGGGCGCGGCCTTCCGTAAAATCGCGGCGCACGCCGAGCTGGGGCTCGGACACATAAATCCGCTCCGATTCGGAGTACTGGAGAAAGGAGGCGTCCCAAGTCCACGGCCCCGTCTCTATCGGCGGCTCGGCGGTCGCGGGCGCCGGTGGGGCGGCATGGCTGCGCGAGACGGCGCCCAGCAGAGCAGCAGCCGCCGCCATGGCGCGACGGCGAAGAGATTCCTTAATTGCAGCCACAGCCGCCGCCTCCGAAGCTGCGGCCTCCCTTGGAGGCTTCGCGGCTGAAGTAGATGTGATCGTCGCAGCCTGAAATCAGCGGCTCAGGATCGACCTGCATGCCGGGCCGCGACAAGGTTTCCCGTTCCCACGGCTTGACGGACGCGCAGCCTCCAAAAATAAAGGCGCCGGCCAGCAAGGCCGCGATCGTCAGTCGGGCGCCCATAGGCCGATGAGATTCCCTTCCCGGTCGCGGATCCATTGGTAGCCGCCGCGTCCTTTCTTGAGGTCAACGACGGAACCCACGGGTTGGGCGCCCAACTCCTTGGCTCGCGCCACGCCCGCTGCCAGTTCATTCACCGTGAAGTAGACCATGGGGGCGGCGCCTGCGCTGGGCGGTTCGGTCACCTTCCTCAACCCGCCGATCAGCCGGCCGTCCGCTTCGATCATCACGTAATCGCTCAGCGGCGACTCGTCCATCTGCCGGTAGCGCCAGCCAAAAAGTCCTTCGTAGAAGGACATCGCATCCGCGACATCGCGGACCGGCAGGTCGAACCAGGCGGATGTTCCCATGCGGGACTCAGGCATGATGGGAATTCGTGCTTAGAACTGGATGCCGACCATCACGCGCGGGCGGATATGCGGTACGGCGGTCGCGCGCTCGGCATCGGCGTAGGTATAGGTGTAGCCGGCCCCGTTGTTGCGGGCATTGATGGCGGAGCCATCGGGGTAATACGTGGCGTCATGCCCGTAGATGGAGGAGCGGGGATAATAATCGAGGCCGAGCTGCAGGAGCGCGCTGAAGTTCTTATTCAAGGGCAGTATCCCGCGCAAGCCCGCGCCGAATCCCCAGACGTGCGAGACCACATCGAAGTCCTCATTGTTGTTCGTGTATTCATGGCGCACGTCCCAGCGGGCGAACCGCGGGCCGCCGAAGACCAGGAATTTCACGGGGCCGTACGTTTGGCGCAAGGGATAGGTGCCATTGAGGCTTAAGTCCAGAACGCCGCCCGAACTCTGGGTATCGTTTTGGCCCACTTGGTTCTGGTTGATGAAGACCTGGCTGGCCAGGATGGGGTCTCCCGTGTGGGACCAACTGTATCCCAGCTCGAGCTCGACGCCGAGAGGGACTTTTTCAAAAATATCCCCTAAGCCGAAGGTGCCTGAAACGCTGGGCCCGTCGTAGTAGCCCGTCATAAGGATGTCGTATTTCTCCAGGGCTTGGGCGGGTCCTACAACCGCTACCGCAGCGATGGCCGTCCACAGCAGCGTCATTGTCTTCTTAAGCATAAGTTCCTCCTATGGCGTAAAGTATGACCTTGGCTTGTTACGGAGAAATTAACAACTAGTTACATCGGAGTTACATGGTGCATAGAGGAAATACTCTTCAATTTCAATATAAAAATTTCGTCACTCGAATCGCATCTAAATGATAATACAAATTCAAATGGTCAGAAGCGTTTGCGCCCCCGGAGCGCGGATGGCCAAAAGAAGGGTCATAAGAATTTACAGTCCGTTCATCTTTTCGACATATTCCTGCAACGTAGCATTGTTACGCTTGGTCAATGATGTTAAGACGGGCCTTTCTTTTAATAGTCCTAGGCGTCCTCGGTGGTTGGACTGACAGAGCGTTGGCGGCATCCGGCACGGAAGGCGCCAGTTTTCTGGATATTCCCGTCGGCGCCGGTCCGGCGGCTCTGGGCGGCGCTTATACGGCTTTAGCCACGGATCTGTATGCTCCCGTGTGGAACCCCGCAGGCCTTGGTTTCTTGGAGTCTACTCAGGTCGGTGGCCAGCACCTGGCGTACCTGGAATCCATCCATTACGAACATTTGGGATTCGTGATACCGCTCACCCGGCCTGCGGCCGCCGTCTCCCAAGGGGAGAAAGCTGGAGCGCAGGGCGGCCTCGGCGTTTCCGCCCAATACTTGGGCTCGGGCGACATTGCGGGGTCTAACCTCGATGGGACCGATTCCTTCAATTATTCCAGCCACTACGGCGCCTATTCCCTAGCGTATGGCCGGCCGGTAACGGAAAACCTGGCGCTGGGCCTCACGGGCAAATTCATTGAAGCCAAGATCAGCGATGTCAGCGCCCACGCCTATGCCGCCGACCTGGGGGCCTTATATAAGGTAGGAAGCCATGCCGCCTTGGCGGCCACCCTCACGAACCTCGGAAGCAAGCTCAAATTCCTGAATGATGACAGCAGCCTGCCGGTAGCCGGCCACTTGGCCGCGGCTTATTCCCCGAACCCTCATTGGCTGGGATCCCTGGAAGGGGTATTCCCCAAGACGGGCGTGATCGGCGCCCATCTCGGCCTTCAGTGGCAGCCCTTGGAGATGATTGCGATCCGGACCGGCTATAAGACCGAAACGAGCAAGGAGCTTGGAGCCATAGCGGGCCTCACGGTCGGCGCCGGGATCAACGTCTGGGGCCAGGAGCTGGCCTATGCCTGGGTGCCGTATGGTGATCTAGGCGACACGCAGTATTTTTCGTTGGTGCTGCGCTTCGGCGAAGTGGAGAAAACGAAGCAGAACCTGATTCGAGGCGAGGAGATCAAATCGCATCGCTCCGTCGGCACGGGCAAGGAAGATCCGGAAGGACAGCAGCTCATGCAGATGTTGAAGGATGAAGCGGATCGCAACGCGTTGGCGCCGGCGGTCGGCGTGAAAGCACCTGAGGAGCCGGCACGATGAAGATGAATAGGAAAGCATTGGCCTATTTGTTGATGTCTCTGCCGATTGGAAATGCCTGGTCTTCTCCCTCCGCTGTCCCGGCACCGACCGGCGTGACCGCGGTTTCGCAGCGGGATTCTGTTTCGGTGCTGTGGGACAGCAATGTCTACGGCCGCACCTTTCATGTGTATTGGTCCGACACGCCCGGTGTCACCAAGGCCAATGGCAACCGCGTCACGGTTGTGGCGAAAGATGTTTATGAGCTCAAGAACCTCCAGCCGCAAAAACCCTATTATTTCGTCGTGACCGCTGAAGAAGCCGGTTCGGAAAGCGCTGAGTCGAAGGAAGTATCGGCGCAGACAGATCCGACCCATATGATCTCCGTTCGTTCCCGGCACACCTTGACGCTCTTGCCCGATGGGAAAGTGCTGGCGGCCGGGGGATGCCCGGATATTGAAATTGGGGAATTCTGCGAGGACAGTTTGTCCAGCACCGAAGTTTTCGATCCCGCGACCGCGCGCTGGAGTCCGGCGGCGCCTATGAATTCGGCGCGCGCCTATCATACGGCCACGCTCTTGCCGAACGGCAAAGTCCTCGTCTTAGGAGGGTCCCAATGGGTGTTCTCGGCGCCGCCGCCCGAAACGCAACTGGCTTCGGCGGAATGGTATGACCCGATCACCAATACCTGGACAACTCTGCCGCCCATGCCCGCCCCCAGGAGCGGCCATTCCGCGACGCTCTTGTCGGACGGCCGGGTCCTCGTGACAGGCGGTGAAGACGTCACGACGGCTTCGGAAATCTTTGACCCCGTGTCCGTCTCATGGACAGCCGGGCCCCCCATGGTGTTGGGGTATAGCAACAGTCGCGCGGCCACCTATCCCGATGGCCGAGTCTATGTCGTGGGAGGGTCGGACGGCGGATCAACACCGGCCGACGCCTGCGAATTTCTGGATTTTGAAACGCCGTTGTCCTGGAACATGTGTGGTTGGGCTCCGCCCTATCCGCGCGAATCGAACGAATTGGAGACGCTCGCCTCGGGCCATCTCCTCATGGCCGGTGGCTTCAGGACTTATTGCACCGATGGTGATAATTGCACGGACAATAATCCCGTTCAAATCTTCGGCCGAGGGTATCGATGGTCCGTCGGTACGGAGACGGGCGATTATGGATTTGCCAGGGTTGTGCCCCTCGTCAAAGGCGGCGCGCTCGTTCTTTGGGGAAATACCTGGATCGCAGACGACGACGGTTCTCTGCGTGATATAAGTCAACCCCTCTATCCACGGCATCGCAGTACATCCGTTCGCCTGGCTAACGGCCAAATCATGTTCGCCGGTGGACGAGGCCAAGCGACCGCCGAGGTGTTTGATCCGGATTCCGAAAAATGGTCTTCGCCTCAGCCCGACATGCGACGAAGCCCACGGGTTTCCTGGGTAGGGATAATGCCCAACCAAAACCTGGTCGTTCGGTCCGACGGGACTGTGCTGTTGCAAGTCAAAGCGACGGATGCCGACGGAGCGATTCAACGGGTTACCTTCTACGTCAATGATCAGCCCATCGGCGCGGGCACAGCGTCCGGGGATATTTACAGCATGGCCTGGGCGCCGCAAGGATCAGGCACGTATGAGTCATGGATCCGCGCGGAAGCGGAAGACAACTCGGGGCTCATCAGCGCGGTACCGACCACAGCCGTTTCGGTATCCCTGCCGCCCGGCCCACCTACTTTTCAACTGACTGCCGGGGATCAAAAAGCCTATATCCACATCTTGCGCTATACGCAGAGCAAGTTCAGTCATCTTTACTGGGCCACCGATGCGGCCGGCCCCTATCAAAAGATCGCCAATATTTCGGATGAATATGTTTTGTCGCCGCTGAGCAATGGGACGACCTACTATGTCCGTCTTTCGGCTGAGGACTCCCTTGGCGAAGGGGTCCAGTCGTTGGTTCAGTCGGTCGTTCCTGGAGAGCACACCGGCATGATCTATGCGCGTCAAGGGCATCAACTGACCAGGCTCAAGGACGGTCGGATCTTGGCCAGCGGCGGGAACAACGAGGTCCTTGGCATGCTGGCCTCGGCCGAAATCTTTGATCCTCAAACGGCTGTATGGCACGTCACGGGCCCGATGCCGCATCCCCACTCCAATCATACGGCGACCCTCTTGCCGGATGGTCGCGTGCTGGTGGTCGGCAATGGAGATTATTGGGCTTGGCAGGCGGACATTTTCGATCCGTCCTCTGAAACGTGGTCGGAGGCCCCCGACTTGCCGGCTCTTGTTATGGGGCATACGGCCACCGTCTCGCCTACGAGCGGTAAAATCTGGTTCGCGGGCGGAAGCAGCCAGATGTATGGTTTCGATGCGTCCAATCAGAGCTGGAGTTTGACCTCCTTTCCATACTGGTTTAAAGCCTGGAACTACCATACCTCCGTTGCTTTGGGATCGAAACTGTTTATCATTGGCGGGCTTTATGATAATTACCCAAGCGCCCAAAATCGTGTGGCTTCTCCTTCTACGAGCTTCTATGATCCGGAAACGAGCCAGGCGGTTCTTCCAGGTCCCGGTCCCTTAAACACGGCGCGTTCCTGGAAAGGGAGCACCGGCAATGCGCAGCTTTTGCCCAACGGCAAAGTGCTTATTCACGGCGGTTATGCGAACCCTGCGCTCTTTCCCGAGTCCGTGGCTTCGGCGGAGCTCTTTGATCCCGTCTCAAACGTCTGGTCTTACACGGGGTCGATGTCGACGGCGCGCGCGCAGCATCTATCAATTCTTTTGAACGATGGCCGGGTCCTGGCCGCCGGGGGAGCGTCGACCAACAGCGCTGAACTCTATTCGCCTTCAAACGGCACCTGGTCTTTAACCGCGCCCATGAAAGAGAGACGCTTGGCATCGGCCGGAACGCTGATGGCGGATGGACGAGTGATCGTTTCCGGAGGACTGAATGATCAAAGAGCGCTTTCAAGCGTCGAGATCTTGGATCCCGCAAGCGGCATTTGGTCCGACCCGGCGCCATTATCAGTCCATGTGGACCTCAGCCCTGGAAATGCCGCTGCCTCGGCGAATCAAACCCTGCAATTTACGGCAACCGTCCTCGGATCGGCAAACACCGCGGTCACATGGTCGGTGCAGCCCGCTTCCGGAACGATCGACGCTTCTGGTCTCTACGCCGCGCCGCCCGCGATCGCGACGACTCAGACCGTCTGGGTCCGGGCCACCAGCGTGGCGGATCCCAGGAAGTTTGCAACCTCGCCGGTCACGCTGTTGCCCTCTTCGATTCTCGCCATCACCTCGACCGACCTGCCGGAGGGGACGGTGGGACAAAACTATATGGCCCCCTTGAATGCCTCCGGCGGGACGGCCCCCTATACCTGGAGCATCTCTGCCGGAACATTGCCTCCGAGCCTTTCGATCAGCCCAGAAGGGGCCATCAGTGGAAGGCCCGATGGGGCTCCATCTTCCTTCGGGTCTTACCCTTTGACGCTGAAGGTCACCGATAGTGTCGGCGCCGTCGCCTTCCAACCCGTATCGATCAATATCCGGAACACGGATTTCGACCTTGCCGTTGAGAGTGTCGGTGACGGCCAGGTCTTGCTGGAATGGGGCCCTTTCGTGAACGCCACCGCCTATAACGTGTACGCCTCAACAAATCCCGATGTGTCTCCCACCAATGCCGCCCCCATGATGATGACATCCAGCTCCTCGGTGACTATTCCCGGGTTAACGAATGGCGACACGTATTATTTCTTGGCGACCCCGTTAAGCGGCACCTTTGAGGGCCGCCCCTCTAAGGCGGCAGTCGCTGTGCCGACGTCGTCGCTTGTGATTTTCACGAATCGGCTGCCTAGGATCGTCAACCCTCAGATGGTTTCCATTCAACTGCAAGCCACCGGGGGGACGGCTCCCTATTCCTGGTCCATTTCGAGCGGAACTCTACCGCTGGGATTGTCGCTCGATTCAACAGGGATGCTCAGTGGCGGCCCGAACATTCTAACGCTGAGCACCTTATTTACGGTCCAGGTTCAGGACAGCGCCGGTCACCGCGCGACACGGCTTATGGGAACGACATCGGATGAGCTCGCGATCGGTTGTTCGTCCGATACGGGCCCCGTCCAGGCGGGGGCTTTCTATTCAGTCACTTGCATCGCCATAGCCGGCACATTACCTTTCAGTTGGACTACGCAGGGAAGTCTGCCCGCGGGATTGTCGTTCAGTCCTAGCTGGGGCAGTTCATCCCAGCTTTCAGGGATACCCGTGAATGCCGGGTCTTATTTTTATTTTTTCACTGCCCATGCGGGCGCCGCGGGCAGATCCGCCAGTCAACGTTTCATCGGAACGATCGCCCCGGCACCGGTCCTTGTAAACCTTAGTCCTGGAAATGCCGCCTTGTCGGCCAATCAAACGCAGCTCTTTACGGCGACGGTTCTCGGATCGGAAAACACCATGGTCACGTGGTCCGTCGATCCGGCTTCCGGAACGATCGACGCCTCTGGGCTCTATACCGCGCCGCCCGCCATCGCGACGACGCAGACCGTCTGGGTTAAGGCCACGAGCGTGGCGGATCCCACGAAATTCGCGACCTCACCGGTCACGCTGGTTGCCGACCCGGTCATCGTCATCGTGAACGTCAGCCCGGGAAATGCCGCCTTGTCGGCCAATCAAACGCAGCACTTTACGGCGACGGTTCTCGGATCGGAAAACACCGCGGTCACGTGGTCAGTACAGCCCGCTTCCGGAACGATTGACGCTTCCGGGCTTTACACCGCGCCAGCCGCCATCGCGACGACGCAGACCGTCTGGATCAGGGCCACCAGTGTGGCGGATCCGACGAAGTTCGCGACCTCGCCGGTCACGCTGGTTGCCGACCCGGTCATCGTCACTGTGAATGTCAGCCCGGGGAATGCCGCCTTGTCGGCGAATCAAACGCAGCACTTTACGGCGACGGTTCTCGGGTCGGAGAACACGGCTGTGACGTGGTCAGTGCAGCCCGAATCCGGAACGATCGATGCCTCCGGGCTTTACGCGGCGCCGGCCGTCATTCCTGCAACCCAGCTCGTGCGGGTGAGGGCGACGAGCGTTGCCGACCCAACGAAGTTTGCGACGGCGGAGATCACGCTATTGCCGACGACTTCCGCCAAGGCATTGCCGGCGCCCACGCTTTTGTTGCCGGCCGTTTTGCCGATCGATAGCCAGATGACGGCGACCTATCCCGCTGGATTTTCAAACCTGGCCTTCGACTGGACCCTGACGCGCTTGAACACTTCGAACGCACCGCTTTCCGCGCATACGGCGGATCCGGTGCTGAACCTGTCGTCATTGAGCGGATTAAGAGCGGGGGATTATCAGGTGACCTTGACCGCCACCGACGGCATTTCGATCTCAGCCGCCGCGCACGGAACGGTTCGACTTCTGTTGCCGCAGCTCACCCTAAATCTGCCTTCGACGTTGCCGGCCAATGGGCAGATTGATCTGTCTTTGCCGGCCGCTTCGCCGTTCGTGAGTTTTATCTGGAGTTTCCAGAAGCAGACCAGCGGCCAAAATGTATTGGCTAGGCCGGCGGGTTCTCCGGCCAGGGCCCTTTCGGCGGGTTATACCGCTAATAGCCCGCACTTAAATCTGTCTGTCTTGAATCTTGATCCGGGGTCTTATCACGTGTCCCTGGTGGCGGCCGACGCCGAGGGCAATCAAACGCAGCCGGCGGAAGGATTCTTGACCCTGGTAGCCACGGACCTCTCGAGCGTGAAAGTTCACCCCAGCCCCTGGCGGTCAGACTTGCACAGCGGGCACGACATTACCATGGATGGCTTGCCGGCCAACTGCACGATCAAGATCTTCACAGTCTCGGGACGTTGGGTAAAAACCATTTCAAATGCCAGCGGCCATGCGACCTGGGATCTCAAAAACGAGGATGGCCATTCGGTGGCCGCCGGCTTATATATCTATCTTGTGACGGATGACCAAGGACACAAAGCACGCGGAAAATTTGGAATCATTCGTTAAGTTGCGCTGCCCACCCTCTTCTAGGCAGCCCCCCCCCAGAGAAATTGGGCCTTCCGGGCCAGCATTCTTAGCCGATCGGTCTATCCAAGAACCATCAGCGCCGTGATATTCTTTTGAACAAGCCTATGACCCTCCGACCCCGCATGCGCTTAATGGCCTTTCTTTTGGTGCCCGGTCTCCTTGTGGATCCCGCTCTGGCATCCAATCTCACGGGGCCGCTGCCGGTTCTCGAGTGCCGGATGACGGCTCGTGACTATTCGAGATTTAACCAAGACGCGATTTGCGGTGCGGCTCAGAATCATCGAATTCCCATTATTTTCACTTCGGCAAAGCGCACGCTTGCCACGCTGGCGCTGGTGGGTTTTGCGGGCGCAGGGAGTTTGTTGTCGCAATCCATCCCTATTGCAGATCGGCCGTTGAGCGGTGAGCGAGATCCTAAAACTGGGTGGCCCGTGATTCACGATGCATCGGAATTGGATTGGGTCAATCGACAGCCGTTCGCGCCATTCTTTCGGCCGGGTGAAATAGACTTTTCCGCGCTTCCACCGCTGGTCGAATCGGGTTCGCTGAAGCAAAAAGACGTGCTCAAAGCCATGGGCATTAAGCGGACGGATTCCGCTGCCGATGCTCATATAAAAATCAAAGCGGCCATGGCGAAAATAGATCTTTTCGACGACATCAAAGCGGACGACATTGTATTGCCGCCGGCGGAGAAAACGTTTTTTGAGCAGTATAAGACGGCCCTCAGGGAGAAGCGGCCTGTCCGTGTCGAGAGCACCGGCCGATTAAATCGCCAATTCCTGCAGAAAGTGTTCCCCGACCAGACGTCGAGGAGTCTCGATTACGCTCCCGTGGATGCCTCCACTTTTGAGACCTATGTTCTCGACAGCGAACAGCCGATCCTTTACCTGCAATTTTCGACGACACAGCGTCTCATCGAGCATCTGGCAAGGCCGTTGGTGTATATCGATGTGCCGAACGGGACCGCGTTGATGGAAACGGACCAGAATGGGGACGGCGTGTTGGGGCTCGAGGATCTGGTGGCCGGTTTTATGAAATCGAGAGACGGCAGTCCCCTTCCGTATATGGCGCTGGAATATTCGATGGGTCAATTCGTGCGGTCCGTAAACTATTCGCTAGATCTTCCCAAACGCCTTCGGAAGCAAGGAAAAAAGGTGACGGTGCGCTTGTCGAGCGAAGAACGGAAAGTACTGGATACGCTGGAACAATGGGGATATATCCGCCGCATTCCAAAAGGGAAATCCAAGGGAAAATATCGCGTTCTCAAGAACGCTTCCGTCATTGCCGGCCGCTCTCGAGCGCCTTATGTTTACACGATGCCTCACGAGTTGGCGCATGCTTATTTTGACTTGATCAAGAAAGCCCGGAAAGACGTCATTCGATTGGTCCGCAAGCACATTCGGAATGATGCGGAATTCAAAGACGTGCTGGCGCACTTGGGGGAGATTAGTAATCCTAAAGATCCCCAGATTGTGGCGACAGAGCTGTATGCCTACGGATTAACCGGTTTTGCGGGATTAGCCTTTGATTGGACCTTTGCCCCGTTCACCGAGAATGAGGTTGCCCTTAATAAGCTGCGAGAGATTCTTCGCGCGGGGCCGTCCGAGCTGAAATCGATCTTGGAAGGGCTCGGAATCCACGATACGGACAGCGACAAGGATCTTCTGGCGAAATTCAACGCCCCTATTTCAAATGCGAGCGGTCCTTGGGAGGAGAAGCGAGCGGTCTCCCTTCGCTTGGCCCCGATCATTCGGGACATTGCCCGACGGGCGCAGGAGGCGGCACGCCAAGGAACGCTCCTTCCAAAATCCCAATACGCCATTTACAATCGCGCCGTCCTTCAGGCCTTGTTCGATGAGGCCACTGCCAAGAGCTTCAAAGGGTTATGGATGGATCAGCAAACCCGCGACCGCATTCAGCAGGAATTACAGACCATCGGCGAGAAATATCATTTTAAATTTCTATCGGTGGACAATCCGAAGCCCTTTGCGCGGTCTCGGACGCCGGGAGGCCATTTTTTAAACGCGGCCCTTCATATTGGCGATGGCTTGTCATTGAAGATATCGGCGCTTCGCTTCCGTGGGCACGCGAGCCCGCCCCAATTCTTCCAGTATCACGTGCCCTTGTTTCCTGGCACGGCCCGCTCTCCTCGAGTGCTGTCTGCGGCGTAGACCGGCGGATCGCTCGAACGTCTTAAAAGAACTGATCCCTGGCAAGTCGCGAAGAAATCAGCTGTTCCAGGGATTGAAGAGGGGGATGCCGGCGGCTTCCATATCGGCATTGTTTCGAGTAACAAGGGTCAAACCGTGAACCCGGGCGGTGGCCGCAAGTAAACTATCAATCGCCGGCAATGGACGGCCTTTTTTTTCTGCTTCCGCCTGTAGTTCTCCCCACGCAAGCGCAATGGTTTTGCTGACTGGAAGGGTGTGTTCCTGAAATAGATCGGAAAAATCTTGAACCCAAGCTGTCAGAGCATGCTTCCTTTTGCCGTCGGCTAGCTTTTGGATGCCTTTTTCCAGCTCCCCGAGGGATAGCACGCTTAAATAAAGGTCGGCTTCATTCGCGTTGCGAAACCATGCGTCCACGGCCGCATGCGGGGAGTCCTTGTAAATTTCTGAAATAACGCAGGTATCCAACAGGCACTTCATAAATCAACGTCGCGCGGCAAGCTCTTGTCTCTGGTCAAATCCAGCTCAATACCTCTCAAAGGCGAATTCCGCAAAAATTCATACAGGCTTGTTTTCGGCTTGATCAGCTTCTGGTAATCCTTAATGGAGAGGACGATCACTGTTTCTTCCCCATGACGTGTCACCGTTTGAGGCCCGTGCTGCAGAGCATCATTGACCATCTCACTAAACCGGTTCTTGGCCTCTTGAAGCTGCCATTTCTTCGCCATCGCCATTCTCCTTTTAAAATCTAGTCTGTCTAGACTGTTATAACAAGAAATATAACGATTTTCAAGGAGAATTTTAAGAGGCCAGCCGAAGCGAACCATCGGGGCCGAGTTGGACCGAGACGGAGCTGTTGGGCGAATACGCGGAGAGCTTTTTATCTTCTGCGTCTCCGGCGTAAAAAAACTCCGAAGCGAAGACCGGCTGTGGAAAAAGATCATCGAGCCGGAAAGTGGCGAACCGGAATCTCGAGTGCGCGCGGTTCTTGGTCGCCCCCCACTCGCGGACCCCGAGGAGCGTTGCGGGAAGCACGGCTCCTTCGCGTAAGATCTTTTTGGGTTTCCAGGTTTGCGGTGCGGCTGCAAAATCGGACCTTTTCTCCACTTCGGGCAAAGACCTAAATTCGGTGCCGAGGGAGGCATATGGATTGAGGGGGGAGCCGACGCGCTGGGAGACCCACCGGCGATGTTCGTTGGGCGTGAGGCGCAGGAGATCGGTGATCGGCGTGGCAAAAAAGGTCAGAATGACGGCGAGGGAAAAAAGCAGAATGGCGGACGTCGGTGTTAAATGCAATTTCTCAAAGAACAAATGGTTCAACCCCGGGAGGCCGCCTCCAAAGATCAGGGCCAAGGCCGGGATCGTCGTCATCGTAAAGGTGAGTGCCCATAGTCCCAGCTTTTTGAGCAGATGGTCGATCCGCACATCGCGAGCGTCCATGAGCTCCCCGGTCGCCGGATCTTTCAAGACCTCGATCGTCTTGCCGACCGACTGGAGCGTATTGAATCCGTCGACGATGACTTCACAGGATTTCCCGGACCCTCCGGCTTGGGCCGCCCAAAAGACCGCCGTGTCGGCGCTGCGGTGGCCCAAATAAATCAGCGGTACGCGCCGGGCGATGGCGAGCATCCAAACGGTATTCAGAAGCGCAACGGACGTAAAAATCCCGATGAAGCTCAGAAAACCCAAAATGATCACGACCGGGATCTTTCGGTCCATCGTCTGCCCTGAAAGCCCTTTCGTTGCAAGCGCCCAAAGCCCTCCCGCGACGACCGCGCACAAAAATACATTTTTAACCCAAACCGGCATGCGATTCTCCTTATTTAGGGTCTTCGGGGGACGCTCGTCTGGTTAACCGACATGGCTCAAGGATAGCGGGACGGCGGCACCTGTCAAGCGCCTAGCTAAGACGAGCGCGGTAGGGGTCCGACAAAACTCAAAACAGTGCAACGAATTCGGCTCTAGAAGCAGCGCAGAATTTTATAGCTCTCACTTTCAATGGAAGTATTTTGCAACCCGCTTTACGGTCATTTAATGGGTCATTGGAGCGGAGGGCGCCGTTTACTGGTCTGTTGCTTGGGGCAACTGCTGATTACCGCTTTTCAGGCAGGGGGTGTGATGGCGGAAGACGCCCTGGTTCTGCCTGATCATGCCGTCCTTAGGCCAGATTCCCTTGCGCCACGGCGCCATGTGGCCTTAGGCGTGAACTATACCGGCGGTCAATTGCGCTACCGCTTCCGGTCTCCCTGGGCCGTGGAACTTCGCTATCAGCAGGGAACGGCGTCTAGTGACTATGGCGATGTAAAGTCGCAGGTCGTGGGTCTGCGCGGATATCACTTCTATAAACGCGATCGCCCGCTGGCGTATTATCTCGGAACGGAAATCGCTCATGTTGAAGCCAAACCGGAGGCGTCCAATTACCGGGCGAGCGGATTCGCGGCCGGCGCTTTCGGCGGGATGGAATTTCGGGTGACAAAAAATATCGGTCTGGGGATCGATATCGGGCCGTACATGATCAGCATGGAAGAAGTGCAGACCCACATCAGCCAGACGAATCTCGATTTCATTCTGAACACAGGACTTCTATGGTACGTCTTCTAATTCAGCGAAGTATCGCGGTGGGGCTGATCGCTCTCCTGGCTTCGACGCCGGGCGAAGCGGGGATCCATTGGGGTTTGGGCGAGAGCGCTGCTAAGCGCGGACGGGATCTCATTAACCGAGGGGGGCAGAGCAGCCCCGAATTGTCCGGTTTGCCGCCACCCGGAGGGGGAGGAGGTGGAGGCGGCGGACAGACCCTTAGTCCGCGCGTGAAATGGTCGGCCGAGATGGGCCTGCCGGTTTATTATTCTTCCCCCGCGTTGGGATCGGACGGGACGGTTTATTTCGGAACCACCGGACACTTTAATCTGTTTGCCGCTTATTGGCGCGTCAACCAAACACCGCCGACCAGCGCCTACGGACTCTACGCCTACACGCCCACAGGGACCCGGTTATGGCGTTACGCGGACGATGCGCCGCTGCGCGGCGCCCCGGTCATCGGACCGGATGGAACCCTGTATGTCGTCATGGAACGCATGACCACTACGGAAGCGGGAACCACCGAAGAACTGCATGCCGTGAACCCCGACGGCACACAGAAATGGAAGACGACCTTTTGCAATCGCTATTCCGAGATCGGCGCTTTAGCGCCGGCGGTGGCGGCGGATGGAACCATTTATATTACGGGAACCGATTTGAAGGCCTACAATCCAGACGGCACCTTAAAATGGACCGCGAGTTTGGGGGCCAGCATCGTGAATAACACCTATTATGCGACGCCCGCGATCGGCTCCGACGGCGTCATCTACAGCGTCTATTGGGATGCGGGAGCGCCGACGATCCGCGCGTTTAATCCGGACGGATCCGTCAAATGGACAAGCCCCGCCGCCTTCGGTCTTTATCCGTTGACCTGTTCTCCGTCGCTCGCGGCCGACGGCACCCTCTACATTGGGAGCGCGGAGGGTACGGCCCTGGGGGGCAAGCTGTGGGCGCTGGATTCGACCGGGGCCGTCAAATGGTCTTTTGCCGCCCAGGATTTTGACATCCGCTCATCGCCCGCGATCGATACCGACGGCACCATTTACTTCGGGACGAAGGGAAGCTACGGCTATGTGTATGCCGTCCATCCCGATGGAACCTTGAAATGGCGTTATGCCACGGTGAACGACGCGGGGGGCGGGGGCATTGATGTGTACAGTTCCCCGGCGATCGCCTCCGATGGCACAATTTATGTGCCCAATGAATGGGGCTATATGTATGCCTTTAACGCGGACGGGAGTCTGAAGTGGAAAGACAGCCATCTGTCGTTGAATGGAGGAACCAACTGGTCTTCACCGGTAATCGCCAACGATGGGACCTTGTTTGTGGGAAATACCTACGGCACGTTCATGGCCGTTACCACGGATGCCCACGGCCTTTCAACAACGGCGCAATGGCCCAAATTCCGCTGTAACAATTCCAACTCCAGCCGGCAACCCTGACGCCTTCGTTGACAAGTGTCAGCTCGACGTAACATTTATTAATTTACGATTCCGTCATATTCGCTTCATGCGGTCGTAATATTCATCCGCTACCCTGGAAGGCATCACCAAGATACACATTCCATCTATAAAGGGAGATTCAATATGGCGAAGTGGCTGAAAGTTCTCGTGCTGGCCGTTGTGGTTTTCGCGCCGTTGCTGTCCAGCGTTGTCCGCGCGAGCGCTGATGATTCCGATCCGGACGGATTCAGCGTCGTCTGGGGCGACTAAGGCTCAAATTCTCAAAATGGAAAGGTGCCCGCTACCCATCCACGCATGGGTGCGGGTACCTTTCTGTTCCCCTGTGAATCTTGAATCGCAAACAACCTACCTTGTACAGTGATGGAGTGCCAACCTAAACAGACGGAGATTCATCATGAGAAAGATCCGGATCATCGAACAGATCTCGCTGGACGGCGTCATCCAGGCGCCCGGCGGACGAAATGAGGACGGCGATTATGCGCCGGGCGGATGGGCGATGCTGTTTTTTGATCCGACCCTCCTGGAGGCCATCGTTGCGGCGCAGGGGAAGACCTTCGATTTGCTGCTGGGCCGCCGCACCTACGATATCTGGGCCGGCTACTGGCCGAAGGCCGAGAAGAGTCCGATCGCGGACGGTCTGAACGCCGCAACGAAATACGTCGCGACCCACAGGCCGGAAAGTCTTGGATGGGGTCCGGTCAAGGACCTTGGCGCGGACATCGTGGCCGGGGTTCGCGGCGTCAAGTCCAAGGACGGCCCGGACCTGATCGTCTGGGGAAGTTCGACGCTGACGTCCGTGTTGCTCGAGCAAGGGTTGGTCGACGAGGTCCTCTTGCTGGTCTGTCCGGTCTTGCTGGGCCGGGGCAAACGCTTCTTTTCGGACCGTGCCGACCCGCGCAAGCTCGCCCTGGTCAGCACAAAGACCTCGCCCACAGGCGTGCTCCTGAACACGTATCGACACGTTGGATCGCTGCGAACCTAATCCTTTGCCGACTCCGAAAGAAGATCCAATCCCGATCGGGTATAATTTATCATCAGTTATTTTATTAACCCAATTTAAATCATTTAATTTAAATAGATCTTGATAATTACACCCTTTCGGGTATAATTAATTTAAATAGATATTTAATTATCATTTTAAATTTAAAAATTTTTAATATTAATTAAAATTACACCCGATCGGGTACTATGCCATTAACTAAATTAGCGAACTTTGTGAGAAATAGCCGCCTAGCGGCGGGGCGCACCCAATTAGAGCTTGCCCAAAAAGCAGGTGTGGGTTTGCGTTTTCTCCGCGAAATGGAGCAGGGCAAGACAACATTGCGGATGGATGCAGTCAATAAGGTGCTCAAGCTTTTCGGCAAAGAACTTGGGCCCGTGGATCTCTCTCGCTTATGAGCGCATCCGACTTCATCCAAGCGGAAGTCCTGTATAACTCAAATCGGGCCGGCATTCTCGTCAAGAAGCCGGGGACCTATGTATTTACATATGACCCCTCCTATTTGAAAATGGCGGAGGCGCTTCCCATCAGTTTGAGCTTACCCCTTCAGATAGAATCTTTTGAGTCAGAGGCGCTTTTTCCCTTCTTTGACGGTCTTCTTCCGGAAGGCTGGCTTCAAGAATTGACCGCTCGCACGCTCCATCTAGATCCAGAGGACCGCTTTGGTTTTCTTCTCGTGACAGGCGGACATACCATTGGTGCCGTGAGTGTTAGGCCGTTGAAGGAAAATAAAAATGACTAATCGCTGCCGTTCTTGCGGTCTTCTTGTGAAGGATGAATCGCGTTATCATCCCGCTTGTTTGCGTCGATTATTCGACGTGCCATGGCCTCCCTCCATTCCGTTTGGATTAAATGACTTCCTGAGCCAGGTGAGTCATGTGGTTGCCCGTAATCCCATGTCGATTTCCGGGGTTCAGAAAAAGGCTTCTGTGGTGTTGAATCAGAAAAACCGCCAGCTTGAGATTGTGTCCATCGGCGGGACTCATATTCTGAAACCCGAAGCCGACGCATATCCGCAAATTCCTCAAGTGGAAAATCTGTGCATGACGATGGCTGAGCGCGCGGGCATTGAAGTTCCGCCACATGGCCTTTTCCCGATGAAGGATGGCTCGTTCTGTTATATCGTTCGGCGCTTTGACCGGCTTCCTGATGGTACGAAAACAGGTCAAGAAGACATGAAGCAGATTTTAGGCACTGCCGATAAATATAAAGGCTCCCTCGAATCCATAGGCAAGAAGCTTTTGCAACATACGACCAACCCCGGCTTGGAAGTGATCTATTTTTATGAGCGCGTGTTGTTCTGTTTTTTAATAGGCAATGGCGATATGCATCTCAAGAATTGGTCGCTGACCGAGCCCAAGGATAAGCAGAACCGTTTGAGCCCTGCTTATGATTTGCTCTCCACCACTCTTTATATCGCTGGAGAAGTCGAGTCGGCGCTAACCCTCCAAGGCAAAAACAGCCGTCTTGATCGCGGAGATTTCGAAGCGTTGGCCCAGTATCTCACCATCGATCCCAAGGCGGCGCGAACCTCAATGACACGCTTGCTGGGAATGAAAGATGTCTTCCTAAAGATAACCCAGGAATCGGATTTGCAAGCCGACCGTAAGGCCGCCTTGTCCGCTATTCTTTCAGAGCGTTTTGCCAAACTGTCAGAGTAACCCCATGAGGATGGCTCTGTTTACATATCTGCATTGATCTCTGCCCCCCAAAGGCCTCATCCGGCTTCATACCCAACCACACAGCTAGGTCGCGATTTTCTGCCGATGGACGGAGAATGGCTTATCGACGGTGTTTAAAATTTTTATCTGTTATAATAGATAATTTATCATATGTTTATATGTTTTAATAGCTAAATAGTGCTTGATTTATATATTTAAGCAGCTATAATAGTGGTATGGGGAAGAAATACCTAAACATAATTGAAAGCGGTTGGTTATCTCAGCTGATCGACGGATTTAATCAGCCAGGGCATGGATCCGAGCCAGCACACGGCGAATGGATAAGAATACTGCGATCCTATCTTCGAATGACGCAAGTTGAGCTATCTAAGAGGGCGAAAATCGCACAATCGCATCTCGCAGCCATAGAAAAAGGGAAAATTGATCCCCAAGTTGGAACGATTCGCCGAATATTTAACGCAATGTCATGCGATCTCGTCATACGCCCTGCACCCGCAAAACCTCTGGGCGAGGTTCTGCGCGGTCGCGCGCGCGGCGTCGCATTAAAACGTCTAAAGCAGACCATGGGCTCCATGGCATTAGAAAAACAAGCTCCTGATCCAGAAATGTTCAGGCAGCTTCTTGAAAAACGGACAGATGAGATCCTTGCAGATAAACGAGGACGGCTATGGGCCGGCAACGATGAGTGATAGCTCTGAAATTCCCGGCGCCACCTCGGGCGAAGATCTTTCTGGTTTACTTAAACTCAATCTGTCTGATCGCCGCTATCGTGATGTCGCCGAAGCGGAGTTGATTGATCGTGCATACCAAAAGTTTGTCTTCCGAGCACATCCCAAGAAAAGAGATTCATCATGGTTAACTTCGGTATTCATTCGACAAGTCCATCGCGAAATGTTTGGTGAAATATGGGAGTGGGCTGGAAAATATAGGACAACAGAGCTAAACCTAGGAATAGACTGGCGTCAGATTCCAGAACAGATTGAAATTCTTTGCGGTGATTTCAAATACTGGAATTCTGAAAAGAACACCATGGCGCCTCTTGAGATCGCCTCGCGCCTGCAGAATCGTCTCACAAGGATTCATCCTTTCAGAAATGGGAACGGAAGACATTCACGACTTCTAACGGACATCTTTTTCCGTTCTCGGGGGATGAAGCTTCCACACTGGCCCCAAATTCAATTGCTTCCGCAAGGTGACCGAATTCGAGAACAATACCTTGCCGCCATGAAGGACGCTGATAAAGAGGATTTTGCTGGGCTAACCAAGTTCTTTGAAGATTGCTTAAAGCCGCTCTAAACGAAAGGGCTGCGCACATCCCTTTGGTCATTCTCATCGTCGGGAAGCGGGGGCACGTCCGTTGGATAGATCGGGATTCCGCCCACGCCAAAGATGCCGCCCGGAGGCGGCGGCCTCCAAGAATAATTCGCGCATGCGGGGACAAGCGTTGCAATCTGACTGGCAAGGGACTTAAACCCGCTCCAATACGCGATCTGGCCTGCCGTCAAACCCTGGGTGCTCCGGATAGCTGGATTGGCGCAAGCCTTCATTAATTGGCGCGCAATTCCAGTGTGTCCTCGCCGGCCCGCGAACATGAGGGCCGTCCATGGATTCTAGCCCGTGAGACTGCGGACCCGGCCTTCCAGCGATAGACACAGGAATCTTCCCTTGACAATTGAGATTTTTCGGACAATTCTTAACGCGTTGACGCGGAATCCTTTATAAAAGGGGAGCTTATGAAACGATTTTTTGCTTTGACTCTGGCCGTCCTGTCGGCGAACGCCTTGAGCTTTGCCGAACCGGTGTTCATGCCGCAGGCGGCTTCGGTCGTCAAACAGAAACAGCTGGAAACGGGCGTGGACGTGCAGTACGGCTACCAGAAATCTGAGCTGGCCGGCACCGCCGGCACCACCTTTCTGGACAGAACGCTGACGGTCCCGGTGTGGGCGCGCTACGGGGTCTTGGACAATCTGGAAACCCGGCTGCTCATTCCTTTTGTGCACGCCATCGACTCCTCCGAAGGCGTCTCCTCGACGCATAACGAAGATGGCGGCCTGGGCAATATGCAGATCGGCGCCAAATGGAATTTTAGAGCGGCGCCATGGCCCGTGTCGCTGGGCGTTGATTTGGATCTCCCCACGGCCAACTCCGCCAACAATGTGGCGCCCACGGGATGGCGTTACAGCAATCAAATTCAGCAGGGATTCAATGGGCACCTCTTCGTCGCGGCCGATACCCCGGAGGCCATGGACATGATCAGCGGCCATCTGAGCGTGGGCTATATGAATACGGCCACCTACACCACGGCGAGCGAATCGCGTTTCAATCCCAGCGACCTCCTGACGTTTGGCGCCAGCGTCGATTGCGATATGAAGAAATGGGTGAAAGGTCTCAGCGCTTCCGGCGAAATGGTGGGCAATACCGCACTCACCCATTCGCGGACGAACAGCGCTATCGACGGCGGCCACGATATGGGGCAGGTCCTGGAGGCCGGACCCGCACTGCGGTATCAAATGGGCGCGTGGCGCACCAAAGCCGGGGTCATGATCGATGCCGGGCCATCCACTTACCGGGCGTACAATTACCGGGCCTTGTTCGGCGTGAGCTATTTTTTCGGGGCGCATTAATCAGGAGGGAACGATGAATACTTCAAACCAAGCCAACTATATTCTCTGGGGAATTATGGGTCTCCTTCTTAGCGGAGGCCTGATGGGCTGTACGAAAACCGACAAGCAGTCGGCGGCGGGCGGCGGATCGTCTAGCCAGAGCGTCATGAGCGTGAAGGGGGCGGCCCGATGAAATCATTCTCTCGAAAATCAGGGATTCGTTTGGCGTTGGGGTTGCTGGGGTTTGGCTTCGGGGCGTGGGTTCCCGCGGCGGAGGCCTTCGTGGACCCGTCGTCGGTCTTGATTAAAATCTATGAGATCCGGTTGTCTCATAGCGCCGACTGCTCCAATTCCATCCTGATGGTGTCCAATCCCACCGGCCTCACGCAGGACTTTGTGTCGAATCCGACGCTTGGATCCGGGGCGATTCCCAACGGCTCGTATCAATGCATTATGGTGAAACTCAGCAACCTGATTACATTCACTCCGGCGACCGGCGAAGGGTTCTGCGCGGCGGGCGCGAGTACGACCCGCAACGTGTTCCAAGCCAGCGGCAACAGCATTTCCATCGATCCCAACGGCGCGACCATTCATGGGATCGGCACCACCAGCGACACGACGGAAAATCCGTTCTGGGCGTATTTCAAAATCGGAGGCGGGACCGACGACTGCAAAACCCCCGCGGCGGCGTGCACGCTGTCGAGCCCTATCAATATATCCGGGGACAGGACCGGCACATTGGTGGTCGACTTCGACCAGAAGATCGATGGCTCCCAGAATCCGTGCGATGTGAGAGCGCCCATCTTTTCGTTCCGCTAAATCTTCCTTAGCCTAAGTGATCGGCCGGCCCCCCAGGGAGGGGGCCGGCGCGAGCGCTTGCCTGCGGATCCACTCCATGACGAACACCAGCCTCCAGTAACTTAAGGACGGATGCGTTGTCTAATGGGGTGGATGAAAATAAGGAGGAGCTTATGGAAAGCGTAAGAACGAGCGAAGGCATTCATCGGCGCCTTCGGTTATTGGAGATCGTTGTCTTTATATCGTTGACCTTGAATGTCGTCAGCGGGTTTCTGTCCATCCGCAACGCGCATCATGTCAATCAAATTGAAGAGCAAACGGGGGTGCGGCCATGAACTTTCTTCTTTCGAAAATTCGCAACGAACGCGGGGGCCTGGGATTCGATGTCCTGTTGTGGCTGCTCGGTGTTCCATTGCCCTTGATCATTCTTTTTAGCCTGTTTCGCGGCTAAAGCAACCCCGCCAGCCGTTCCCTGCTGTAAGACCATGGTCCAATAGCCAGGCGCGCGCGGCATGAGGTATCTTCCCGGTGGTTCTAATCTGGGAGGATCACTTATGAAGCGAATGACAACCATGCGGCGTCTTTTGCCGCTGACGGGTCTGGTTTTAATGGCAGGAACACTCCGCGTTCCCGCGCACGCCGCGGGCACCGTCGAATCCGCCGCATCTCCGGCGAGCCTGATGAATTCGATCACCGACCAACAGCTTGAACTGATGCGGATGGATATCCGGAATAAGCGGCGACAAATCGTTGCGGCCAATCTTCCGCTCACCACCGACGAATCGGCCAAATTCTGGCCGGTCTACGACAAGTACATTGCCGAAACCGTCAAAATCAACGATGGACGCTATTCGCTGCTCAAAGAGTATGTGACCAACTACAACACCATGACGGACGCGCAGGCCACCCGCTATATCCAGAAGCTGATCGACGCAGACAAGACGATGCTCGATTTGCGCGCCAAGTACATGCCGCTCGTCGAAAAGGCCGTCTCCCAGCGCAAGTCCGCGATCTTCGCGCAGATCGACCGGCGGGTGCAGATGATGATCGAGCTCCAGCTGGCCAGTCAGATTCCGCTGATCAACCCGCAGCCGTAGGAGGTGTTCCGAGTGTCTTCTGCAACGCCTGGCGGTATGATCCCGAATCTGATTGACCCCTTCGATTCCGGATGCCCCCCCGAGTAACTCAGCTCCTTCCTGGCGTCTCTAAAAGATGAATTGTGAAAAGGCGGGTTAAATTTATAACGGAGGGCTACGCTGTTCCACGGGCGGGCGCGATGTTGAAGCCCTTTCGGTTTCGGCAGCGCGCGCCAGGCAGACGCGACGTCGTCATTGAGATCATGTACTGCGGCGTCTGTCACTCCGATATTCACGAAGGTTGGGATTATGGGGAGGGTCGATTCCCGATGGTGCCCGGACATGAGATTATTGGCCGGGTGAGAGTTACGGGTTCCGGTGTAACGCGGCTTCGTTCGGGAGACATCGCCGGGGTGGGCCCCATGGTCGGATGTGACCGGACCTGTGATCGTTGCCAACGTGGAATGGAATCCTATTGCGCGAATGTGGTATGGACTTACAACGATACCTTTCCCAATGGGACACCGACCTACGGCGGCTATGCCTCGCACATTGTTGTCAACGAAGCGTTCGCCTTTCCGATCAGCCCTAATCTTCCTTTGGAACGGGTCGCGCCGCTGCTTTGCGCCGGCATTACCACCTACTCGCCGCTGAAGTGGTGGAAGGTAGGAAAAGGGACGAATGTAGGAATCCTAGGAATGGGTGGGCTAGGACACCTGGCGATTACCTTTGCCGCATCGATGGGTGCTAAGGTGACCGTGTTAAGCGGATCAAAACGCAAAGAGGCGGATGCGCGCCAGCGCGGAGCCGCTCATTTTATTGTGACTTCGGACCGATCGCGAATGAAACGTCTCGAAGAGAGTCTCGACTTGATTTTAAACGTGACCCCGGCACCGCCGGATCTGGAGCGCTTCTTGCCTCTATTGCGTATCGACGGTACTTTTATCCAAATCGGCGAGCCGCCGGCCGATGCCGAACTGCCTCTTGAGGAGCTCGCAGCACGTAAGCACGTCACAGGTTCCATTGTAGGGGGGCTGGCTGAAACGCAAGAGATGCTCGACTACTGCGCCCGACGCCGCATTTTCGCTGATGTGGAGCTTATCGCGCCCGCCCAAATCAACGATGCATGGAAGCGCGTATTGAATCGCAAAGCTCGCTACCGCTACGTTATCGATATGTCTCGTCGGTAGCTGTACCAGGTAACGGTGCCACCTTTCTTTGTGTATGCCTACAGCAAAGGCCAGGATTGGATGACAGCGCTGGCGATCGGTCTTGGATCGGGAGGAGCAGCAGCCTGCGTGAGGGATATTGACAAAAAATCTGATCCAGTTGGCGGAAACTTTCTCTGCCCCGCTCGGCAAAAATAAGACAGCGTAATCTGCTTATCTAAGCGGCGTTACAGCTTCTTTCACCTCACAACTTCCCTCAATACATTGGCAAGGGAGCGGCTCTGGAGGTGTCGGTGGAACCCCCGGACAGCTGCGGTTCCCCATTGCGCAGCTGTCTTGGCGCGAGCGATCGATTCCGGCAAAATCCGCATCCTTGCGAAGGCAGATTTGACCGCCCAAATGGACCCCCGCGCAGCAAATAAAGTCTTTATAAGGAACGCAATCGCTGTCCGTCGAGCAACGCCGCTGATCTATCACGCGGCAATCGCCGGAATCTCCAGGGAAACGGCTAAATTGCTCAAAGCTCCGCTTAACTGTCGAATTGCGGGTGATTCGGCCGTTAGTGTTTCCGCCGCTATAGCCCGAAGCGATCAAGGGCAGGGTTCGGCATTTGGTGCCTTCTTGCAGAATGCATTGACAATAAACATTGCTGAAAACGCCGGTCGGGAGCTCAATTTTATCCGGTGTTTTTCTAATAGTGAACACAGTGGGAGGAACCACTTGGTTGCCAGAAAAACCCCAGGCTTTATCCGCTTTGCAGTGGCAGGTGGCGCCTTCCGGTTCCGTCTCGAAGATAAGTGTTACGCGGCTAGCCGGCCCAGACGAAGGATAAACCTCGGGCTGCGGCGGGTGATAAGGAAGCTCCGTGAAGGTGGGGCTCGGCGCCTGAAGTTTCTTTTGGGCTACGGTCGAAGCCGCATGGCCGCTCTGCTGGTCCGCCCAGCTTGCTTTAAAATCGACAGTGGGCACAAATAGAACCACGCGCAACTCTACCCGTGGCCGCCAAAGGGTGTTCGTGTCCGTGGGGCCCGTGTAGCCTCGCGTCTTCCAATAATATTCCCCAGACCCCGGAGCAACCTGTCGCAAAGCAGCCGTCAGCAAGAGCGAGTCATTCCCGCAGGAAACCTGCGTGACGATCCGCGTGGAATCGATGGAATCGACGACCGGGCCAAGCGCTGTGACCTTTAGAGGTTGGCCTGTCACTTCTGTGCAGTCGGTCTCGCAGGTTCCCGGGATCAGGGGGCATCCGGGGCAGCGCCGTCGCCGAAAATCGCCAGAGCTTTGGAGCGCGGTGCCTTTCTGTATCTGATCGGTACGGACACGGAGCTCTGTTTGCAGGCCGCGGCGGGCCGCAGTATCGGCGTAAACTTCGACCGAACTTACATAAGTAGCGTCGCAATAGCTTTGAACGGTCCCGGTGATTGTGACGCCGCCCGTGCCGCTGCCAGGATCAACTGGAAAGGAACTCTTCGCATAAGCGACCGTAGATAGAAGTGCCAAGCCAGCGACATTACGAAGGCGGACTGCCATCCTTTTCCAGGGAATCACGATCGTTCGAATTGGACCATTTATGCTGGGAGGCGTCAATGTGTCGGCGCCGGCTTCCAGGAGTAACTGAAGTAACGGTGCCAACGTTCACATTTCACATTTGGCGTGAATAAAATTTCGCCGTGCACTGGAGAGCTTTACCCCGGATCGTGACCAAGCGCGGCGGCGCTTGTCGCAGTTTTTAGCCGTGCGCAGGAAAGGCCGAGAGATATTCGGAATGAGCCTGGATCAGCTATTGGCGCATGCGGCAGCGGCCAGTGGGCTGAGCATGGAGGATTTGAGCGCCGCAGGGAAAAAGCGCCATAGGAGCCGCTGGCGCCAAGTCGTTATTGCGATCGCCCGCCGGAGGCTCCGTATCCCAACCGTGGAGCTTGCCCGTCGGTTTGGACGATCCGAGTCCTGTGTCAGCATGGTCTTAGCCAGGATAGGCGAGACTTGGGAGACATGTCCGGAAACCCAACGACTGCTGGAGCGTCTGGCGAGCAACAAATGTGAAATGTGAACGTTGGCACCGGTCTGGTCGTTCTGGTTCGTACGCAATGTTGCCCGGACACTGGATTCCCAGCTCGCAATTAATCAGCTTGCCTCCACAGGTACAGCCTCACAGACCGAAACAATTTTGATTCCGGCTGACCCGATTAGAATTACGCACAGCCACACTGGACATGCTGAAACTATCAGCTAGAAATTCCAAGAAATAACAGCGAAAATAAGCCCCACTGTTATGGAAAGCGTTGACGATATTCTTGCGGCTTTATTCCCGGGAATTTCAGGCGACCAAATTGCTATTACAGTTGGACGTAAATTCACGGCTTTTCACGACAAAGTCCTAAATCTGAAATATTCACTAATCAATACTGACGTGAAAAAAATGACGTCAGGAGGACAGGTAACACTCCCAAGGATTACGACAATCGGGCGCACTGGAATTGCCTTTCCTCGCGGCGGAGAGTTTTTTTCTATCAGCAGGCGCGGAACACGATTGTTTTCATGAAATCGTGACGCCGAAAAAAGTAGCATCGTTGGGACAAGCGGGCGTGTATCTTACCGAGATGTCGCCTACGCTTTATGCAAGCCTCAGCAGTGAATATGACAATGAGCTTTCCTATCCAGAAGATGTGACCGATGGCTGGCATCTGGTAACCATGACTCTAAGGAAGCATGCTCAGAAGCTTGCGGATATTTTAGACCGGCTCGATGCGGCGAAGGTTGTCCAGGATATGAGTTTTCCCGGCGCCGATCTGCACCCGCTCAAAGGGAGCATGAAAGACCTTTGGGCCGTTCGAGTGTCCGGCAATTGGCGGATCACCTTTTCGTTTCATGAAGGGAACGCCTACGTTATCGACTATGTGGATTACTACTAGAAGGAGAAACCAATGAGAGAGAAAAAGCGGCAACCGACCCACCCGGGGGGAATTTTGAAGCGGCAATATCTCGAGCCTCTACAGCTGAGCGTGGCCCAGGTGGCCGAAGCGCTAAGAGTGTCGCGCAAAACCTTCTCCAAGATCGTGAACGAGCGCGGAGCCGTGACGCCAGATATGGCCCTTCGCCTGTCCCGGGCGTTTGAGACCACGCCGGAGCTATGGCTCAACCTTCAGCAGACCTACGATCTTTGGCGCACTAGTCACAGTTCCAGAGACTGGAAAGCGGTTCGCGCGGTAGCGGCCTAGTGGCTCGACATAGATCATCCCTTGCTGCCCTCCTCACAATTAGTCTCATGGTATTTCTGTGTCCGGCTTTAGTGAATGCGGAAAACGACGCGGAACTCTCTATGGAAATTAAGGATCATGTTGCAACCGTGATGCAAAAAGACACCATTTTGCTGAAAGTTCCATTGAGGCAAGAAGACCAGGGGTTTCTGGCAGGACATTGCCTCCTGGTACAACGTGACTTAGGACCCGGCAGTTTCGGTCCTTATTCAGCTAAACAGGGCGATGTGTACGACGCTATATCAGGAAAGCATGTGATTTTAACAGGAGCAAAAGCTCAATATTGGGGCGGCAGGATGGTCGTTTCTCCCTCAGCTGCCTGGGCCGTGATGATGCGAGAGTACGAAGGCATTCTTATGGGCTATTTTTTTCTCGCTCAAGATTGTTCTATCACAGAATATAAGCTAGAAAAGCAATTGTTCGGAGAAGCCCTGTGCGGTGCAAAGACATGGGCAGAACCGTCGCTTGGGACTGATGGCACAATAACATTGCCGCCTGTAAGAGAAAATAATGGGCCTCGCTGTTTCAGTTTAACGTTCCATCCAGATGGAAGCCATCAAATGTCCGAAGTATCCATGGCCCCAAAGACCAAATAAAGTGGGGAGCATGGGCAGCCCAGAGACATTTGGTCGTCGTGGTGCTCCACCCCTAAAATGTCGCCCCATGTCCGTCGATAGACCCCGCAGGCCATGAGCCTGGTGGGCATATCGCGCCAGCCTTTCCGCTCCGACGATGAATCAATTTTGTCCGTACCACTGGGTCAGCACGGGGACAGCTGGATGAGGTGCTCCACCCCACCATGTCTGACAGATTCGCATCGAAAAGACGCGCATTGATGAAAACAATGCATTTAAAGCTGCTCCACCCCTGTCGACGATAGAAAATACTTCTCGCTCAATCCTTTTGCTATAATTCTTGTGCGGGGTGGAGCAGCCTGGTAGCTCGTCGGGGTCCACCTTTTCCTCGTAAACTCAATTCGAATTTAATTTGCGGACCGCCCCTGGACCGGATCTCCGTTTCAAAGATTGCCGAACAACACAGACTCCCGCCTAGCGTTTGCTGATGGCTCACGAAGCGAAATATTATTTTTCTAGCGCCAATGAGCAATATCCGATAGACTTTCACCGCGATGAATAACAATGGGCCATACGTCCAAGGCTGGCGCCGCCTTCGTCAACTTCGAATAATTTCGGCTGCCGCTTGGTGCGCTCCGATAAGTCTGGCAGCTTATTTGCATTTTGCGGGCTGGAATACGATCCTGTTTACGGTTGTCGCTTTGACCTGCTTAGTAATCTTTTTGGCCGTTTCGCTTTTGCTCGTGTTTTGGAACTGCCCGCGCTGTGGTCAGGGCTATTTTGTTGGCCGGGGGCTGAAGAATAGCCCCATGTTAAACTCGAGCTGCATTAATTGTGGCCTGCCTATGTGGTGTACCAACGATCCGGACAAATCAAAGACTGTCTAGTCCGATCATCTATGCCCTATCGCTAGACTGTTTTGCGCCTCGAAGCAGCGCACGAGCCCTGTGGGCTACCCAGCCGCTCCTCCCTTCCTATGAGCTTTTACTAACCGGAAAAATCTTTCATATTGGACCGCCCTGGGACCGCCAGCGAAAATGGGGGCTCTAGGAATCGCTACGTTTCTCTCTAGGTCTGTTTTCCTAGAAAGCCGTTATATTTTTAAGAACGCTTCACCCTGTCGTCGGAGAATTTGCTAAGATGTCTCTGCGGGGTGGAGCAGCCTGGTAGCTCGTCGGGCTCATAACCCGAAGGTCGTAGGTTCAAATCCTACCCCCGCAATAGACTTAAGGGATACTAGCCCCGGAGTGCTGGAAACGGCATTTCGGGGCGGTCTATTTTTAGGGGGCTCCATCGGTGCTCCGCCTCGATCCTCACCGGGCCAATCATCAATGCGAGGGACTGCGTAGACTTGACAGTCTGCAACGATTTCGGACTCATCATGAGTCACGACGACCTTGTGCAGGAACGTGCTGAGGAGTTGTTGTTTCCGCTCAGATGTCGCGCTGTGAAGCCATTTCAAATCAACGTTCCGAAGTTGGCTTAACACGGCCTCAACAATCCCGTCGACGTCTTTGAGAACTTTCTTTCGTTGCTGAGATTCAATGAGTTCCTTTTCCAGACGGCGCTTCTCAGATTCAAGCTTGGGGAGTTCGTTGCTAATGACTGAGGAGTAACCCGTTATTTTAATGGCCTGCACGATGTTCGCCAATTGCCGATTCACCTCCTTCAAACGGTCCTTTAGCTCCTGCTCCTTAATTTCAGAATTTTGGCCGAACTGAGCCTCAATCATGTTACGAAGGCGAGGCCGGACCATTGTTTCCCAGTCGGGACTTCGGAAGTATTCTTCAATAGACCTTATGGCTATATCCTCAAGCTCGTTTGTGGAGACGTTGACGCTTCTGCATATGGACTTGCCGCCTCGGTGATATCCAGCACATGAGTAATAGGAGTACGAATGGCCATTCCCTTGTTTCGTCCAGCCATTAAATCGATAGCCGCAATTGGCGCAAACCACTAGGCCGGAAAGTAGATATCGCTTGCGATTATATCGACCGTGAGCGAAGCGCTTTTTGGGAAAGGTTGCTTGTACTTCGTCGAATACCTTGGGATCAACAATAGCCTCATGAGCGTTCAACACTCGGACCCATTCTGGTTCGGCGTTGTATAGAGACTCTTTTGTTTTTCGTCGATACGGTTTGTAACTGCGAACATTGTAAAGCCGAGTCCCAATATAAACTTCATTTCTGAGAATGCTACGTACACTGCTCTTAGTCCAGACCGCTCTTTGGCTAGAGCCTTTTCGTTTGTATACGTTCTCGTGGTCCCCGCCACCGGGAGGTGTAACGTCATCGCGGTTCAGCCCATCCGCAATCTTTGAAAAGCCCGACCCGTCACGATACTCTTGGAACATCCTTTGCACGATTGGTTTCTCTGTGGGGTTTGGAACAAACCGAACACGTTGTCTTTTTTCGCTTTTCCATTGGCCCTTTTTGAAGATGCCTATGACTGCACCGGAAGCATCAAGCATCTGGCGATCATACCCATAAGGAGGTTTCCCACCATTGCTGAACCCTAACCCGGCATTGGTTTTTGCTCCGCGCAAAGTGTTCGCCGAAAGCGCCATGCTGAATTCATGTGCTTGAGAATGCTTCACGACCTTCATCAAGTCGTCACCTAAAGATCCGTCATTCTTGAACTCATCTTTTACATATTTGACTTGGATTCCGTGTTTCTTGAAGTGCACTTCCCAATAAATTTTATCGTCCGCTGTTAATCGGCCTAAGCGCGAAACATCGTAAACGATTAGAAACTTAACACCGTGGTACCCGCTTTGGGCTAGGCGACACATTCTGACGAATTCGGGATCAGAATCTACCGTCAGCCCGGAGCCATGACCTTTTTCAGGCTGAAATTCCTTTACAACGGTCAGGCCATATTGCGCGGCATACTTGAAGCAAGCCATGCGTTGATCGTTTACGGAATATTCTTGTTTGTCGGTTGAAGCTCTAAGCCAGATCCAAGCGTTTGTCATTTGTTTCTCCCTTCGGGTCTGTTTCAGTCCCGTTTTGATCCCTGAGGTATTGGTCAATAAGTTCCTCTGCACAAATTGTGAGCGCCAAATCCAGTTGACCCTGATCCGGCAATTGGGCAATTATAGTCACCCGCTGTTTGACCTCGGATTTTGGAACCCTCTTTCGTTCCATGCCCATAGTACGGAAAGGGCCTAGTTTTATTTACTCCTTTCTAAAGGGGCCTCCCTGATGCAAAAAATCATGTCCTCCGAGCAATAGGCTTTCCGGCTGAGCGGAACAACGGGCCTCCGACTATGATCGCTAAAAGGTGGATAAAAGTGCTTTATTTTGAGACAATTTTCCGCTATGCCTTCGAGACTCTTACAGATGCCCCATCAAGAGCCCACCAAAGACCGGGGCGCATTAAAGTTTGATCGAGAAATGGTTAGCCCCCTTCGATACCCGGGCTCGAAGCGGCGGTTAGTTAGATACATTGAGCAGACTCTAATTCTCAATAAACAGCGTCCAAAGCTCTTTGTTGAATTGTTTGCAGGTGGGGCGAGCGTAGCCCTTCAACTGGCGGCCGACAACCAAATCGAATCCTTTGGGCTCATTGAAATTGATCCGATGGTTGCATCGTTCTGGCAGACGCTCTTCTATGACACAAATTGGCTGGTTTCTCAGGTCCGATCTATTCCGGTGACCTTGGAGAATTGGTCTAAATTTAAGAAGACGACAACTCGCGACCGAAGAAAACTCGCTTTAGCTTGTCTGTTTTTGAATCGAACAAGTTTTTCCGGGATTTTGGCAAAAGGTGCAGGCCCCATAGGGGGACAAGCACAGACATCGAAATATTCCTTGGACTGCCGATTCTCACGCGAAACGCTTATTGCCCGTATTGAGCAGGCGGCTACTTTGCGATCAAAGGCATCATTTGTATGGAACTTGCCATGGGCGACCGCCTTACCTAAGGTCAAAGATCTTGATATCCCCCGGAAAGACGCCAATGATGTCTTTTACTATGTTGACCCACCATTCTTTGAGAAGGCGGACCGCCTCTATCGCTTTTTCTTCCGCGAAAATGACCATGAACGTTTAAGGGACACTTTATCGATAGAGAAATCGCCTTGGTTGCTTAGTTATGACTGTCCATCGCGAGCGCGACGGCTATATGGCTCATCATTGCGAGGCCGTCACATACAAACGATTTACAGCGTTTCATCCGGCCCCGGCCCAGCTAAAGCAAAAGAGATCATTCTGACTAATCTACCCCGCTTACCATCTAGAGGAACCGTAATATTCGAAGCGACAAGGAAGAGTGCGTTGCTCAGCCAGTTTAATCGCGGAATTGAGGAGGCTGTAGCACTATGAAAAATATTAACGAACTCTTGATGAGCGATCCGCTCGTATCGCTTGTGCAGAAGCAAAACTTCATCGGATGGATTTATTCGCTCAACTATGAGCAAGCCTGTATTCTCACAAATGATTTATGGAAACACCAAGCTCGCGGAATCCCTCACAATTGCTTCTTGGTGGCGACTTCCTTCGACCCAGACAACTATTCGTCCACACCTGACGAAGACCGGGAAGTCATACTTTTGAGGGTAAATGGGTCGTGCAAACTGCCACAAGACGATGATATTGTTCGGACAAAAATTGACCACTGCCAACAACAGCCCGGTGCATTTAACGGTAAGGAAGTCGATGCAATCACATTAAATCAAATGCAGTTCGGAGGCCTTGAATGCCGAGTATTGGGTACTTTTTACACGGCGGACAATGTCCTATGGCTGGGAAGTGATCTTGAATCCTTCGCGAGTTCTTCGCGATTACGCGCTTATCGTCCTAGGAAAGAGGCGCTAAACATCATTGCGAATTATGTTGACCCAATACGCCGACAGAAAGCTATTGATGAGGCAACAGCTCTAGGCATTAAAAAGTCCATTGCTCCCTTCCCAATCGGTACTGTGCGCTATACGTCAACCGCACGTCTGCACCGCCAAGAAAATGAGAACGTCAAAGTTGAAGTCCAACCGTCAGATTTTTTGGCGCGACGGACGGCCGTCTTCGGAATGACGAGGACGGGTAAGTCGAACATGATCAAGCAGATGGTGGCGGTGGTAAAACGAATCGCAGATCAAGGTGAGACAAAAATTGGCCAGATCATTTTCGATATCAACGGTGAGTATGCCAATGCTAATGCTCAAGACAAGGGATCTATCGCTGACGTTTTTCCGAAAGACACGGTCAGATATCGAATGCTTCCCGCGCCCGGCTTTCTGCCCCTGCAGAATAACTTCTACACACAAATCTCCGAAGGCTTTACGCTTCTTGCCGAAATTGTAGCGGAGCGAAAACGGGATACATCCAACGATCTAAAGTTCTTCTTCGGCACTTCGTTTGATAGACCCGAAGAAGGAGCATTCGACGAAATTCGCAAATGGTCTATCAGAGTGGCCGCCTACAGAGCGCTTCTTTTCAAGGCTGGGTATCCTGCACCAGCTAATTTGAAATGCCGATTCAAAGCTAACGAGAAAGTTCGCCAAGCTGTGAATGCGGCGGCCGGACGCGAACTTCCTGACCCAGCTGAGAATGGTGGTTTAACAATCGAAGACTGCGTGGAATGGTTTTTGGCCGCACGTAAGGCTACACGGCCTACCGGAAACACTCCAAGAAATGCACCTCCTGTAAGCAACGCAGTTACTGACTGGTTGGAGGATGACGTTAAAGCGATGCTGAATCTGCTGGCTCAGCGCAACGATCAGGATCTTCCGTATAACGGATATAAGACACTGGCCGACGCAAAAAGCTTTCATTCACCGGACCGTGAAGGCGACGTTGGACGTGAAATCTATTCCAACCTTACCAGCGGAAAAATTGTGATTCTCGATTTAACCGTAGGAAGACCAAGCCTGCGCCAGAGGCTTACAGAAAACATCGCTAAACACGTATTTGGAACTTCCATGCAAACATTTATTGACGGTGCCGTGCCGCCAAACATCCTCATGTATGTTGAAGAGGCGCACAATCTGATAGGCAGGACCGCAAATCTCGATGAAACTTGGCCACGAATTGCCAAAGAGGGTGCGAAATACAAGATCGGATTAGTATATGCGACTCAGGAAGTGTCTGCTATGCACCCAAACATACTTGCAAATACCGAGAACTGGTTCATAACGCATCTCAATAACGAGAAAGAAATTTCCGAGCTTTCACGTTTCTATGATTTTGAAGACTTTAGTCAATCGTTGATCCGCGCCCAAGACGTTGGATTTGCGAGGGTTAAAACCCTCTCTAGTCCATATGTCATTCCTGTGCAAATCGATAAATTTGACCCGGAAAAGCTGAAATAGGAAATCCAGTGCCCTACCAAGGCGAACGTGCCAACAAAGCTTCTCACGTCGATATAGTCCAGAATCCTGAGGTGATCAAATTCCTTTCTCAATGTGAGTACCTTCGCGTTCCGACTGACGCGGAAGGTGCAAACCTATCCAAGAATTTTGTTCCTCCTCCAAGCACGCTTGACGGTGCCGTTCCTGAAAATATCATTGCCATCGATGGAAGCTATTATGAATCGAGCATTGACGACAAATTACCAAGCACAAAAGTTGGATACATCAAAGTCAGTAGTATTCTTATTAAGGTCAAAGAATACCGCTCCCTAACGGATAAGGGACCTTTTGTCGATCCTTTCAAAGTCGCGCAACTCCAAGAGAATAATGCGCCTATTACGTTCACGTTGCCAAGCGCGAATATTCGACTTCCCGGCAAGACATCCGTAAGAGATAGTTTTCGCTCCATCTTAGATGGAGCTTTTCTCGATAGCAGAACTCGTATGCGGGAAGGTGATGCGAAAACTAGTTTACGTAGCACTCTCTTTCATTTGGCAAGTCTCAGGCCAGACGATATGGGCACCAATGATCCAGCCCGTCTACGTTTACATAAGTGCCCGTCGTGTGGATTTTCCGGTAAACCGGATGCCCCGCTTGAGCTGGTTGACGTGGAATCGTCGCAGAAGTGTCCTGAATGTAAGGCGGAGTTGTATCCAACCGACTGTCTTCGTATTTGGGAAGAAGTCTCGGATCATCAATCTAATGCACAGGCAATGGGTCGTTTAATGATGGTTATCGAACATTTGATGCCTATTCATTATGTTCGGTGCGTTGCCGGGAATTCTCTTGCCGCTCTTGGCACATTAGGATTTTTCATTGATGGTCCGTTAGCAATATTCGGGAACTGCGCTTGGCTGTACTCGTGCATAATGAAGTATTTGAATCGGCTCAATGCAGATCTGGCACGGGTCAACCAGCCGCCGCTCCTTATGATCGGGCTTCAGAAAACGGGACAGGTTGTGGATCACTTCTCTCTTATCCAAAAATATATAGCCCCTAATTCAATATTTCCGATAACCGATGATTATCGGTATCGTTATATTCTTAATGATAGAGAGTCTGCGGCTAACGGGTTCGGCGATGAGACTTACTATGGGCAAGACTTCATTTACAAAACGAAGACAGGACGGTCGTTTGTGTTGGGCGTACCGTATCCGTTTCCGACCAAAAGACCAATTGAAGACTTTATTAGAAAGAAGACTGATCTCACTCAATATACGAGCTTGGGACGAGCCATCCAACTGATCGACCAATTCGAATCGGATCTTTACAAAAATGCCGTAGTTCCAATTGCATTGGCCCATCACTACACGTCCATAAGCCTACGGCCGGGTGGGCGTGTCTTAGATTTGCTCACTAGGAAGGGTCTTTCCGTTGAGTAGGCGAATTTGGGGGTTGGAATCGCCTTAAACTCCTGTTAGACTTCTAACGTTGGATTCCATTGGCGTATTTCGGGACAGCTTGGTCCGCCATTGGAGTGTTGTAAACGAGACCTAAGATTCCGCCAGCGCCATGCTGGTATGCCGGGATCGATCCCCGGCTGAAAACGGAACCCTGTCCCAAGGCGTCTGAAGCCTTGGGTTTTTTATACCCATCGTTCACGCGCCGTCCAAGTCATGAATTGGGAGGCCTTCATGTCAGCGAAGCGAGCCGCGTTATACAGCCGAGTGAGCACCACTAAAGACCAGACCACCGAGAACCAATTGCTCGATCTTCGCAATTATTGCAAGGCACGAGGCTTTGAAATAACGGTAGAGCTGGAAGATTCGGGCATTAGTGGGACAAAGGATGATCGACCCGGTCTCCGTCGATTGATGGAGATCGCTCGCAAACGACAGGTAGATGTCGTGCTCGTCTGGAACTGGGACAGATTTGCAAGAAGTCTGAGCCATCTTATCAACAGCCTAGACGAGTTTAATCGACTAGGTGTCGAGTTCATCAGTTACCAACAGCAAATTGATACCGGGACACCCCAAGGACGGATGCTATTCGGAGTGATGGCGTCTCTTGCCGAGTTTGAGCGAAGCTTAATAATCGAACGCATACATGCTGGCTTACGACGTGCAAGAGCACACAATAAACGGCTGGGGCGACCAGTAAAACTTTTCGACTTCAACGAAGCCAATTCGCTGAGGCTTGCTGGTAAGACGTTTGCTGAAATTGGGAAGGCACTCGGCGTTTCCCGCGAAAGTGTAAGGAAGCTCCTTGCAAACAATCGGTATCAAAAATTGGTTGGCGACTCCGACGAAAGTCAGACAATGAGTTCCTGACAAACTATCACTTGATTTATTGCGAGGCAAACCGATCTGGCCGCAAGGAGGCAATACATGACAGTCATGACTGTTTGTTCCGGCAACATCTGCCGTTCGCCGATGGCGATGGCGATCCTTCGTTATCTGCGACCCAGCCTGAAAGTCTTTTCTAGAGGTCTCGTCGCAGGTAAGGGATGCCCAATGAGTTCTGGTGCGGAAATCGCACTACGTCGAGCAGGAATCCCGGTCCCAAATCATCGTTCAGCGCCGCTCAAAGCGGACGATGTCAGGCGAGCGCATTACATCTTGTGTTCCACTGCGGAACATCGAGACGCTATTTTGGCTAAATACTCCTTCGCATTCGGGAAGACTTACACCATTAAACCGGATGGAGAACCAGTTGAGGACCCGTACCCTTTGACCCCGGACGTGTATGCCAAGTGTAGGGACGAACTAATCGAAGCGCTAAGAATATGGATGCGCCTCATAGAGAGGCCCAGCTAATGGCAATTGCGAGGGTGGTCAATGGCTGATTTTGAAGATCGTCATAAACAAGGTGCGGAGCGCGTTTGGTTGAGTAGCGCTGACAGGAAGGTCTACGTTCCGTCGTGGATTTTGATCCAAGGTCTTCGTACCAGCCGCCGAAAAATCCAAATGAATTGATTGGAGGCGAAGGTGATGGTCTTAATCATGTATCTGCTGGCCAAGACCCTAATAGTCAATTCGCTGTGGCAATTGACGCATTGGGAAAGACCCCACTATCCGACCCATCCAAATGCACCAGATCGCACCACCGGAACAGCGGACAGCTTTGAAGATTGGCACGCATATCAACAAAAGATCGTCCAAAGTAAGAATCTGACAGCCAAAGTCCCGCGCCAGATAGCAGTAAGATTCAATTAAAAAGCAGGAGAGCCAGCTATTCCTACCGGGACATCTACGGGACACGACCGGGACATTTGCGGGACATAGGCGGGACATCTACGGGACACGGCATGGTCACGAGAGCCCCCAAACCGGGACATCGGCGGGACACGGGTTTTCGGTGTGCTCAGCCGTTAATTAAATTAAGAGTATTTTATATATCCCGAATAAACTATTTACCCCATAATTTGATGTGTTGCGACCGCGATCAGCCACTGAGTGCAACCACAAACCAATCCCCCCGGCCCGCTTCCTAACCCCCAGCTACATCCCAAACGAACTGGACTTCTGTCTTCCGGCCCCGAGCCCCGACCCAAGCTCCCCCCTAATATTCCGGTAAGTAAAACATTGCAGTCCCCGTACTATGGGTATGGAGAGACAACGATGAGTCGAGCATCCGTACCGCGCATATGCCGCTACTGTGGGGCTTCCTTCTTTGCCCCTCCAAGCGACGTAAAGCGGGGTTTTGGCGTCTTCTGCTCCCAACCCTGTAGGAATAGGGGGCGTGTAATAAAATCCCACTCACCCCAGAATCCGGCTCTTAGAAATGGTCCTATGGGCTCAGCCCAAACACAGGATCAACCGAAGGCAAGTATCATACTTTCCGCCGCCTACAACTATCAGGAGTCTATAGTTCCTACTACGTCAACAGAAAGCTTCCCTCGTAAACCCTGTTTGCCGTCTGAGAACACCCAGAATAGCCGAAGCGTAAACCCTAATCAACATCAACCCCCAAATGAGGAGGAAAGGTCAAATGCCATTCAAAACCAAACGCGCCTTTAGCTCCTACATGCGGCGGTACCGGAAACGGCGCAAGGGTCACCTAACGAAGCAGAGACATGCTCTTGAAGCTAAAAAATACAGATCCTTCAGCGGCCATGTAACAGCCATTTTCAAAGCGGTGAAGAAGTTTGCCAAGTCGTGGAAATTACCCATCTCTTCTATGAAGGACTTCAAGGCTTGGTCTATGGGTAGCACACAGTACAGAGAAGTATTTGAACGCTGGGAAAATAGCGGGTATTCTGAGGATCTTGCGCCCACCGTCAAGCGAAATCAGCCAAAACTTGGCTATGTGATTTCCAATCTAATTTGGACATTCAAGCAAGCTCAAGGCATATCAAAGAAGCAAAAAGAAGCAAAGAAGGCGCTAAAAGAGCACGCCGACGACTTTTCCTTGCAACAACGAAAGGCCAACGAGCTTTCACCGAAAGCCATCGAGGAATTAAAAAAACTACATGGAGGCAACATCAAATGAGCGACCTAGACTTTAGTATCCCAGAGATCTATAGAGGTCAGGATATTTCACAACTGAAGGGCAATAATATTGACCAGCCAAAGCAGATCCTCGAATCGTATGTCAGGCAATTTCCGATCAACCGTCATCGAGGAACGAATCTGTTTCTCTACGGGACGGCAAACGGTCAGGGCAAAACTGCTCTTGCTTGGTATGTGCTTGAGAAAGCTAAAACACCTAACATGCACGCTATCTTGAAGCGTGATGGGACCCCGGACTTCATAAATGCGGAACAGACAAGGGTCAACGCGAGATCTTATAGTGGGCTTGGCATTAGATTCGACAAGTTCTTGGACCTAGCCGCCCTCAAGTATGACAAAGAGGCTCGTAGCGACCTTCAGGCCATGGCTGACCTCGATATTGTTCTCCTTGATGACGTTTCTGAATGGGCGCTTAGCGCCAATCGACATGAAGATCAGAGAGCCCTCACAAGCTTTCTTAAAGAGAGAGCAGAGAACAAGCGAATAACGGTCATCACATCGAACCTTGATCCAAAAGGGTTTCAGTTGATTATGGGAAACACGGCTTGGTCGGCGCTCAATCAAAGTCTTTTGGAAGTCCAATTTACGGGCGGAGATATTCGCCCTCACTTGCAGACCCTAAGACAACAATGAAATTACTCTCCTCAGAACAATTAGTCGCTATTACACAAAAGATAATGGAACACAGACATCTAAGTGAGGAAGATTGCGGAAAATTGGTCGCATTTGCATATATTGTCGATGCGATCACTCACAAAGAAGCGATTGTGGAAACGTCCACGGAATTGCCCGTCCATCCAGCTGATCTATTTGGAAGTACGCTCCGCGTGTATGGGCTTTACCACATAAAAGAAAAGGAGCCGAGAGCGACGATTGTCCATTTCCAATGTTGCGACGGATCGACGATAGAATATTGCACATTATCGCATCCACTATGTCAGAGAGAGGATGGTCGTAACTATCTCAATACCTTTATTGCAGATAATCTTGAGTGGTTGGCTGTTCGAGATAGAAATAAAGAACGCTATCTAGGCGAGTAGGGGGCCGATAAGCTTTTCTTTAGTGCCCACCCCGCAACAGATTAGTCATACGAGTATCCGGCGAAACAGATCTTGACTGGTTTACTGCCCTTATAAAGGAAGAAGTATTTACACATGCCGCGATCGATGTCCCCTAATATGTCGCTGATGCCTTCTTCCAGCATGTCTTCCGAAGGCTTCTCCGTTCCAAAAGCGCTCTGAAGAGCTGAAGTGTCTACCGGAGACGCCACTTCGTAATTCGGCTCTTTGTCAATCCTTACAATATCAAGAATCGAGCGCGTTCCCGATTCTTGCGCGGCTTCCCGCGCCGCGTCGATCGTCTTATGCTTCGCGCCCGGCTTAAGTTTGAGGTATTTCTGTTTGTCCATATGGCTTGAGAGATCGGCTATAACAGGGTTATAGCGGCCTGCCTTAAACTCTCGCTCCCGGAGCTTATCCAAGACACCTTGTAGGTCTTCTTCATACTCCACTATGTAGTAATACGGTTCGCCGCCCATAGCACCCTCCTCTGGCACTTGAAGATATTGGTGATAAGTATCGCGCTTCCTAACGCGATTAACAAGTTTTGTTCCATCTTAAGGCTATTTCGGCACATGTTTGTAAGGTCGTTTGAGAATGTATCGTCGTATGATTACGGAGTTGTTTGTTGAATGATCCTTATTGCCCTCATGGTCAAATCCTACCCCCGCAACCGAATCGCCGGCCGGTCCTGTAATGGATCGACCGGCGATTCTTTTTTTGGTCATGCGATCTTGGTATTAAACGTTGAATCTTGCGGACGCTTTCCGCGTTTTGGTGCTTGAGCCGCTCAGGCGCTGCATGAAAATCCATCGACGTACTCGGCCTTTAGGACTTCCACTGCAAATTGAGGCCCATATACAACTGCATCGCCGGTTGCCCGTCGCCTTTGTGGTAAAGCGCGGGCTGGGCTTCAAAAAACGCGTTAGCCATCATCGCGCCTGTCTTAAAGACTTTGCCAAGCCCCAGCCCCCACGGGATCAGGTAACGATCATTCTGGAAATCGAACACCATGACGGGCGAAGAACGCAAATAGTAGCCGGCCGATAGCGCCAAATTCGCGATGAGCTGGGTTGTCCCAATATTGGTTTCCTGACGGTCCTCATGGCCGGCGAAACTCGCTTGCCACGTGACAAGCGACCCTACCACGCTGCCGCCTGACAACGGTTTCACTACGGCGGCGGAGGCTCCGCCCTGCCATTTTCCCGCACCGGTATCGCCCGAAGTCGCTGTCGGCATGACCAGCAGCGGGCCGACGCCGTAATCCAAGGGGGCGCCGTCCGGCGAAAGTAAGAGGACGTCGAAGATATTGGAATCGCCCAATCCGGAACGGTCGATGCCGGCGGAGCTCGGTTGGGATACCACTGGCAAAGTCGCGCGGATAATATGGCGCCCCACCGTTTTGATGCCGCGAAGGTTCATTGTATTAGCCGTTTTATCGGGCAAGCCGAAGATGGAAGGAGTGTAGGTATTCTGGAAGTCAACGGCATTCAGACCGGACAAGGGATTGTTGGAAGCAGCCAGGTCCTTCTCGGAAACTTCTGGGGGCCCCGCAGCCGGGGACACGGTGGCCAGCGTAGCGAGCAGGACTAGCGAAATTCGCTTCATCAGGATTCCTTCTCCATGACGATCGTAGACATCGGAGATGCGCTCGGGCTATTGGGCCAAAGCCGTATAATCGATGTGAAAAATCAGAATGTAAATTCAAGATATGCGTCATGGGGTGCCTTAGCTGGCTTTTATGGGTATCCTGATTAACCAGACGATGGTCGACCTCGGATTGATGGCGCAGTGACAAGGGCTAACGTTTGGGACGGGCGGCCATTATCAATCTCCTACGCAATCGATTCGGCTGACCGGTACCAAGTCCACTCGGTGTCGGTCTGGCTTTATACGTTCACCATTCCAGTTCCAGCTGATCGACGCTGAATTCTGAAACTCCTTCTCCTCGGGAAACATCCAAGAGTACATGCTCGTCTCTCCGCAAAAGGCAGCGCGGCTTTCCATGCTGGCGCTGTTGGTCGGTCTAGCGGGGTGCGCGCCGAAGTGCTTTGTGAAGAAGGATGAGCAGGTCGACTTCTACCCGACGTATTTCTACCGCCGGCCGGACGGCCGCTGGGCCATGCCGGTCATGGCCTGGGCGCACGAGACGCAACCGTCGTCGGAGCTGGCACAGGGTGTCGCCAAAATCGCAAACGTGGTCGCGCTCTTTCCGGAGGCCGGCGCCGCCGCAACCCATCTGCAGCAACGTCTGAACCCCTTTCTGGTCCGCGGCCGGTCCGGTATCAAAATCCCGATTAAACTGGAGGCGCAGGACCTGCGCCTTGGCGCATCTGACGCCGATGGGTATGTGCGGGAGGATCTGGTTCTTCCCTCGGACCCCCCGGCGACGTCGACAACGGCCTGGGTGCCTTTTCAGACCCAAGAGTGCCGCAAGGATTCGCGTGTCTTTCGGGGAGAAGCGTTGGCCATCCCGGAGCAAGGGATATCCGTGATCGCGGACTTGGATGCGCTCGCCTTGCGGGAGTCCCCCGCGACTTCAGCGATGGACTCTGCTTGGGCGTCGGCGTTCGGCCGGTGGAAAGCGCGAGGCGCCGTTTTTCACTATGTCTCCTCGTCGCCCTGGCAGTGGTTCGGGCTCTTGTCCCAACGGCTGCGATCCGAGGGCCTGCCGCAGGGCGTCCTTCAGCTCAAAAGCCTGCCCCTCAACAGCTTCGCCTCCTCCCCTGAGACGCTGCTGGCCAACGTGGCGGCGCTCGTCGCCCCATCTTCGGCCTTTAAAGCGTCCGCCATGGAGGCGATCCTGCAACGCTTCCCGAACCGCCGGTTCATCCTCGTCGGCGACGCCAAGCAGGGCGACATCGACCTCTTCTCCCCGCTCGCCGCCAAATACCCTCGGCAGATCGAGCGCATCGTCACGAACCCCAAAGAAGCGCTTTAATGACGTTATGAAAAATCCCTTGTTCGAACGTGTCGTGGGGGTAGTGTTTGCGTTGATGGCAGCGGCACAAGTGCTGCGGCTGGTGTGGCGGCCGGACATCCTTGTGAACGGTCATCGGCTGCCGCTCTGGCCGAGCGTGATCGCCATCCTGGTCCTGGGGTCTCTGTCCGTCTGGGCTTTTCGCCGGGCCGCCTCGCGGCTAGTCTGATCGCTCTAACGGCCTTCTTCGGATGTGCGGCGTCGATCCCGGATGGAGGTCAGTGGCAGTAGCCGTGCTGGGTGGCGCTGTGGTAATCGGGCCCGCCAGGGGTCTTCTGAAAGCCGCCCGCGTATTCCGGGCCGTAGGCGACTTGGCATCTTACATCACTGGCACCGTTCCTTGGTTGACAAACGGAAGAAAGCCTGTTATCCTAAACAAGGAATCTAGGAATATAGGACATGTGGCGGATGAGTTCATCGCCGCAAGTCCCGTCGAAGAGGAAATAGCGAACGGGAGGTTAGGATGACTAAGCTTATCGCGACATCGCCCATTGGCAAAAACGGCCAAACCGTCGTGCCCGCCCCGATCCGCAAAATCTTTAAGCTTCACTTAGCTCATATGAAGTTGGGGTTTTTCCTGCACGACGGCCATGTAGAAATCGCGCCCGTAGAAGAGCGGCGCGGCGAGTATTCCTCAAACGAATTGGCCAAGCTCGAGAGTCTGGCCAAGGAACCAGGTGGCAAAACGTTTAAATCGGCTAAATCCGCTAAGAAGTATCTTGCCGGCCTATAGCCGTGGACGTTGTCTACGCCCCGGCCTTTCTGCGAATTCTCAAGAAGTTCGACGCCCATATTAAAGAGGGCGTCAAAGCCGCGGTGGCGTCTGTGATCGACTATTATGAAACGGGTCAGAAAACACCTGGCTTGGGCCTGACGCAATTACGTGGCCGTCTTTGGGAAGCAAGAGCGGGTATTCGGTGGCGTGTTCTCTATGTCGTGGGAGAGAATCGCTTAACCTTTGTGCTGGCGGGCTCCCATGACGATGTTCGCGCCTACCTCAAACGACTATAACTCCGCTGATCGATGGTGCGTAGATCCCGGCTTACTATTGGCCGGGAGCGGGAGGTGTCGCGTCTTCCTTCCCGTCTCCTGAAGCGTGAACGGTCATCGGCTGCCGCTCTGGCCGAGCGTGATCGCGATCCTGGTCCTGGGGTCTCTGTCCGTCTGGGCTTTTCGCCGGGCCTCCTCGCGGCTGGCCTGATCGCTCTAACGGCCTTCTTCGGATGTGCGGCGTCGATCCCGGTTGGAGGTCAGTGGCAGTAGCCGTGCTGGGTGGCGCTGTGGTAATCGGGCCCGCCAGGGGTCTTCTGAAAGCCGCCCGCGTATTCCGGGCCGTAGGCGACTTGGCCGCCGGTTTGGGCGCATTGCTGTTCGAAAATCGGTTTAAGCTTCAGCAGATTCTCGTGCGCCTGCGCCTCAGTCAGCGCAATTCCATTCACGCTTTTGGCCCATGGCAATGCTGAAAAAGAGCCTGTGACGCAGGTGGCTTGGCAGCCATTGGCGTTGTTCGCGCCCACCACGCCGATATTCCCTGTATGAAAAATATATTGCGGCTGGCAGGCGGCTTGACCGTTAGCAATCGCCACCGTTACGTCCGGACAGTGGGCCGGCATGGAGTCGAAAGCATCATAGGTGTTCTTGACGACGATGCTCGAGGCCGCGGTCGTGGCCGACATCGTCATGCGGGTGTCGTAGAGAATCCGGCAGAGATTGCCCTCCGCGTGCTCCTCGCAGGGCCCCAGGTCCGGATGTTCGACGAAGGTGGTCGAACTCACGACCAGAGTGACGACGGAATCATGATCATGGACGAGGCGCGCCGTGAAGGCGACCGTTCGAGGCGGCGGTGGCGGAAGAGGAGTCGAGGTGGTGGTGCTCGACCCGGTGCTCGTGGTCGTCGGCGACGTCGTGGTGGTCGCACTGGTCGCGCCGGTGCTCGTTGGGGCTGTTCCTGTATCGGTGGAGGTCGCCACGACCGTCGTGGCCCCGGGCAGCAGATTTCCGGAGACGGTTTTGTTGTCCTCATCTTTATGGCATCCCGCCGCCAGCGCCAGGATTACCAAGCCGGCCGCCCAAGCGGCCGTCGTCACAAGGGGACGGCTCATACCTTGGAATAGGACAATTTCCGCGCGCGCCCGGATACAGCGCTTGCGCACAAGACGGCCGCGAACCAGGATCCGCCACCGGAATCGGCCCCAAAATTTAGCTACCATTTCTCTGCATGAGCAAAGACCGCTTAGAGGCGTTCAGCGACGGCGTAATTGCCATTATCATCACGATCATGGTGCTCGAAATGCGGCCGCCGCATGGGGAGAGCCTAGGGGATCTGCGGCCGCTGCTGCCGGTGTTCATCTCGTACGTCCTCAGTTTCTGCTATGTCGGGATCTATTGGACCAACCACCACCATCTGCTGCAGGCGACCCAGCGCGTGACCGGGCCGATCCTCTGGGCCAATCTCCATTTGCTGTTTTGGCTGTCGCTGTTTCCTTTCGTGACCGCCTGGTCCGGCGAGAACCATTTCGCCCGCGTGCCCATGGCCCTCTACGGGGTGGTGCTGCTGATGGCCGCGCTGGCCTATTTCATCCTATGCCAGATGCTGATCCGCCACCACGGCCGCGATTCGGCGCTGGCCAAAGCCATCGGCACCGATGCCAAAGGCGTCCTCTCGCCGGTCCTCTACGCCGCCGCCATTCCGCTAGCCTTCGTCAACCAATGGATCGCCTTCAGCCTGTATACGTTTGTCGCGCTGATGTGGATCATCCCCGATCGCCGCATCGAAAAGACCCTTCCGCAGAGCTAAAAAATCCCTGGATTTTTGGGCGAGCTTGGCGCATCCTCAAGGGAATGAATTTTATTGGTGGAAAATGGTCCTGGCCTGCGGGTGCTGCTAAATTGACCTCGCGCAATCCTGCGGATTCCCGGGACGTCCTCGGCGTCTTCCCCGACTCCCCGGCCGGCGAAGTGGATCGGGCCGTCCAGGCAGCGCGGCAGGCGTTCCCGGCTTGGAAGCGCTGTCCCGCACCGGAACGCGCCAAGATCATCCGCCGGGCCGGCGAGATCATGGCTCGCCGGAAGGCCGCGCTTGGCGCCCTGGTGACGCGGGAATGCGGCAAGCCGCTGATCGAAGGTCTGGGCGACGTGCAGGAAGCCATCGATATGGCCGAGCTGGCGGCAGGGGAAGGCCGGCGTCTGTATGGCCAGACCACGCCCAGCGAACTTCCTAATAAGCTCTGCCTCACGTTCCGCGAGCCGGTTGGTGTCTGCGGCTTAATCACCCCCTGGAATTTCCCGATCGCAATTCCGGCTTGGAAAGCCCTGCATGCGCTGGTCTGCGGCAACACGGTCGTCTTGAAGCCGGCCGAAGACACACCCCTCTGCGGCGCGGCCTTTGTCAAAGCGTTGGAAGAGGCCGGGATCCCGGCCGGCGTCGTGAACCTTGTTCAAGGAACCGGCGAACGCACAGGCCGGGCGCTGGTTTCTCATCCGGGCTTGGCGCTCATCTCCTTTACCGGATCCACGGAAACAGGCCGCGGGGTCGCTGAATCCTGCGGCAGGAGCGGAAAGCGGGTGTCGCTCGAATGCGGGGGGAAGAACGCGCAGATCATCTTGGCGGATGCCCGTCTGGATCTGGCCATCGAAGGAGCCCTCTGGGGCGCCTTCGGGACGGCCGGCCAGCGCTGCACCGCGACCAGCCGGCTGATCGTCGAGGAGGCCGTCTATGAGCGGGTGCTGACGAGGCTCCTCCGCCAAGCCCGCCGGTTAAGGCTCGGGCCCGGCCTGAAGAAGGGCACCCAAGTCGGACCGCTGATCAACGAGCGGCAAATGACGCGCGTCCTGGACTATATCGCGCTCGGAAAAAAGGAAGGCGCCCGGCTGCTCTGCGGCGGACGCCGGGCCCAGCGCGGTCCCCTGGCCCGAGGCTGGTTTATCGAGCCGACCCTTTTCGCCCATGTCACGCCGAGGATGCGGATCTTCCAGGAGGAGATCTTTGGCCCGGTGCTTTCGGTCGTGAAGGTCGCAGGCCTCTCGGAGGCGGTCCGAGTCTTGAACGACTGTCCCTACGGCCTGTCGAGTTCCATTTATACTCAGGACGTGAACAGCGCCTTGGCCGCGGTGCGCGACATTGAGGCCGGCATCGTGTATGTGAACGGTCCGACGATCGGCGCCGAAGTTCACCTCCCATTCGGCGGGGTTAAACAGAGCGGCAACGGCCACCGCGAAGCCGGCAAGGCCGGGCTGGACATTTTTACCGAGTGGAAGACCGTGTATGTGGATTACAGCGGAAAATTGCAGCGCGCCCAGATTGATAATTCATGAAGACTTCTGAATTCCTTCAGCCGGCCCCGCCGGACTATCGCTGGCCTCGCTGCCCCGAGGCCGACCGCTTTATCGAGGAGAACGTCCAAGCCTTCCTCGGCCGGCACGCCTTCGCGCGCCGTCTGGCGGAGCGCATGAAAATCGAGACCAGCACCCTCTTTTCCGTCTGGGTCGACCATCTTCAGCTGCCGGCGCGCTGCGCGCAACCGGACGCCCTGGCGCGTCTAGGATTTTGGGAGGATCGCCGGGCGAGGCGGCCCGCGGGCGCCCGGGTCTTCTATCACCCCTACGCGGACCTGCCGAAGGTCCTGGTGTCGGCCCGGATCAAAGAGATCGGATGCGCGATCGCGGTGGACGATCTTTGGCGGTTTCAGCTGGCGCAGGGCTTATCGCTGGGCATCCACGGCGATCCCTATTCCACTTATCGCTTCATCCGTCTTTCCGAGGGCAGCGCGGATTTCGATGTGATTGAACGGCGGGGCGCCCAGCATTTTATTCCGGACGCGCGCGGACGGGGCGAGACGTACCTGCGTTGTTTTGAGCAGTGGGCCACGCGGCCGCGCGTTTTTAAGTCCGAGGCGCAGGGCATGAAGGAAACGCTCCAATTGGCCCGCCGGATCGTCAAGGCCTTAGGGACCGGCCCGGCGGCCACGCTCTTCCTCGAGGGGGAACGCCTTTATTGGCAGGGGCGTAACCGGGCCGCCCAGATCCAAAAGGCGCGCCAGGATGCGCTCGGCCTGGGCTGGGCCAACCACGATCACCACACCTTCCGCTCGAGCCGCCCGCATTTTCCTCGGCTGATCGATATCCTGCTGACGTTCGGATTCAAAAAACGCGAGCGCTATTACGCGGGGAAGGAAGCAGGCTGGGGCGCGCAAATCATGGAGCAGCCGGAGGCGGGCGTCATCATTTTTGCCGACGTGGACTTGGCGCCGGAGGACGTCGCAGTGGACTTCTCGAAGGTGGCGCTGCCCGAACTGCCGAAGCCGGGCACCGTCGGGCTGTGGTGCGCGCTGCACGGCGAGTCCATGCTTCAGGCCGGGATGCATCATCTGGAAGCCAAGTTCGATTTCGACCAATTGAAAAGGGACCTCGAGGAAAAGCAGATCCACACGATGCCGCCCTTCAGCGACTTCTCGTTCCTGCGGCAAGCCTTCACCCAGGCGGAAATGTGGAAGGTGCCGGAGGCGCGCTTGAACGCGCTGCGCCACGCCGGCCAACTGTCCGACGAGGCCTGTCGCCGGATCCAGACCCAAGGAGCGGTGGGGAGCCATATGGAAAACCTGCAGCGCCATGAAGGCTTCAAAGGATTTAACCAGCGGGGCGTCAGCGAGATCATCTCGGCCGTCAACCCCGAGACGCTGGCCCTGCGCCAGCCGTCCGACACGGGAGGGGCGTAACATGGAAAAGCGGAAGAAAGTGGCCGTGGTGGGCGCCGGAAAAATCGGCGAGCTGATCGTGGCGCTGCTTTCGCCGCGCTACGACGTTTTCGTTTACGACCAGAACCTCAAGCGCGCCCAGAAGACGGCGGGCCGCACGGCGCACCCCGTCCGCGTGGACGCGCATCACGAAAAGACGCTCGCCCGCCATCTGAAAGGGAAGGACCTGGTCATCAACAGCTGCCCGCATTTCATGAACCTGCCGATCGCCCGGGCTGCCTACAAGGCCGGCGCGAGTTACATCGACCTCTCCGAAGACGTGGAGACAGGAGCGGAGATCAAAAAATTGGCCAAGCGGACTCGCGGATACTTCGTGCCGCGCTGCGGCGTCGCGCCGGGCTTCATCCAGATCATCGCCAGCCACATGATGCGTCCCTACGATCATGTCGAACGGGCTTCCCTGCGGGTGGGAGCGCTGCCGGAAAACCCCACGAATGCGCTGAAGTACAACCTCACCTGGAGCACCGACGGGCTGATCAACGAATACGGCAATCCCTGCGAAGCCATCGAGAACGGCGAATTTAAAACGCTGCAGCCCTTGGAGGGCTACGAGCGGCTCGTCATTGACGGCGTGGAGTTTGAGGCGTTCAACACCTCGGGAGGGTTGGGGACGCTGGCCCATTTCGGGAATGGCAAGATCAAAAACCTAACCTACAAAACCCTGCGTTACCTGGGCCACCGCGATCTGATGCAATTTCTGCTCTTCGACCTCAAGCTGAACGAATACCGGGCTATCCTGAAGCAGGTCCTGGAATCCGCCGTGCCGACGACCCATCAGGACCTGGTGGTGGTGCTCTGCTGCGTCGAGGGAAAGAAAAATGGGATTCTCACGCAGCAGACCTACACCAAGACCGTGCGTCACGGCGAACTCTTCAGCCGGCACTGGTCGGCCATCCAGATCGTCACCGCCTCCAGCGCGGCTTCCGTGGCCGAGCTCGTTCTCACCGGGCGGCTTCCGCATCAAGGGTATGTCCGTCAGGAAGAGATCGATTTCGGCGCCTTCTGCTCCACGCCTTACGGCAAGCTCTTCTCGAAGTAGATCATCGGTAAGTGAAGCCTTTGCGCCACGTCTCCGCCTGATCGCGGATGGCGGCATCGGGATCGGCGGCCATGTCTTTCAGAAGCGGATCGATGGCTCCGCGGTCCCGGGCCGGGTAATAGACGCCCATCAAGTACTGGTAGGCCCGCAGCCGCACCCCGGCGTGGGGATGGCGAAGAAAGGGCCGGACGATGGGCGCCTCGGAAAGCGTGGCGTTCCCCAGCAGAAAGGCGAGGATATTCATCGTGAAATTCACCGAGGTGTCCTGCCACGCTTCACGGGAGGACAGGTAGCGCAGCAGGGTTTGCCGGGTGCCGGGCGAGTGCAGGACCTGCTCCAGATCGGGATGGCGCTGTTGGACGGCGAAATGCCCCAGACCGTCGGCGGCGGTCATATACTCCCGTACCGATTCTGGGATCTCGTCTCGTCGCGTCTTTTTTCCCATCGCATCTCCCGGCGCGGGACGGCTGACGCAGAGAACCCCCAGCGCCACGCCGGCCGCCCACTTCCATGGCCGCTTCATCGAAAGATTCTAGATCATTCCCGTCCCGGCGGCTCCGAGGTTTTTCTTATAATCCATTCATGACGACTCCTCCTCTCCGGTTCGACGCGGGGCGCGCCGCGGCCTATGATGACCGTATTCGCAAAATGATCCCGGGGTATGAAACGCTGCACCGCCTGGCCGAGGTCGTTTTGTCCGAAGAGCTGGCCGACGATGCTTCCGTCCTGGTCGTGGGCGCAGGAACCGGACAGGAACTGCTGCAGCTGGCCGCGGCGCATCCGGCCTGGCGTTTCCAGGCGGTGGAGCCTTCAGAGGCGATGGCCGCGCTCGCTCAGGAGAAATTGGCTCGCGCCGGGGCCGCGGACCGCGTGGCCTGGCATCTGGGCACGCTGGAGGATCTGCCCGACGGACCGGCTTTTGACGCCGCGACGATGCTTCTCGCCCTGCACTTTGTCCCGCGGTACGATAAAGGCGGCCAGCTTTCGATGATCGCCGAACGCCTGAACGCCGGAGCGCCGTTGGTTTTGGCGGACAGCTTCGGCGATCCGACCACGACACGCTTCAAGCGCCTGGAGACGCTTCTCAAAGCCTGGGCTACGGCGATGGGCGCCGATGCGACATCCATCGCGGAGGCCTTCAACCCGGCCCGGACCGATCTCCACCGCGTTCCTGAAGAGCAGATTAAAGCGCTGCTCCGGGAAGCCGGCTTCATCGACATTCAGCGTATTTACCAGGCGCTTTACATCGGCGCCTGGCTCGCGCGCACGCCCCGTTGAGCGCGCCGCCGGCGCCTGCAACATCCCGGTGTCCGGAGCCGTCTAATGGGGTGGCATAAAAGGAGGACTGCATGGACTTCGCACGAACGTGGCAGGCCAGACTCGGCATCGGCCTCATGCTCTTAGCGGCGGCCGGCCCGCGGGCTGCGGCGGAGGCGGATCAAAAGGAGCGCGCCTCGGCGGTCCTGGAACAGGCCGTGAAGACTGATCCGAACAATGCCGAACTCTGGGTCCATCTCGGATTCGCCCGCCGGAAAATGGGGCAGATCGATGCGGCCAAAGACGCCTTCGAAAAAGCCGCGGCCCTCGATCCCAAAAATCAGGACGCGCTGTACATGCTGGGCTTGATTTATGAAGCCAAAGGACAGCACCCCGACGCCTTGCGCGTCTGGAAGCAGTATCTTCCCACGGCCACCGATCCCAGCAAGCGCGCGGTGGCCGAAAATCACATCCATCAATTGAGCCAATGAAACGCGCGGCGCTGATTGCGGCCGCGCTCGGCCTGACGGGATGCATGACGCCGCAGATCGCGGTGAATTCGCATGCCGACTTCAGCCGGATCCGCCGCGTGGCCGTCGCCTCGTTTTCCGGCCCCAGCGGAGACGTCGCCGCCGATCTGCTGACACAGGATCTTCTGCAATTCGGCGCCGATGTCGTGGAACGCCAGCGGCTGGACGCGGTATTGGCCGAGCAGCATCTGGCCGGACAGGCGGTTTTGGATCCGGCGACCGTCAAGAAAGTGGGAAAGATCCTAGGCGTGGATGCGATCTTCTTAGGAACCGTCGCCACGAGCGTTCCCAGCCAAAGCTATCTGGTCACCTCGCGGCGCCACGGGATCACCTACAACACCGTCACGCCGGTGCAAGGCACCACGCTCTATCCGGAAGGTCCCGCCTTCGGCGTGCCCGATTCGCAAGTCCTCACCTCGGCCGCCCAGGCCGCGCTCCTGGCCCGCATGGTCGACGTCGAAACCGGATCGATCCTCTGGTCCGGCCGCATGAGCTACGAAGGACTCGACACCCAAAACACCATGGCCGGAATCACGGCTTCGTTCGCGAAGTCATTGGTGCCGTTGTGGCCGGCGCTGCATCGATAGGGGCTTCAAAGCGTCAAAACTCATACCAAATTGCAAAAACCAAATTGCAAAAAGACACCCGAGACCGCA
>JADMIO011184611.1_pt1 | contig 66546 bp, 63 predicted proteins | sample 8958161 | NCBI WGS metagenome assembly JADMIO01 (sample SAMN16585339, study PRJNA669376) | soil metagenome | isolation source: Crop rotation soil | place: USA: Cullars Rotation, Alabama | collected 2011 | reverse complement strand
GCGACTTCAAGTCACGTGAATTCCAAGCTTCGGATCCCACTGTGCTGGAAAGATGACAGATCGCGCGCGCCACCGCGGGAAGGTCGGTTGTGGGCGCATGTTCGGCCCAGCTCAAGAGGAAATCGTTTCCCGCGCCGTGCGCCTTAGTGAACGGTATGTTCATCGCGCTCTCGCCGATAAATCTCCAGGTCCGGGGCGCCATTTACTTTGATGGCCGCCACCCGTTCGTACCTCGCTCCATGCCTTCCGGCCTTTGCCATGGCTAATGATACGGCATCGCCCGCTTGTGCCACCGCCCAACGCTCGTGCAAAAAATAATCCGGCTGAGCCGCCGCGTTCATCCACTCCGGCTGGTTGCCGTCGGTCAGCGCTTCCCGCAACGGAATGCCGGCCTCGCGGTAGATCCCGGACAGATCGCCTAGCATCGTGAATATACCACCGTTCTGATAGTGTTCGGCCAGATACCGCGCGGCCGCATGCGTCCATGTCCGCCGCACCTCGGAGTTCCTCTGCGATTCCTTCCATGTGATCCAGCGCTCGGGCGAAGGCGGTATTACCCAGTACGCAACTGCGGTCGCCAGAAGCGCGGCGGCCGCCGCCCCGCGCCTGCGCGTGGGAGCGAGGAAGACCAATGCTCCGCTTGCGAATGCCAGCAAAGGCATCACGCACAGTCCGTATCGTGTGTTGTACCAGCCGTGCGGCGGCAGGTTCGGAACAAAGATCGGCGTCCCGGACGAATGCATGCTCCAGATATAAAACACGGGCGGAAGCAGCAATAGAAACAGCGGCCAGAATATTCGCTTCGCGAGTGTGACTGCGATTCCGGCCAGTCCGAGTCCGACGGCCACCCAGCCGGCGCATTGCCGTCCAGCCGATAACACGTATTCAGATGCCAGCCGCCAATCGTGTTCACCGGGGTAGGGAAGTCCCTTTTGGATCGCTTTGGCGGAATAGGGTCCGCGATAAAAGTCGAGCGGATCACCGAACGCCCACTCGTTGTGCGCCAACCACGCCAGCGGACCGAGACACGCGACCGCGCCGTACACGACAGCCGCGGTAATCCGGCGTTTGGGCGCGCTCCAGAAGAACCAGGCCGTGACGAAGGGCACCAGAAACCACGCTTCGTAACGCGTCAGCGTGGCCGCAATGGTTGCGATGCCCGCGCCGGCGGTCGCCCACAACGATTGCGTGTCGCCAAACAGAATCGTGAAGTACAGCAGAGCCATGAGACTGCCGTAAAACAGGGGCTCCGTCATCGGCGTCGACTGCAGATACAGCATGTTGGGATTGAATGCGAACACGCCCGCCGCAACGATCCCGGCGGCGTCTGACCGGAACACACGCCGTGCCGCGGCAAACAGAAATGTTCCGCCGAGAACAAAGAAGAGGGCCGACGGAATCGCTCCTGCCAGTCCCGTGCGCCAGAGATGATTATTGCGTACCAGAGGCAGCATCAACAGATGAGGCAGCGGCAGCCACGCTGCGCCGAGCTGCCAATATCCAGGAGTTCTCGAATCCACGATGCGACGCGCCACCTGCAGGTGGGCCTCAGCGTCGCCATAGTACAGCGTCCAGCCGTTCCATTGCACGACGACGATCGCCAGAACGCTGACGATCGCGAGCGAAAGAAATACGGGAACGGTCCGTTTCAAAACTCCGTAAACTCCCGAAACTCACGGAACCGTCCGTCGACCTGCTCACGGGTGAGGGTTCGAAAGCGCTCCACGCCGAACATCTCGCAGCAGAAGCTGCCCATTACGGAGCCATAAATGACGGCGCGGCTGAGCTCTTTCCTGTCGATGTGCCCAGTTTTGAGATCGCAGCCGTGTTCCGCCAGATAGCCGATGAAACCGCCCGCAAAACAATCGCCGGCGCCGGTGGGATCGAAAACTTCTTCGAGCAGATAGCCCGGGACCATGAAGTGCGAATCGCGCCGGAACAGAATGGCCCCGTACTCGCCGCGTTTGATCACCAGCGTATTCGGTCCCATATCGAGAATCGCTTTCGCCGCGTGCTTCAGATTGTATTTTCCAGACAGCATGCGCGCCTCGGCATCGTTGATGAGCAGAAAGTCCCACTCCTTGATGGTGGCGAGCAACTGGTCGCGGTAATCCTTGATCCAATAATTCATGGTGTCGCCGCCCGTCAGCCGTACGCCGTTCATCTGTGCGCGGACGGCGCGCTGGAGTTCCGGCTGTATGTTTCCCAGCATGAGATAGGGCACCGATCGATAGCTTTCCGGCAGCCTGGGATTAAAGTCGGCAAAGACGTTGAGATCGGTCTGCAACGTCGTGCGGTCGTTCATGTCCTCGGAATAAACGCCCTTCCAAAAAAAAGTTTTGCCGGGCACCTGTTCCAGCCCTTCGAGATCGATCCCGCGGGCGCTGAGCAGATCGCGGTCCTCGCGCGCGAAATCTTCCCCGACGATCCCGACGAGCTTCACATCCGTGAAATAACTCGCCGCCAACCCGATATAAGTGGCCGCCCCTCCGAGCATGCGCTCCACCGACCCATGCGGCGTCTCAACTCCGTCGTATGCGACGGACCCAACGATGACAAGTGACATTCCTTCTGATTGTATCCAGCGATCCCGTGGGACAGGCGTGCAGTCACTCTGCGCGCGCACCATTCTGCCGTATTAGGATGAGAAAACGCGTGCCTGACACTCTCATTGGTTCCCACGTCGGCCCCTACCGAATCCTGATGCTCCTAGGCGAAGGCGGCATGGGAGCCGTGTATCTCGCCGAGCGTGCCGATCAACAGTTCCAGAAGCGCGTTGCGATTAAAGTCCTGAAGCGCGAAGCCACTAGTCCCGAAGCGCTGCGGCGTTTTCAGGCAGAACGTCAAATGCTGGCGGAGCTCGATCATCCCTCCATCGTTCGTCTGCTCGATGCCGGCGTTACCGTCACGGGCATTCCCTGCGTTGTGATGGATTATGTCGAAGGCGTAACGATCGACCGCTACTGCGCCGAACGGAAACCCTCCATTGCCGCGCGCCTGCGGCTCTTCGCGTCGATCTGCTCCGCCGTCCATTACGCCCATCAGCGCCTGGTTGTGCACTGCGACATCAAACCGGCAAATGTTTTAGTCACGCCCGACGGGACGCCCAAGCTCCTCGACTTCGGAATTGCGAAGCTTCTCTCCGCGCCTTCGGAAGCGCCGGCCTCCAGTACCACGGGTCCGCTTACGCTCGATCATGCCAGCCCCGAACAACTGCTCGGCCGTCCCATTACCACCGCGACGGACATCTATGCATTGGGCATCGCTCTTTATGAGCTCCTGACCGGAGCCCCGCCCTACACCGCGACCACGGAAATCGAGCTCGTCTATAAGATCACGCGAACCGAGCCCGAGCCGCCGAGCAAGGTATCCGGCAACGACGCCATGCGCGGCGATCTTGACGCCATCGTCCTCAAGGCCATGGCGAAGGATCCGGCGGCGCGGTATGCCAGCGTCGCCGATATGGCAGACGACATTCACCGTCACCTGGCGAGACTGCCCATCAGCGTCTTGAGCGCCAGCCCGCGCTATCGCATATCGAAGTTTGTCCAGAGAAACCGTCTGGGCGTGGCAGCCGCCTCACTCGGAGTTCTGCTTCTGCTCGCCGCCGGGATCGTTACGGTCTGGGAAGGTTTCGTCGCCCGGGAGCAGCGTGCGCGAGCCGAACGCCGCTTTAACGATGTCCGCCAGCTCGTGAATACGCTGCTGTTCGATTTCTACGAGGCCGCTTCGAAAATCCCCGGTTCCACGCCGCTACAGGAGCACATGGTGAAACGCTCCGTCGGGTATCTCGACAATCTCGCCAAGGAAGCGACCGATAACGTGCCGCTGGCCGTCGACGTCGTGGATGCCTACATTAAGTTCGGCGATATTCAGGGGAATCCCTACCAGCCCAATCTCGGCGATACCAACGCAGCGGTTGCCAGTTATCAGAAAGCGCTGGATGTGTCCGACAGACTTCTCAAGAGCCATCCGGATCATGCTCAGCTCTTGCGCGGCGCTGCGCGGGCGCATCAGGAAATGGCGGACGTGATGGCGCTTCTGGGCAGGTTTAACGATTCGATGGCGCATGTCACGCGTGCGGTCCATGCGTTCGAAAAGCTCGCCAATGCGAACCCCAGCGATCTGCAGGCGCGCACGGACCTGGCCAGCTGCCTGGAGGGCATGGGTGATCAGCTTGGTCATCCCGGACTCATTTCCATGGGTAACGAGCAGGGCGCTCTCGACGCTTACCGCAAGTCGCTCGAGAACTGGCGTGCGGCGGCGCGGATTGCGCCCACAAACGTTCGTGCGCGGCGTGCCTCGGCCATCCTGTCGATGAAGATTGCCGACGTGGAGGGCCATCGCGGCAACTCGCCCGTGGCTCTCAAAATGTATCGCGAAGCCCTGGCAAGCACCGCGGGTCTTCCGGGAGAGCTGAGCTCGCGCCGGCTCATTGCAATGCTCGAACGGAAGCTCGGAAGCGAGCTCGATGCGTCGAATCCCGAAGCCGAGCAGCACCTGCGGAGGTCTTTGTCGGAGTTCGACGCGCTCTCCACGGCGGATCCGGAAAATGCCCGCGCCCGCCTCGACCTCGCCGATACATGGCACAGCCTTGGCGATTACTATGACGGCGCCCACGATTTTGTGAAGGCTTCGGACAGTTTTCGCAAAGCCGGCGAGATTCTGGAAGGGCTTGCGAAAGCAGACGCTTCGAACACGCGGTACCCTACTCAGCTCTCCGCGGTCGCGATCCGCGCCGCTGAGATTCTGATGAAGTCCGGACGGATTGACGAAGCAACTCAACAGACGCGGCGCGGGCTCGATCTGATCCGCAAACTCGCCGACGATCCGAATGCTCCCGCCGATATCGTTCGACGCGCGGCGCGCGCCTTCCTGTATAGCCCCGTGGATTCGCTTCGCGATCCGCATCGCGCGGTGCTCTATGCCAGCCGGTCCATCAAGCTCACCAATTCATCCGAAGCTGAGTATCTCGATCTGTTGGCGGAGGCGCAGCTTGCCGCCGGCATGAAAGCGGAAGCGCTCCAAACTACGCAGAAAGCTCTGCAGTTAAACCCTTCCGCAGAGCTTCGCAAAGGATTGCAGGCGAGGCTTTCGGAGCTACAACGCTGATTTTCGCGGACGAGCAATGTGTTCCATGAGACCACAGCGCCGCAGCAATGATGTCCCGCTGGATCGTGGGATGCGCGCCGTGACCATGAGAGCCGTGACGATCTTACTGGCGGGGTTCGTCCTCCGCGCCGCGATCATTCTCACGAATCCGATCATCTTCGGCGGTGACACGATGATCCGGCTGGCCGATCGATACACGCTCGTGAAGGCCCACCAACTGCCGATGCTGCAGATCCTGATCGCAGCCGTATCCCGCGTCTCCATGGATCCGGCGCTGGTGCGGTATCTCATGGCGGTCATCGGCGCTATCGCCGGTCTTGGCTTCTTCTGGCTCATTGAAGATCTGTTCGGCGACAAATGGGCCTTTCCCGCCGCGCTGCTTTTCGTCACCAATCCCTTCATACTGGCGGTGTCCACGGTGCCGTTCCAGGAGATCCTCATGCTGGCGGCGCTGTTCTTCGCATTCCACTATTTCTATCGCGAACATTGGCTGGCGGCGAGTCTGTCTCTCGCGGCCGCTTGTCTTACGCGGTATGAAGCATGGCCGGCCTGTCCGGTGTTGGCGGCGGCCTATGTTCTGCGCGTGGATCGAACCGCGATCGGTTACGTTAAAGCCGCGCTTCTGTTCTGCTGGATGCCGGTGGTCTGGATTCTCTGGCAGCACGGTTTGACGTCCCCGGGGCACTTCGTCATCGACCGTTCGCTGTCGATCTGGCGTCTGCAGCGCTACATCTACCTGGGCTGGATCACGGTGAAGTACACGCAGATCACAGTGCTGTTGCTAGCGGCCGCCGGTGCATGGCTGCTTTACAAGGATCGTTTATGGCGCGACTGGCGTCTGCAGGTTCAACTCGCGTTTGTGTCCATCTTCCTTTTGTCGATCCCCTTTTCGGCTCACGGTGTGATGCCCGATCCGGAGCGTTATGTGACCTCGCGGGAGGCCCACATCCCGATCTATTTGGTGGTGCTATTGGCCGCTGTAGGTCTGCAGTTGTTTGAGAGGTGGACAGGCGCGATTGTTGCGGTGAGTATCGCGCTCGGTGTGGCGGCCGCCTTCTGGTACGTGCACCTCGAAACTTCGAAACCCGAAATTCAGCTCGCCTACAGGGTTGCCCGTTATCTCGACGGTGCGATGCACGGCAACGAAAGGGCGCTTATTCTCTCGAAGCCGATTTCAGAGGAGACCTCGCGGCTGTACCTCGACAAGGCGCGCGAGACCGGCGGCGAAGAGGGACTGCGGCGTGCCCGCCTAGAACTGCGCGAAGCGAGTGCGGAGCCGCCGGAGTATCAACGCGTACGTGTCTTCTCGCGAACGCCGCGTGAGCGATTGCTGATGCCACCACCCTCCGGTTGCGCGGAATGGGTCGTGGTGTGGAGCGACTATCCCGATGCCATACATGAGTTGGACGGCGCGTCAGCGGTTGAGGTGCTACGGTCGGGGACGATGAGTGTGACGATCTTGCGGCGGGTTTGTTCGAGATAGGCGGTTGCGAAGAACAGAGAGTTAAAACCGCGACTGGGCACACGTGGGGCATGGGATGTGAACCAGCGATGGGGATGGAGGCCGGTAACGGCGGGTTTAGGGCTCGTTGTTCGTCTTGTGTTCGTCTGCTTGCGGTGTGATTGGATTGCTTCCGGCTACGGGTGTGTCGGCCGAGGGGCTGACGGGGCCGGATTGAGTCGGATTTTCGACCTCTGTATCAACCTCGGTGGGTTCGTTTGGTAGTTTCGTCCGCAGGGTCAGGAGCTGCTTCAGCAGGCGGTCGTATTGACGCGTAAGTGCTGCTTCGTAGCGCAGATACAGGTTCAACGCTTTGGACTTGTCGGCCAGTGATTTGAACGCAATCGCGAAGCGGGTGGGGTGATCGAGGTTCTTGTGGTTGGTGAGCTGAGGGGTCATGACGTCCATTTCGTAATCGAAGAGAGCGGTCTCGGCACTCTGGAGACGTTCCAGACGATGAGCGGTGTTGGCGAGCTGCTCGACGATGCGCAGCTCGACATTGTCGCTGGGCTGGAGCCGCTCGATGAAATCGGAGAGCAGTTGTTTGTAGAGTTCGTGATCCTCACAGGTGAGGCACATGGTCTTTGCCAGAGCGCCGTGTCGCACGGCATTTAGGGAAGAACGTTTTTTTCCTTCTTCGGTGATGGGACCGCGTGATTTTGCGCCGTTGATGCGCGCAGATTCGGCTTTATTCAGTGTTGGCATACATGAATTCCTTTACGTGTCGAGGTTATGGCGCGGGGGTGGGAGATGGAGAAGAGGATTTGTCTATGTGGGTGAGCCGAAGGGAAATAGAGGTGCTAGAAAAGTTGGACGGCACAGGTCGGGAGACTGTCGGGAGACCTGTGCTACTCGAATAAATCCGGCTGCTCGCGCGCGATCATGTTCCAGAGCGGCTGGAACTGAAACCAACCTGCCAGGTGGGATCCCACCTGACCGCGCGTCAACAATGCATTCTCGTGCTCGATGCGGATGGGCTTCCCCGCCGCCTCCGCAAGAAGCTGCGCCTGGCAGGAGCGATCCATTGTGATGAACCACCACGCGGCTTCTTCCACGCTTTCGCCGACGGTCAGCAGCCCATGATTTCTGAGAATCACCGCCTTGGATTTTCCCAGCGCCCTGGCAATACGCTCGCCCTCCGTGGTCGCCAGCACGACGCCAGTGTAGTCGTCGAACAGACCGTGATCTTCGTAGAAAGCGCAGGCGTCCTGTGTCAAGGGATCCAGCAGACGCCCCAGTGACGACCAGCTCTTGCCGTACATCGAATGTGCATGCGCGGCTGCAACGACGTCCGGACGCGCCGCGTGGACCCGCGAATGGATCGCAAAGGCCGCACTGTTCACAGGGTATTCGCCTTCGACCACCTCGCCGCGATCGTTCACCAGAATCAGGTCCGACACACGTATCTGACTGAAGTGCATGCCAAAGGGATTGACCCAAAAATAATCGGTGTGCTCGGGGTCGCGCGCAGTAATGTGCCCGGCAACTCCTTCGTCGAATCCGAATCTGGCGAACAGGCGGAACGACGCGGCGAGCCTTTCCTTGCGGTGGCGGCGCTCCTCGGCAGGCGTGGAAAACGCGGGCGGCCGGGCGATCTTCAGGGGTGCTGCGGCAGTTTCAGACATAGTTGAAATCCCGATTCAATTATTTTCGCGCATCCATTCACACGATGCATCCTTGTAGTAGTACCATGTAGTCATCCTTACTGTAAGGAAGGACTATGTGGAATAAAAGAAAAGAAGAAGAGTATCCACCCAGGCCGGCTAGCGCCGCCTCGACAAGTCATGGAACAAAGGACAGCGGCTCTGGAGCGTCCTCTTCTGGAGCAGCAAGCTATCATATGCCTGAAACACGCGGAACGGCCGTGATTGGGAAATCGGTCACCATTAAGGGACAGATTTACAGTCAGGAAGATTTGACCATCGACGGGGAGATGGAAGGGTCCATTGAGGTAAAGGAACATCGCTTGACGGTGGGACCGAACGGAAGGGTGCAGGCGGGCGTCAAAGCCCGCGAGATCATCGTGCTCGGAACCATCAACGGGAATGTCGATGTAAGCGACAAAATCGACATCCGCAAGGATGCCCGTCTGGTAGGAGATATCAAGACCGCCCGCATCGTAATTGAAGATGGCGCCTTTTTTAAAGGCAACATCGACATCTCGCGTGGAGGCACTGCCGAAACGCCGAAGCCTGCCGCGAGCCAGCCGAAGCCACAGCAGCAGTCGGCGGTCGCGCAGAACACCGTAAAATGAGCCCCCATCTGTTCCGGGAGGGTCCGTTTTGATAAAGTCTCGGTGGCGAACGGAGTCGAGCACTTTTGCTCTCACGCCCGACGCCCACGGGGATTCGCAGGCTCGCCAAAGCAGCGGCCTGGATCAGTTCTTTCAATCCATCCAGGACCGCGAGAATCTGTCGCTTCTCGACTTCGGCGGCGCCTGTCAGGCGAACGTCACGTTTATCACGAACCTCGGTTACCGTATCTATACGGAAGACGTCCTGCGCAGCGTCGATGATGTATTCGGCTCCGATCCGGAAATGCAGTCGAACCCGGTGCGCGTCGAAATGTTCCTGAACCAGGTGCTCGATTTTCCCGACGAACATTTCGACGGCGCGCTGGTCTGGGATGTCTTGCAGTTTCTGTCACCGGCCGCCGCGCAGGCCACCGTCGACCGCCTGCGCCGCATCCTGCGGCCGCATGCGTACCTGCTCGCCTTTTTCAACGCGAATGAAAAGGTGCCGGCGGTGCCGGAGTTTAATTATCGAATCCGCGACTCCAAGACCCTATTGTTATCGCAGCGCGGCATTCGTCCTCCGGCTCAATTCTTCAACAATCGCGCCATCGAACGGCTGTTCCAGAAATATAATTCCATCAAGTTCTTCCTCACGCGGAACAGTCTTCGCGAAGTAATCGTGAAACGATAGAGGCCGGCACGGCGCGAGAGTCTAGCGGCCGAAACGGATCTTCAAAAGATCGCCGAACGACTTTACACCTTGGGCCATGCTGACCTTCGTGCCCTCGACATTGGCCCAGTGCACCGGAACCTCGATGGCTTTGAGGCCGGCTTGTCTGGCGATATAGAGGTCCTCAACGTCAAAACTGAAGCCGTCGAGTTTCTGCCGGGAGAAGACCGTCTGGGCCGCATCGCGCCGGTAGAGCTTGAATCCGCATTGTGTGTCGAGGAAGCGGAGCCCTGTCACGCCCCGCATGATCACATTGAACACGCGGCCCGACCACTCCCGGAACAAGGATTGATGCACCGTCACCAGAGAGCGGTTCAACGCCCTGGATCCGATCGCGATCTGAGCGCCCTTTTCCGCCGCTGCGCGGTAGAGCAATGCTGCGTCTTCGATGGGCGCCGACAGATCCGCATCGCTGTATAGCACCCATTCCCCGCGCGCCTCGAGCATGCCATTGCGAACCGCGTAGCCCTTGCCGCGATTACCTGGATTCCGGAGGAGCCGTACACCGTCGCGGCGCTGCGCCACCTGCGCGGTAGCGTCCTGCGATCCGTCATCCACTACGATCAGCTCACGAAATTCGAGCTGCTGGGCCTTGAGCCAATCGAGGACACGGTCCAGCGTCTGCGGCAGTCTGTTCTCTTCGTTGTATGCCGGGATGACGATCGAAAGCGAGCGCAGCCGCTCCGGAGCCGTCAAAAAATCCGCTCCTGGCGTTTGAGCGTCCCGAATGTCGCGACATTCGAGATTGCGAACGCCACGCGAAACTGGCTTTCATCGCGTGTGCCGAAGTTCAGCCGCCGGTATTGGACGCTGAGGCCACAACAATCCGTGTTGTAAGTCACCTGTGTGGTGGCGAACTGCATGACGCTCTGCTTGTAATCATAGTAAATGCTGAATCCCGCGTTCCAACCTTTGCGGTTCGGGTCGCCCCATCCAAGTGTGGAGCGGAACTGGTTGGACGGCGTCGTCAGGATCGGGTCCGTCCGGACCTGTGTGTGACCCACCGACACGAAATATTTCGCAAAGCGGCCATCCACGGTGACCCCGCTGTTGGTGATGTGCCCGTAAAACGGATCGAAGTCGGTCCGCCATTCGACGCCCAGACGGTTCTGGAACCGGAAAGTCGATTCGATGGGAGAGTAGCTTCGCGGCCCGCTGAGAAACGCGAAGCCAGTGAGGTCGGATTCGCTCTGAATCACGTTGCGCTGACCGGCGATCACGGCGCCTCCGAACGTTGGATCGAAGTAGCGACTTTGCGACAACTCCCAGGTGAGGGCTTCGATCGTATTGCCGTCTTTGTTTCGCACGTACAGCCGGTTCGTCAGCCTGAGCTGGAGCTCGTTTGTGTTGGACATCAGGTCAACCTCGTCGAACCGGATGATGTTGTTGAAATTGTCGATGCCGTCAACCAGCCGGTACTTGGCGCGGAGCTCGATAACGTGTTTTACCTTGTCGTTGCCGAGCCACTTCGGTGCGCGATAGACGCGTGCCAGCGGAGGCGGAATCAGCTCGACACTGACCTCTCGCGCGTTTCGCACTATGTTCTTGCCCACTACCTGGTTGTCTTGAATGGACGAGCCATATTCGGTCTCGCGCACTCCGAACGTGGGTACGAAGTGGAAGCCTTTCCAGTGAAACGAGCTCGAAATGTGAGGGTAAATATCCAGACGGTCGACGTAGCGGCGGGTCTGCAAACGAAGCGGCGGCGGTAACGTCTCGTCCGATATTGAAGGCGCGGGCTGATCGCGATCCACCAGACCCACCGCGGAATCGAGCGAAAAGTACAGCGGCACCGGGGAATGCGGGATCTTCCGCTCACGGCTGAGGAACTCCACTTCGGGCAGCTTCCGGAGCAGGATCTTGTCTTCGGGGCCGACGTCCAGAAAGTTTTCATCGCGCTGCACAACGGCATTAATCCCCCAAGTGGACCAATGCTTCGAAACGTAGCCCACGGAGTGCGATTCCGTGGTTACGGCTTCATGGAACGACTCCGTAAACGTCTGCCGAAACAGGAAGGAGCTGAGGTAGTTGAATTGTCCCCGAAAATACCAGCCGCGCCCCAGGTCGGACCGAGCGTCCGCCACGAGGTTAAATCCGCTCGCCTTCTGCACCGATCCGTCATCCTGTTTGAGTCCCTTGTCGTTGACGGCATAGATGGTGCCGCTGAAGTCGGTCCCCGGTCTCACTTTTGCGCGGAAGCCGACGTCGTGTGCGATGCCTCGCTCGGTGAAATACTGGCCGCGATAGGTCATGTCGTAGCTGCGGTTGATGGCCCAATAATAACCGCCGCCGTACATGTATCCTTTGGTCGAACTATGGCCGATATTGGGAGTCAGGAAACCGCTCTTGCGCGGCATCTTCTTCAGTGACTTATAGAGCGCGGGTGCATAGAAGATGGGCATGCCGCGGATGCGGAAAACGGTCCGGTAGGCGAGCGCCCGCTCGTTCGGAACGATGTCGAACTTGGGGCCGGTAAGCCTCCACCATGGCTTGGGGACCTTGCAATCGGTGATGTAGCCGTCGTGCAGAACGTAGCGGTTCTCGATGCGCTCCGCCCATTTGCCTTCGAAATAGAAGGGATTGCTGGTGGTCAGAATACCCGGCCGCGACTGCACCTTGGCCGGCGATGTGCCGCGGACGTTATAAAACTTGCCCGTCTCATCGCCGGTATTGTATTCCGCACGGTCGCAATCCATGATGTCGCCATTGACATACTGCTCGTAATGCACGTGGCCGCGCGCGTAGGCGATTTTGGTGTCATCATTGAAGTCCACTTCGTCGGCCGTAAGCAGTGAGTCGCTGGTTTCGATGCGCACCGCTCCACGGAAACGGCGCCACGGGCCGTCCACCTCCTGGTGCGTCGCGCTGATGTTCACGAAGTTCTGCTCCGGAGCTCCGGGATGCGGCGTTCGGGTCCTGAGCTGCTGCCCGGCGAGGATCGGCGTGAGCGCCATCAAGGCCAGCAGAAGGCCGCGATCAATTCGCAAAAGTGAATAAAGTTCGTGACATTTATCACCGATTATGTTATGGAGTGATGTAGGGCCAGTTTGCGGCGGGTCTTCGTTGTTGGTGAGAACTGACCTCAACCGAAAACCGTAACACGGATTCGAGGTAGCCGCAATGACGCTGTTGCAGGAGGACCGGAATTGAAAATCACGTGCAGCTACTGTCGCGCCGCGAATGATGACGACGAGCATCGGTGTCACCGCTGCGGCCGCCGACTGCTGACGACGGCATCTCAGAACTCAGGGGCGGGATATCTCGGAGGGTCCACCGCGCCTGCGCTGCGTCCTGTTCCGGCGCCCATCCGTGAAGCCGCCGAAGCGGCCCAGCCGGCGATGCGTCCCGATGCTCCCGCGGAGGAGTCTCCACGACGGCCCGTTTTCCAGCGCTCGCTGTTCAGCGGCCGCGAGACACCGCAGGTAGTGTCGCTCGATTCCATCGTTCTTCCGCCCGGTGAGCGAACTCCCTCGAGACCGGAGCGTCCCCGGCACCGTACACGGCGTCCGATTCCGGGGCAGCAAAACCTCGAGTTTCCAGAGCCCAGCCGCGTTCTCGACACCGAAGTCGAAGCCGTCATCTATTGCGATGCGCCCGTCGCGATCCCGACCCATCGCGTCATGGCGGCCGCCGTGGATCTCAGTTTGATCGTGATTGCCCTCGGAGTTTTCATCGGCGTGTTCCTTGCGGTGGCTGCATGGTCCGGCACCGAAGTGACGCTGACGAAGCAGGCCGTGCCGCTGTTTACCGGAATTGCCATCGTATTTGGACTTCTCTACAAAGTAATGTGGTGTCTCGCCGATGGCGATAGCGCCGGCATGCGCTGGACGCATCAAAGGCTCGTGAACTTCGACGGGCAACGTCCCGACCGCGAGCAGCGCCTTCGCCGCCTTGGTTCAGGCTGCCTCAGTCTCATGGCTGCGGGCCTGGGAATCATCTGGGCGCTGGTGGACGAAGAATCGCTGACCTGGCACGATCACATCTCGAAGACGTTCCCCACTCCCTACTAAAGCACCGCCGGGCACGGGTCAGGCGACGTGTGGTACGCGTATACTGCTGTGCGGTACAAGTACATTCTTTCGCTGCCGGAGCGCATGGTCCGATCGTTAGGGGCGCTCTCGGGAGGTTTGCTGCGCGAGATCGGAACCGTGGTGCTGCCGGCGAGCGTGCGCAGAACGGCGCTGTACCGCACGATGGTCGAAGTCACGCTGCGGTTTCTGATCGAGGAGGTCGGGCAGGTGGAGGGCGTGTACTCCGAGGCGGGCCTGGCACAGAACTTTCTGCTGCAACGGACCGCCAGTCACGGCATCGAGCTGCTGGGGCTGTTGACGTTTCACGCATCGCCTGTTTGGGTGCTGGCGGCGCTCGCGGACCTCAGCGGGGCAGGGAACACTCTGATCCGGGAGATTTCGCAATCGTTGAAGGAAGAAGGGCTGCTCGATCCGGAGTCTCGTTTTGAAACGATGGACCAGGTCCTCACCGGGCTCGAGAAGAGCAGCGCTCACCTTGCGCAGACGCTCAACATGCCTCCGATGGATGTCGCGGGGTTGCGTCGTGAGTGGAAGACGCTGCGCGAAGAGCTGGGGAGCATCCCGGCGGTCGCGCTGCCAACTCCGGAACGCCTGGAACGTGTGTGGACGGACCTGAAGAGTTCGGCACAGACGCAGGGGCGGCCAGTATTCGTGGTCTCGTCGCTGATGGCGATTTCGGCCATCGCGAACCTACCTGGCAACGTGGTGCGACTCTCACGCGCAGGACGTACGGCGGCGGTCCGCACGGGAAAAGTCGTTGGTGAAGCTTTGCTGGAGCACTATAGCAGCGCGCTCGAAGAAATCTCGAAGGTGGGGGTTGCCGAGTATTGGAAGCGGGAGTTCCGTCCATACTTGCGCGCGGCAGCCGTGCAGTTCGTCCCGGAGCATGAGTCGACAACGGAGCGTCTGCTGAAGAAGCGGCTGTGAGTTTCAGCCGGGACTACCGGCGGGGCCAGGGAAACCGCCACCGGTTGTGGCGCCGAGTACGGCGTTATTCTTTGGTTCCGGCGGGGATCCCGGGGGCATTCTCCGGGGAAGCTTGTGGCCACTTCGCCTTGTTGCGTGTTGTGCGCCAGTACTGATCGCCCCACCAGGTTTCTCCTTCCGTCTTGACCGATGGGGTTTTGACGGCGGCCGTTGCCGGCTTGGGGTCTTTGCGGTGGTCGTTGATCGCGTTTACGACGGCTGTAACGGTGCCCGGGTTGGACTTGAACGTCACCATGCGCGTGTTTTCGCCTTCACGGTAGCTGATGTTGAGGAAGCGGGCGTTCTTCCCGATCTTCGGCACCGGCACCTTCCATAGATGATGGCCGCTGGGTTCTGTCACTTCGGTGTTGGTGATGCTGTGATAGGGCAGCGAAAATACGGATTTTCCATAGTGGAAGGACAGTTCCGAGGAACCTTCTGTGTCCAGCGACCCGGTCGTGTTGGCGGGAATGGACTTGACGGTCCCGCTGACGAACTCGACGGTGGTTCCCGATCCGGCAAACATCGTGGACGGGACAGAGAGGGCAACGGATGCCGCCAGGACAAATAAGTGACGCATAGGACAATCTCCTCTCCAGTACTATCGACCTGGGGATGGGGCGACTTTAGGCCCTGGCCGCCGGACCGGTCTTGCGCTTCCCAGTTCATGACTCTCGCTTTCGATGGAGGTCCGAAATGCCGGCGGAGGGAACGGAGAAGGAGGCTTGATTATTCCTCCGGTCTAGGATGCAGGGACACAATCGCCCCAGTGGAAGACAGTCCGACGGTCCACATAATCCTGAGGCCACTCGCAAAGACACTGCGGTAACGCCTCACGCGCTTGCCGCCGGAATCGCTGTCTTCCAAAAGGACCAGGGAGGTGAGCGCCCCGGCATGGCCGAGGAAACGCGGGCCGTCGGTCTCGAGAAACGCGATCAGCCGGGTGCGCGATTCGGGAGCGATACCCTCGGCGTCCACTTTACCCTGTGCGGCATTCCGTAGAAGCCTGGCGATCCGTTCGGTGATTGCCGGGTCACGATCGGGTACCTCTGTGAGTTTTCCAGGATGTGCGCAGTTCTCTTTCAGTTGATCGGCCGGAGTGACGGCCGCTCCCGGCGGCGGAGGGATCAACCCCAACCGCGCGGTTCTCATCTCTATATAGCCGCGATCCGAACAGAGCGCGGGCGCCAATCGGGCCGACGTCATGGACGACGGGGGGCCGAGGTACAGGATCGCGTCGAATTGCTCTTCCATGCGGACGGGCCTCCGCTGGAGACGTGGATCCCAAATCGTCGAACCGAGCGATGTACCCCGCAGCAACGCCAGGCTCGGTATCGGCCACGACGCCACATCGGGTTGCAGCGCGCGCAGGTCCCTTCGCGTTTCGGGGAGTATCGTAAACGCGGTGGCCAGGCGATCCTTTTCAAGGCGCGCAACGATCCCGGAAGCCCACTCGTCCGCAGCGCCCGGGATGGTGTTCCGGCGGAGCAGGTGTTGGCCGCCATAGATCACAAGCGCTCGCCGGGCCTTCGCCAGCACCTCGCGGCGCAGCACTTCCAGCGCATGGCCGTCGCGGTCCCCCATGGCTTTCAGGAGATCCTGCAGATTGTGAACCTGATCCCAATCCATCGGAGGGTCACCCAGGAGGACGCGAATCTGGCGTGACAGCGGAAGAGATGCGTTCACCGCGCGGATGGTGCGGAAGAACTCCTCGTAGACCGGCAGGTCCCATTCGTACTCGACCTGGGTGGTGTTTTGCCAAATGCGGCGCAGCGATTCATAGGGGACGTCCTCGCCGCGCACGAACCGGTCGACAACATCCTGGTACCGGGCATTGCCAAATTCCACCAGGATGTCACTCGCTGCGGCAGTGAATCGCGAGTCGCGAAGCAGCGCCAGTTGAAACGCGTGGGCCTGCTCGTTGCCGCCTTCGACATTGCCGAGGGCGACGATCGGATGCGAGCGAAATGCCTCCACAATCGCCGCAATCGGTTCAACAGGCGCGGCCGGGCCAGGCAGGGGAGCCTGGGCGAACAAAAACGCGGCAGTCGTGGTTGCACAGGCAATGCCGCCAAACAGATTCTTCACTGGATGCCTCCTCATTATTCCTTCCGTTTGCCGGCGAGAAATACCACGAGGTGAGATACGCCGATCGCGGCGAGGCCGAGACCGATCCACTGAACACCCGGTGGGACCTCCAACCTGGCGTTTGCGGGTGAAGCGATGACTACCGACAGTGTCACGAATACACCGATTCCCATGGAGAGCCAGATGAGTCCCGCCAAGAGCAGCGTGCGCTGCACGTTCCACGAACTGCGTTTTTGCTCCAGCTCGAGCGGCGGCAGATTGGCGCCCCTTTCAATCGCGGCGAGGCGCTCGCGATGGATCAGAGTTCGCCGCTGGTGGCGCAGCCACTCGCGATACGCGGCATAGCCAATCAGCGCGATGGCCACCGCCGCGATTTCCATATCAGGCGTGATACCCATTCATCCTCCCGCCGTTTTATACTCCCGGCGTTTTATACTCGTGACGCGGGGCCGAGGTTGCACAGAGATCTTGACGCATTGGCTGCAACCCGGAGCATCGCTCGCGAGTACCAATAGTGCTGAATGGATGACGACGTTCCACATCTGCTTCAAGAACGGCGGTATGCGGACGCATTGGAGCAGTTGTTGAACCGATACGAAACGAAGGTATTCCGGATGGCGCTCACGTTCTTGAGGGACAAGGCCCGGGCGGAAGAGGTCACACAGGAAATCTTCTTGAAACTGTGGCAGGCGCTGCCCGATTATGACGGGCGCGCCTCACCGGGGACCTGGCTGTACAGCATCGCCCGAAATACCTGTCTGTCCGCGGCACGATCCGATTCGTACCGGAAAACACTCGCCCTCGATGAATTCAGAGAACGGGCCGCTCCACCTGCGGGGGTGATTGGAGATCTGGAACTGGCGCAGTGTATGGATCGCCTGCCCGAAATCCAGAGAACGGTAATTACGCTTTTCTATCTTGAGGAAAAAGGTGTCGGCGAGGTGGCGCGCATGTTGGGAATACCCGAGGGGACGGTGAAGAGCCACCTGCACCGCGCGCGACTGGCGCTGGGCGAGATGATGGGGGAAACGCGATGAATTGCGAAGAAGCTCGAGAGACATTGCTGGACTCGTTGATCGAACCGGCCGGCGCGGAGGTTCAGTTACTGATGGGGGATCACCTCGCGGGTTGTGAGGCGTGCCGCCGGTTCGCCGGCGTGCAGCGAAGCATCGACGCACGGCTGACGGCGACCGTGCCTGCCGTGTCTCTGAGCGCCGGATTCCGAAGTTCGCTTCGAGAGAGACTCGACCATCGGCAAGGTCCAAGTTGGCCAGAGTCCTTGCCGGATATCGCCCATTTGGCGGGATGCGCAGTGGGGATTGTGCTTCTGCTCCTGATTCTGCCGCAGTATTCGCGGACTGTGCTGCTTGCGGGCTCGGGCTTTACGGCGGTGACGTACTTCGTGCAGGCAGTGGTGCGAAGCTCCGTGGACCGCCTGGAGCCTGATCTTTAGGCCGCTCGTGATTTGGTTGTAAAGATTGGAGCGGTCCAAATTGGGCAATCCGCTGGCTGTATGTGACGGTTGACTCGTGGAATCGAAGAGCCACGGATGAGCCTGAGTGATTCCAGGTTTCTTTCGAATGGCTCGCCCAGCAGCGGCAAGCAAATGAGACTTCATCCGTTCATATACCGGTCTCCACATATTAGAAGTCAGCTGCAACATAGCACGTTGCAAGCCCCAGTACGACAATCAGTCGTATTACGCGGCGCGGAGCTTGCGCAGGAATAGCTCGGCGATATTCAGGGCGATGGCCAGTGCGAGCATGCCGGGCCAGAGACGGAGAGTCGAGGGAATGGCTCGATCGCCGGGGTCGAAGACCTGACGCGGAGTGGGATTAAAGCGGCCGCCGGTGTAGCCGGCGATCTGACGGAGCGTGAATTCGTTGGATCCGAAATCGGTCAGCTCCTGTTCCTGGCGATAGAGGCCGACTTCGGGAAAGGCGCGCGTCTCGTTGAGCGGGCGAATCCGGAACAGGCCCTGGCGCTGGCCGATCGCAATGCGCCCGCGATAGGCGCCGTCCGCCATTTTCGTGACCGGCATGGCCTGTTGAAAGCCCGCGGGCCCGAGCACGTAGATACTCGGCGGCTTGCCGGGGTCGTCGACGTTGCGGCCGAGCCGGTAGTTCACAATCAGCTCACCGCTGGCGCTGTCGTATTCGGCCTTGGCTTCGGCGGCCTGCGAATGGGGCAGCAGATCGCGGAAAGTATTGGTCCAAAACTTATCGAAGCCGTTCCAAGTGATCCATTCGGAGGCCCAGCGGCTCTTGGCGTCCGAAGTGAACACGACGGAGCGGCCCAGACCCAATTGCCAGCGCACCAGGAGCGGTTCCTTCTGATCGATTTTGAGAATCGTATCGGCGGTCGGCTTGGCGATGAAGCGCACGTAGCCTTTGAGAGCGGGCGCGGTTTCAATGCCCACGCCTTCGAGAATTTCGGTCTTCTTCTCGACAATGGGCTTCAGCGATTTCTCGACTGCCGTGGAGCCGGTGTGCTCCATGACGTCGCGCAGCAGGATCTGTTCGAGGCCGGCGGGCTCATTCAGGAAATAGGGCTTACCGCCGGCGAGCGTTGCGATCTTTTCGAGATAGGCGCGGTTGACGTCCTGTCCCAGGCCCACCGTCGAAATGGTGACATGCTGCTGTTCGGCATCCTTCGATAGCTCCAGACTGTCGCCCTCTTCCGAGATGCCATCGGTGAGCAGGACGATGTGCTTGAAGGTCGCGCGCGAAGGCAGAATCTTGTGGTACGCCTCGGCGAGCGCGGGCGCGATCTGAGTGCCGCCGTCGGGCGTGATACCGGACACGAGCCGCTTGATGAGGCTCTTATCTTCGGCGCGGCGCAGCGGAACGGCCCATTGGAAAGAGTTGTCGAAGATGAGGACGCCGACCATGTCGATGGGCCGTAGGTTGTCGACCACGCCGAGGGCGGCGAGGCGCGCCAGCTCGATTTTCTTACCTTCCATGGAAGACGATTTGTCGATGATCAGGACGACGGCGGTGCCTTCGGGCGACCGGGGCGGCGCCAGTTTCGCGGGCATGGCGCGGTCTAGCGCGTCCTCGGTCTTCTTCTTTTCGTCGTAGATGTTGTGCTCGCCTGCGATGACGAGCATGCCGCCGCCCTGTTTTACGAACGCCTCGATCTCGTCTTTACGGGCCGTGGGGAGCGATTCGAGGTCCCAGTTGTTGAAGACTACGATCTGGAAATCGCTGAGCTTGCCGTGGCTGGGGTCGTTGGTGCGATCGACATCGAACTGCGCGGCATCGAGCGCCTGCATGATGTGAGTTTCCGATCCCTGCGGATCCTGGGACAGGTACAGCACACGCGGGCGGCGGAGTGTGACGGCCTGCGCCACGTTGACGTCGGCGTTCAGGTCGGGAGCTTTGATGGCAAGGGCGAGATTGAGCGCGCCGGCGGTAGCGAGGCTGGCGTTGACGTGCAGCTCATTCGATCCTTTGTCGAGCGCGACGGGAGTGGAGGCGAGCCGCTTGCCTTCGGCGCTGATCTCGACGGTCCCGCGCGTCGCTTGTGGAGAGACGACGGTCAGGTTGATGGGAAAATGCTCGCCCGTGAAAGCGAGGGTAGGCATGGTGACGGTCTCGACGCGCAGCGTTGGCTCGGGGCGGCCGCGAAGAGCGAAGGTATCGATGGGGACACCGAGATTGCGTGCCTGCCAGGCGGCGCGAGTGACACTGCCGGCATTCTCTTTGCCGTCCGAGACGAGCACAATGCGCGGGACCAGGCCGGCGGGGAGTGAAGCAAGCGCGCTGCGGACGCCGGCTTCGAGGTCTGTGGCCTGGCCGTCGTCGCCGGTGGCGTGGACGAGCCTGACCGAGGCGGAGTTTGCGGCGGCTGCGAAGTCATGAGCGGTGCGGGCGAAGGGCAGGATGTGCACCCAGTTGCGGCCGCGGTTGTGATCGAGTGTGCTGGCGAGCTGCGTGGCGCGCTGCAGGTCTTCATTGGAGACGCTGGCGGACGTGTCGACGAGAACGGCCACTGCAATTTTGTTTTCGGAGGTGATGAGAGTAGGCTCGGCAATGGCGATCAGGATCGCGGCGAAAGAGAGCGCCTTGAGAGCGGCGGAGATCTTGCGATTGGCGCGGTTCCATTCGAACAGCAGCCAAACAAACGGCACAATGGCGGCAATGAGGAATAGCGGGCGCTCGAAGGTCATGACGCTTTCCTCCATTTCGCGCGAGGCTTGCCGGCGAGTTTAAAGGCGGCACTGAACGCGGCCGGCACGCGGGTGGGCCTGGTGCGGCGCCGCCGTCCAAACAGCATCCAATCGGCGAAAAGTCCGATGCCGCCCAATATCGCGAGCCACTGCCAGAGATCGCGTGCGGAGGGCTCGGAAGGGAAGCCTGCGGGAATGCCGTGACGCGCGCTCGCCGGGTTCCAGATGCTGTCGCCGGCCTGAGGCAGGCTGAGCGAATAGACCAGCTCGCGGGCTCCGCTGATGACGCGGACCGTTCCCGGAGATTCGGTGAAGAAACGCAGACTGCGGCCATCCACGGTGAAGGGCACGGGCCGGCCGTCTTCGCTGACGACGCGGATTGCGGAGGGGTCGCCATGCGATTCGAGATCGACGTTGACGAGACCGACGGTGCCCGCCGTAAGCTCGATGGGGCGGAAGATATCCGTGGCCATCCAATGCAGGATGTTGGCGAACAGCAGCGGCGTGGCGAGCTCGTACTTCAGAGCGGAGTTGACCGGGTGGAATCCGAGCACGACGGTTTTCGTTTTGCCGTCGCGTCCCACCATCACGGGCCCACTTTGTGTTTCGGCAATGGCGATGTCGTTCGGTTCGAGGCGGAACACTTCGGCGGATTCGAGCTCTATATCTTTTGCACGGAGGCCGGTGCCGAGCGCGTGGTCGGAGCGCCAGCGCTGCAGCTTCAAGTTGGTGGCAACAGTGCGGACGGAAATGGGCGACGATTTGGCGGGAGGCTCGATCCAGATGGCATCCGTCGGGGGAGGGGACGCCGGAGCGAAGCGGTCGAGAATGACGATGCCTGATGCGGCGCTGGCGTTGAACCGCGAGGGCGGGAGGTAGGTCGCTTTAACGTCGGGAATGGCGGTGAAGACGGGGCGAAGCAGGTCGGGCTGATCGGAATAAACGGTGACGAGAAGCGACTGCCGGGAGGGCAGCTCGAGGATGGCGCGATCGTCTTCCGGGAAGGCATCGCGAACCATTAGACGCGCTTCGAGCCAGCCGGCGGCGCGCGTCTTGAATTGAAACGTAGCCATCTCTTCCGCCCCGGGATTCAGGGTGAGGCGGCGGCTACCGACGGGCGAACCGCCATAGAGGACCGCGAGTGGAACGGGGTGCGGATGCGCGCCGTAGTTCTTCACGGCGATGAAAATATCCCAGGCATCGGGCTCGGCGAGCGAACGACGGACGGCAACCTTGCGAAGGCCGATGTTCTCCAGCGCGGCGGCAACGGGAATGACGCGGAGATTTTGCGGAATGCGCAGACCGACCGGTCCATCGCCGGGGACGCGGCCGGCGCCGATGAAGACGATTTCGCCGGCACGCCGGGCGCGCAGCGCTTGCGCCTGCTGTGCAAACTCAATGGCCTGATCGATGTTCAACGCGGAGGCGCCGGGCTGGGTTTGATCGATGGCTTGAATGATTTTCTGGCGGTCGGTCTCAAACAGGGTGCCGGGCATGGGCAGCTCGCCGGCGCGCACCACCATGACACGATCGTTGCGCGGCAGCGCTCTGACATAGGCGCGGGCGCGGGCGCGGGCAATGTCGATCAGACGGGGTCCGCCGCTGCCCGCGGTACGCGGCGTGTCCGTGGGAGCGAGAGCAGTGCGGGCCGCCATCCAGGCAGAGGAATCGAGGAGCAGAACATGATCGCGGGAGGAGCGGTCGGGCGAACCGAGGCGTAACTGCGCGATGGCCAGCAGCAGAAGAAGCAGGCTGAGGAGCTGAAGAATCAGCGACCAGGGCTGCTGTACGCGGCGGCGGTGCTTCATCTCGGGCGGCTTGTCGTTCAGTCGAAAGAAGCGGAGTGTCGCGACCCGCAGCTTGCGACGGTGCCGGTCGAGGAGATAGAGCGTGACGATAGCGCCCGAGAGCGTGCCTAGAAGTGCGAGGAATTCGGGCAGGCTGAGATTCAGGAAGAACATGGCGTACTACTGGATTGCGCCAGAGCGAACGAGCGGCCCGAATACCGCTTCTTCAATCGGTGTGCTGGTGGGGAGGCTGACGTACCGGCCTGAGTTGCGCAGCGCCACGTGCTGGATGCGGTGCGCATATTCGTCGAAGGCGGCGGTGTAATTCTCTCGCGCGGAGGCATCGAAGGCGACCTCCATCTGGTCTCCGGTCTCGACGTCGGTGAGCTCCAGTTGGCCATCCCATGGCGGGACCCGGTCCTCTTCGGCCCAGACGTGGACGAGGATGAGCTCATTGCCGAAGTCGGCGAGATACTGCAGGGGTCGTTCGCAGTCCTGATCGTCGAGGAAATCGGAGATCACGATGAGGAGGCCGCGCTGCGGGTAGCGGGAGATAAACTGCCGCACCACCTGAAAGTAATTGGTACGGCCGCCGGAAGTGAGCCCGCCCAAGAAATTCGCGGTGGACACGAAGCGATGGCGTCCGCCGGTCGAGACGAAGGAGTCTTTCAACTCGTCGCCGAAGGGCTGGATGCAGATGGTATCGAGGCGCACGAGGCCGATGTAGGATAGCGCGGCGGCGAGCTTGCGGGCGTAGTCGAACTTGTTGGCGGCGCCGGTATCCATGGAGCTGGTGGTGTCGATCATCAGTCGCACGGGAATACGGGGCTCGACCTGGAAGATCTTGAGGAAGAGCTTTTCGAGGCGCAGGTAGGCGCGCCAGTTGACGGCGCGGAGATCGTCACCCTGATGGAAGTGGCGGTGTTCGAGAAATTCCTGGCCGGGGCCGGAGAAGCGCGAGATGTTGTGACCGCCGACGAGACCGGGAAAGGACTTCTGCCACTGGATAGCGAGGCGCTCCAGTTTATGCAGGAACTCAGTTTCGACGATCGGTTGTTGTGCCATTGTCTGCTCTAAAAGAGAGCTCTTACCTTGCGACCGCCGCGGACACGGTGGAGATGATTTTGGTGAGGACGGTGTCGGGGGTCTCGCCGTCGGCATGCGCGTCGAAGTTAAGAATGATGCGATGGCGCAGGATCGAGGGCGCGAGGAAGAACAGGTCGTCGATGCTGAGGTTCAGACGTCCACGCATGAGCGCCAGGACGCGGCCGCACTCGATGAGGGCCTGAGCGCCGCGCGGCGAGGAACCGTATCGTATGTACTTGTTTGCGATTTCGTGGGCGTACTCGGTGCCGGGCTGCGTCGCCATCACCAGATCGATGGCGAACTCCTGAACGTGAGGGGCGATCAGGACGTCCTTGGCGACGGAGCGGATTTCGAGGATCGCGTCGCGGTCGATCATGGGCGAAACCAGATGCGCTTCGGTGTGGGCGGTGCGCTCAACGATGCGGTTCAACTCGTCGCGAGACGGATATTTGACGAGAATCTTCATCAGGAAGCGGTCGAGCTGTGCTTCGGGCAGCGGATACGTGCCTTCCATCTCGATGGGGTTCTGAGTGGCCATTACGAGGAACGGCGCATCGAGCTCGTGGGTGGTGTTGCCGCTGGTGACGGTGCGCTCCTGCATCGCTTCGAGGAGGGCGGACTGGGTCTTCGGCGTAGCGCGATTGATCTCGTCGGCGAGGACGAGGTTGGCGAAGATAGGCCCGGGTTGAAAGCGCAGCGACTTCGCGCCGCGGTCGTCCGTTTCGATCATCATGCTGCCGACGATGTCGGCGGGCATGAGGTCGGGCGTGAACTGGATGCGGGAATACTTGAGGTGCAGGACGCGGGCGAGCGTGCGCAGAAGCGTAGTCTTGCCTAATCCGGGAACACCTTCGAGCAGGACGTGGCCTCCGGCGAGCAGACAGATGAGGACACCGTCGACGACGTCTTGTTGTCCGACGATGATTTTGGCGATCTCCTGACGAACCTGGTCGAGTCTGATGGTGGCGAGCTGGAGCGGGGAGTCCGTAGGCACGTATCTATTTTAGACGGTCGGCGCCCATGGGGGTTTGGCGCGCGCACGTAGTTTCGTCGTGCGTCGTTGTTCGTTCGCCGTTGGCGGTGTTCAATTCGTTTTCAGCAGCTCGTCGCCGGAAATTGGAGGCTTACCGCGTCCGGCCCTTTTGAGCAATCGCTTGGCCTTTGCGGGCTCGGCACTTTGCGTGCGCTCGCGGAAATAGTCTTCGGTGCGGAGGGCCGACAGTTTCTCGGCGACGGCCACATTGATGAACTGATTGAGGGCGACGCCCTCCGATTCAGCGACGCGACGCGCCTCTTCGAGCAAAGAGGTTTGTAGACGCAAAGCAACGTTACTTCTTCTCATTATGCATTTCCTTCCAGGCGTCCGGCGGCCGTATGGCACGGATGCCGAAGTCGCAAGCCGCGCTTGCCAGCTGGTGCAAGTAAAGGTGACCAACCAATCAGCGACGCCATTCACCGCAGTCTCGAGAACCATCATCCGAGGGATCCTTCAGCTGTGGGCGCCACAAAAATCGGAAGTGGACCGGGATCGCGACGCTTACGAGCGCATCAAGAATTTCATTTACCTCCGAAGCGGTCAGGCCGCTCGCATCGAGATGTTCCGGCCGTGTCAGGACTACTTCATATTCAATGATCAACGGAACCGAAGCAAGCAACTCAAATGCCCCGTCCAAAGCGGCAACTACCAACTGTCGAGATGCTCCGCGATCACTTCGCAAAGAGGCTACGAGGACATCGGTATCGAGGACCAAGCGCAGCGAACACCTCGTCAGTGTGATATCACATGCAATAGCACTTCCGAACCGACAACAACGACGAACCGGGTTTCAGCCGCGGACCGCCAGAATGTGTGCCGTATGGTGCCGGCCGTGCCAGGCGTAGAGGGCGACGTTCTTGTCGAGAGTCATGGGGCCCAGGTGCGGATGGACGAACGGGCGCTCAAAGTCGTGTCCCGAAAGCGACCTAAGCACGACGACCCAGCGGTGATGCACGCCATCCAAAATGTTGAGCGATACGTCCACAGGCAGCTTGGAGTCCGGGAGCACGGCCCAGAGTTTCTCGTCGTATGGCTTGATGGTCGGATCGGTTTCCGTGAGCGCGAGCTTGGTACGGATATAGGAGTTCATATGACTATCGGCGATGTGATGCACCACTTGGCGCGCGGTCCAACCGCCGGGGCGGTAAGGGGTGTCGAGCCGGGCATCCGAAAGTCCGGCCACCGCGGCGCGGACCTTCGCGGGCGTGGCGGCGATCTCATCGATCAGGGCATTTCGATCGGCGGCAGTGATGGGGCCGGACCACTGAAATTTTCCGACGGGATATTGAAGGTCCATGGAGCTTATTGTGCCGCAAAAACGATGACGGTTCGATATACTGATAATTTAGAGCCACACACACCTACGCAGCCGTCGTTGTGCAATCAGGAGCCGTTTCTCATGTTTGATCTCTTTCGCAGCCAGGATAAGATGAAGCGCATTATGCTCGGGGGAATCCTGGGCATCGTATCCATAGGAATGCTGCTGTATCTTATTCCGGGCCAGGGGGTTCCGTCCACGTATGGCAGCGACGACCAGGTGGTTGCCGAAGTGGGAGGGGACAAAATTACGGTGCGCCAGGTCTACCGCCGCATCGAGGGCACGTTCCGCAACAACCCGCTGCCGCCCGACGTGCTGGAGGTATACGTACCGCAGCTAATTGAGGGCATGGTGACCGACCGCGCGATCGCTTACCAGGCGGCGCGCATGGGCTTCAAAGTCACCGACGAGGAAGTGGCGCGGCAGATCCGCAATCTTCCACAGCTCGCCAGCCTGACTCAGGAACAGTACCAGGCCACCGTCGAGCAGATGGGTTATACGGTTCCGGAATTCGAGAACGACATCCGCAAGAACACCATCGAGAACATCCTGAACGACATCGCGGCCGAGGGCGTTGTTGTGACTCCTCAGGAGGCTGAGGCCGCATACCAGCAGATGAACTCCAAGATTCAGATCGCGTACATGGTTTTCGATCCGGCCAAGTTTCAATCCGACGCCACACCGACGGCTTCCGAGATGGAGTTCTTCTACAACGGTAAGAAAACGGCCTACACGGTGCCGGAAACACGCAACGTAAGTGTGATTTTGATCGATCAGGACAAGGTGGCGGCAACCATCGCGGTACCCGAGGCGCAGCAACGCGCGTATTACGACTCGCACAAGGAACAGTTCCGGATGCCGGAGCGCGTGCGCGTCCGCCATATTCTTCTGCAGACTGTCGGCAAGTCGCCCGGCGAAGTGGAGAAGATCAAGGCGAAGGCGGAAGGCATTTTGAAGCAGGTGAAATCCGGCGCCGACTTCGCCGATCTGGCGAAGAAGAACTCGGAAGACCCCGGATCGAAGGACAAGGGCGGCGAGTACGGCTGGATGGCCCGGGGACAGACCGTGAAGAATTTCGAGACCACGGCGTTCTCACTGAAGCCGGGGCAGATCAGCGATCTCGTGACTACGGAATATGGCTTCCACATCATTCAGGTCGAGGAGAAGGAAGCAGCCGGTCTGCAACCTTTCGATAAAGTTCGCGATCAGATTTCGGCCGAGTTGAACAAGCAGTTGGTGAACGACAAGATGCAGAGCGCGGCGGACCAGGCGCGGGCGCAACTCGTCAAGGCTCCGCAGAACGCGGAGCAGATCGCCAACACGCTCGGCCTGCAAATCGTGAAGGCGGAGAATGTGCAGCCCAATGCTCCGGTGCCCGGAGTCGGCGTCAGCAAGGACCTGGGCGAATCGATCATGTCGCTCGGCAAGGGGCAGGTGAGCCAGTTGGTTCAGGTGACGCCGGCGCGCCTTGCGATCGCCACGGTGACCGGCATCAATCCTCCGCATGTGCGTCCGCTGTCGGAAGTGGAGCCCATGGTGAAGGCGTCTTTTCTGGCCGACAAATCGGGACAGCTTCTGCAGGCGAAGGCCAAAGAGGCGGCCGAACTTTTGCGGAATAACGGGGGCGACATTGATGCGGTTGCGAAGAAATACGGACTCGAGGTCAAGAAGTCGGAGCCGTTCACGCGCAATGGCTCGGTGGGCGGGAATATTGGCGCGAGTTTCTTCCTGGATGCGTTTACGAAACCGGTAGGCGCGATCGTGGGGCCGCTGAATGCGAATCAGCAGACCCTGGTCGCGAAAGTCATCGACAAATCGAATGCCGATCCGAAAGACTTTGCCTCGCAAAAAGAGAGCATCGTCTCGACGCTGAAGCAGAAGAAGATGGAAGAGCGAAAACTGCTGTTCCAGGACAGCGTCGTGAACAAGCTGCTCCAGGAAGGCAAAGTGAAGTATCACAAGGACGTCGTGAACCAGATTCTGCAGCGCTACAAGGCCAGCTAACGTTAGTGCTCCACGCGATTCTGGATTTCCTGCGAACGCTGACGACGCCCGAGCGTCTGATCCAACTGCTCTCGACGGGCATGTCGGGCTGGTACGGCTACGCGCTGCTCACCGCGATCGTATTCTCCGAGACCGGCCTGCTGGTGGGGTTCGTGCTTCCCGGCGATTCGCTGCTGTTCACCATCGGTGTCGTGGCGGGGGCAGGTCAATTGGACATCGTACTGATCATCGTGCTGTTGACCGCTGCATGCATGCTCGGGGACTGGTGCGGTTATCTGCTGGGGAGGCGGGCGGGACCGGCTATCTTCAAACGGCCGGATTCGCGGTTCTTTAAACAGGAGTATCTGCAGCGCACACACGAGTTCTACGAAAAGCACGGCGGGAAGACCATCATCTACGCGAAATTCGTGCCCATCGTCCGGACATTCGCGCCCTTTGTGGCGGGGGTAGGACGGATGAAATATTCGAAGTTCGCGTCGTTCGATATTTTCGGCGCGATTGGCTGGGTCACTTCGATGACGGTGCTGGGATACTATCTGGGCGGCATACCGCTGGTGCGCCGGCACTTCGAAAAGTTCGTTCTGCTGGTGGTGCTCATTTCGATCACGCCCATGATCTATCACGTGTTGAAGGCGAGGTTCGGTAAGAAGCAGCCGGCGCGCGAGCGTTCGCTGGTGTAAGCCTTATGAGCATTCATCCTCCGGAGTTTGCGGACACGGATCCGCGGGCGCTCGAGGTATGGCTCGATGTGCAGCGGCGCATGTCTCCGGCCGATAAGATCGAGGTTGCGCTGGACGCAGGCGCGCTGCTGTTGAGCGTATGAGCGGGTGTGCGGTTGCAATACCCGGGCGCCAGCGATCGACAGGTCCTGCTGCGTGTTGCAGCGCGACATCTTAGCCGGGACCTGATGATCCGGGCTTATGGTTGGGACCCGGAAGGCGATGAAGACCCCTCGTGACGCGCTGACGCGTATTCTCGAGGTACTGGACCTCCTGGAGATTCCTTATCTGATTGGCGGCTCGGTGGCGAACTCGCTTCACGGCATCTCACGGCCACGTTGGACACCGACCTGGTCGTGGACTTCTCGATAGCAAAGGCAGAGGAATTCGCGGCATTGCTTGCACTACCGAGCCAGCACAGGCCGGGAGACCTGTGCTACCGAAGCGGTTTGCACGGCGTCGTTTTTATCGAGGCCCGCTTGTTTGGAAATGAAGCGGTGGAATTCGCTGTCGCTACAGCTGAGGATACGATTCTTCGCAAATTGCTGTGGTATCGAGCGGGAGGCGAAGTGTCCGAGCGGCAGTGGAACGACACTCGCGGGATCGTGCGCCTGAATCGGAGCACTCTCGACATGGACTACCTGCGCAAATGGGCCGTGCACCTCAAGGTCGACGATTTGTTAGAGGCGCTTTGGGGCGAATGAGGCCAGCGCGGCGAGGACCTGTGGGTCGCGCTGGGCTTCAACCTCGTCACCTTTTTCCACGCTCAGACCTTGATTGAGGATTTCCTGTTTGAGATGGCTCTGAATCCAGTCGCGGTCGCGCGACCACTCGCCCATACTTGGTTGGATGCTGCGCTCGGAGGCGAACAATTGAAACTCGTCAAGAATCTTCGGCGTGACGTCGAACCACTCATCGATCTTGTGCTGCCGAATATACTCGGTCGCAAAAGACGTCAGGGCGCCGCTGGCTTCGAGCGCGATGCGCAGCCTGGTATGGGTCTCCGGAACGGCGGCGATGTCGGGCTGAATGCCTCCGCCGCCGCGCACGGCACGTCCGGAATCCGTTTTGTATTCCTGCTTCGACGGCTCGATTTCAAGCTGGCCGGTCTGCAGCGGCTTCTGGATGGAACGGCCGCTGGGCGTGTAATAGAACGCCGTGGTGAGCGCCAGCGCCGTGTTGCTGGTAAGCGTGAAGACATTCTGCACGAGTCCTTTGCCGTAGCTCGGTAGGCCGACGATGGTGGCGCGATCGTGGTCCTGCAGAGCGCCGGTGAGGATTTCGGAAGCGCTGGCGGTCTTCTCGTTAATCAGCACGGCCAGCGGGAAGAGATAAGGCCGCGCCAGCTTGGGGACCTCGGCAGTTTCGCCTTTGATGTTGCGGCCCTTGACGCTGAGAATCACCTGTCCGGGTTGGAGAAACAGCGCGGCCGCGTCAAGCGCGCTTTGCACGGTGCCGCCGGGATTGTTACGAAGATCGAGCACCAGCGCCTGGAGCTTTTCGCCTCCCAGTTTCTCGATCGCCTCTTTAAGCTGCCGCCCGGTCTTCGGCTCCCACCCATTGATGCGGATGTATCCGGTACCGGGCTTTAGAAAGAAGGCGCGGTCGACTGTGGGGGTGTCCACCAGCTCCGGGTTGAGGGTGAACTCCATGAGTCGTGAGCTGCCGGTGCGGCGGACGATCAGATACGCGGTCTGCTGCCGGGCCTGGCTCAGGTACTGCATCAATTGTTCGGCATCGAGGCGGTTCAGCGCGACATTATTCACCGCAAGAATTTCGTCGCCAGGCGTGAGGCCCGCCTTGCCCGAGGGTGTCCCCGCGGCCGCCTGCAGCACGATCACACGTCCCGGAAGGATGGAAACGACCGTGCCGAAGCCCTTATGTTCGGAGTGTTCCATCTCCTTGAGCTGCTCGAACTGCTGCGGATCGAAGAACACGGAGTGAGGATCCAGGCGCCGGAGCATGCCAGGGATGGCCCCCTGATAAATCGCGTTCTCGGTGCTGACTGGGTCCGCGGCCTGCGTCTGGGTGACCGCCAGAACCTTTGTGAATGTCTTCAGCGTCGTTTCGAGATCGACCGGCGGCGAGGCTTGCAGAAATAAAAGGAAGGGGAGGATCACCGCGTGTACCGCAAACTCTTCCTGATTCCGGCGCGCTCCATCGCGAGCTCAATCAAACGATCGAGCAGCTTCGGCATGGGGAGGCCGCAATACTCCCACATCTTCGGATACATACTGATGGATGTGAATCCAGGAATCGTGTTGATCTCGTTGATGTAGAAAAGGCCGGTCGAATTCTCGAGCAGGAAATCGACACGCGCCATGCCCTCGCATTCTACGGCGCAATAACATTCCACGGCCAGCCGCTGGACTTCGGCAGTCTGTTCCGGCGTGAGGTCCGCCGGGATGACGGTCTTGGCGGCATCGAGAAGATACTTGTCTTCGTAATCGTAAAAATCGCGCGAGGGAAGGATTTCGCACGGTACGGCGGCAATGGGATTGTCGTTGCCGAGGACGGAACACTCGAATTCGCGGCCGATGATGGCCCGTTCGAGGATCACTTTGCGGTCGAACTGGAAGGCGGTCCTGATCGCGGCATCGAGCTCATCACAGTTGCCGGCCTTGGTGATTCCTACGGACGAACCGAGGTTGGCGGGCTTGACGAATACGGGAAAACCGAAGGAGGGAGCACCGGTCTGGAGATCTGTGCCACGACGGAGAACAACGTAGTCAGCGACCGGAAGGCCGCGCTGCAGCGCGAGCCGCTTCATGACCTCCTTGTCCATGGAGACGGCGGAGGCAAGAACGCCGGCACCGACATACGGAAGCTCGGCCAGATCGAGCAGACCCTGCACGGTGCCGTCCTCGCCGAACGTGCCGTGCAGAACAGGGAAAACCACATCGATTTCAGGATTCCCGTGGGGTTCGGGCGAAATCGCGCGCGGGCTCCACTTGCCCTCTTTCGAAATCACGTAGTGGATCACCTTGTACTTTTCGGCGTCCAGGGCATCAATGATGGATTTGGCCGAACGCAGCGAGATCTCATGCTCGCCGCTGCGGCCCCCATAAATCACTGCCACGCGAAGCTTCATTCGTTACAGAATTCCTTTTCCCATCGCTGACATTACCAGTTCGACGGCCAGTGTAGCGGTGCGGTTGCTCTCGTCGATGACGGGGTTTACCTCCACCACCTCCATGGAGCACATGAGGCCGCTGTCGCAGACGGTCTCCATGGCGAGGTGCGCCTCGCGATACGTGAGCCCGCCCCGGACGGGAGTTCCGACGCCGGGAGCCTCCTGGGGGTCGAGTGCGTCCATGTCGAGCGAGAGGTGGATGCGGGCGGTTCCGTTCGAAGCGATGCGGATGGCATCGTCCATCACAGCGCGGAGGCCGCGTTCGTCGATCTGCCGCATGGTGAAGGCGCTTACGCCCGATTTTTGCACGTAATCGCGCTCCAGGTCGTCGACGGAGCGAAGTCCGACGATTGCGATGTTTTGGGGGTCGACTTTGGGCGCGTAGCCGAAGATGTTGGTCAGCTCCGGAGGACCAATCCCGGCGCAGCAGGCCAGAGGCATGCCATGGACGTTGCCGCTGGGGCTTGTGTCCGGCGTGTTCATGTCGGCATGCGCGTCGATCCAGACGATGCCGATTTTTTGATTTTGCTTACGATAAAACTGAGAGATGCCGGACACCGTGCCGACGGCAATGGAATGGTCGCCACCGAGCACCAACGGAAATACCCCCTGATCGAGAGCGGTCTCCACAAGGTTCGCAAGACTCTCACACGTCGCGGTGATCTGCGGAAGGTAGCGGGCATTGGGGAGGCCTTCGGGGTGGGACTCCTGCTGCGCGACGGGAACGTTGCCGAGGTCCTGCACCTCATATCCGAGCGAGGCGAGCCGCGAATTCAGATTGGCGACGCGGACGGCCGAAGGTCCCATGTCGACGCCGCGGCGTCCGGCCCCCATGTCGAGAGGCGCGCCGACGACCGCGATTTTCTTTTGCGCCCGCGGGCAATCGCGGGCGAGCTCCGCGCGGCTCGGCTCGACATCACTCGCCTGCCGTGTCACGCCGACTCCAGTTTTGCGAAGATCTCCTTTATGTTCGGGAGAGAGTGCAGGAAATCGGGCGTGTGCTGCAACTCCAGCAGCAGCGGATATTGTTCCGGCTGCGACCGCAGCAGCTCCATCGTGGCTTTCCAGTCGATGGTGCCGCCTTCGGAGTATGGAAACAGGTGCAGGTCGCGCAGCCCGTCATTATCGTGCAGGTGCGTGGAGCGGATGCGGCTCTTCATCATGGCGTAGGCCGACGCGATGCCTTCCATCATCTGAGCGTGGCCGACATCGAAGCAGAAGTTGAGTTTGAGGTGCGTGGTGCCGAGGAAATAGATGAGCCGCTCGGCGCTCGAAAAGGCGTTGGGCGTATTTTCGAGGAGCACATCGACGCCGCGCTGGCGTGCAAAAAGACTGATCTCCTCGAGTGCGCTGAAGGCTGCCTCCACCTTACGGTCGTCATATTCCTCTCCGAAGACGCCGATGTGCTGGATCAGGTACTTGAATGGAATGACCTCGGCGATCTCGATCGCGCGCTTGATTTCGTCCACGATTGCGAGGCGCTTCGGTTTAGAGACTTCGGTGATATTGATTACGGCGTTCGGACCGGACCGGCCCCACACGTCATCCGTGTACATCGGTGAGTGGATGGAATGGAGTTTGAGCTCGGCTTCGCGAAACCAGTGGCCCAGCTCAGCCACTTGGGCGCGATTGTGATAGTCCAGATGCTGCTTGGCGCAGAAGAATTCGACCGCGGGGATGCCGGCCTGCCAGATCTTGTCGAGCCAGACGGTGGTGAGACGATGATTCACGAAGACGTGCGTAGAGAGGACGTGTAGCATCAGTACCCCGCCGCCTTGCCGTTGCCGCGTCCGTCGCTGGCGCCTTCGAGCCAGCCGTTTTGAAGGACAATGGCCTCCACGCGAGCCACACCGCCCACCGCCGGTTCGACGTTATGACCCATCTGTTTCAGGATCGCGATGGTGTCGGGCGATACTCCCGGTTCGACATAGAGTTTGTCGGGCCGCCACTGATGGTGGAAGCGCGGCCAGTCATTCGCTTCTTGAGGATTCATGTGAAAATCGACAACATTCAGGAAGACTTCCATCACGCCCGTGATGATGCGCGAACCGCCGGGAGCGCCGGTGACCATGAACAGTTTGCCGTCTTTCATGACGATGGTGGGTGTCATCGATGAGAGCGGCCGCTTGCCGGCCTGAATGGAGTTGGCTTCGCCTTGCACGAGTCCGAACATGTTGGGCTCACCGGGCTTGGCTGCGAAATCGTCCATTTCGTTGTTTAGCAAAAACCCGAGACCCGGCGCGGTGACGCCGCTGCCGTAGCCTCCGTTCAAAGTATAGGTTACGGCGACGGCGTTCCCGCCGGCATCGACGATGCTGTAGTGGGTTGTTTCCGTGGATTCGTGGATTTTGATGTTACCGGGCTTAAGCCGGTCGCTGGGCGTGGCATGGCGCGGATCGATGGAGGCGCGCCGGCTCGCGATATATGCGGGGTCGAGAAGCTGCTGGATCGGGTTCTTGAAGAAATCGGGATCGCCCATGAACTCGCTGCGGTCGGCATAGAAGCGGCGCTCGCACTCGGCGACATAATGAATAACCGCGGCGGATCCGGCGCCCGACTTTTCATATCCCGAGCCGTCCAGCATGCCGAGCATCTGGAGCATCCCGATACCGCCGGAACTGGGCGGCGGCGCCGTGATCAGGTTATAACCGCGATAACTGCCCGTCAGCGGCTGGCGGTCGGCAACCTTGTAGTTCTTCAAATCGTCGAGTGTAATCAGGCCGCCATGGGCCTTCATGGCAGCGGCGAGACGCTTCGCGGTTTCGCCCTCATAGAAGTCGCGGGATCCATGATCGCGGATGCGCTGCAACGTCGCGGCGAGCTCGGGTTGCGTCAGAGTATCGCCGGCTTCGTGACCGAGAAAGATCCTCTTGCTGTCCGGGAATTGGGCGAGCAGCTTGTACGTGTTGCTATCGGGACGAAGGGCTTGGGCTGCGGCGTAGGAAAGGGGAAAGCCGGATGTCGCGAGTTTGATGGCGGGGTTGAGAAGCTCACGCCAGGTCTTCTCTCCAAACTGTTTGTGGGCCAACTCAAAGCCCCGTACGCTTCCAGGAACGCCGGCAGCACGCCAGCCGACAATGCTGTCACGCGTGGGCTTTTTGTTCGGGTCAAGATACATGTCATGGCTCGCCGCGGCGGGCGCTTTTTCGCGGAAATCCAGGAACGTGGTGCGGCCGTCGGCCATGCGGACGAGCATGAAGCCTCCGCCGCCGATGTTGCCTGCCGAGGGATGGGTGACGGCGAGCGCAAAACCCACGGCAACGGCAGCATCCACGGCATTACCACCGGCCTCGAGCACTGCGACGCCAACGTCGGCGGCATGCGGCTCTTGGGCCACGACCATAGCATGCGGCGCACGCACGGGATCGCGGGCAGACAGCACCGCGCAGAGGCTGACGGTGGCCAGGACGGCTTGGATTTTCATAAAGACTGAGTGTAGCGCGGCTTCCCAGCCGGGCGTGAGAGATCTTGTTCAACTGCGCCATCAGGAGTGCCGCTTATACTGCACTTGGATTTCAAAGAAAAATGTAGACAATTTCCGGGAAATTCCGTATGGTTATACAAAGACCAAAAACAGAAACCGGAGACGATGTCGTCATCCGATGTTTTGTCCCCGGCGTTTCCGATCGTTGTGGGAAAACGCCACAACCAAGGCAGGTGGCTATGCGGGTCTTAGAAGTGTTAGTGATTGAAGACAATGCCGCTGATATTCGTTTGCTGCAGGAGGGATTCAATCGCTCCTGTTCTCACCTTCAACTCAATGTCCGGATCGCGCAAGACGGCGGGGAGGCTTTGCGAATGCTCTTGCAGGACGCCTACCATCCCGACATGATCCTTCTCGATCTGGCCGTGCCGAAAATCGACGGTAAGAGCATCCTGAACCGTATCCGCTCCGACAGTGTCGCTTTGAATTCGGCGCCGATTGTCGTGTTCAGTTCCGGGCCGCACGATATTCAAGAGGCGGTCGACCAGGGCGCGAACGCGTACATCGTCAAGCCTCTCGGTCTGGTGGAGTATCTAAAGGCGATCGAGCGGTTCGCGATTCTGTGGATGAAACCGCACGCCGACGCCGCGAACAACTGATCTCATCCAAAGGGGTCTCCCGGCCGATGTAGGGGTAAGATGAACTGTCCAAGTTGCGGTGCGCCCATGCGTTTGGAAGCCGACAAAGACTATCTGGTGTGTAATTTTTGCGGGAATATTCACGTGCCGGATTCCAACGACGACGGCGTACGGGTACTGGGCGAAACTGCACCCGAAGAGGGGATTCCGGAGTGCCCCGTTTGTACGGCCGCGCTGGTGCATGCCGCGATTGACGGGCAACGCATTCTGTTCTGCCGGCGCTGCCACGGGATGCTGATACCGATCGACATCTTCGTCCCGCTTGTGGAAGATATACGGTCGCGGCGTGAGGCGACGGCCGAGATTGTTCGTCCGCTGGATACGAAGGAGCTGGAACGGCGCATCCGCTGTCCGCGATGCCGGCGAGACATGGATACACATGTCTATGGCGGCGGGGGTAATGTAGTGATCAATGCGTGCGAGGGTTGTCAGGTGAACTGGCTCGATCACGGCGAGCTGGATCGCATCGTTCGGACGGCAGACAAGCAATTCACATACGGATTGTGACTCTCGAAAATCCGCCACGCGTTTCGAATGATTCAAAAAGGACTTTGACGGAATCCTTGCAAGGAACGAGTGGCGGTCGCCGCGCAGAACAGAGCGGGGTTGTGCCCAATCGGGTTTGACTTGACCCCGGCGCCGCTATTAAGCAGAGGCACAGCGTCGGGAGCCGTTCCTTCCGCGGCGAGCGCCGCATTCCCTTCAGGTTTGGACGTTTCGATGTCCACAGCCGGTGTGAACAAATAGCGGACTGTCTGTTCGTGGCTATTTCGGCGGCTCCGCAGAAGCGGGGAGCCGGCCGCGCGGTGGATTGCCGCGATTATTTCTGTTTTTGGCCGTCGAAGATAGAGCGATCACGCGTCGCCCGCGCGCGTGGCGTGCCAGGCGCCTTCAAATGAGCTCAGTGCCCGTATTATCTGTGTCTCATAGCCAGGAATTTCTAAAGTGGTGGACGCGTCGCGGGGGGAGCTCATAAAGCTCAGCCCTAATCCATTAATGAATTGGTCGGCTTTCGAGAGCACCTGGCTGAGCGGGATCTTTCCGGACACGGACTCCTGTTCCGGTTCGTGATGAAAGTGGATAGCGTGGCAGATGTCGTCCGAGAGGCGCCAGTGCTCGGCAACCATGCTCGAGATTTCCGCGTGATCGACGCCCAGGAGCTGGCGTTCGGTTTCGGTGACGGTGCAGCCGCTTTCGCGCATCGACTGGATAAGGGCGATTGCATCGGGCGCTTCGGCGCAGATCACGAATTTCCCCACATCATGCATGAGACCGGCAAGGAGGGCCGCATCGGGGGAGGCCACGGGGATGGAATCGCAGAGGATGTCGGCGAGCTGGGCAGTCGCCTCGGAATGCATGTTGAACCGTGTGATGGACCAGTCGGGAGGTAGAGACAGACGTCTGAACAGGCCGGACATGGTCCAACTGACGGCATAACGCCGCAGGGTTGGGGGTCCGAGAAAAGCGATGGCGTGCTGGATGGTCTCAATGCGGCGCAGCCGGCCGAAGGCGCCGGAGTTGGCGATCTCGAGAACGCGACCCGCGAGCAAGGGATCGCGCCGGATGATGGCTACCAACTCGTTCACTTCCGCGTCACGCCGGGCGAGTGCGGCAAGCAGCCTGCTGCCGTTCCCTGACAGGGACGGTAAACGCCGGACCACATCCAGGGCCCGGTCACGCAAGCTGCTCATAACCAACCGCATCGTGTCTATTATTTCGATCGGCCGGGAGAGGCTAGACCTTTATGTGCCATTGGGGTGCCGTAGGTCTAGTACCGAGCTGATCCGCGTTTGTCTGAGAAAATTCCCCCGTTACCGCACTAGAGGTATGTCCGAGAGGTTATCAAGTGGTACGAATTCTGATCCTGTTCCTTGCGGGTCTTGTCGCCGCCGCCGCACAAACGCCCGATCCTGCCTACGCACCGCTCGAGAGGGCGTACCAGGCGCTCGGTGTCAAGAACTATGACGCCGCCATCGACTTTTTCCAGCGCGCCATTGCGCTGGCGCCGCAGCGCGCGTCGATTCGAAAAGATCTGGCTTACACGCTGTTGAAGATCGGGGCGAACGAGGCCGCGCTGGAGCAGTTTGGCGAAGCGATGCGACTCGATCCGGGCGATCAGCACGTTGCACTCGAATACGCATTCCTGTGTTACGAAGCGAAGCAACAGGTTCAGGCGCGGCGTATTTTCGACCGAGTCCGCAAAACGGGCAACGACACGGCCGAGGAGGCCTTCCAGAATATCGACCGTCCGCTCGCGGAGGGCATCGCGAGGTGGCAGAAGGCGCTCGAGCTGTCGCCGGACAGTTTCAGCGCGCATGAAGAGCTGGCGAAGCTGGCCGAGCAGCGCGATGAGCTGCAACTGGCGGCGGAACACTACGAGAAGGCCTGGCGGTTGAAACGTGGGGAACGGGCACTGCTGCTCGATCTGGGGCGCGTGTGGAAGGCCCTGGGCCGGGTGGAGGATGCGATGGCGGCGCTCATTGGGGCGTCGCGGGGAGCGCAACCGAGAGTCGCGGAGCGTGCCCGTGAGCTGCTGCCGTCGCGCTATCCCTACGTTTACGAGTTTGAAAATGCCATCCGGCTGGATCCGGCCAACGCGGAGCTGCGGCGTGAACTCGCTTATCTGCATCTCGAGATGGGTCATAAAGCGGAGGCCGAGGAGCAGTTTCGCGTGCTGCACCAGCTTGCGCCGGATGACCTGCTTTCAACGGCACAGCTCGGCTTCCTGCGCCTGAACAGGCATGACATTACGGGCGCCCAACCATTACTGGAGCAGGTATTAAAGGGCGACAACGGAGAACTCGCGGATCGCGTTCGGGCGGCGTTGAAAATACCCCAGCGGTTCCAAAGGCGCGGCGATTCGGCCCATCGCGCGGCCGAAGAGGCGAAGGCAATGGCTGAGAAGAGTCTGGCGGCCGGCTATCTCAAAGATGCTTTGAAATATCTCACGGTGGCGCAGGAGGCGGACCCACTGGACTTTTCCGTGATGCTCAAGCTGGCATGGACGTACAACATGCTGCACGAAGATCGTGAGGCGATCCGATGGTTCCAACTGGCGTCGAAGAGTCCCGACGGCACGGTGTCATCCGAGGCCGAAAAGGCCTATAAGAATCTCAAGCCGCAGTTCCAGCGATTCCGCTTCACGGCGTGGATCTTTCCGTTCTACTCATCGCGCTGGAAGGACACGTTCGGGTACGGGCAGGTGAAGGAGGAAATGAAACTCGGCAGCCTGCCTCTGCGCGCTTATATTTCCATGCGTTTCGTCGGGGATCTACGAGGGCAGGTGGGTCCGACATCAGGGTACGCGCTGCCGCAGTATCTGTCGGAAAGCTCGGTGATCTTCGGCGGGGGTCTTGCGACGACGACGTTCCACGGACTGATGGCCTGGATGGAAGCGGGTGAAGCGGTGAAGTACATTTCGCAGCGCCGCGACGTGGGCACAGGCACACCGGATTACCGGGGCGGTCTCTCGTTCGCGAAAGGCTTCGGTCACATGATGGGCGGCGGCCGCGGCTTTTTCGGCGAGACGAACGACGACGGTATCTTCGTGAGCCGTTTTCAAAACGACATGATTCTTTATTCGCAAAATCGCACGGGATATACGTTTCCGGCGGCGGAGAAATTCCTGGGCGGACTGCAGCCACAGGTCTATTGGAACTACAACGTGACGGCGGACCGCGAGCGGCAGTACTGGGCGAACTATGCCGAGACCGGTCCCGGGGTGCGTTTTCGAAGCGCAGCGCTGCCGAAATCGATGCTGTTCTCGGTGAATGTTTTGAAGGGTACGTATCTGGTGAACGCGGGAAATCCGCGGCGGCCCAATTTTCTGGATGTGCGTGCGGGATTCTGGTATGCGTTCACTCATTAGCCTTCTCTCGATTCTTTGTGTGCCGCTGCTCGCGCCGGCGGCGACGTATTCCTATCACATGGCGAGCGATGACGCCGGGCCATGGCCGGGCATTCTTTCGTCGGTGGGATGGATCCCCGGCGCTCGCGCACCATCGAACCTGTTTATCGTTCGCAACGGTGCGGCTGGCGGGGCGGCGCAATGGTTGGACAAGATTTCGCAAGGCGCGGTGGTGGTGCTCGAAGGCGACTCGGAGATTGCGGCGGCACTGGGCATCAGAGCCGGAAAGAAGCATGTTGTTGTGCGCAGCATCATCGACAATCGCGCGCCGAAGCTGCCGATCGTTTGGGAGAAGGCCCTGGAGATTCCGATATTCGAGCTTCCGAGTGAGGCCCGGGTGTTTGCGGTCGAACGGTGGGATGGGGCGCCGGTGCTGGCGGCGGTGCAGCGCGGCGCGGGTGCGGCGTTGTGGCTGGCAACTTCGCCTGGCGTGCAGGGTTACGAGCGTTATCCGTACCTCTTGCAGGCGCTGTCGGACATCGGAGTCACACCGCCGTTTCGATCCGCGCGGCTAACCGCGTTTTTCGATTCGGCATACCGCTCGCGTGTGGATCTGAATTATTTCGCCGCGCGATGGCGGGAGGCCGGAATCGCGACACTGCACGTAGCAGCGTGGCATTCCTTCGAGCCGGATGCGCAGGGCGATGAATACCTGAAGAAACTGATTGAAGCCTGCCATCGTCGCGGGATTCTCGTCTACGCCTGGCTGGAGCTGCCGCATGTCAGCGAGCGCTTCTGGGCGGAGCATCCCGAGTGGCGCGAGCAGACGGCGTTGTTACAGGATGCGCAGCTCGATTGGCGCAAGCTCATGAACCTCGAGAATGCGGACGCCTTCGAGGCGGTGGCCAAGGGTACACGCGCGCTGCTGGATCGCTTCAATTGGGACGGCGTGAACCTGGCGGAACTGTATTTCGAATCGCTCGAAGGGGCAGCCAATCCGGCCCGCTTCACGCCCATGAACGCAGACGTCCGGCGCGAGTTCGAGCGCAGCGCGGGCTTCGATCCGTTGACGCTCTTCCAAGCGAAGACGCCGGATGCCGGACGTCTGCAATCGTTTCTCGATTTCCGGGCAGAGCTGGCGCGTAAGCAGCAGGGCAGGTGGATCGCCGAGATGGAAGCGGTCCGGCGGAAGAAGCCGAATCTCGATCTGGTGCTGACGCATGTAGACGATCGCTTCGACAACCGTATGCGCGACCTCATCGGCGCCGACGCGGGCAAGGTGCTGCCGCTGTTGGAGCAGCACGATTTCACGTTTCTGATCGAAGATCCCGCGACCATCTGGAACCTAGGACCGCAGCGGTATCCTCAGATTGCCGAGCGTTACCGTCCGCTGACGACGCGCTTCGAGAAGCTGGCGATCGACATCAACATCGTCGAGCGTTACCAGGACGTCTACCCGACCAAGCAGCAGACCGGCACGGAGCTGTTTCAACTGCTCCACCTGGCGGCGAAGGCGTTTCCGCAAGTGGCGCTGTATTTTGAGAACTCGATTCTTCCTCCGGACCTTGGGCTGTTAGGCGCTGCGTCGGCGAGTGTCGACCGACTGGAACGCGAGGGAGATCGGCTGACGATAGGTTCACGATATGGCGTCGGCATACGGTGGCAAGGTCCCGCGCTGGTGAACGGGCGGTTGTGGCCGGTGCGCGACGGCGATACGCTGTGGCTGCCGCCGGGAGCACATCGCATCGAGCCGGGCTTGAAGGACGCGGCCGTTGCCATTTTGGACTTTAACGGGCGGCTGCAATCGGCGCGGTCGTCGGATAACGGCGTTGAGATCTCGTATCAGAGCAGTTCGCGCGCCATCGCGGTGCTCAACGTACGGCCGCGGGGCATGGAACTGGACGGGGTCCGCGCGGAGCCCACGGCGATCGAATCGGACGGGCGCTTCGTCGTGATGCTGCCGCGTGGACAGCACCTGGTTTCGTTCGAGCATTGAGGTGTAGGTCTTTCCGGATCATTCCACTACAATGATCTGGGAGGCTTCGATGGCCGATATCGTGGTGCGTCCCACCATGAAGTTCATCAAGGCGGGCTACACGGCCGTGATCGTTGTGATTATCGCGGGGTGCCTGCTGTGGTACATGATGCACCCGGACCCGGTTTGGGCGCCTGCTGTCCTCCTGGTGCTGCTGCTGTGGCCCTTGTCGCGTCACATACACCGCCAAATGACCAAAGTAACCATCTCGCCGGACAAGCTTCGTTATGAGCTCGGCCTGCTGGCCAAGACGACGCGCACCATCCAGCTTGTGAAAGTGCAGGACGTACGCGTGGACCAGACGCTGATGCAGAGGATATTCGGAGTAGGCAATCTGTCGATTGAAACGGCGGGTGAGGCGAGCCGTTTAACAATACGCAACATCGATCTTCCGCAAGCGATCGCCGACGAGATTATGGCTCGTGCGCAACATCCACCCACTGCCATGGGGCAGCATTTATAGCCCCGGCAGGAAGTGGCGCCTGCCGTTGAGCGATCGACGCACCGCCGGTCTCCATAACAGGTTCGGAGTCTGTGGGTGGACGTTTGCGGTAACGGCGGACGGCGGCTTCGATGCACCAGCGGGTGCCTTCGTAGATCCTGTAGTAGATGTTGGTGCGGATCAGATCGCTGCGCATGCTCATAATCTCGCGGCGTACGAAGCGATGCATCCTCCCGCCGTGGGCCGGTAGCGGCGACTCATCCACCGTTTCAGTGGAAAGCCGCGGAGCGACGCAGGTATTCAGACGGACCAACGCCAGCCTGGCGTCGGTGTGCATCGGGTCGCCCGTACCGTTAGTTGCGATGCGCGGAACACCGGGACGTTCCAGCCAGTCGACAGTATCGACGCAGCCGGTGAACGTCAGATCGTCGACCACCTTTTTGCGCTCACGGTCGATGTCCTTTTCCACGGTGTGGGTCATGGTTTGACCGGGACGAAAGAATGCGAAGTCGACGTCCTTGGTCGCGGCGCCGACCCACAATTCGCGGCCGTGCCAGGTTTCAGGCTGCCGCCAGATGCGGATATGGTGGCGTTTGGAAGAGTCGTTCAAGCCTTTTTGCCACGACATGTCCTGTGCCGTATTGTTGAGCAGCAGCGACGACATGGGTGCATAACGATCGCCGCGGCCCTCGGCTACAGCGCGGATGTTTCGAATGCCGGAGCGGAACGAAGAGCGATGCGCCTCCACCCAACCGGCGGCGAGGAAGGCGTTCGAGAGCTCCTCGCGAGAGCCGAAAAAGAGCACATTCACGATGTCCGACGGCCGTTTGGAGAACGGAGACTGAGTGCGGAAAGGGAGCTCCTCTACGAGAGGATGAATATTCACACGCTCTACAGGTGTGAGCGCCGCAACAGCGGACTCGGACTGCGGAAGAGCATTCACGGACAGGGGACGCGTGAGGGTCAACGTAAGCTCGGAGCCGGCGGCATAATATATCTCCGGTTCCGGGAGTTGCACTACAAGAGCCTTCACAAACCACTCGATGAGCTGCGATTCAATCTGCCAGGAGAGCGCGGTCCGGAGGTAGCCGCTGGCTCGGTAACAGATGCTGGCGGTGCTGCGCGTACCCTGGATGAGGCCATTGCGTCCGACGCGCTCGCGGCCGTTATCGACAGTGAGCAGCCGTGATGAAATCGGAACCGTATTTCCTTCTGCGAGCTCCAGGCGATTGAATTCCAGGCCGAGTCTGGCCGTTTCGTGCACTATCCCGAATCCGACCCGCCGAACGGATTTGACCTGCCCTGAAACGACGGCGCCGGCGGCCACGAGCGTCTCGTCATTCACGACCACGGGCGCGATCAGGACCGCCTGGATCGGTGTTCCGGTTTTGCTGGCAAAGGAGCCCACGGCGGTGGTCAGACGGACCTGTAGCCGGGTGCCTGCCGGAGCCTGGCGACTGGTCAGCAAATCGGCCGCGAGGAGCAGATGCAGAATAAAATTCATTCTGGTGTGTAAACTGATCATACGCGATTCGCGGATTTGGCGCTGGGCTAAGTTCGCCTGGCGCGTACCTGGAGCAGGCTGCTGTGGGTTGCGAATCCGATGGAGCGGTAACAGCGGAGTGCGGACTCGTTCTCCTGCGCGACGTGCAGTCCAATATGACGGCAGCCGCGGCGCACGAGCTCTTCGACCAGGAAGCTGCACGTTTGGCGACACAATCCGCGGCCGCGCTTCTGAACCGCCGTTACGACGTTGCCGAGTACCGCGACGTGCTCCTTCGGGGCAAAAGCATGCGTGCCCGCAACAGCAGCGAGTACGCCTTCGTCCCAGGTCCCGAAGTACACGTTGTGTTCCACCTGTGCGGGCTCGAAGAAGTTGCCGGGATAGTCGTTATAGAGGGTCGCCAGATTGTCGAGCGCGTCGGGATAACGAAGAAGCCGTGTCTCGAGGCCGGGACGCGGCGGATCCGCGCAAAGACGATCCAGAAACATGACGGTCAGCGGCTGGGCGTCCTCGAAATGGAACCAGGTTCCAAACAGGATCTGCTGCACGGCATCGACTTTCGTATAGAACGTGCCCGGAAGATCGGCGTGAACCATGGCCAGAATGTGGCGAATGCCGCCGGTGTCGCCGGTGGCCAGGACCGCGGGGACGGACAGTCCACGGAAGACCAGCACGACGGCCACCGCTGATCCGCCTTCCACGGCCGCGAACCATTCGCAGTGGTTGCATAGCGGCTCGTCGAGATCGGCGGCCATATACATAGTCGCGATCGGATCTCGACGAAAGACCTGACGCAAAAGATCGCGGTCGTCGGTGCGAATCACCTGCACAAGCGGTTCGGACTATTTCATGCTTTCGAGGAACATCTTCAAACGCAGCAACGCCTGTTCGAGGATGGGGCGCTCGGCTGCGTAACAGATGCGGATAGAGCCTTCGCCGCCGGCGCCGAAGGCGACACCGGGGGCCAGACCGACATTGGTCTCGAGCAACAGCCGCTTGCAAAATTCAAAAGAATCGGAGACGCCGGCGATTTTGGGAAACAGGTAGAACGCGCCGTCGGGATTCGGCACGGTCACGCGAGGCATCTTGCGCAATGCCGCGAGGCAGAAATCGCGATTGTCCTTCAAGCGAAGGAGCATCTCGGCGAGAAAGTTTTCGCCCCAGAGCAGCGCTGTCTCGGCGGCGCGCTGTCCGAAACTGGGCGCGTGCGAGACGATAAACTCGTTCAGCTGGGCCGCACGCGTGGCAAGGTCGCTTCGGGTGACGAGCCAGCCCAGCCGCCAGCCGGTCATGCAATAGCTCTTCGAGAACGACTGAATCACGACCACGGCATCGTCGCGCGTGGCGAGCTTGAGAATCGAGGGCGCGGGAGCGTTTAATTTTGTGCCCGTGAAATTGAGCCGCTCATAAACCTCGTCGGCCATGAGCCAGATATTGTGCCGGCGGGAGAAATCGAGCAGCTTGCGCTGTTCCTCGACGGTGGCGACCCAACCAAGCGGATTCGACGGCGAAGTGTACAGCAACATGCGGGTGCGGGGGCTGACGGCAGCTTCGAGCGCGGCAAAGTCGATCTGATAGCGCTCGCCGACGAGGGGATGAGGCACTTCGATGGGAGTCGCGTTCGACATCATGATGTTGGCTGGGCCGTTGGGCCAGGCGGGAGTGAGAACGATTGCCTCATCGCCGGGGTCGAGGAGGCATCGGATGGCGACGTGCAAGGCCTGCACACCGGAAGTAGTGATCACGATGTTCTCGGACGGGTCCAACTCGGCGCTGTGATGCTCCTGGTAATAACGGGCGAGGGCACGGCGGAGGGACGGAATCCCGGCGTTTTCGGTGTAGAACGTGAAGCCGTCGGCCATTGCCTTTTGCGCGGCGCGCTTGATGAATTCGGGGGTCGGAATATTCGACTCCCCGAAGTAAAGCTTGAGAACATTGTCCATTTTCATGGCCAGTTCGGCGAGCTCGCGGATGCGCGAGTATGGCACGCCGGCGGCCGATCGCGCGATGGACGCGGTCAGTGTTTGCGATTGAGTCACTCGGGGAGTATTTTTGCACAGGTTGGGCGACTTGTGCAGGTACTCCGGAGGCGAACCCGCGAGGCGTATGACCCAGCGCTACTTCCCGGCCATCGGCAGCCCCGCAGTCTTGTAGGCGCCGATTCCTCCGGCGAGCGAAAAGACGTTCGAATAGCCCATCTTCATGAGTGAATCGGCCGCTAGCGCGGAACGGGAACCGCCGCCGCAATAGAGCACCATTTTGACATCCTTCTGGGGCACCTTTGATTCGATATCGCGCTCGATCACACCCTTGCTGAGGTGGATGGCGCCGCTGGCGTGGCCAGCGGTCCATTCGTTGCCTTCACGCACGTCGATGAGCAGAAACTTATCTCCGGACGACTGGAGAGCCTTGAGCTGGTCGACGTCCATCTCTTTGATGCGCGTTTTCGCGTCCTTGACCAGAGCCTGGTAACCGGATGTGGCGGGCTGCGACTGCGCGGAGCACAGCAGACCGATCGAGGCGGCGAACATCACGACGCAGAATTTGGGCATGGGCCGGATCCTTTGCCCACTATTATGACGGAAAGCCGCAGAACGTGCGCCACTTGGAATTAGTACTCTGGTCAAAATGGCCCACAACTCTATCGCCATCTATCCAGGTTCGTTCGATCCCATGACGAACGGACATCTGGACCTGGTGGAACGCGGTATACGGCTGGTGGATCGCCTGGTCATCGCGATCTTACGCAACGAAGTGAAAGAGGCGCTGTTCAGCGTGGACGAACGTATCGCGATGGCGCGTGAGGTGTTGGGCGGCATCGCGAACGTGGAAGTTACCTCCTTCAATGGCCTGCTGGTGGACTTCGCAGCACAACGTGGAGCGACGATCATCATCCGCGGAATTCGTGCGGTTTCCGACTACGAATATGAGCTGCAGATGGCGTTGATGAACCGCCGGCTGCGGCCGGATATCGAAACGGTTTTTCTGATGGCGGGGGAGGCGCATTCCTTCATCAGCTCGCGACTGGTAAAAGAGGTGATCCGGCTGGGCGGGAATATCTCCGGGCTCGTACCACGGCCGGTTGAGGTTAGACTAAGAAGAAGACTTTTAGGAGAACAACAATAGACGTGCAAGCCACTCTTGAATTAGCCGATCGTATCGCGCTCATCAGCGAATCCTCGACGATGAAAGTAGCGGCGGAAGCCGACCGTCTGCGCCGGGAAGGCATCGACGTCGTGGACTTCGGTGCAGGTGAGCCGGATTTTCCGACGCCCGATAATATCAAGCGCGCCGCCATCGCGGCCCTCGACGCCAATTTCACGAAATATACGGCGACGGGGGGTACGCCTGAGCTCAAAGCGGCGATCTGTGACCGGCATCGCACTGATTACGGCACGAATTACACGCCTGCCGAATGCATGGTGACCGTGGGCGGTAAGCACGCGATCTTCAACATTACACAGGCGCTGCTCAACCCCGGCGACGAAGTGTTGATCCCCGTTCCTTATTGGGTCACCTATAAGGACGTGGTGAACTACACGGGCGGCACATGTGTATTCGTTCCGACCGAGGAAGAAAACGGCTTCACGTTTACCGCGGATACGATTGAGCCGTACATTACGAAGAAGACGAAGCTGCTGATTATCAACTCGCCGTCAAATCCCAGTGGCGGTGTTTTAAGCCGCGAGGATTTCGAACGTATTTACCGGCTGGCGGCGGATCGCGGCATCTGGTTGATGACGGATGAATGCTATTGCCGCTTCCTTTATGAAGGCGAACCGTTTTCGATAGCGGCTATGCCCGGGGCCAAGGACAATGTCGTGGTGGCCGGATCTCTTTCGAAGACCTACGCCATGACGGGCTGGCGCATCGGATTTGCACTGGCGCCAAAGTCGATTGTGGGTGCGATGATGAAGCTGCAGAGCCACTGCACATCGAATCCGACGTCCATTGCGCAGAAGGCGGCGATCGAAGCTCTGCGTGGTCCGCAGGAATCGGTGACCACAATGCTCGCGGAATATCGCAACCGGCGGGACTATGTGGTGGAACGGCTCCGCGCGATGCCTGGCGTGAAGATCGCGGAGCCGAAGGGAGCGTTTTACGCCTACCCGAACATCTCTGTCGGTTTCAAACGCGGCATTTCGTCGGCGATGCAGTTTTCTGAAAAACTGCTGTCGGAGGCGCATGTTGCGGTAGTGCCTGGCGAGGCCTTCGGAACGAATGAACATGTTCGCATCTCTTATGCGACCTCGATGACCGAACTCGCGCGCGGTCTGGACCGCATCGAGAAGTTTATAGCGGGCTAGCGACTTTGGCTGTGAAGGGTCTTCCAACGCGTCTGCAGCGTCGAACCGTGGAGCGGCCCTGGGGTGGGGAACTCTGGTTCACCGCGGACGAAGAGCTGTCTCTGCTCATCAAATTCATTTACACGCACGAGGCGCTTTCGTTCCAGGTGCATCCGGGGGACGAGTATGCCGCTGAACATCATCAGTCGCTCGGCAAATCGGAGATGTGGTACATCGTCAACGCGAGGCCGGAGGCGAAGATCGGACTCGGGTTCCGGGAGTCGATTACGCGTGAGCGATTGGAGCAAGCGGCGATTTCCGGCGACATCGAGCAGCTTCTGAATTGGTTTACGCCGCGTTCAGGCGATGTGTTCTACACGCCCGCGGGGACGGTGCACGCCATTGGCGCCGGAATCGAACTTTGGGAGATACAGGAAAACTCCGATATCACATACCGGCTGTTTGATTATGGCCGGGGGCGGGAACTGCATCTCGATCACGCCCTGCGGGTGACGAACACGCATTGCATGGATGCCGGGCCGGTCCCGCTTCCGGTGGCCTGCAAATGGTTCTATGCCGAACGTGTGGCGTTCGAGGAGTCGCTCGAGTACGCGCCGGATGCGCGGAGATGGCACGTGATTATTGTGCTGAAGGGCCACGGGACGATGGGGAATGAGCGATTCGCGGAAGGCGAGGTTTGGCTGGTTCCGGCGGGCGGTGCGGACTTCGAGATTCGTTCCGAGACCGGTGGAGAGTTGTTGAGGACGTGGGTGCCTTGACGGGGGCTCGAGTGACGTGCCGGGTTTGCTAACCGATGCCGAGGTCGTCGATGCGTTCGAGGGGGGATCCGCATCGGCGGCAGATAATGGCGGAGCAGTCACCGCAAACAAGCGGGTCGACGACCGCCGCCTGGCACTTGGGACAGTAAAATTCGGCGCCGGAGTCGGGTTGTTCTTCAGCCATACCTGATAAACTAGCAGTAGAAACCACTCTACGCGTGACTCCTGGCCGTTCTCTGATTGTTGTTTCGCTGATTGGCGTTCTTGGCGCATGCGGCGGCCGCGTCGCTCCAAAAGATCGCACGCCCAGTATCGGCCAGGCATATGTCGGACCCACCACGCTGAACATCCGGCAGGAACTGAATCCAAAGACGGCGACTGTCGCGACGCTCAAACACGGCGATAAGCTCGACATTCTGGAGAACCGACGGCGCTTCGTGCGCGTGCGCACCCAACAGGGTGTAGTCGGTTGGACGGACGCACATCAACTACTAATGCCGGACCAGATGAGCGATCTCGATCGTATGGCCCTGGAGGCGAAGAAAATGCCGTCGGCCGGCGTGGCCAGCGTCTTCGAGGCCCTCAACATGCACGCCGATCCGAGCCGCACGTCTCCGGGTTTCGAACAACTGAAGGAAGGCACGAAAGTGGACGTGCTAGCGCACAAGCTGGTTCCGCGGGTTCCCCAGGCGCCTCCGCCGATTCTCGCGCCGGTTCCGAAGCCCAAGGCAGTCCGGCGACGATCGCGCGACAAAGATAAGTCCGGGAAGCCTCCGCCGCCACCCATGCCCGCGGCTCCTCTGCCTCCAAAGAACTGGGTCGAGATGTCGAAGACCGAGGAGGAACGAAGCGATCGGGCGCGCGAACCGGCGAAGCCAAACGAACCGAAAAAGCCGATTCCCATGGAGGACTGGTATCTGATCCGGACCAAAGAGGGGAAGGCCGGCTGGGTGCTTGCACGCATGGTCAACATGGCCATTCCCGATGAAGTCGCGCAATACGCCGAGGGTCATCGGATCACGTCGTACGCTTCGCTGGGCAAGGTCAACGACGACGGCACGATCAAAGATAACTGGCTGTGGACGACCATCCGGCGCGGATCGGAGCGCTATGAATTCGATAGCTTCCGTGTATTCGTATGGAGCAAGCGGCATCATCGTTACGAAACCGCCTATGTGCTGCGGAATGTGACAGGGTACTATCCGATCGAAGTGAATACGTCGTCGGGAGATCCGACGTTCGCGCTGGTGCTCGAAGGCGACGACGGCGCCTTATACCGCAAGACGTACGTGTTCAATGGTTATCGCGTGAATCTGGTGCGAACGGATCCTTACCAGCCTGGCGCTCCGGCGAACGCCGCTCCAACGGTTGAGATCACACGCCAGCAGGAGGACAAGGGCGGGTCCTGGTATGCGCGGGTGAAGCAACGGATCTCTAAGCTCTTCAGCCGCTGAGGTCAGCCGACTGCGGAAAGGAGCCCGACGCTCATCGGCTGCTCGAGCGAACAGGAACAGCGCATGTGGTCGAATGTCGGTCCTGTATAGGCGCGAGTGGCGTGTAGAGCGGCGTGAGCGCCGCATTCGAAGGCCAACAGGATATTTCCCGGACCGAGATATTGTTCGAATACCGGTACACCGAAGGCATTCCAAAGATGCTCGCGTTGGCGCGCCGTCAGAAGGTGTTGGCGATGCCACGACAGGCAGATGACCGCATGCGTAAGTTGAACGCCTTCATCGGCGAGCGCGAGTAACTGCTCAAAGGTGCCGGCGACGCAGGCCGGCGCAAATCGCGCGGCAGCGTCATTCCAGCCCTCAGGAAATGCACGAATGGAACGCGTGGATTGAAAACCAGGAACCAGAATCGCCGTTCTGGGGGCCGGGTCCAATGGATGTACGAAGGACGCGGCCGCCTTGCGGAGGCGGAAGGGTAACAACATCTTCTCTCATGAGGACATCGGCACAGCTGCCGCGCCCGACCTGATAGTCATTGGCCGGCGGATTTATTCTCAGATAAAAGCTGCTGCAGATTGTCGTGAAAAATGAGGCGCGCCGCCGGTTCATCGACGCCGATCTCATATAGCGCTTTAGCCTGCGCCTCGAAAATCGGCACGTGCCAGCCGCGCGGGAAATACGAGGAATCCGTGCCGAACAGCAGCCGTTGTGGACCCAGTACGTCCAGACACAGGCGAAACACGGCGCGCAGATCGAGGTGCGCATCGTAGTGCATCCAGCTATTAGAACTGGACGTGTCGAGGTAGACGTTCGGACACAGGTCGCAAAGCATCAGCGCTTCACGAAAATATCCGGCTCCGAAGTGCGGCACGACGAAGCGTAATTGCGGGTACCGGAGGGCCAGTGCGTGCAGATCGATGGGGTTGGAATACCGCATGTCGAACGGCGATGGGAGTCCGAGCTTCTTGCGAAATCCCACGCTGAGCACGCCGCAGTGTACGAACACAACCGCCGCCCGTGAGGCGGCAAGCTCCAGCAGGGCCGCGACGCGAGGTTCGTGCATGGAGTAGCGATGCATCGCCGGAAAGAAGCACAGTCCGCGAAGGCGGCCGGATTCAATTGCGGTATGAAGCTCCGCTCGTTGATCGTCCAGGGGATTGACCATGGCATAGGCATGGAAGCGCGCCGGGAAAGCCGCGGCGGCGGCCATCACGGAGTCGTAGTCATTGGGAAGACTGGCGATGAGCGCGGCGTGCTGAATACCGTAACGGTCGAGCTCCGCATTCCATTCGAGAGCGAGCTGGGCCGGATCTTCGGGGGGAAGCCGCCAGTTCAGGAGCGCTTCCAGAGCTTCGAGAGAGACCTTTCGCTGCTGTGCGAGCGAGACAAAGAAGCGGTGTGAAAAGAAATGAACATGGGCATCGGAGACAGGTAAGGGGCCCCAGGGCGTGTCCATGAGGAGTGATTCGAAGGTCAGCTATTCAATGCGGGCATCGGGAAGTGCGTGATACCGGAAGCGAGCGCCAATTGTGTGAGGCCAGCGACATTATTCACGCCCAGCTTCTTCATCATGGTTTTACGATAACTGCGCACGGTCTGAAGACCGAGGTCGAGCAGAACAGCGATTTCTTTGCTGGTCTTGCCCTCGGCAACAAGACGCAACACCTGCAACTCGCGAGGCGACAGGACGTCGAGAGCGGAAGGGATTGGCTTGGCTGCATCCAGGTCGCCGCGCTGAATACGATGCAGCAGCCGGTCTGAAACCTGGGGACTCAGATAAGATCCGCCTTTGGCGACGGTGCGCAGCGCATCGACTAAGTCACCGTCCGATGCCTTCTTGAGCACGAAGGCGCGGGCCCCGGACCGAATCGCGCCCACGACCGAGTGCTCGTCATCATACATCGACAAAATGATTATCTTTATACCGGGATGCAGGCGTAGAAGCTCCGTGCTCGCTTCAATGCCGTTCAAGCCGGGAAGTCCGATATCCATGAGAACGATATCGGGCCGCTGCTTCTTACAAATTTGGATCGCTTCCGATCCGCTTTCCGCTTCGGCCATGACTTGAAATTCGTCACTGTGCCGGAGGATCGCCCTGATCCCGTCGCGCATGATCTTATGGTCGTCAACCAAAAGGACTTTGAAGGACATTTCGCTATGCAGTTGTGCTGCTGAACCTGACAATTGTATCGCTTTCACCGGAAGGATTCACGGTCAAGTTCACATTATTCTGGGAAGCGTAATAATTCATTAGCAGGGCGGGGAAGCTGGACCGGGCGTCAAAGTCGATGCGCGCATTGGCCCGGATCTCTAAGACAAACGCCGTACGAGTGCGCTTCAGATGCACTTCGATCTGGGTACACGCGGGCGCGGCAGTGGCCAATTCCATAGCTGCTTCGGCGCCGCGATACATGGCCTCGGCGCGATCCGGCGGGACGCGCACGGCCGGATCCACGTGGGTACGAATGGCTCCGGAGAATGTGGTGCGGAAGCGTGCGGTGAGTCGATCGAGCGCAAACTGCAGGCCGATGCGCTGCACCACCGAGGGATTCAGCTCATAGCTGAGGTCCCGGATGCGGCCGATCAGTGTTTCCAGCACGCCCTGAATGTCGCCGGTGCGCTGGTTGAGCTCGGGAACGCGCGACGCGAATTCATGGCGGATGGCATCCAGTTGCAGGCCGACCGCGCTGAGGACCTGTCCGACTTCGTCGTGAAGAAAACGCGCCAAACGGGCATAGTCGGATTCACGCTCGGAAATGAAGCCGAGCAGCATTTCCTGGCGCGCGTCCTGCGTCAAGGGCGGAGTGCCCTTGGGTGTTCGGCGAGTACTCATGAATTCCTGAGTTCCAGCCTACGGGGCGGGTGGCAGGAAACCGCGCAATCCGATCGCTTCGTCGCATTTTGCCATTGACGCATGTGGGCTGTGCGCTGCTATCCAATTTAGCAGGCGACGCAGAACGCCTGTACATCTGTGGGCGCAAGTGGAACTAAGGAAACACCCTAGGTCCGCCGATAAATAGTTGTATGTTCCGCACCGTCGTGCTCGCGCCGGACGAAGAATTCGGTAAGGCTGTGGAGCGCCTCGCGTTTGAGTCGCGGCATCTTATAGTAAACAAGACAGTAAACGCCTTGCCTGAGAACGGCTACGACATCGGCCGCGTCATCAGCGGCTTCAGTCCCGAGATCCTGCTGGTCGAAAATACGAGGTTCGATGTAACGTTACAAGTTACGGAAAAACTCCGGGCCTATGCTCCGGATGTGGCCGTGTTAGCTCTGGGTGGCCAGGTTTCGAGAGACATGGATGAGAAGTTCGAAGCGATCGGAGCGTACCTGTTAAACGGAACCTTCAGCCAATATCAGTTCGTGGGAGCGATTCAGACTGCGATCCACAGGGCGCGTCAGAACTCATTAGGCGGGCTGTTTGTATTCCTGCCCGGAAAGGCCGGCAGCGGATCGACCACCGTGGCTTTCAATGTCGCTACTGCCCTGGTAACGGGGCTCGAGAAGAAGGTTTTCGTTTTGGAGGCCGACCTTCATTCGGGCGTAATGTCGACGTTTCTGGATGCCAAGCCGAAGCTGCCGTTGATTGACGCATTACAGAATTCTGCGAATCTGGACTACTCGTCATGGCTGACATCTGTCGTGTCATGGAACGCGGCTGATTTCCTGCTTGCGGACCGCATCAAGAAGTCACCTCTACCGTCCTGGATGCACTACCATCAGCTTCTGCAGTTCGCGAAAGACCGATACGACGCGATGATTGTGGACTTACCGGAAGTCGTGAACGATGCCACCGAGGAGATCGTCCAATACGCGCGCTGGACGTTTGTTGTTTGCACGCCGGAGCTGGCATCGCTCAAACTGGCCGAACAGCGGCTCGAGGAGCTGAAGGCGCATGGGGCCCCGCCGGATCGCCTCCGCATCATTGTGAATCGCTGGCATAAGAGCGACATGAAGCCGGAGGAGGTCTCGGAGCTTTTGGGTCACCCCGTTTCGTTCGTCATCAGGAATGACTATCGCGCGATCAGCCGGGCCATTGCCTCAGGACGCCCACTCAGTCTGGAAACCGATCTGGGACGGTCTTTTCTGGATTTCGGCAATAAACTCCTGGGCGGCGGCAAAAAAGAGACAAAGCCGCGGTTTTCCTTTTTTTAGACGCAGCGGCCGGCCAATTGGCCCTACTGGTGAAAAGCCGGAGCCTGCAAAAAAGTATAGGCGAAGATAATCGCCCCGACCAGGAACAGAATAATCGCAAGCCGGTCTTCAAACAACATTCGCTCCAGATGCTTGAGCGTGCCTTCGCTTCCGCTCGACGCCTCCGGACCGAAGCGCTTCGCCCGGAGTTGCGAGCCGTAGTTGCGCGTGGACACAAGGCCGAGAATCCATGCGAGTCGAATCATGATGCTGTTTATCAATCGTACCCATTCAGCAGGACTTTAGGGTAGCGGATAGGAGGCCCGAATGCGCTCAACGCTCCGGAGCTCCGCGCTTGAGCCAGCTGAACCGCGGCGCCGATGGACCTGCAGGCTTGCCTGAACGTTCCCGGGCCAGCATATGATAAATGGCAACGCCGATATGATAACGGCCATCGCTGCGCACCTGGCAGTGACGGACCTCGCCGAAGAGCAGTCCGAGATCGAGGTCGATTTCCACGCAGCCGCCAATCTGTAGAGCAGCGCTGCTGAAGAGACCGACACCGGATGCCGAAACATCCGTGAGGCGGACCGGCGCTTCCTTCGGTCCTGCCGAACCGACTACCGTCAGCACAGCCGGCAGGTCGAGCGGAAAGCGCGGTTCACGACGGACGGAATCGCGGTCCAGCAGTTGAACTCCGACGTTGTATCCTTCCGGAGAAGGCTGGCAGAAGGCTACTTCGGCGGCGAAGCGGCAGCCGTGCAGCGACATCTCAATGAGGTCGCCGGCATCCAGCGGCACACGCAGCAGGACGCGCAGGAAGCGTTCGCTTGCCGACCAGATCTGGCCCGTGATCGCGTAGCCGCCATGTGCTTCGACGACGATATCCACCGGTATGTAGTTCGGGGCCGCCCTCTCCCGGCTGCTCATATCGCCTTCAGGCAGCGGGCAGACCGCAGCCGAAGGTGAGCGCATCAATTTGCTCGACCGTGAGTGTTTTGCGAATGCGGCGGCCGCCCACCACGTCGGAGATCCTTACTCCGCTCACGAACTGGGCTCCTTTGGGACGGCAATGGCGCACTTCGCCAAAAATCATGAGTTTTCCGATCTTAATACGCACCTGTTGTCCGCGGCAGGTCTGCATGTGTGCGATCACGCGCATCCCGCTGCTGGAGACATCGGCGATGAGGGCTGGTGTCGCGGTGATGCTGACGACGCCGCTGATGATCGCGAGTTCTGCGTGAGCGTTGTTGCTATTGAGACGCGCTTCGGCACGCCGCTCCGGTGTATGCGGGCCGGCGGCTTTTGCGGGCAGCGGAACGTCCAGCTTGAAATCGCTCACTGTCGTACATCGATTTTAATCCTAAATTCTTTATAGCTCGCGGCAAAGCAGTGCGTGTTATTGACAAAAGCGGATCGATAAACGCATAAAGGCGGTATATTTTGCCGGTTGACGAGAGGCGCGGTGTCAGCTTTACCAGCGTTGCGGCGTTTAGTCAGCTCCGGAGGCGATGAATGGCGATCCTATCGCGAGCGGCGGCCCGAGCAGCTCCTGGCCGTACTTCGCGCAGATCGCAGCCATCCTGGACCGGTCGGGAACGGCGTCGCGGGGAGCGGCGATCTCGAGCTCCTCAAAAAACAGGTCGACGCCGCCGGGAACAACCGTCGTGAGTGTGCGGCCGGGACGCGTTCCGACGTTCTGGAAGGTGTGCACACTTCCGCGCGGCGCGAATACCGTGTCCCCGGCGCGAGCGTAGATCTCGCGGCCATCCACCTCGAACCGGTATTCGCCGTCGAGGATGTACCACCACTCATCCTGATCGCGGTGCCGATGGAGTGGCGGACCCTGAAGAGGTCCCGTCTGCCCTTCGAAAACGGTGAAAGCGCCGCCCGTGTCGTAACTCGAAATCTTGATGATCACCTCGTTGCCGAGCACGTGGACCGGGCGCCCGAGTCCACGTTTGATCACGAAGGCCTCACGAGCCGCACTCGCGTTAGACATGGTGTTTCTCTCCTCCAGAATGATACGCGTGATTTCTGGTGATAACGGCTCAGGCGGTGGAGCGATTCTCGTTAGCGCAATACGGCCGCCGACGCGGACCAGACCGTCGTGGACGGCTGGGACGCGAAATCCAGCGAAGCGAGATGCCGGGTCTGACGGAAAATCGAATCAGTGCAAACAAGATCTACTCTCACCGGACGCCGTGATAATCTTGTGGAACAGTAAGGAGTCCCCCGAATGCAGAGAAGGTCGTTCCTAGCCATGCTTTCCGCGACGGCAATCGCCACGTCGCAAACAAAGGAGGCGGTGCTGAATCGTCCCAAGGTCGCGGGAACGCTGAACCTCCGGGCCCGCAGGCGGAGTGGTAACAAGCTCTCCGAGAGCACGCTGCGCTGGGAAGTGGCGCAGACCGGGATCATTCTCTGCGATGTCTGGAACGCTCACACATGCAGCCTGTCCGCGCAGCGCGTCGCGGCCATGGCACCAAAGATCAATCAGGTGGTTACCGTGGCGCGCAGCCTGGGTGTGATGATCGTGCACTCACCAAGCGACACGATGAAGTTCTACGAGGGAACACCCTGGAGGGAGCGAATGCAGCGCGCGCCCATGGCTGCTTCGTCAACGCCAATCCTGGGCCGCTGCGGGCGGGAAACTGCCGAAGAGCGCAACTTCCCGATCGACGATTCCGCGGGCGGCTGCGACGATCCGATCCCCAAGCCGGACACGGGTCCTCCGTATCCCTGGACACGCGAGCATGCGGCGATCGACATTACCGGTTTTGACGGCGTCAGCGAGAACGGACAGGAGATCTACAACTTCTTTAAACAGGAAGGCATCACCAACGTGGCGCTGATGGGCGTTCACACGAACATCTGCATCCTCAACCGCTCCTTCGGAATCCGGCAGATGACGCGACTCGGCTTTCAGGTGGTTCTGGTGCGCGACCTGACCGACGCCATGTACGATCCGCGAACGCGTCCGTTCGTGAGTCATGCGCGCGGCACCGAATTGGTGATCGAGCATATCGAAACGATGTGGTGCCCGTCGATATTGAGCGAAGATCTGACGCACGTCATCCCGGGCAGCGACGGTCCTTCGAGCGCGGGCCCGAGAACCCGTACGTCCGCTTAAAGGCCGAAGCACATTATATTGGACCCCACGGCGAGAGCCACAAACTGCTTCCCATCGGCGGTAAACGTCATGGGCGATGTTTTCATCGTCGCGTTCAGCGGAAGCCGCCACAACGTCTTGCCGTCACGCTCGTCGGCCGCGATGAGAAAACCGCCAGGATCACCAAAGAAGAGCAGTCCGCCGGCAGTTCCGAGCAGCCCCGCTACGCGCTTGCCGTCGACGGGGCCTACCTGCGGGACCTCCCAGACAATTTTCCCGGTCTGAATATCGAGCGCGCGCAAGACCTTCTGGCCGGGCTGCTCGGGTGGCCGCCCCTTCTTCCAACTGCCCGGCGAAAGTTTAACCGAGCATTTCTCGAGGGCAATGACGTAGTAGAGGCCTGTGACCGGACTGAACGTTGTTCCATTCCAGTTGGTGGCGTGCTCCGGACACGTTACGTCGCTCGCAGCCGCTGGCTGGGGACGGCCGTCAGCGCCAATTCCACTCGCCCATGTCAGCCGGCGGATGAATTTATCGGCGAGCAGCAGACGTCCATTCGTACGGTCGAAGACGTAGAAAAAACCATTGCGGTCCGCATGCAGCAGCAGCTTGCGCTGCTGTCCACGAAAATTCGCATTCACGAGGACGTTGGGTTCGGTGGCATCCCAATCGTGGACATCATGCGGAGTGAACTGGTAGTACCACTTCAGCTTGCCGGTCGACGGATCGAGCGCCAGCACGCAATTCGTAAACAGGTTGTCGCCGCCGCGCTCGCGATCGTCGGAGTCCGGCCACGGATTGCCGGTCGACCAGTACAGAGTATCGGTCTCGGCATCGTACGATCCGGTCAGCCACGTGGCCCCGCCGCCATATGTCGCAGATGTTCCTTTCCAGGTGTCCGAACCGGGCTCGTCTTTGCCGGGTACGGTCCAATGGCGCCAGACGCGTTCGCCCGTGGAGGCGTTGTAGGCGTCGAGAAATCCGCGGATGCCCCAATCGCCTCCGGCTACACCGGCAATCACGAGGCCCTTCACGACCAGGGGGGCCACCGTTCCGCCATAATGCTGCGGCTCATCCGGCATTACGACTTCCCAAACCGGGCGGCCGGTCACGCGGTGCAGCGCGATCAAGTGCGCATTGTCGGTCACCAGGAAAAGCTTGTCGTCGAGGATGGCGACGCCGCGATTGGTGCCAAGCGATGGGTCCGAGACCAGACCCGCTGAGCGCGGACGCGAATAATGCCAGATCTCCTGGCCGGTGCGCGCATCGAGCGCAAAGGCCTGATTGGGCCCCGTGACGTACATGATGCCGTCGGCGACGATCGGCACTGTCTCCAGTCCGAAGTAGCGCATGTTCTCGCGATAGTATGGCGTGTCGGGCAGGAACTGCGACCACAGCGGAATGGAAAAGGCCCACTTCAGGCCGAGCTTGCTGACGTTCGCGGTGTTGATCTCCCGCAGCTCACTGTATCGATTCCCGTTCAGCGTGCCGTTATAGGTGAGCCAGTCGCCGGGCTGGGGATTGAGGATACGCGAGAAGGGAATTCCGCCTTTGGCTGCAGACTTGGGCCTGACCGGCACTCCGGGTTGTACGCCCACCAAGCGGCTGAGGTATGCGACCAGGTTGTCCAGTTCTTCGGGAGTGCCGTTCACGGGCTGCATGTACGACTGTTTTTTGTCGATAATGCTGGAGACTTCTTCAATCGACAGCGGATGAAGGGCTCCGTGCACGTCCTGTAAGACCACGCCAAACGCGGTTCTGCTGCGCGCAAATCCCCGTATCGTACGCCCATCGCGCATGCTCGCGGTGACCATGCTGTAGCCGGGTGCGATGCGCAGGTCGGGATGGAGCAACGATTCCCGGATCTCGTCCACGGTCATTTCATGCGCGAGATTCGACAGATCGGGGCCGATGGGCGAGCCCTCGCCATTCACCATGTGGCACGATGTGCATTGTCCTTTGCCAGCGAAGAACTCTTTGCCGGCGGCGCGATCGCCACGGACGGTGCTGTCTGCGGCCGACGCGTTCAGGGAGGCAACCAGGTTCACAAGAGCATCGATTGTGGCTGGCGGCAGATCGAAGCCGGGCATACCGGCTGCCGGAATGCCATTACGGATCACATTGCGCAAGCTCTGCAGAGACCGCCTTCGCACCGAGAGATTTCCTGCCAGCCCAGGACCTTGCTGCGTGCCGTGCGCATCGGCGCCGTGACATCCTCCGCACAGCCTGGCATAGGTTTGTTTGATGTCCGCCGCACCCGCCGGAGCGGGAGGATTTTGCGCCGATATCGCGCCGCATACCAGGGCCGCGAGGATGCTGAATCGAGCCTGTTCTTCAAAAGACATCGTTCTCGAAGTAACATTTATAGAAGTGGAACTTCAAGGGGCGGGCTACAAAGGAGCCGCGCTGGAATCGCTTCTGGCCGCAATCGTCGAATCCTCCGACGACGCAATTATCAGTAAAGACCTGCGCGGGATCGTGACAAGCTGGAATTCCGGCGCCGAGCACATCTTCGGCTACACGGCCGACGAAATGATCGGACAGCCGATCGCGAAACTGGCGCCTCTCGATATGCAGGACGAGATGCCGGCTATCCTGGTGCGCATCCGGCGCGGCGAACGAGTGCAACATTACGAGACCGTTCGAATGCACAAGGAAGGGCGGCGACTCAACATCTCATTGACGGTGTCGCCGATCCGTGACAGCTTTGGGACCATCATTGGCGCATCTAAAATCGCGCGCGATATCACGGACCGCAAACTGGCTGAGCGGACGGTCACCATGCAGGCCGACCGGCTGATGCGTGCCAATGCCGACCTCAAGCAGTTCGCCTACGTTACCTCGCACGACTTGCAGGAACCTCTTCGTACCGTGCTCACCTGCACGGAGATGTTCCTCAACAAGTATGGCGGCACCCTCACAGGCGACGCCCGGCGGTGGCTCGAGCTGTCTGTGGAAGCAGCGCGGCGCATGACGGAGATGATCAAGGATCTGCTGACGTACGCCCAATCCCTCGGCGAGGATCTGCCGATGCAGGCGATCCACAGCAGTGAAGTGGTCGAGTGGGCGGTGAACAATCTCCACATAGCTATCCAATCGAGCGGCGCTGCGATCATCTTCGACAAGAGCAGGCTTCCCGTCGTGTATGGCAATAAAATCGCGTTGGCACAGCTCTTCCAAAACCTGTTGAGCAATGCGCTGAAGTACCATGGGCCGCAGCCTCCACGCGTGGAGATCACGGCCGAGCCGGCGGAAGGAGGATGGGTCTTTGCCGTGCGGGACAACGGTATCGGTATCGCCCCTGTCTATCATGAACGCATTTTTGTCCTGTTCCAGCGTCTGTTCGCGCGCGAGTATCCCGGCACCGGCATCGGCCTCACGCTCTGCCGTAAGATCGTGCAGGCGCACGGAGGGGAGATCTGGGTTGAATCAGAAGTGGGAAAGGGTGCTACGTTCAAATTCACGTTAAAGGCCAAGGAGGGTTCTTGAACAGACCGGTTTGGATTGTAGTGGTGGAGGATAACCATGCCGATGTACTCCTTCTCAGAGAGGCCCTGGGGCAGATCAAAGTGGTATACACGCTCGAGCACTATACCAACGGCGAGGATGCCGCCAAAGGCATCGCCGCTATGCAGGAAACTCCCGATCTGGTGCTGCTCGACATCAATGTTCCACGCGTTCCAGGGCTGGAGCTATTGACCCTGATCCGTAAACACGCTCGCATTGCGAACACGACGGTTGCCATGTTTACTTCTTCGACTGCGGTGCAGGATCGGCTGCAGGCTGAACAACTGGGCGCGGACGATTACATCATCAAGCCGACCGGTTTTTTCGAATTCGTGAATGGTGTGGGGAGGGCGATTCAGCGCCTGCTGGAAGGAAGGATGACGAACTCTGCTCCTGCCAGCCGCTTACATGCCGGTGGATGCCAGGCCCCCCGGCGCCGCTTCACGCGTGCAGCTCATCCTGGTCTGGCGAAGCGCAGACAATCGAAAATCTGCCGCTGAGTAACCCGCTTTCTGCGGCTATGGACGCCCTCGCGGACCTGGGTGAGATCCGTGAGGACATCCGCCGCTTTTCCATTGATCGCCTGTGCATCTGTTTCATCGCCAGGGGCCGCGGCGGGCCCCATCCGCAGCCGGGCGATTACCAGGGCTGCATTTCGTAAATCATCGTGATCTGGTTGGTTCCATCTTTTGCGAACCAGCCCATCAGCGCGGCGAACAGAACGAACCAGAGGAGCTTTCTTCTCGTTCCCAGCATTCTTGCTTTCATCCTGGGAGTGCCGCAACGAAGCGAGGATTCTCACAAAAACTGCGTTCCCGTATTTATTGCCGCGCGATCGGGCGTATTTTGAGCTCTTTGCAATCCCGGGCGTTCTTCCACTGCTGGCCGGTCTCGTATTCTGGGCGCAAAGAGTACGGCGTTCCATGAGTAAGTTAATCCTGGCTTACAAGAATTTTGCGGCAAACAAAAACATCAGCCACATCGGACTCGGCGTTTCGGCCCTGAATACGTCGAAGGTGCTGGCGCGGCACGGAATCGACTCGGAAGTCTGGCCCGTTTTGCAGGCGAGCGATCTTGCTGCTCGATTGCGGCAATCGCCTGCGACGCACGTAGTGATCGCAGCTCCCTGGATTCCGTCCGTGGACATCCAGAACCTGCTGACCGCCTTTCCTGCCACGGGATTCGCTGTCAATTGCCATTCCAACGTCGGTTTTCTGCAAGCCGACACGAATGGCGTGCGCCTGGTGCGCGAGGGCATGGAAATCGAGATGGGTTCATCGCGATTCCATGTTGCCGGCAATAGCCTGAAATTCTGCCGCTGGATCAACGCTGCGTACGGCGCGCCTTGTACCTACCTGCCGAACCTGTATTATCTGGAGGGCAATCCACGAATCACGGCCGGCTTTTCGGGCGGCACGCTGCGCATCGGAGCATTCGCCGCCACACGGCCGTTGAAGAACTTCATGAGCGCGGCGGGCGCGGCACTGATCATTGCACGAGGATTGAAAGCGAATCTGGAGCTGTGGGTTTCGGCGGGACGAACGGAAGGCGGAGGCGATACCGTTTTGCATTCGGTACGCGCGATGCTGGACGGACTCCCCGGCATTACGCTCGTTCATAGCGGATGGCAGTCCTGGCCGAAGTTCCGGCAGGTCGCGGCACACATGCACCTGCTGCTGCAGCCCAGCTACACGGAGTCGTTCAATATGGTGACGGCGGACGGTGTAGCGGAGGGAGTTCCGTCCGTAGTTTCCGAAGCGATCGACTGGGCGCCCGCGCATTGGAAAGCAAAGAGTGATGACGTACTCGACATCGCTCGCGTGGGCCGCGCCTTATTGAGCGATCCTCGCGCGGCGAGCGACGGATACGACGCGCTGTCCGCGCACAACCGTGAAGGAACGGCGGCGTGGCTGCAGTTCCTGTCCTGATCGAGGCCTACTCCGTTCGAAGCGCTTGTATGACGTCGACGCGGGCGGCGCGTGCCGCCGGTATTACGGATGCAATGATGGCGGCAAGCAGCAGCACCAGCGCCGAACCGGCTACCGGCAGCACACCGGGCATTTGAAGCTCGCCCACAACGGTGCCCGCGAGCTGCGCCAGCCAAAAGCCGCAGCCAATGCCGACAGCAAGTCCGGCGACCGCCATTCCGGCGCCTTCCGCGACGACCCGTAACAACAGATTCCGCGGCTGCGATCCGACCGCCAGCCGAATACCGAACTCCCGCGTTCGTCCGCTGACGGAAAATGCGAGCACGCCGGCAACGCCCACTACCGCAATGAGCAGTGCGACGCCCGCGAATATGGCGGACACCATCACATTGAGCCGCTGCGGTGACAGCACCTCGGCACGAACATCCGCGAGGGTAGCCGCTTGTTCCACGGGTTGGTCGGCGGACATCGACCGCATGATACGCGTGATGGGCGGCACCAGGGCATATGGGTCTGAGGTTACGTGCACGAACAGGTGCCCGCCGCCTACGCCGGCCTCCTGGTCGAAGGGGCGATACAAGGTCATAGTGGGCCGGGGCACGACGTGCGCGTCATCCACGTCCGGCACCACGCCGATAATGCGCAGAGGTTTCGGGTTCAGCATCGGCACGACTTTCAAGATCGGGTCGGTCCACATCACATGATGATTTAGCGCACTGCCCTTCGCGAACATTCTACTGGCGAGGCTCAGGCTCACGATTGTGACGGGTTCGCTGCCGTTGCGATCGCCATCGTTGAAATCGCGCCCTTCGATGAGGGGCAGACCCAGGGTCGCGAAAAACCCTGGAGTGATGATGCGGGATTTCGCGTGCTGACGTTCTTCGCCCGCCGCCGGGATACGTCCGTCCGCCGCGAACTCCAGCCCGTAGTTATTGTCAACGTCGCGCCAGGGCGTCGACGAACCGACAGCGACATTTTGAACGCCGGGAAGCTCACGAATGCGCCGTGCCGCTTCGCGGTAATAATCCACGACCTGCCGGGGCGTTTTTCCATCGTGCAGGACGGGTACGTTCACAGAGAGCACGTGGTGTGTTTCGAAACCGGTGCGGGCGGCCTCCAGTGCCAGCAGCGTCTTCACCGTGGCGCCGGCCGCGGCCACGAGCACGAACGAAGCGGCGATCTGAACCACTGCGAAGATGCGCAGCTTCCGCGTTGCGATGCCGGTGACGCGGGAGCTCCCGCTGGTGAGCGCGAATCCCTGGGCGCCTCCCGACGTCGGCAGCCGCGGAATGAATGCCAGCAGCGCCGCGGCAATCACTGCGAGTCCGGCGCTCACCCACAGCATGCTGGAATCCACCGTCATGTCGAGGGCCCGTATGGAATACCGCGAAATATACCCCGCAACGATCGAAACCATGGGCCCGGCGATCAGTATCCCGATGGCCGCTCCTCCCGCGCATAGCAGCAGGCTCTCCGTCAGCAGAGTACGGCGCAAAGCAGCGCTACTGGCGCCGAGCGCGGCCCGAATGCCCAGCTCACCTTCCCGGCGGACCGTGCGGCCGAGAATCAGGTTGGCAACATTAGAGCACGCAATGACGAAGACAAGAACGCAGCCGGCCATCAGTACCAGGAGTATGGTCCGGGCGCCGGACGTGAGCTCGTCGCGCAGCCGCACCGCGTTAATGCGGAAGTCGGATTTCGCCGGATAATCCTCCGGATGAGCGCGCGTCATCGCTCTATACGCCGACTGCAACTCCGCACGCGCCGTTTCGAGATCCACGCCCGGTGCGAGCCGCGCGAACAATTCGGTCATGCGGTGGATGCGACTGGTGACCATGGTCGCTGAGAGATGATGACCGCTGGTCACAATGTTGGCGATGATCTCGGTGTCCTGGGGATAAGGAACACAGGGTTCCAGCACGCCTACCACCGTAGCCGCGCGCCCATCGAGGAACGAATCGAGCCGGATTTTCTTTCCGAGCACGGTCGGATCGCGCTTCAGCGTCGTCGACCAGAACCGGTAGGTCAGCACAACGGCGCCCGCGGCGTTCGGACCGTCATCCTGGGCGTCGAGGAGACGGCCCAGTACGGGACGCAATCCCATCACCTGGAAGTAAGATCCTCCGACGACTCCGGCCTGAACGGAGCGGGGTTCTGCGAGTCCAACCATGGTAAAGCCGATGGTCGAGAAATCGCCGAACGAGCTCAGGCTTTTAATGCGCGAGCGCAGCTCGGCGATTTCCGGAACTGAGAAGGTCGTGTTGTGTGTACCGGAACCAGTCGCGCTCTGTCGGATATAGATGAGCCGGTCCTCGTCGCGATTGACGAGCGGCCGCAGCAGCACGCCGCGCACAAGGGTAAACATCGCGGCATTGGCTCCGATTCCGAGCGCCAGGGTCAGTATCACGGTCGCCGTCAGGCCTTTTGTGCGCGACAGGGAACGAAAGCCGAATTTCAGCTCGCTTACGAAATACCCGATGTACATGCAGTGACCCATTCTCATGAGTGTTGTGACACCTGTTCGCAAGTCTGTTGCCCTTATTATGTTTGCAAAAACAAAGCCCGTGCGGTTACTGCCAGCGAGGCGAGTGTTCGTTTCCGGAACTTCCCCGTTCGGAAGGGGACAAAGCGGTGACTCTACTTTTGTTCGCCGCTCTTTTCACTGGTCGGAGGGACGATCCCCTTGATCCGCATGTACGTCGACATATTCCCGTAGTGTTCGTAATCGTGCGCAGTGTTGGCCGACAGAACCGCAAGCCTGGCCATATCGAAATTCATCATTTTTACCATCTCGCTACCCTTTGAATCCGTCATGCCGCTATATATTTTCTTGCAATAGGCGACCGCTTCCTTCAGTGCAGCGACAAGCTCGGCTTTACTGGTCTTTTTCTCGGCATCACTCGCAGGCTTGGTTTCGCTGCCACCGGTTGAGCAAAAGAAGTACTGCGCATCGGCGAGATGTCCCACCAGTTGCCCGAAAGATCGCACTTCCGGCGTCGGCTTGAAGGAATAGTTTTCTTCGGGCATTTTCTCGGCGGCGGCGATGACCACCCCGCTGAGCATTGTGTAGATCCGGCTTTGGCTCATGGAAATCGGATTTGCAGGCGGTGCCGCCGCAGGTTCTTTGGGGGCGGATGCCGGCCCTTGTGCGAATAATGCCACCGGAACGGCGGACAGAGCCGCAAACAGAAGAGAGAGTTTTGTGGTCATGGGAAATGCTCCTTGCGAAATGAGGTACATCGGGTACGTTTACGTCGCTGCTGCCCGAAATGTTCCGCAGAAAACATAAACAGCATAACGGCAACCCGCACCCGTCACGACGGAACGGCAACAGTCTGCCCGGCCTGGATGGTTTCCAGGGCGCGTATGATCGCGTCGACCAGAGGTAATAGGTCCTCGAGCTGATTGGTTCGGGAGCGGATGACTCGGATTCTTTCCAGCACATTGGGATCCTAAGCTTAGAATTCCACGTGGACAAGTTGTC
>JADMIO010835337.1_pt1 | contig 66549 bp, 49 predicted proteins | sample 8958161 | NCBI WGS metagenome assembly JADMIO01 (sample SAMN16585339, study PRJNA669376) | soil metagenome | isolation source: Crop rotation soil | place: USA: Cullars Rotation, Alabama | collected 2011 | reverse complement strand
CGCGACAACTTGTCCACGTGGAATTCTAAGCTTAGGATCCCAATGTGCTGGAAAGGCCGAATACACGCAGTGGCCTACCGAAGATTTAAAGGGCGCATGGGTGACACCTCGTTTGATCGATTGCCACACGCATCTTGTCTATGCTGGGCAGCGTGCGGATGAATTCGCGTTGCATCTGGCCGGTACAAGCTATGAGCAAATCGCACGCAGTGGTGGGGGAATCGCATCGACGGTGCGTGCGACACGTGCTGTGGATGAATCCACGTTGTTGAAGGTTGCCGCTGCACGGCTCGAATTATTGATTGCTGATGGAGTGGGCACCATCGAAATAAAATCCGGTTATGGGCTCGATTTAGCTAACGAGCGCAAGATGTTACGCGTTGCACGCGAATTGGAGCGACGTTACCCGATATCGGTTTATACGACTTTTCTCGGCGCGCATGCCTTGCCTACCGAATTTGCTGGACGTGCTGATGACTATATCGACGAAATTTGCGAACGCATGTTGCCCACGTTGATCGACGAAGGGTTGGTCGATGCGGTCGATGTATTTTGCGAGCGTATTGGTTTTTCACTCGCACAAAGCGAGCGCGTGTTGCAAACGGCTTGTCGATATAACGTGCCCGTCAAGATGCATGCAGAGCAATTGAGCTTGAGCGGGGGCGCTGCGCTTGCTGCACGTTATCGCGCATTATCGGCCGATCATCTCGAATATCTCGACGAGGCGGGCGTGATTGCCATGAAAGAAGCCGGCACGGTTGCAGTGTTGTTGCCGGGTGCGTATTACTTTATCCGCGAAACCCAATTGCCTCCGCTTGATTTACTGCGTCGTTATCAGGTGCCGATTGCGATTGCAACGGACAGCAACCCGGGCACGTCACCTACGACATCATTGTTATCGATGTTGAATATGAGTTGTACGCTGTTTCGTTTGACAGTGCGAGAAGCGTTAGAAGGTGTGACGTATCACGCGGCCCGTGCCTTGGGCGCTAAAGCCCGTGCGGCGCATGGTGAATTAGCGCCAGGACGTAGTGCGGATTTTGTCGTATGGTCGATCGATACACTGGTCGAGCTGGCGTATTGGATCGGGCGGCCCTTAGCGCAACGGGTGGTGCAAGCGGGCAACACGGTTTATACACGTGGCGAGATAATTAGGAAACCTAATTAATGTCAATGCAACAGGAACAAGCGCTTTTTGCCGACTACGCGTATTTACCTGAAGGTTGGTGTCGCGATGTGTTATTGCAATGGAACGATGAAGGTGTGCTGACCCATGTCACCGCACAGAGTGGGCCACCGATTGGCGTGACCCGTGCAGTGGGGCCGATTATTCCCGGCATGCCGAATCTCCATTCGCATGCGTTTCAACGCGCGCTAGCGGGGCTGACTGAATATCGCGCAACGGCAAACACCACCGACACCTTTTGGAGTTGGCGCGAGATGATGTATCGGTTCGTCGCACATTTGACGCCTGATGCACTCGCTGCCATTGCGCGTTGGCTTTATATCGACATGCTGAAAGCCGGTTATACATCGGTGTGCGAATTTCATTATCTGCATCATGCGCCAGGGGGCAGTCATTATGCGAATATCGCAGAGCTTGCCGAGCGTGTCGTAGAGGCAGCAGCAAGCACCGGTATCGGTATGACGATGTTGCCCGTTTTATATCAGACGAGTGGCTTTGGTCTGCAAGCGCCTCGTGCTGAACAACGGCGTTTTATTAATACACTAGAAAATTTATTAGATATCCTAAATAAATTGCGTAGTGCTCGACCGACGCATGCAGCCTTGACCTATGGTGTTGCGCCGCATTCATTACGTGCGGTGCCTGAAGCGTCTTTACGTGCATTGATCGATGCTATCGATGCAAGCGTGCCTCATGCACCTGTGCATATTCACATCGCTGAGCAAACTGCCGAAGTGAGCGATTGTGTTGCGGCCACGGGCATGCGTCCCGTTGCTTGGTTGCTTGATCATTTCGATGTCAATGCGCGCTGGTGCGTTGTGCATGCTACACATCTCAATGCGAATGAAATCACGGCGCTCGCAACAAGCCAAGCCGTGGCGGGCTTATGCTTGACGACCGAAGCTAATCTTGGAGATGGCTTATTTCCTGCTCAAGCGTATCTCGAACAAGGTGGATATTTTGGCATCGGCTCCGATAGCCATATCGGCATCGATTGGCGGGCGGAATTGCGTATGCTCGAATACGGGCAGCGCTTGACATTGCACGCGCGCAATGTGTTGGCCACGGCAGCACAGCCGTATGTGGCTGAGCGGCTTTTCGATGCGGCGCTTGCGGGCGGGGCGCAAGCATCGGGCCGCGCAATCGGCGCCTTGCGAGTGGGACATTGCGCGGATTGGATCGTGCTTGACCCGCATCATCCCAATATTGCCGAACGCGCACCACATGCATGGCTTTCCAGCATTATTTTTTGCGAACATCCTTCCACGCCGATTCACGATGTCTACACAGGTGGCAAGCACGTGGTGCGCGCGCGCCATCATATCGATGAGCACAGCGCTTATGCGGCTTATCGTGAGGCGATTCGTGCAGCTATGGCGTCGTTGAATATATCTTAAGCATTCCTAATTATTATCTTTTTATTGAAACGCGTTAGGGAGATGAACATGTCAACTGATTTACCGATTTTTACTGTGCAGCGAGGCTGTTTACCGCTTTTGATTTCGATGCCACATGTCGGAACATCTATCCCTGCTGAGCTCACTGAAACGATGACACCTGTGGCACGTTGCGTGGCAGATTGCGATTGGCATCTCGAGCGTCTTTATGCTTTTGCAGCCAAACTAGGTGCATCGATCATCACCCCGACTTACGCTCGTTATGTAATCGATCTGAACCGCTCGCCGGAGGATGCGAACCTTTATCCTGGACAAGACACCACGGGGCTTGTGCCGATCGATACATTCGATAAAGCGCCGCTTTATTTACCGGGGAATGTTCCTACGTCGCAGCACATTGCCGAGCGTCGCGAACGGTATTGGCAACCTTATCACGCGGCATTAGCTGCTGAATTAGCTGCATTAAAAGCGAAATATCAGAATGTGCTGTTGTGGGAGGCGCATTCGATTCACTCACAGGTGCCACGATTTTTTGAGGGCCGCTTGCCCGATTTTAATTTTGGTACGGCGAATGATACGAGCGCGGCAAGAGGGCTTGCCGATACCCTCGCGGCGTTAGTTGTAAAACACGGGGGGTATACATCGGTTGCGAATGGGCGTTTTAAAGGTGGCTATATCACGCGTCATTATGGTGTACCAACTAAAGGCATTCACGCGGTGCAACTCGAGTTGTCGCAGATCACATATATGGATGAAAATCCGCCTTATGTATACGATGACGCGCGTGCTGCACGTGTGGCTCCTTTAATTGAAACTTTATTGAGGGCTGCGCTGGAGCGTATTAGCATGGCCATATAAATAACATGATTTTGAGATAAAACATGTTGCGGGTTAGTTGTGAGAAAACTATCGAATGCACATCGTCAAGGTACGGAGCAAACATGCGATGTAGAGACGATTGCAACGCTAGAAGAATAAAAATTTAAAAACGAGTTGAATGCTTCGCATTCCTAATTTATTGGAATAAAAAACACCTGGCTAGTTATTTCGTCAGGTGTTTTTTTTGTGATTAGCAATAGCAATAGCAATCAGCAGAAAGCGAGCATGCTCGATTGGCTGCTAATTGAGGTTAATGTGGGTTACGTCATTAGGACTTTTTGTTAGATCTCCGGAGGCTTCACTGGTGGCTTGTCCACCGAAGTTTTATCGTTAGGAGGAGGGGAAAAAGTAACCCACTTATCCTTTATAAAGACGGAAATATTCCCGTACACATCTTTAATCGTCGATGGTTTTGGAAGTGTTGGTGGTGGAACCTTGTTTCTTGGAGTCACCACATTAGATCTTGAAGCCGAGGTAGATTTCTCCTTTTGCTCCTGAGAAGGGAACCTCTGGGAGAGTGATCCTAGCGCTCGCCGTAGTCCGTTGTACTCTTTGACACCGTCTCCATCCTTAAAGAATATGAAGTAGCGTCCCTCTCTGCTAGAGGCGGGCCCTATAGCAGCTATTGCGTTTGTTGGTATATTTTTTGGGCTATCAACCACCTGGACTGTCGAGAACTGCTCAGGCGACAAATACTTCACCTCGTTCAGTAATTGCTTTATTTGGGTTTGAATGGTCTTTATAGAGGGGGGGAGAAAGGGTTTTTTAGGTACGGGCTTCTTAATTGCATTCGTTGTTGAGGGCTCTTCGCTTTTTTGCAGGGTCTCTATAGAGGAGAGGAAAGGCGGGTTTTTGCTTACCTCTGCTCGCAAACCGATTGTATTTTCCAAATCCTGTATGTTAGAAGTCTGAAATACTTCAGTGTTAAATGGCTCCATAAAACTGTAGCCTGTTTTTGTAGACCAGATACGGAAGTAAGGAGTCCGCTTCTGTCTGTTTACAGATTCTGCAGATTTAGGAGGGCGCCGCAAAATTTGGATCTTCCTATTTTCATACCAGTCTTTCCATTTATTATTTATTTTACAGTAGTTGTTGAGTTCTTCATATCGCGTGTCTTTATATTGAATTATTGAGTTTACCCAAAGTCTCAATAGCGTCGGGAATATTTTTCCATCAGTTGGATTATATACACCCAAGGTTTTTGACCCGCTGGGCCAGATGGCGAAGGTTTGTTCCTTACGGAGAATCTTCTCCCCCGGAAAACTGGGGAAAACTCTGACCGGTTTGTTGACATAGTCTTTCCTTAACTGCGTCACTTCTTCAGTTTTGCTCTCCAACCAAGCTGCAATGTCATTTTGTGACGGCCTTGGCGGGACCTTAGGTGGTTGCATGGAGCGGCTGCTGTTCTCAACTGTCGAGATTTCAGTTTTTAAGCCATTGTTAGTCGTTTTGAAATTCGATAGGGAGTCTAAGCTTTTAACAGGAGATATGCAGTTTTCATCTTTAGACGATAAACTGTTAAAGCTTTCTGAAGAAGGAAATCTGTTCAAACTTCCTGAAGAAGATAGAAGCATTTATTTTCTCATTAAATATATTCCATTAACAATAGATACTAGAGGAAACTATTGACTAATACTGTAAAAATAGCCTCTTTTATTTAACATGAACACGGGTAATGAGCTGGAGTTAACCGTGGATGTCGTTGTTCGTCCGGAAACCATGACTTTTTCGGATATTTCCTGGTTAATAAAAGTAATTTCCATGAAAAAGAAAACATGCCCCGTCGCCAACCATTAACCCACCATCCACTTTCCCTATTTCAATAAAAACCCCGATAAAAAAAGCCTACTAAAAAAGAGCCTATCCATCTCACTAGGTGGAGTTCATCCAAATCGCTGACTAAGATCGTTCGGAACCATAGCCCGGCGGATGACCCACGCATTCGAATAACCGTTTGCGTGGTAACGAAGGAGGAGGCAGCGATGAAAGCTTTGCTCTGTGGGTTGGTATTGTCTTCGTTCGTGTCTTATGCACTTGCTGATCTTCCTGCAATTCAACCCGATCCGCGCTATGCACACAGGTTGTCGTCATCGGGGCCGCTTTCGCGTGATGAACTGCTTCGTTCGAAAACGGAAATGGGCCCGCAGTTAAACGGAATCATCGAGGGTGCGGCCACTTATACCTACTTGAGATGTTATTACCGTACAGGTGGCCCCACGCGCCCCACCACCGATTATGTTTGGGCAGCTGACCCATCGAGTGGCGATTATTACCGCTTGAATGGCTATTGGGCAGTAGGCGGTACGCTGGCATGGCAAAACATGTTCTATAGCGATGTGGCGCAGACCGCGCTGCAATCGATTTGCCAAAATACATTGGCCCAGCGTGGCATTGAACAACCGGTGTCGATGGTGTTTGCCGCCGACAATCAACTGTCTTTCAATTACACCGTTTGGACCAATGATGCTGCGAATCAGGATCAACGTGCACGTCTAGACAAAATCATCGTGTTTGGCGACAGTCTCTCGGACAATCAAAACATTTATAACGCGTCGTTGTGGACGCTGCCTAATCGGGATAGCTGGCACATTGGGCACTTTAGCAATGATTACGTATGGGACGAATATTTAGCGCAACATTTAGCGTTACCGCTTTATGTTTGGGCGGTTGGTGGGGCGGGAGTCGATGTGAGGCATTTGATGATTCCCGGTGTGGTGCAGCAAGTGCAATCATGGAAAGCTTATATGCAGCGGGCCATGAACTACGACGCTGCTAAAACTTTGTTCGTTATCCTAATTGGTGCGAATGACATAGAAGGAGGAATGTCTGCGAATGAAGTGATCAGCACGCAAACGCGCGCGCTGACTAATTTAATCGAAGCCGGTGCGCGCAATGTGTTATTGGTCAATCTGCCTGATATTTCTAAAGCGCCTATTTTTCAGTATCGAAAAGATGCAAAGGCCGTTTCAGATGTCGTGCGCAGCTATAACACGCAGTTAGATACGCTTGCTGCGCAAATGGCAACGCGTTATGGCAGCGCGTTGAATATAAAAGTATTCGATACGTATGCCATGTTCGACGATGCGCTCGCACACCCAGCCGCTTATCAATTGAAAAATACTTCGCAACCGTGTTTAGATCTCAACACCGGTTCGTCGTCGATTTATCTCGTGGCACACGATACGCGCGAGGGGTGCAGCCAGCCAAGTGAATATTTGTTCTGGGATATTCAACATCCGAGTGCTCATACTCACCGGATATTGGCCGATGCGATTTTTAAATATTTGCGTGCTTCTAGTTCTAGTTTTGCTCCGCTCTTAAACAATTAACGGTGGAAACGGTGGGGTAATTGTTGATATGTGTAAAAGGGTACGGCGAACGCTGCAAGCGTACAACGTTCGCCAGACTCGAAGGGTGAAGATTGCTTAAATGATTAAGCTTTTATGGATTAAAAAGCATGCTTTATAACGATGACTTCCCATTGGCCATTTTTTACTTGATAAAGCGTTGAGATACCGCTTTTTAGCAATCCGTCTTGATTAAATGAAATGAGGCCAGTTGCACCTTCGAAATGAGTTTTTAGTATTTGATGGAGATAGACATTGGGCTGCGATGAATTCGCTGCTTGCATCGCTTTGATAATCGTCCACATGGCATCGTAGCCAAACGGTGCATACGAAGGCGCGTCGGATTGCCCTGCCGTGCCAAAACGTTCTTGATAATGTTGTGCGAAGCGCTTGCCTACTTGCGTGGTGCCCGGTGGCAACCCGTAATCCCATGCCATCGCACCTTCGGCTGCTTTTGTACCCGCAAGCTTGATAAATTGCTGGCCTTTCACGCCGCCCCCACAGACAAATAGAATGTTGCGCATCCCGAGCTCGTGCATTTGTCGGAGCACATTGGCCGCTTGTATATCGAGTCCACCAAAAAATAACAACTGGGGTTGGGTCGATTTAATTTTTATCAGCACCGTGTGAAAATTAACCGCATCGTCATTGACATATTCACGCATGACAATAGTCGCACCGCGCGCTTTAACAATTTCCGCGAATTCATCCGCTTCACCTTGACCAAATGCGGTGCCATCATCCAGGACTGCGATACGGGTGACTTTCATCGTACTCGTGGTATAAGTGGCGGCGTTAAAAATGTTTTGTATATCGTTGGGAATTACCGTGAAGATATTATTTAGCCCGCGTGCGGTGATGTCGGGGTTAGTGGCAGTGGGGGTGACTTCCGGAATGCCCGCTTGAGCGTAAATCAGCGAGGCGGGCAGCGTCGTGCCGGAATTGAAGTGACCCACCACCCCACGAACATTTTGGTCAACGAATTGTTTGGCCACCGCCACGCCAATGCTGGGGTCAGCTTGATCGTCTTGGACAATGAGATTGAATTGCGCGGGTTTGCCATCGATCAGAATTTTTTGGGCCTGCGCTTCGTCAATCGCAAGTTTTACTCCATTCAACACGCTTTTGCCATACCCGCCACTCATCCCGGTCAGCGGCGCAGCGAAACCGATTTTGATCGTTGGGTCTTTTTGCGCGGCGGCGTAAAGCGAGCAGGGACAAAGGGTTGCAAATGCAACAGCAAGAAGCGTAGCGAGGGCGGCGAGGGTTTTCGTCGGACGCATGTTTTCCCCCAACAGTGAGTAACCAGTCTATAAGTAATAAGTCAAATAAATGCGAAACGATAAAAAAATAACATAAATTAATTTTATCATTGACATTATTTATTTTATTGCTATTGATGACGCGGTGTGTGAGCCATGATAAAAAGCGCTTTATTCTGATTGATATCGTTTTCATTCATCGTAAAACTGACTCTGGTTTGAAACCCGGCCCTTTAGGGCGGCGCGGAGGTTGAATACCCCGGCCTGAAGGCCTGTAGCTAATCAATTGCTGCTGAATAAAATGCATTCGCATTGGCCCGTACCCATTCAAGTTATTTTTATCGATGCCGTTTACCTCGTGTGGTGCAAGAGTTTTTACTTGCTCATTCGCTGGGGGGGCATTCAATGTTTTCGTCCATTCGTTCGCGCGTGATTGTCGCGTGCGTCGCGATTGTGGTGTGTTCGCTGTTTATCAATGCGTGTCTGAGCTACACCGTGGTCAGGTCATATAGTAACGATTTGATCGACAACGATTTACTCGCTATTACCAACGGCCATAATGAGGGGATCGGCGAATGGGTCGCGTCGAAAACGGCAGCGATCGTGTCGCTCGAGGGAGTCGCGTTTGAAGCGGATCCCGCGCCGCTCTTTCAGCGCATTATGGCGGCGGGCGGCTTCTTCAATATCTATATGGGCCGTGCGGATAAGACCTTCACATTTGGGGACGCAAGCGGTGTGCCAGCCGACTATGATCCCACCGGGCGTCCGTGGTATCGGCAGGCCGCCGCCGCGCACAAACCGGTTGTGACACCGCCTTATATCGATGCGCGCACGGGTAAGCTCGTGGTGACATTCGCTGTGCCGGTCATTCGCGATGGTGTGTTAAAAGGTGTGGTAGCGGGCGATGTCGATATGCACAGCGTGACTGCGAACGTACGCTCCATTCATCCCGCGCCCCAAAGCTTCGGCGTGCTCATTAACGGTGCGGGCGATATTGTCGCGCATCCGGAACCTTCGCTGACGCTCGAGCCGCTCTCCGCCTTGATAACGGGGCTCGATTCGACAAGCGTTGCCGCGCTTAGGGCGGCGCAACATCTCCAGCAAGCCAGCGTCGCTGGACGAGCCGTGTTGTTACGCGCGCGAGGTGTGCCTGGCACGGACTGGACACTTATTGTCGCGCTCGACAAAGCGCAGGCCGACGCGGGCATGCGCTCTCTTTTGATCTCCAGCGTGAGCATGTTGCTTATTATTGCGGTGCTTGCTGCGCTTGCTGTTTTTGTGATTACGTCGAAGGCTTTTCAGCGTTTGTCGCTCGTGCGCGATGCGATGGATGCGATTGGCTCGGGCACGGGTGATCTGACGCAACGCTTGCCCTCCGAGGGTAAAGATGAAGTGGCGCAAATCGCCCGTTCGTTTAATGTCTTTGTCGATAAATTGATGGATACGCTGGTGCAAATTCGCCATACGAGCGAATCAGTGCACGCTGCTGCCGATGAAATTGCCGCCGGCAATCTCGATTTATCGAGCCGCACTGAATCTGCCGCGGCGAGCTTGCAGCAAACTGCTGCGTCGATGGAACAAATCACCTCGACGGTGACGCAATCTGCAAGTGCTGCGCGACGGGCGAATGGTATGGCCGGTTCTGCTTCGGAAGTCGCGATACGGGGGGGCGATGCAGTTGGCGAGGTGGTCAGCACGATGGGGGCCATCGAAATGGCATCGGGCAAAATCGGCGATATTATTGGCGTGATCGATGGCATTGCCTTTCAAACAAATATTCTCGCCTTGAATGCGGCTGTCGAAGCGGCGCGGGCAGGCGAGCAGGGCCGTGGTTTTGCGGTCGTTGCCGGTGAGGTACGTAACCTGGCGCAACGCAGCGCACAGGCGGCCAAGGAAATCAAATCGCTGATTGTTTCGACGATCGATAGCGTATCGTCAGGCTCTCATCAAGTGCGACGCGCTGGCGAGACGATGACACTCATTGTGAGCAACGTCTCGAATGTCACGGCGATGATGGCTGAGATCACGAATGCTGCCGATGAGCAAACGCGCGGCATTCAAGAGGTGAATCGCGCAGTGTCGCAACTCGATGAGATGGTTCAGCAAAATGCGGCGTTGGTCGAGCAATCGACGGCTGCGGCGACCGCGTTGCAGTCGCAAGCAGCGAATTTGGCGAATACGGTGGGGCGATTTCGCTTGGCTTGATTGTTTTTTGCTTGGTTTGATTAACGAGTGCTCTGCGCTGCGAGGCGCGTGGCCAGCGCTTGCGGGCTCAACGCGCATCGACGAACCACGCGCCGAGCCATTCGCGTGGGTGGGCGATATCGTTTTGCGCCGCGGTGATTTCAAGCTCGTAGCGGCCTGCTTCATAGGTGGCCTTTAATACGGCATGGACGGCCGCCACCGTGTGCTCGAATGCTGCACGCAATGTGTCGCCACGCAGACGGCGTGCAACGAATACAGCATTCGTGAGTTCACTGATGCCGGCAGGTGGCCGTGCGAACGGGTAGCGCGGATGCTGCGCCATCCATGCTTCGCTTTCTGTCACAACGAGCAGGTTGACTCGATCGGCGGGGCTATAGCGATCTAATAATTGTTTGACAAGAATAATGCGTGGGCCACGTCGAATGAGTTCGCGGCAGGCGAGCACCGCTTCGTCAACGGTGTCGAGGGTGCGCCCCGCCAATTTTTGCAGCGCGTCGTGATGAGGTGTCACACAATCGGCTCCTTCGGGGATTGTCGCTAGCGCAGCCTCGTGATTGCGTTCGGTTAAGTGTTCGTTGATGATGGGGTCGCAGAAAAACCATGCGTAGGGGTTTGTGGCTTTCACCGCTCGAACAATATCGACCACGGCTTGCAGATGCGCTACGGAGTCGAGATAACCGCAGAGCACGGCATCGCACCGTCTGAGCATGCCGATAGCTCCTATGCCTTCGACGAGCGCGAGAATCTGCGACGCTTCGATGGCGCTGCCCGCCCAGCGACCATATTGCATATGATTGGAAACCTGCATGGTATGAAGCGGCCAAACATTGACGCCTAGGCGTTGGATAGGAAATACGGTAGCGCTATTGCCTGCGTGGCCGAATACGACATGTGGTTGAATACTGAGAACATTTTTCATAATAGGCGCCGTGCGCAATGCTCGCGCGGTATGGATAAGAGATCAGACGTCAGAAATCAGAAAACGGTGGATTACTGCGATTACCTGCCGCGGACGAAATATGTATAGCGTGGCTATTACCCGCGATATATATGACGATACGCGAGCCCATGCATTTTCTGGTGTGCAAAGTGGGCATGATTGGCGTCATACCAACGCTTTAATGGTGCAACAAGCGTTTTCGTTAACGCACTGTTACAATAATCGACTTTCGACGAAGTATGCGTATTTTGTATGCAAATTGAGCGCGTCAATTTGCATATAAGCGGCGCTTGAGCGAATTGGAGCGAATTGGAGCGCTTGAATCCAAGCAAAAGCGAAAAGAAGGGGTAACACGTGTCAATGAGCATCGAGGTTTTAGTCCCGGAAAAAAGGTTATCCGTGCGCTGGATGGTGGCGCGTGCCCGAGCCATTAGGAGGGGGGCTCGATGGTATTGACGATGTCTTATCTATCGAATTATCCGTTGCTTTTCCTCTGTTGTGTCGCGGCGCTTTATGTGTCGGTTGCAGCCGGCATTTCATTCGTAGCGCGCCCAAAAGGTAGGGGTCGGTGGCGCTCTGAGGTGCCTCCTGTCAGTGTGCTGAAGCCATTATGTGGCGCGGAGCCCCGCCTTTTCGAAAATCTTGCGACATTTTGCGAGCAAACGCATCCGCATTATCAGCTTTTATTCGGGGTCTCTTCGACGGCAGATTCTGCCGTGGCAGTGGTGCGGCGCCTTCAGGCGGCGTATCCGTCGCAAGACATCGTGTTGGTGATCGATTCACTGATCCATGGCCCGAATCTGAAGGTCAGCAATCTGATTAACCTTGCCGCACAGGCGAAGCACGACCTCCTCATTGTTGCGGATAGCGATATCGCGGTTGAGCCCGATTATCTCGAAAGGGTCATCGCCCCGCTTGCCGATAGCCAAGTGGGGGTTGTCACGTGTCTTTATCGGGCTCGCAGTATTGGGGGTTTTTGGCCACGTACCGGCGTGCTTTTTATCAACGAATGGTTTGCGCCCGCGGTGCGTGTGGCGCAGTGGTTTGGGTCTCAACGTTTTGGCTTTGGCGCCACGCTTGCGATGCGTGCGTCGACGCTTGCGCGTATTGGCGGTTTCCAAGCGTTGAAAGATTGCTTGGCCGACGATTATTGGCTTGCCGAACGCACGCGCGAGTTGGGCCTCACCACGGTGTTGTCGGACGTTGTGGTTGCCACCGATGTCGTCGAATCCAATTTTCGTGCGCTGTGGTTGCGTGAGACTCGCTGGTTGCGCACGATTCGCTCGATTAATCCGCTGGGGTTCGCATTCTTATTTATCACTTTCACGTCGCCATGGCTCGTTGCGAGTGTTTGGCTTTCCTATAGTTTCAAGAGTGCCGGCGCACCGTTTAGCGCCAATGTATGCGTGATGATGGCCACTTTGGGCGCATTGGCGCGTTTCACGCTTGCAATACGCACGGCTTGGGAGGATGTGCGCTGGCGAGCGAGCCCAACAAGTGGGGGCCGTGTCTATGCGCTTTGTCGCAACTTATTGTTGGCGCCGTTGCGCGATGGGCTGCTTATGTTGCAGTGGCTCGCCGCTGCATTTGGCTCTCATGTCGTGTGGCGTGGGGCGCGCGTTCCTGTGGTCGCGCGCGTGATGCAAGGCCCCGATAGTCGTTGAACCTTATTTTTTTAGGTATTCGTTTTTTACCCAGGTTGTTGGAGCGCTCATGAAAACGTTGTTTCTCCAAGCCCCATCTTATGATGGCTTCGATGGTGGAGCAGGTTCCCGTTATCAAGCAAAACGTGAAATTCGCTCGTTTTGGTATCCCACTTGGCTTGCGCAGCCTGCGGCGCTGATTCCCGAGAGTCGTGTGGTCGATGCGCCGGCTGATGGGTTATCTGTCCAAGCAGCGCTTGATATAGCCGAGCAATACGAGCTTGTTATCATTCATACGAGCACACCTTCGTTTCCCACCGATGCGCTTTTTGCACAAGACTTGAAAAAACGCAAACCCTCGGTATTGATTGGCATGGTGGGGGCAAAGGTTGCGGTTGATCCGCATAATTCGCTTGCCGCCACAGAGGCCATCGATTTTGTCTGCCGGGAAGAATTCGATTTCACTTGTCAGGAAGTTGCGCAACGTAAGCCTTTTTCGCAGATTCTCGGTTTATCGTATCGGTTGCCTGATGGTTCGATCGAACATAACGCTGCCCGTCCGATTCTCGAGAATATGGATGAGCTGCCGTTTGTCGCTCCCGTGTACAAACGCGATTTGAAAATCGATAATTATTTTATTGGTTATTTGAAGCACCCTTATGTGTCGATTTATACGGGCCGTGGTTGCCGCTCGCGTTGTACATTTTGTCTGTGGCCGCAGACAGTGGGGGGCCATCGGTATCGCACCCGTTCGGTTGACAATGTGCTCGAAGAGGTGAAGTGGATTCGCGATAACATGCCTGAAGTCAAAGAGATCATGTTTGATGACGATACCTTCACCGATTTCAAGCCGCGTGTCGAAGAAATTGCTCGGGGGCTCGGCAAGCTCGGTGTGACATGGTCGTGTAATGCGAAGGCGAATGTGCCTTACGCAACGCTTAAAATTATGAAGGAAAATGGGTTGCGCCTCTTGCTGGTGGGTTATGAGTCCGGCGACGATCAAATTTTATTGAATATCAAAAAAGGGTTGCGTACCGATATTGCACGGCGCTTTAGCGAAGATTGCCGTAAGTTGGGCATTAAGATTCACGGCACTTTTATTTTAGGTTTGCCGGGCGAAACAAAAGAAACAATCAAGAAAACGATCGAATACGCGAAGGAAATTAACCCGCATACGATTCAAGTGTCGCTTGCTGCGCCTTATCCTGGCACCACGCTTTATAAACAAGCGGTCGACAATGGCTGGCTCGAAGAAAATAAGGTGATCAATTTGGTGAGCGCCGAGGGGGTGCAACTCGCGGCGATTGGCTATCCGCATTTGTCTCGTGAAGAAATTTATCATCATCTCGAGCGATTTTATAAAGCATTTTATTTCCGGCCTTCGAAGATTTGGGAAATCGTGCGCGAGATGTTGGTGAGCTGGGAGATGATGAAGCGGCGCTTGCGCGAGGGTGTCGAGTTTTTCCGTTTCTTGCGGGCGCACGAGGTTTGATGCGGGGATGCGAGTGGCTAAGTATCAGCGCGGGCTCATCATTACGGCCGATGATTTTGGTTTGGATCGTCGTGTGAATGTGGCTGTCGAGCGTGCGCATCGTGAAGGGGTGTTGAACGCGGCAAGTTTGATGGTAAGTGCACGGGCTGCGCAGCACGCGGTTGAGTGTGCGCGGCGGTGCCCTACGCTGCGGGTGGGTTTGCATATTGTGCTCGCGGATGGGCGCTCGACATTGCCGCCCGATGAAATCCCCGCGCTAGTGGGGCCGGAGGGATATTTTGCCGATGCGATGGTGCGCGATGGCTTCCGGTTTTTCTTTTTACCTACGGTGCGGGCACAGCTTGCGCGCGAAATCCGCGCGCAGTTCGATGCGTTCGCCGCGACGGGTTTGTCGCTCGATCATGTGAATACGCATAAGCATTTTCATTTGCATCCGAGTGTGTTGTCGCTGATCTTATCGATTGGTCGTGAATATGGTCTGCGCGCGATGCGTTTGCCGCGTGAGGTGCAAGGGCCGGTGTGGCTCACACCTTGGATGGGGTTATTGCGTGCACGCTTGAAACGTGCAGGCGTCGCACATAACGATTATATAGCCGGCATGGCGCGCACGGGCGCAATGGATGAGGCGGCGTTTATCGATGCACTGGCTGACCTGCCGGCGGGTGTCACCGAGATTTATTGTCATCCGGCGTTGAAAGGTGAGGCGGCGCTAACCCCGTCGATGCGCGCATATCGTCACGCGGATGAGCTCGATGCGTTGCTTTCGCCGCGCGTGGCGGCAGCGATTGCTGCGGCGGACGTGATGACGGGTGGTTTTGCTGATCTGTTCGACGACTGCGATGAAAGGCAAACCGGTGACGCAGTGGGTGCGTCGATGCCGGCCTATGGCGTAAAAGCCGTTCGCCGTTCGCCGTCCGCAACGGGAGCACGGCGCGCGATGACTGAAGTGCTGTTCAAATATTTCAGATGGTTCAGATGGTTCAAATGGGCCGGTTGGCCTATTGGTATTGCCATTGTGCTTGCGTTGGTGCTGCACAATGGGGTCGCGGATGTGGTGCAAATTATTCGCCAGGCGGGTTTTGCGTTGCTTTGGTTGATCCCCTTCCATGCGTTGCCCTTATTGCTCGATGCGAACGGATGGCGTGTGCTGCTTCGCGCGAAGTTGGCCCGTGCGCCGTTGGTTTTCTTATGGTGGGTGGCGACCGTGCGCGAAGCCGTGAATCGGCTGCTGCCTGCGGTGGGTGTCGGTGGTGAGTTGGTCGGTATTCGGCTTGCACGTTGGCGAATGGACGATGCGAGTTACGTGAGCGCTTCGGTTATCGTTGAAGTGTTCATTACCATTGCGGTTCAGTACGTGTTTTCGGCACTTGGGTTAGTGTTGATCTTTGCGTCGAGCAGCGAGGGGGGGGGTGGCGTGAAAACCATGGGGCTTGCGTTGTTGCTCTCCTTGCCATTGCCGATTCTTGCCGTTGCCCTGTTGCGTCGCGGTGGCGTGTTCCATGCGCTGGAGCGTTTTGCCGCACGTATGTTGGGTCATCGACATGATTTGCTGCAAGGCATGGATGGTCAGCGTTTGGATGCCGAAATCGATATGCTGATGTCGCGGGCTGGCGTGATGGGTCGCGCGTTCATGTGGCAGTTCGCGGGTTATGTCGTGGGCGCATTCGAAACCTATTGGGCGCTGGCGATGTTGGGCTATCCGGTGTCGGTGGGTGACGCCATCGCTATTGAAGCGTTGACGCAAGCGGTGCGACACGCGGTTTTTGTCGTGCCGGCGGGGTTGGGCGTTCAAGAAGCCGCGGTTGTGTTGCTCGCGCAACTTTTTGGGGCAGGCCATGAGGTGGCATTATCGCTTGCGTTGGTCAAGCGAATGCGCGAAGTGATTTTCGGGTGCGCTGCGTTAGGTTCGTGGCAGCTTGCCGAACTATTACGCACGCGTCGGTATGTGGGGTTCTCACAAATTGAAAAGCATGAGGCTTGTATCTTAAGACCGTCGGTGGCCATTGATTTATCTGGGGAAAGACAATGGAGTTCCAGCAAGCTCGACAAATGAGCCAAGCGAGCGCCACGAAACTGGCCGCGCTTGATATATATAAGCGCTATGGCGATAACGAAGTGCTCAAAGGGGTGTCATTACAGGCGAAGGCGGGGGATGTAATCAGTATCATCGGCGCGAGTGGTTCGGGCAAAAGCACGCTTTTGCGCTGTATCAACTTTTTAGAACGGCCTAACGCGGGGCAGATTATTGTGGATGGCGAGCCAGTCCGCACAAAAGCCGATCGTGCAGGCAATCTCGACGTGGTCGATCATAAACAATTGCAACGTATCCGCACGAAGCTATCGATGGTGTTTCAGCATTTCAATTTATGGGCGCATATGAATGTGCTCGAAAATGTAGTTGAGGCGCCGATTCATGTGTTGGGCTTGGCGCGCCGCGAAGCGGAAGAACGGGCCCGGATGTATTTGGAGAAGGTGGGGCTGGTCCCTCGGTTAGAAAAACAATATCCCTCGCATCTATCGGGCGGGCAACAGCAGCGTGTGGCAATCGCGCGTGCGCTTGCGATGAACCCGGACGTGATGTTGTTCGACGAACCGACTTCGGCACTCGATCCAGAGCTTGTCGGCGAAGTGCTGAAGGTGATGCAAAAGCTTGCAGAAGAAGGGCGCACCATGATTGTGGTTACGCATGAAATGGGTTTTGCGCGCAATGTGTCCAATCATGTGATGTTTTTACACCAAGGGCGCACCGAAGAGGAGGGCAATCCAGCGATTGTCCTCACACGGCCTGAGAGCGAGCGTTTGAAACAGTTCTTGTCCGGCAGTCTGAAATAAATTATTCAACGAGGATTTGCGATGAACGATATTGCCGTCAACCGCCAGACTTTCGACGAAGTGATGGTGCCCGTTTATTCACCGGCGGCGTTTGTGCCGGCGCGCGCGCAAGGCTCACGGGTTTGGGATACGCAAGGCCAGGAGTATATCGATTTTACGGGAGGGATTGCGGTCACTGCGTTGGGCCATGCGCATCCGGCGCTGGTGCGTGTGTTGCATGAGCAGAGCGAAAAACTTTGGCATTTAAGCAACGCCTATACGAATGAGCCCGTATTGCGTCTTGCGAAGCGTTTGACAGACTTGACGTTTGCCGATCGCGTTTTTTTTGCGAATTCGGGCGCCGAAGCGAACGAAGCGGCGCTCAAGCTCGCGCGTCGCGTAGCATTCGAGCGGCATGGCGCAGAGAAATATCAGATCATCTCGTTCAATCAATCGTTTCATGGGCGTACCTTCTTTACGGTGAGCGTGGGGGGCCAGCCGAAGTATTCGCAAGGTTTTGGCCCCGTGCCCGCTGGCATTACTCATTTGCCGTATAACGACATTGCTGCGGTTAAAGAAGCGATGGGTGCGAACACGTGCGCGGTGATCGTCGAGCTGATTCAAGGCGAAGGTGGCGTGCTTCCTGCCGATCTCGCATTCTTGCGTGCGCTGCGCGAAGCGTGCGATTCACACGATGCGTTGTTGATTTTCGATGAAGTTCAAACGGGTGTGGGCCGCACGGGCTATTTTTACGCGTATATGGATACCGGTGTGACGCCCGATATCCTGACGAGCGCCAAGGCGCTGGGTAATGGCTTTCCAATTGGCGCGATGCTAACGACGAATGCGCTGGCTGCCCATTTCCCTTTTGGGGTGCATGGTTCGACGTATGGCGGCAACCCATTGGGTGCGGCGATTGCCAACAAGGTTGTCGAGCTGGTGAGCGAACCCGCGTTGCTCGCTGGTGTCAAACAGCGAGGGGCCATGCTGACCGCGAAGCTCGAGCAGATGGGCAAGCGTTTCGGTCTATTCGAACAGGTGCGTGGCAAAGGGCTTTTGATCGGTGCGGAACTCGTTGAAACGTTTGATGGTCGTGCGAAAGATTTTGTGGCCGCAGCGGCTCAGCATGGGTTGATGATATTAATTGCGGGGCCGAATGTGCTGCGTTTTGCGCCTTCGCTGGTGATCGAGCCCGCTGATCTCGATGAAGGGCTCGTGCGTTTGGAGCGAGCTGTCGAAGCCGTACTGAGCGCACCTTCTGATAGGTAAGCCTGAGAAAGAGAAAGAGGCGGTAGGTTCTCAATCATCAGGCTTGACTGACCCATAGCACTTCGTCTTATGAGACTTCAGAGGGATGGATTGCTCCTATGACGCGTTTTGTACGTCCTGCACAGCTTTCGGATCTCGATGCGTTGGCACGCATGGCGCGTGCAGCGCGTCCTGTGTTGCATTCATTGCCTCATGACGTGGGCGCGCTGGCCGAGTGTATTGCGTTATCGGAAAGATCATTTCGCGCACAAATCGATGTGCCGGGGGAAGAGATTTATTTATTCGTGCTCGAAGATAGCGCAAGCGGTGCGTTGCTCGGCACGGCGAGCATTGTCGCTGCATCAGGTGATGGCGAGCCGTTTTATGTGTTTCGTCGCGATGCATTGATTCATGCGTCGCGCGAGTTGCGAGTCAACCGTAAAGTTCATGTGTTGACGATGTCGCATGAATTGAGCGGCAAAAGCCGTTTAGCAGGGTTTTATATCGATTCCTTGGTGAGTGACGATGCAGCGGCACGTTTGTTGTCGCGCGCACGCATGATGTATATCGCGGCGAATCGCGAGCGTTTCACGTCCGACGTGTTTTCGCTGTTATTGGGCATTACCGATGCGCATGGTGTATCGCCCTTCTGGCAAGCCGTGGGGGCCAAGTTCTTTCATCGCAATTTCATCGAAATTGAAATGGCCTCGGGCGGTCGTAGCCGGATATTCATTGCTGAAGTGATGCCGAGTTATCCGCTCTATGTGCCGCTTTTGCCGCAAGCGGCGCAAAACGTGCTGGGCGAGGTCAACGTAAAGGCGCAGTTGTCGTATCGGATTCATCTCGAAGAGGGGTTCGAGCCTGATCGCTTTATCGATATTTTCGATGCGGGCCCGGTGCTGAGCATTCTCATCGATCGCAGCGCGGCGAGCGTAAAAAACGAAATACGTACCGTCGCCGACATTGTCGAACATCGTGTGGCCAATAATGCACAAGTGGATGGAGCGAAGACGATGAGAACGTATCTCGTAGCGAACGCGCAGGGGCATGATTTCCGCTGCGTGCTGGCCGAGTTGCCCGATGAGCCTGCGGCCGGTGCGCGACTGACTACACAGATGCGCGAGCTACTTAAGGTGAGCGAAGCGCAGCCGGTGCGTTGTGTGCCCGTGGCACCTGCAGTGAATGCAGTGAACCGATGGGAAGTGCGTTCATGATTGTGGTTCGCCCCGTGAATACGACGGATGTCGATGCGTTAGTGTCGTTGGCCGGGGAAACGGGCCCTGGTTTAACTACCTTCAAGCCCGATCGCGACGCTCTTGCCGCGCGTGTCGTGCGTTCGAAAAAAACCATCGAGGGCCACGCCGCACCGCATGAAGCGGGTTACTTCTTCGTGATGGAAGACACGGCGAATGGCGATATTGCTGGCGTATGTGGCATCGAAACGCAAGTGGGCCTTGAGCAGCCATTTTATAATTATCGTATGAGCACGGTGGTCCATGCAAGCCAAGCGCTGGGTGTGTGGACCAAGATGTCCTTGCTGAATATCTCGCATGATTTGACCGGCTATGCAGAAGTCTGTTCGCTTTTCTTATCGCCGCGTTATCGTGCAAGCGGTGTTGGCGGCTTATTATCACGCTCGCGTTTTATGTTTATCGCACAGTTTCGCGAGCGTTTCCCGGAGCGAATCTGTGCGGAATTACGTGGACATTTCGATGCGGATGGCACATCGCCTTTTTGGCGTGCAGTGGGTTCACATTTTTATCAAATCGATTTTAATGTCGCCGATTATTTGAGCGCGCACGGTCGGCGGTCATTTCTGGCTGAGCTGATGCCGCGTTATCCCGTGTATGTTGATTTACTGCCTGCTGACGCGCAGGCCTGTATTGGGCTTACGCATCGCGATACAGCGCCGGCACGTAAGATGCTCGAAGCTGAGGGGCTGCGCTATCAGAATCATGTTGATATTTTCGATGCAGGGCCCGTGCTCGAGTGCCATATCGACGATTTGCATACCGTGTGCGAGAGCATTGTGGTGCCCATTGAAATAGGTGAAATCACAACAGAACGTGATGCACGCCGTGCGCTGGTATCGAACACCGTGCTCGCAGATTTTCGCGTAGGGATTGCACCGGGTGCGCCTGAGCAAGGTGTATTTCGTTTATCTAGAGAGGATGCCGCAGCGTTGAACGTCAAAGCGGGTGAGCGGGTGCGCGTGTTATCGATTAGGAATACTAAGTAAAATTCAGAGAGCAATATGAGTGAACGGATGAGCGAACTCTTTATCGACGGGCAATGGGTCGCGGCGCATGGCCCGGTTTTTTCCTCTTATGACCCGGGCACAGGTGAACAAGTGTGGACGGGCAGCAGTGCATCGAATGAAGATGTCGAGCGGGCGGTGCAAAGTGCGCGGCATGCGTTTGCAAAGTGGTCGGCATTATCGGTCGATGAACGTTGTGCGATTGCACGTCGCTTTGCTGCGCTTCTGAGCGCACGCAGTGAGGTTCTCGCCGATCAGATTGGCTGCGAAACGGGTAAGCCGCTTTGGGAAGCGCGCACCGAAGTGGCATCAATGGCGGCCAAGATCGAAATTTCTATTACTGCTTATCACGAACGTACCGGTGAGAGACGCACGCCGCTTGCCGAGGGTTTGGCCGTGTTGCGGCATCGTCCGCATGGCGTGGTTGCGGTGTTTGGTCCGTTCAATTTTCCCGGACATTTGCCGAATGGCCATATTGTGCCGGCATTGATTGCCGGTAATACTGTGGTATTCAAACCTTCCGAATGTGCGCCTGCTGTTGCACAGGCGATGGTCGAAATTTGGCATGAAGCGGGTTTGCCTGCGGGGGTGTTGAATCTGATACAAGGGGAGAAACAAACGGGCATCGCGCTTGCGAGTCACCGGCAAATCGATGGCCTTTTCTTTACTGGCAGTGCCGATACGGGCCTGTTGCTGCATCAGCAGTTCGGGGGGCGGCCACATATTGTGCTTGCATTGGAGATGGGTGGGAATAATCCGCTTGTGGTGGCGCCGGTCGAAGATCTCGATGCAGCGGTGCATCACACGGTTCAATCGGCGTATTTATCCGCGGGGCAGCGTTGCACGTGCGCACGGCGTATTTTCGTGCCGAAGGGTGTGTTCGGCGACCGGTTTATCACGCGTTTTACGGAAGTCACCGCACGCATCGCCGTCGGCCTTTACGATGCGCAACCTCAGCCTTTTATGGGTGCGGTGATATCGGCACGGGTGGCCGCGAAGTTGATACAAGCGCAGCAGCGGCTGATTGCGTCGGGTGCGTGCTCGCTTTTATCGATGGTGCAACGCGACCCGTTGCTGGGCTTTGTGAGCCCTGCCATTCTTGACGTGAGCGACGTGCGCGATTTACCCGATGAAGAACACTTCGGTCCAATAGCACAGATCATCCGCTATACCTCTTTCGATGAAGCGATTGCGCGCGCGAACGATACTGCATTCGGTTTATCGGCGGGGTTGCTGGCCGATGACGAAGCAGCGTGGGGGCAATTTCAGCGTGCAATTCGTGCGGGCATCGTTAACTGGAACCGGCCAACGAATGGGGCGTCATCGGCTGCGCCCTTTGGGGGCGTGGGATGTTCGGGCAATCATCGGCCCAGCGCTTATTATGCGGCAGATTACTGCGCTTATCCGATGGCATCGATGGAAAGTGCTGCATTGCACATGCCCGCACACGTGTCGCCGGGGCTTGTCTTTTGAGAAGTCCTAAGCAATTGATTAGCGACAGGCCTTCAGGCCAGGGTATTCAACCTCCGCGCCGCCTTAAACGGTGGGGGGCAAACCAGAGTCAGTTTTACGATGAATGTATAAAGAATGCTAACGAATATTAAGGAATGCGAATGATTGCGCGAGAAGCCAATTTTGACGGGCTTGTGGGTCCAACGCACAATTATGCAGGGCTCTCGTTGGGCAATGTTGCTTCGCGTGCGAATGAAAAATCTCTGTCGAACCCGCGCGCGGCGGCTCAGCAAGGCTTGCGCAAGATGAAGCAGTTGGCCGATCTCGGTTTTTTGCAGGGCGTTTTGCCACCGCAGGATAGGCCAGCATTGCCTCTTTTGCGTGAACTAGGTTTTTCTGGCACTGATGCGCAAGTGATCGAACGGGCGGCACAAGTCGCACCCGAGTTGCTCTCCGCGGCGAATTCGGCTTCTGCGATGTGGACGGCCAATGCGGCCACGGTAAGCCCTTCTGCCGATACGCAAGATGGCCGCGTGCATTTCACGTCTGCAAATTTAACGAGCAAGTTACATCGCGCCATCGAACATGAAGCGACCCACCGCATGTTATCAACGATCTTCTCGGATGACGCCCATTTTAGGGTCCATCGTGCGTTACCGGGTACACCGGCACTGGGGGATGAGGGTGCGGCGAATCATACGCGTTTATGTGCGGACTACGGCTGTCGTGGGGTCGAATTTTTTGTCTATGGGCGCAGCGAATATGGGCCGGGGCGCGAGCCTATACGTTATCCGGCACGGCAAACGCTCGAAGCCAGTCATGCCATTGCGCGACGGCATCGCTTAAACGATGAAACAGTCGTGTATGCGCAGCAAAATCCCGATGTGATCGATGCCGGTGTTTTTCACAATGATGTCATTGCCGTGGGTAATCGACAAACGCTCTTTTGTCATCAAGAGGCGTTCGTGAATCAATCGGCAGTCTATGAAGCGCTGCAGATTTCATTGTCGAAAGTGAGCGCAGCACTTCATGTGATCGAAGTGCCCGACGCTGAAGTGAGCGTTGCCGATGCGGTGTCGTCTTATCTGTTCAATAGTCAGTTACTGACGCGGCTAGATGGCACCGATGTGTTGGCTGTGCCGCGCGAATGCCGTGAAAATCCACGGGTCGCTGTTTATTTGGATCGTCTGGCACAGGCTCCAGGCCTCATCAGCGAAGTGCTCGTTTTCGATTTGCACGAGAGTATGAAAAATGGTGGCGGCCCCGCGTGTTTACGCTTACGGGTGGTGTTGAATGAGCTCGAGCAACGGGCTGTCGCGCCCGGTGTGTGGATCGATGACGCGCTTTTTACGCAGCTTGATGCGTGGATTATCAAGCATTATCGCGACCGACTTACGCCGCTCGATTTGGCTGACCCAAACTTGCTGATCGAATCGCGCATGGCGCTCGATGAGCTGACGACGATTCTTGGCTTAGGGGCGCTTTATGATTTCCAGCGCTGAGCCCACGCGCCTTCCCGCCTTCGCGACGGATTTTTTAGCGTTTACGCTTTCCGGTGAGCGGCCTGATGGCGAGTCGGCAACAGGCTTGTTGCCGAATGGTGTGCGCTATGCGTGGTGGGACGAAGGCGTGTTATTACTGGAACCGGCAACCCATGCAACGCACGCAGTCCCTATACCTAGTCTCCTGGTGTCTGCGGGCATTCACGGTGATGAAACGGCGCCGATCGAATTGTTATCGCGTATCGTGGCCGACATCGCATACGGTACGTTGCCTGTGGCGTGTCGACTGCTGATCGTGCTTGGCAATGTGGGGGCGATGCGTGCGGCTTGTCGATATAGGGACGACGATCTGAATCGGCTTTTCTGTGGCCGCTATGCGCAGTTTTCTGCAAGCGTCGAAGCGTCGCGTGCCGCAGCGTTAGAAGCGCTGACCCAGCGTTTTTTCAGTGAAGCGTCGGCAAATGCCGATGATCGATGGCATATCGATATGCACACGGCGATTCGTTCCTCTTTATTCGAGCAGTTTGCGTTATTGCCCTACACAGATGCGCGGCCTTCGTCTGCGATGTTTGGATGGCTCGCAAGCGCACACATGGCGGCGGTGTTGCTACACACCTCGAAAAGTGATAGTTATACCCATTTCACCGCCCAAACATGTAGAGCTCAGGCGTGCACGCTCGAGTTAGGTAAAGTGCGACCGTTCGGACATAATGATCTCACGCATTTTTTTCATGCAGATCGTGCGGTACGAGAAAAAATTGCTCACGTATCGGTATCTGCGGAAGGATCGATGCCGCGTGTGTTTACCGTCATTGGCCAAATCACCAAACGCAGCGAAGCATTCGAATGGCGAGTTGCTCCTGATGTGCCAAACTTCACGCCCTTTACCAAAGGCACCGTGCTCGCGCGCGATAATGGCGAATGTTATGTCGTCCAGCACGACGAAGAGCGCATCGTATTTCCGAACCCGGCGGTGAAACCGGGCTTACGCGCGGGCCTGATGGTGATCGAGACAGAACCCTTCAGCGGATGAGATAAAAAGAGACGGACGAGGCAAACAGAGAGGTTCGATCGATTATTCGTCAGGCGTCGTTTTGAAGCTGAGCCCATTGTCGATGGCGCATCGATAAACCTTAGAAGGAACAAGGGGTTGATAGGTGAGCGGTGAGAGGATATGAATGGTGACGGTTGCGGTGTCGTCTGGCATCACGCGGTATTGAATAAATTCGATGATGGGCGAGCCATCGGGGCGTATCGTGAAGTGCTTATCGGCAAAACCGATGTTGGTGTTGGGCACCTCGATAAAAGTGCGGATGGCCAACCCGCCTGTGATCGATGGGGGGGGCGCGGCTGGTTTGGAGGAAGTACCTTCGGTACTACATTGAGCGGATGTGAAAATTGCAGTGACGGGTGTGCCGGAAAAGAGTTGGGTGCGTAGCTGATCGTAATGATGAATGGGGCTGGCGTGCGCGAGGGGTATGTCGGCAATGAGTGCTGTGGCGATAGCGAAAATCGAAAAATATTTATTCATTCGTTCGTTCTCCTGAAATTGACTTCCGATGGAGTGCCAAATTTATCATAAGTATTCCTAATTATTAAAGAAATCGGTAGTGCATTGATGGCGGGAGTGAGTATCGGAGGGTTAGTTGCCGCCGTCATCGCCCATTTCGGTTTGAACGTGACACATTTCTTTTTGTTGACGTATCCGATGTTGCAAACGTTGAAAACGTTGCAAGCGACAAAAGCAATGTAAAGGTTGCTCTCTATGATGCTTGTGCGTTGTGACGTGTATTGCGGTTCGCCCATTTGATGCGCAAGCGATCCATATACAAATAAATAACAGGGGTGGTATAGAGGGTGAGTATTTGACTGACGATCAAACCGCCCACAATTGAAATGCCCAGGGGCGAGCGTAGCTCTGCCCCATCGCCATGGCCGAATGCGAGTGGCAATGCACCAAAAAGTGCGGCACAGGTGGTCATCAGAATGGGTCGAAAACGTAGCAAACACGCACGATGAATCGCGTCGAACGACGATAAGCCTTGCCGCGAAGCTTCAATGGCGAAATCGATCATCATGATTGCATTTTTCTTCACAATGCCAATCAATAAGATCACGCCAATTAACGCGATAATGCTGAATTCCGTTTTGAACAAAAAGAGCGCAAGCAATGCGCCGACACCGGCAGAAGGGAGCGTCGAAAGGATCGTGATCGGATGGATATAGCTTTCGTATAGCATCCCGAGCACGATATAAACCGCTGCGAGTGCGGCAAGAATTAAAATGGGCATTGCGTTGAGAGACTGTTGAAACACTTGCGCGGTGCCTGAGAAACTGCCATGAATCGTCGCCGGCATTCCGATTTGAGCCATCGTTTGGTAAATCGCGCGCGTGGCATCAGAAAGCGATTCACCAAGCGGTAGATTGAATGAGATGGTCGATGCGACGAATTGGTTTTGATGATTAACGGCAAGCGGTGTATTGCTGGGCCCGAAGGACGCGATGGCCGACAACGGAACCATCGTTTCTTGTGACGTGGAGACGGCCGCGCCCGTCGAGGTACTGGAGTGACCACTCGATGCAATAGCGTTATTGGTTAAATTGCGTGCCGTATCAGTGGCCAGGCTGGCGGCGCTAGTCGATTGGCCACTTGCTGTCGGCGGGCCGGTGACCGTGCCGGCAACCGCGTTCGTCATCTGGGTGCCGCCTACACTGCCGCCTGCGGTGCTGATGTAAATTTGTTTCAACATGTCTGGGCTTTGCCAATAGCGCGGTGCTACCTCCATCACGACGTGATATTGATTCAACGGGTTATAGATCGTCGAAACCTGGCGTTGGCCGAATGCATCGTAGAGCGTGTTATCGATTTGCGAAGGGGTGATGCCAAGGCGCGCTGCTGTGGCGCGATCGATGGTCACCATCGCTTCGAGCCCACCTTGCTGTTGATCGGAATTGACATCGGCAAGCTCGGGCCGATGTTGTAACGCTTGAGTCAGTTTAGGCCCCCACTTGTAGAGCTCGTCCGTGGAATCGGCGAGCAGCGTGAATTGATATTGTGCATTTGATTGCCTGCCGCCCACGCGAATATCTTGTATCGCTTGTAAGAAAGTTTGTGCACCCGCGACATGTGAGAGGGGCTCGCGTAATTGGGCGATGACTTGATCTGCGGAGAGCTTGCGTTCGCTTTTCGGTTTGAGCGAGATAAACATGAAGCCAGTGTTCGTTTGCCGCCCGCCGGTAAAACCGGTCACCGTATCGACGGAGGGATTATCCTGGACAATACGCATCATCTCGGCAAACTTTTGCTTCATTAACTGGAACGAGGTGCTTTGATCAGCAAGGATGCCACCGACTAAACGCCCGGTATCTTGTTGGGGGAAAAACCCCTTGGGAATGGCCGTGTATAAATAGCCATTCAAGCCGATCGTGGCGAGCAAGAGGGTGACGATCAAAAGCGGGTGTAAGAGCGCCCAATCGAGCGTGCGGGCATAACCGTTTTGTAGCTGCGTGAAGCGTTGTTCGAGCCAACGGGCAAGACGGCCTTCTTCCTGCTTAGGGTGCGCATCGCGCAGCAAACGCGAGCACATCATGGGGGTGACGGTCAGCGATACTACGAGCGATACCCCAATCGCGAGCGAGAGCGTGAGCGCGAATTCGCGGAAAAGTCGCCCGATAATGCCACCCATCAACAAGATGGGTAAAAAGACGGCGACCAACGAGAGGCTAATCGATACCACCGTAAAGCCAACTTCGCGCGCACCGAGATAGGCCGCGCGCATTCGCGGTACACCTTGTTCAATATGGCGAGAGATATTTTCGAGCACGACAATCGCATCATCGACGACAAAACCCGTGGCGACGATCAACGCCATCAGCGAAAGATTGTCGAGCGAAAAGCCAAACAAGTACATCGCGGCGAACGTGCCGATGATCGAAATCGGCACCGCGACACTGGGAATCAGTGTGGCCCGCCAATTGCGCAGAAACACGAAGACCACCATCACCACGAGCGCGACTGCCATCAGCAGCGTGCGTTCGGTATCTTTGAGCGACGCGCGAATGGTTGTCGAACGATCTGCCACCGGTGTGAGATCCACCGCAGCGGGCAGCGAGGCTTTGAGTTGCGGGATCATGGCGATGACGCGGTCAACGGTGTCGACAATGTTTGCCCCCGGTTGACGATACAAAATGACGAGCACGGAATGCTTGCCATTCGCGAGGCCCAGATTGCGTAAATCTTCGACAGAATCGACCACGCTTGCGACATCCGAGAGCTTCACCGCTGCGCCATTGCGATACGCAATGACTAATCCTTTGTACGCCGAAGCTTTTGATGCTTGATCATTCGTATAGAGCTGGATATGTCTTCCATTGAATTCGATAGCGCCTTTAGGGCTATTCGCATTCGCTGAAGCAAGCGCCGCACGGACATCTTCTAGGCCAATTCCATAATGAAAGAGTGCCTGTGGCTCGAGCTCGACGCGCACGGCGGGGTTGGCCGCGCCACTGACATCTACTTCGCCGATTCCATCGACTTGTGACAGCGCTTGTTGCAGCACCGTCGAGGCGGCATCGTAGAGCTGGCCGGCTGTCATGGTTGGCGACGTAAGCGCGAGAATCAGAATCGGTGCATCTGCTGGGTTGACTTTATGGTAAGTCGGGTTGCTGCGCAGGCTCGTTGGGAGATCTGCGCGTGCGGCATTGATAGCAGCTTGAACATCGCGCGCCGCGCCGTCGATATCGCGATTCAAGCCGAATTGCAAGATGATTCGCGTTTGACCGACGGTACTTTGCGAGGTCATTTCAGTGACATCGGCAATTTGTCCGAGGTGGCGCTCGAGTGGGCCGGCGACGCTGGTCGCGACCGTCTCGGGGCTGGCGCCTGGCAGCTGTGCTTGTACCGCGATGGTCGGAAAATCGACTTGCGGCAAAGGCGCCACAGGCAGTTTGACGAACGCGAAAATGCCCGCGAGCGCGACACCAATCGCCAGCAGTGTCGTGGCGATGGGCCGCGCGATGAAAGGGCGTGACAAGTTCATCCGCTAATTCCCTGCATCGGGCGAATGGGCTGTGGCAGGCAAGCCAAAGCGTGCGCGGATATGACGCGCGAGCGAATCGAAAGCGAGATAAATCACCGGTGTCGTGAAAAGCGTCAGCAACTGGCTAACCACCAACCCTCCTGCAATCGCAATGCCCAGCGGATGGCGCAGCTCCGAGCCCACGCCGGTGCCCAGCATCAGCGGTAAGGCGCCCAGCAGCGCGGCCATCGTTGTCATCAGAATCGGTCGAAAACGCAATAGGCAGGCTTGGTAGATGGCTTCACGGGGCGATTTTTTCTGCTCGCGTTCGGCTTCGAGCGCAAAGTCGATCATCATGATTGCGTTCTTTTTGACGATCCCGATGAGCAGGACCATCCCGATAATGCCGATGATGTCGAGGTCGTGCCCGGAAATGATCAGCGCGAAGAGCGCGCCAACGCCGGCAGATGGCAAGGTCGAGAGGATCGTGATCGGATGAATAAAGCTTTCATACAACACGCCGAGTACGATATACATCGTCACAATGGCTGCGAGAATCAAAAAGAGCTCGTTGGAAAGCGAGGCTTGGAACGCGAGCGCGGCGCCTTGAAAACGTGTTTGAAACGAGGCAGGCAAGCCGATGGCTTGTTCTGCTTGTTGGATTGCGTCGACTGCTTCGCCAAGTGAAGCGCCTGGTGCGAGGTTGAATGATACCGTGGTGGCCGGGAATTGACCGAAATGCGTTACGAGCAACGGCGCAGGCTGCTCGATAAATTTTGCGATTGCCGTGAGCGGCACTTGCCCATTGACAGAGGTCGATGAGGGCAGATAGATCGATTTGAGTGCATCAGGGTAATCTTGCATACGCGGGGTGGCTTCGAGAATGACCCGGTATTGATTCGATTGTGTGAAGATGGTCGAGATGATGCGTTGACCGAAGGCGTCGTAGAGTGCGTTATCGACGGTAGCCGGTGTGATGCCGAAGCGTGAAGCGGTGGCACGATCGATTTCGACATAGACCGATTGGCCGTTTTGCTGCAGATCCGTTGAAATATCGGTGATTGCAGGCGATTTTTTCAAGCGTTCGACTAAGCGTGGCACCCATGTTGCGAATTCTTCCGAATCGGGGTCGGTGAGTATGAATTGGTATTGAGCCGGGCTGACTGTCGAATCAATCGTCAAATCTTGCACCGATTGCATAAAAAGCGAGATGCCTGGAATATGCGCCACACTCGCGTTGATATCGCGAATGATCTGGCTGGCATTTTTACTGCGACTATCATGCGGCTTTAGGTTGATGAGCATCCGGCCGCTATTCAAGGTGATATTTGAACCATCGACGCCAATGAATGACGTGAGGCTTTCGACGTTCGGGTTTTTCAGGATTTCGGTGGCGAGCTGCGCTTGACGTTGAGCCATGGATCCATAGGAGATCGATTGCGGCGCCTGGGTAATCGCTTGGATAATGCCGGTGTCTTGTTCGGGGAAGAAGCCCTTTGGTATGGCGACATACAGCACACCGGTTAGAACCAGCGTGAGCACGGCGACAACGAGCGTTGCACGGTCGTGCTCGAGCACCCATTTGAGCGCTACGCCATAGCGCGCAATAATGGCATCGATAAAGGCATAGGCGCGGGCTTCGAAGCGATGGCTTTCTGGCGGCGGCGTGTGATGCAGCAATTTGGCGCACATCATCGGCACCAGCGTTAGTGAAACGACCGCGGAGATCACAATTGTCACTGCTAGCGTGATGGCGAATTCGTGAAAAAGCCGTCCGACGACGTCCCCCATAAAAAGCAGTGGGATCAAAACGGCAATTAACGAGACAGTCAACGAAATAATCGTAAAGCCGATTTGTTTCGAGCCTTTCAAGGCTGCTTCGAGCGCGCTATCGCCTTCTTCGACGTAGCGCATGATATTTTCGATCATCACAATCGCATCATCGACCACAAAGCCGGTGGCGACCGTGAGTGCCATCAGCGATAGATTATCGAGCGAAAAGCCGCATAGGTACATCACCGCGAGCGTGCCGATCAACGATAGAGGCACCGATAGACTCGGGATAATCGTTGCATACAGATTGCCGAGAAAGAGATACATCACCAGCACAACGAGCACGACCGACATCGCAAGCTCGAATTGCACATCGCGTACCGAGGCGCGAATGGTCGTTGTCCGGTCGGTGACCACATTGACATCGAGCCCTGCGGGCAGCGAGGTGCGCAATTGTGGCAACAGCGCTTTGATGCTATCGACAACTTGTAGAACATTTGCGCCCGGTTGGCGTTGAACGTTCAATAGAATTGCGGGGGTGATGCCATCAGGGGTGCCCACCCATGCGCCGAGCTTGGTGTTTTCTGCGCCGTCGATGATCTTAGCTACATCGGTTAGCATCACCGGACGCCCATCCTTATAGGCAATTACCGCACTTTGATAGGCATTGGCGTCGGTGAGCTGATCGTTTGCATTGATTGTGTAATTGCGTGTAGGGCCATCGAAGTTGCCTTTCGGTGCGTTGACGTTCAGATTCGTGATGGTGGTGCGCAAGTCATCGAGATTCAACCCATAGGCAGCAAGCGCGAGCGGATTGGCTTGAATGCGTACCGCTGGCCGGTGTCCGCCGCTTAATGACACGAGCCCGACCCCCGCAACTTGCGAAATCTTTTGTGCTAAGCGAGTATCGGCAAGGTTTTGAGCTACAGTAAGCGGCATCGTCTTCGATGTGAGCGCTAGCGTCAGAATAGGTGCATCGGCCGGGTTGACCTTGGCGTAAATCGGCGGTGCAGGTAAATCAGCGGGTAGTAAGTTGCCCGCGGCATTAATGGCAGCCTGCACTTCTTGTTCTGCGACATCGAGCGACAAATCGAGGCTGAATTGCAGCGTAATGACCGACGATCCCGCGGAGCTTTGCGACACCATTTGATTGAGCGATGACATTTGTCCGAATTGTCGCTCTAGCGGCGCGGTGACAGAGGAAGTCATCACCTCGGGGCTTGCACCCGGGTAAAACGTTTGGACTTGGATCGTCGGATAATCGACTTCCGGCAATGCAGAGATCGGTAAGAAACGCAGCGACATCAGCCCGACCAGCATGATGGCGGCCATCAAGAGGGCTGTGCCCACGGGGCGCAGAATAAAAGCGCGGGAGGGATTCATCCGGATAATGCCTGGGCTTTAGGGTGTGGCGCCGCGCGGGTGTAATGCGGCATGGGTTTCCGACGCAGCGAGCGTAGGCTTATCGGATTTATTCGAAGGGATTGTGATCTGGGTGCCTTCGCGTAATCGGTCTGATCCATCGATGACCACCGTTTCGCCGGCTTGCAGGCCGCTTGCGATGCTGGTGCGTTCGCCATCAATGGGGCCTATCTTGACGGGCTGCACAGTAACGGTGTGGTCTGGCTTAACCCGATAGACAAACTGCCCTGATGCACCATTGAGCACCGCGGAACTCGGCACAATAACGGCATGGTGGATCGTATCGACTAAAAGCCGTGCGTTGACGAATTGATTCGGAAAGAGCATTTGATGGGTATTCGCAAACATTGCACGAAGTTTGAGTGTGCCCGTGGTGGTGTCAATTTGGTTATCGAGCGTATCGAGATAGCCTGTTTCGAGCAAGGTCGTGTTGGTGCGATCATAAGCGCTTGCGCTGAGCGTGGCGCCCGCATGCAGTTGCTTTAACACGGTGGGCACACTATCTTCCGGTATCGTAAAGATCACGCTGATGGGTTGCAATTGCGTGATCACGACGATGCCGTTCGCATCGCCTGGCGTCACATAGTTACCGGCATCGACCTGGCGCAGTCCCACGCGGCCTGCCACGGGCGCAGTAATGCGTGCATAGATCAAATTGAGTTTTTGTGTGTCGATGTCAGCTCGGTCGGATTGAACTTGTCCTTCGTATTGTTTGACTAGCGAGGCTTGCGTATCAACTTGTTGGCTGGCGATCGAATCTTGTGTGAGCAAGATGCGATAACGTTTTAAATCGACGCGTGCGGTTTGCAACAGAGCGGTGTCTTTAGCCAGCGCGCCTTGCGCATTTTCGAGGGCGATTTGGTAGGGGCGTGGGTCGATTTGTGCGAGCAAGTCGCCTTGTTTGACCATCTGGCCTTCTTGAAAGGCCACGGCCTGTAGCGTGCCGGCAAGTTGGGTTCTGACCGTAACATTCGCCAGCGGAGTGACGGTTCCGAGCTCGGTGAGCACAATAGGCATATCGCCGAGTTGAGCGGTGGCAACGCGTACCGGCTGCGCTTGATTGCCGGGTGAGCCACCGTGACGCCCATGTATGTCGTGCGACGTTGTCGGTTCGGTGGTGCGATTCCACGGGTGCCACCACACGATCAGTGCAACCGCAATGAGCGCGGCCACGATCAGTAAGCCGATTTTCTTACGTGAGGCGCGCGCGGCATGCGCAGCGCAAGCCTGGACAGGTGGAGTATTGTCAGAATGCTGGGGTTCGACCATAGGTTCTAGCTTAAGGGAAGCAGAAAAAGGTTATGCTTTTCGCGCGAATGTGAAATATAAATGAATACCAAAAAGCAAGCGGTATCCAATGAGTGGTAATTTGTAAATGTCACACAGGGCTGCTCGGTGGCCGGTGCAACCGATAGGCGCTGCTAAGTAGGTTTATGATGGCCATCATCATCAATTGTTAGAATGACAAATGCTACGCCGAGCCCTAATGCGTAGTCTAGTCGCGTATTTTTCAATGAATTACGGTTGTTACAAACGGATTAGCTCATAAATCAGGCAGGGTGAAGCTCAGACGCATTGAGATATCTCGAAATACTGATCAATCACAATAAATCGACCTTGAATGTATATTGAATGAAATAGTTAATTAAACAATGAAAATTAAGGAACGTTCTCGTTTGGGTTCGATACGTTCCTTAATTCAGTGTGCATTACGCGAGCGCTTTTTCGACAATCTCACGCACATCGCGTGATTTTGCCTGCGTGGCGACCTGCTCGAGTGCTGCGTGCATGCTGGTGCGTAATGCGGGCGTATAGCGTCGCCACAACTCGAGCGCACGGGCAAGGCGTGCGGCGACTTGCGGGTTCAGCATATCGAGCGCAAGCACTTGTTTTGCCCAAAATGCATGGCCTGTGCCGTCGGGTGCATGGAAAGCAGCGGGGTTGCCGATGCAAAAGCTGAAGATCAGTGCGCGCGCGCGGTTCGGATTCTTTAACGTGAAGGCAGAGTGAGTCAGAAGCTTTTGTACGATATCGATGACGGGCTGCGTTGCGCTGCCACGCTGAGCGGCTTGCATCGCAAACCATTTATCGATGGCGAGCGCCTCATGTTCGAAGCGCTGATAAAAGTCTTCCAGTGCCCGGTGAGCGGTAGCCGGGCCCGTTGTGGCGCTCGCTGCGAGCAGTGTGGCAAGGGCAGCGGCACGATCCGTCATGTTGTTAGCGCTGTCGTATTGCGTGTTGGCCAGGGCAATCGCTTCGCTAGGTGGGTCGAGTTCGGCCAGAAAGCCTAGCGCCAGATTCTTGAGTGCACGGTGTCCGCCAGCCTGCGGGGTCGGCTCATAAGGGCCAGGCGTTCGATGGTGGTGGTAAATCGCGAGCCATTCGGTGTGCAATGCGTGGGCGAGGCGTTTGCGCAGAAACTGTCGTGCAAGGCGGATGGCGGCTGGATCCGCTTCGGCCATTTGTTCGGCAAGATAGATTTCAGAAGGCAAGGTGAGAGCCATCTCGCGTAGCGCGGGCGAGAGGGTTGCGTCCGTGAGCACGCGTGCGAACGCGGCAACGATCGAATCGGCCAGTTGTAATGGCTTGCCCGCAGCGGCCTGTGCGGTGAGCGCAAGCAATGCGCGGGTCGCGAGCCGTTGGCCGGCTTCCCACCGATTGAATGGGTCGCTATCGTGGGCAAAGAGAAAGGCGAGTTGGTCGTCGGTGTATTCGTATTCGACGATCACCGGTGCAGAGAAATTACGCAGCAATGACGGCAGCGGTGCTTCGTTGACATTGATAAACGTAAAGGTTTGTTCGGTGTCGGTGAATTCGAGTACACGGGTCGTTTCGTCAGAAGCGCCGAGCGTGCTTGCCGTGTGGTTGGTTTTTTCTTTTTCTTCGATAAGATGTAACGGTAAATCGGCGCCATTGCGCCCAATGAGGCCAATCGCAAAAGGAATCAGCAGCGGCTCTTTTTGGGTGTCGTGCGCGACGCTTGTCGCCGTATCGCGATAGCCTTGCGTGAGGGTGAGGCTAAAGCGGTGCGCGCTTGCATCGTAAGCTGTGCTGACGGTGACGTGAGGTGTGCCGGCTTGGCTATACCAGCGCTCGAATTGTGCCAAATCTCGTCCATTCGCGTCGCCCAGTGCATGGAGGAAGTCCTCACAGGTGACCGCTTGCCCATCATGGCGTTGAAAGTACAGATCCATCCCGCGCCGGAACCCGTCCCGGCCAAAGAGCGTTTGGTACATCCGTACCACTTCCGCACCTTTTTCGTAGACGGTCATCGTATAGAAGTTATTGATCTCTACATAGCTTTCGGGACGCACCGGATGCGCCATCGGGCCTGCGTCTTCGGGAAATTGCAACTGGCGCAGCATGCGCACGTCTTCGATACGCTTGACCGCGCGGGCGGTGGCATCGGTCGCCCCGCCTTGCATATCGGCAGAGAATTCTTGATCGCGAAATACGGTGAGCCCTTCTTTGAGACTGAGCTGAAACCAATCGCGGCAGGTGACGCGGTTACCTGTCCAGTTATGGAAATACTCATGACCTACCACCGTTTCGATATTCGTGAAATCTGTATCGGTCGCGGTTTGTGCATTGGCCAACACATATTTGGTATTGAAGATATTTAGGCCTTTGTTTTCCATCGCGCCCATATTGAAGTCACTCACCGCCACGATCATAAAGCGCTCTAAATCGAGTGCTAGCCCAAAACGGGTTTCGTCCCAGCTAATCGAATGGATAAGCGAATCCATCGCATGTTGCGTTTTATCGAGATCGGGTGGCTCGACCCACACTTGCAGCAACTTGGGTTGGCCTGAGCTTGTATGGATAGACTGCTCACGCGCGACGAGCTTGCCTGCCACGAGTGCAAATAAATAACTGGGCTTTTTGAACGGGTCTTCCCATTTCGCGAAATGACGGCCATCGGGGAGTTCGCCTTGGTCAATCAGATTGCCATTCGATAAGAGCACGGGGTAAGTGGTTTTATCTGCGCGTAGGGTGACGGTGTAAGTGGACATCACATCCGGGCGGTCGAGAAAATACGTCATCCGCCGAAACCCTTGTGCTTCGCACTGCGAAACAAAATTGCCGTTCGACACGTATAGGCCCAAAAGCGTGGTGTTATTGGCAGGGTTGCATGTGTTGACAATCATGAGCTCAAACGTATCGGGCACGTTATCGATTACCAGACCCTGTTCATGCGTATGCCAGGTGGCCGGTGTCGCCCCGTCGAGTGCCACGTGGAGAAGCTCGAGCGCTTCGCCCATGAGCTCGAGGTGTGCCGTGTGGGTTGCTTGCGGGTGACGGCGTAGGCGCATGGTGTTGGTTACCACCGTGCGGTCGGGCACCAAATCGAATTCGAGGGTGACCGAATCGATCAGAAAGGCAGGAGGCGTATAGTCGGCTCGACGAATGACGACGGCGGGAGCGGGAGCGGAGGTGGCAGCGGAATCGGACATGATGGATTAAGAAGAAACCGGTAGAAATGATGTGCGTATTGGGATGAGGGTGGGGCGCAACCTCACCCTGCAATGCGGCCAAGCATTGCAAACGGTATGTTGCGGCAACGAATGGTTGTACATTGTACAAAGCTTATTGCTTTCATGGGGGTTGCTGATCGGAATGGGCTCGAGCAGCGTATTATCGTAATAATCGCGCGGCAAGTAATGGTTGGGCCGGTATCGATCTATTCAGAAAGTCGCAGCGAGCCTTCCGATATGCGAGGACACGATGGAATCAAAACGCTTAGGGCGCTATGGTGCATGGATGGTGAGTGTATGTGCCGCGCTGTTGTGGGGTTGCACCACTTACGTGACCACCCAAGTGACCGCTTTCTCGGATTGGAGCGGCAGCGATGCGACGCGCACTTATGCCTTTACGCGCTCAGCCGAACAACGCAATAACCTCGAACAAGACACTTATGAGCAAATTGTCGCGAATGAGCTCGATCAATATGCGTTTACTCGTGTGCCCGCCCATCATGCGCATTATCTCGTGGGGTTATCTTATTCGCTGCAAGAAAATCTCATGACGGTCACTCAGCCCCTTTATTATGGGAGCCCCTGGCCGAGCCCCTATTGGGGAGGGCCATTTGGTGGGCCATTTAATCCTTGGGGAGGGCCCTTTGGCCCGTTTCCGCCGACTTATGTGAGCCAGAGTTATCCGGTTTTTACGCATGCGCTCAATGTGCGGATAACGAATCGGGCCACGGGTAAGGAAGTTTATAACGTGAGCGCCCGCAGCACCGATGGCGAATCGTCGCTATTGCATGCGATGCCGTATCTCGCGCGCGGCGCGTTTGCCGATTTCCCATTGGGCAATGGTGTGGTGCGCACGGTGCAGATTCCGCTCGATCAGCACCCGAGCGTATCGAACGAAATGCCGGTTGCACCAGCGAATGTGCCGGCGAACTTACCTGCCAGTGCGCCTGCCGTGCCTTTACCGGCGTCAGTGGCTAAGCCTGCTGCGGCAGCGTATTAGGCGTTGTTTCAGGATCGATGCCCACCTATCGATGCCAATACGCGTCGAGTGTTGCAATGAACGCATTGCGTTGTGCCGGGGGGATGAAAGCGGCGTCAAAGCCATTGCGCAAGAGGGTATAAACGTTCGCATCGGTCAAGTTCAAGGCATCGGTGGCCGCGAGATAGTTGGCGTTGATATAACCCCCGAAATACGCAGGGTCGTCGGAGTTGAGGGTAACGGCGACGCCCTGCGTCAGAAGCGCCTTTAACGTGTGTTGGCTCATCTCTTCGAACACCCGCAGCTTGATATTCGACAGTGGGCAGACGGTTAGCGCAATGTGGGTATCGGCGAGCCGGGTGACGAGCGCGGCGTCTTCGATGCTCCGCACGCCGTGATCGATTCGGTCGACCTTCAGCACGTCGAGTGCCTCGTGAATATAGGATGGTGGGCCTTCCTCACCGGCATGCGCGACGCACTTTAAGCCGAGCGCATGCGCTTTGGCAAATACGCGTGCGAATTTTGACGGCGGGTGACCCATTTCGGACGAATCGAGCCCGATGCCGATCAAGCGATGTCGATATTGTTCGAAAAGCGGTTGCGCAGCCTCGAAGGTTGCCAATGCCTCGTCTTCCGATAAATGCCGCATAAAGCACAGAATGAGTTTGCTGGAAAGACCGTGTTGCTGCTGCGCTTGAGCGAGCGCACGTTCGATGCCTGCCACCACGGTTGGCATCGCGATGCCTCGTGCGGTATGCGTTTGAGGATCGAAAAATATTTCGGTATGCTGAATATTTTCGGCTATTGCACGTTCGGTATATGCGTGCGTCATTTCATAAAAATCCGCTTCGGTGATCAATACGCTCGCGCCCGCATAATACACATCGAGAAACGATTGGAGATTCGTGAACGCATAGGCGGCGCGAAGTGCGTCGATCGAATCGTAAGCGAGCTTCACGCCATTTCGTTTGGCAAGCTTGAAGATCAATTCGGGCTCTAGTGAGCCTTCGATATGGATATGGAGCTCAGTTTTGGGGGCACCAGCGATTTTATGGGCGAATGTAGGTGAAATCATGAATGTCAATTAATGTAAAAGATTTTCTTGGGCGTTTGCCTCGACCACTTGAAGCAACTGGGCAGCGGTCGATATCGCAATGATTTCAGGCGATTTACCGGTGATGCCTTCGACGCCAATCGGGCAGGTCATCCGTGCAATTTGAGTGGGATCGATGCCGCGTGCGGCAAGCCGATGTTCGAATTGCTTGCGCTTGGTGCGGGAGCCGATCATGCCGAAAAATGCGTAATCTTCGCGCCGCAAAATACGCTCGGCAAGGGCAAGGTCCCGCGTGTGATTGTGCGTCATCACGAGGAAGTAGGTATTGGGTTGCGCCTGGTCGACGGCCTCATCGGGTGCATCATTAGGATCGATCGTCACATTGAGCAATGTGCGAAGCACGGCGGGGGGAGGGAATTGCGCATCTCGCTCATCGACCCAACGCACGTGGCAATGCAACGTAGCGAGCACCTGTACCAGCGCTGAGCCAACATGACCTGCGCCAAATAGCACGAGCGAAAATTCATTGGGCGCGATGATTTCGGTGAGGCGCGCTGTATTGCTTTCGGTGTGGTGGTGATCGATAGAACCCGATAACTTGCAATAAACCGTATGGAGCGCATTCGAAGGGGGAGCGGTGAGTTGTACTGGGTCAGGCGCTTCACCAAAGGGTAGATGACGCATGACTGCTTGGCCGGCTAGTACCCGTTTGGCAAGTGTTGCGACCCAGTCGAGATCGCTCGCATCGAGCTGTTCGAAGGCGAGCACGACGGCCCCTCCACAACATTGGCCCAGACTGGGGCCGAGTGCAAAGCGCTCGAGCTGGCGTGCGTGGGGATGCGCGCGATTCTTCAGCATTTCGCGCGCGATTTCGATGGCTTTCCATTCGAGATGACCACCACCTATCGTGTGCCAGGTGGCGTGACGCGACACAATCATTTTCGTGCCGGCCTCGCGCGGCGCGGAGCCTTCGACGCGCGCCACCGTCACGAGTACGACAAGATCGCCATGCACGAGCAGGTTTTGCAGATCGACTAACCACGCAGGCATTCGGTGTTTCTCCAGGCGACGAAAAGACGTGACTGTTTTAAGTGTGTAGCGTTTAGACAGGGCCTGGTTTGCGCCGCTTACGGGCCCAGGCACACCAAAGGCTGGCGAGCGTGAATACAAAGATGAATACGAACGCAATCAATGACCAACCGGGGAGCAAAATGCCGAAAATCGGTGGATACACCATTTCGCACAGGCCTCTGACTTTAAATACGCCTGGTAGCCATTGGGCAGGGGGCAAGGCATTGATGACTGGTTCTATCGCATCGAAGCCGCAGCTGAAACCAGGGCTTAGTTGAATATAAAGATGATGCGCGGCCACACCGATGCCGGCGATAGCGGTAATCGCAATCAGCGTTTCGAAGACGGTAATGCCGCGCCAGCGTTTGACCATCGCGCCCGAGAACGCGAAAATCGCAATGAGAATAAAGAAATAACGCTGAATGATGCAAAGCGGGCACGGATCTTCATGCTTTGCATATTGCAAATAGAGCGCCCCGACAATGAGCCCGATACAAATGAACCCGAGTAAAATCAGCAGGCAGCGCTCGCGGCGCGCAAAAGGGTGTTCGTTCATGAGTTTGGCGAACCTTTAAAGGGAGGCAACGCGACACATCTTAGTGCGTTTGAGCCGAGTTGCGGCAAGGATAGTGTATTTTTTTGCAAGCAGTCATGCATAGCAATCGGCCAAGCACGTTTGGACTTTTGCGAAAGGTAGCCGTATGCGAACCCTAAGCCTTATCGTGCTAAGTTCAATACGTGTTCGACGCTCTGGCCAATACTCAGCAGCGCATCGTCTCGAAGCGGTGCCGCAGCGAGCATCAAGCCAACGGGCGCCGCGTCGCGTGCATGGCACGGTAGTGATAATGCGCATGCATTCAGAAAATTGAATACGCTGGGGTTGCGCAGAACCAGGGCATTCAAACGGATGTATTCCGCGTCGTTTTGGTCGCATTCGGCTAGGCGCGGTGGAGCGATGGGCACCGTGGGGGCCGCGATGACATCGAAGTGTTGCCACAGTGTGTGCTCGGCAGCTTCAATGAGCGCCACGCGTTGGGATAGCAAATCGAGATAATCGACTGCCCGCGCAGATTCGCCTTTTAGGATGCGCTCCAGTACACGAGGATCATATTGATCGGCATACATTGCAATTAGCTCTCGGTGCCAGGCATAGGCTTCGATGGAGGATAAACCGAAGCGGTTGATTTCCGGGAGCCTTTCGAGTGCAGCAAAGCCTACATCGGTCAGGCAAGCCCCTGCCGCTTCGAGATGTTTGAGCGCCGCGCCATAAGTTGCGGCTACCACCGGTTCGACCCCTTCGGTAACGTAATGGGTGAGTACACCAATATGCAAGCCCTTAAGGGGCCGTGCGTTGGGTACACGCGGGGCAAGCCCGGCCAGAATTCGGTCGATCAGCGCACAGCAGGCGACCGACACACCAATTGGGCCAATCGAATCGAGCGTTGTCGATAGCGGTATAGTGCCTGTTTTGGGGATACGGTGGGCGGTTGGCTTAAAACCGGTCAAGCCGCAAAACGCGGCGGGAATTCGAACCGAGCCGCCCGTATCGCTGCCCAATGCGGCGGCGGCCATGCCATCGGCGACCGAAGCCGCTGCGCCACAAGAGGATCCACCCGCAATGCGCTGATCGTCTTGCACATCGCGTCGATAAGGCGAAAGAGGCGTACCGTAATGAGGGTTCAAACCGAGACCGGAAAACGCAAACTCGGTCATGTTCGTGCGCCCGATAAGGATAGCCCCGGCACGGCGCAAACGGGCGACGGCGGGGGCATCTTCGTGGGCGGGTGCGCTATGCGCGAGGATGCGCGAACCGGCCCGCGTGATTTGTCCCTTTAAATCGAATAAGTCTTTAACCGAGATAGGCAGACCGGCGAGTGGTGAGAGTATTGTGCCGCTCGCCCGCAATTGGTCATAGGCTGTCGCTGCGGCTCGCGCATTTTGCGCATCGACATCGATGAAGACAGACGAGCCCTGGCCCGCAGGATCCGCAATTTTTTCGAGTGCAGCCTCCACCAGCGCTCGACTCGTCGTTTTACCTGCCGTAAGATCGGCGGCGAGGCTAGCAAGCGGAGGGAACGGGGTAAGATCGGTGGCCATGACTGTCTCGGGTGTCGATCGATTCCAACGCAAGAATGCCAATGAGCAGTGGGACGAGCGCAGATACGCACAGCCGGATTGGCAAGGCGGCTCGAGCTTGACGTGGGGCTGTCTTGCTGAGTAGCAGCTGGATTTTCGGTTCTTTCGACCGTGTCACTTAGCATTGTAGAACAACTCTTCATTGTAATTAGGTGAACCCGTTTGGGATGATTTATATTGCAATGTATGGCAGCTTGCATACGATGCAAAGGTGTTGATTGCCGCTAATGAGTCGGGTAGCGGATAATAGGCGCTCTTTCTAATCGTTTTGAATAAAACACGCTTGGCCTGATCGATCATGAGCGAAAACACTACGCCGCCTCACTCCGGAAGTGCTGATTCTTCCAGCGTTTCTCCTCCTTCTTCTTCCTCTTCTTTTCCTCCTTCGCCTAAAGTGCGCGATGCAACAGCGCGCGTGGCCACCGATACGCTGGACAGTGCGTCTGCTGGCAAGGCTGTGTCAGACGCGGATGTCGTGCCGCCGCCCCCTCGCGATGCATCAACTCACGATGTCGCGGCTGAGGCGCGCGCGCAGGCGGTGCATGAAACAGCGGTGCAAGAAGCGGCTGCACAAGAAGCTGCCGCGCAGCCGCCCACGGGGGCGATGGATAACAAGCCACGTGGTGCGCCGCCACCAGGGTTTGGCGCGGCACCCGATTTCGATACGCCGCGTCCGCCCCCTGCCACGGTGCTCGCGACATTGCCACCGGCTTATCTACGACAAACGGATACGCCGTGGGCCGTGTTTGGCCGCAGCATTGCGGCTCATGTACGACGGCTTTTCGACCGTGCGGGGCAGCGGATTACGCAACGCACCTTGCGTATCGGCGTGTCAGCGCGGATTTTTCATCCTGAGCCCGGTGCGAAAGGCTTGCGGGGCAAGACGCTCCAATATTTAGAAGAATCGATTGCGCATTGGGTGATGTCGCGCGATGTGGTGGTCTTTATGATTCCGACGGTGGGCCATCAAGGGATGCTGCATCCGAGCAATATCCGTTTGCGCGATTATGCGAAGCATTTGGACGGCTTATTATTGCAAGGCGGCGCGGATGTGTCGCCGCAATCTTATGCGCAGGCGACGAGTTGCATCGAGTGGCCTGGGGACCGCGTGCGCGATATGTATGAGCTCGAGTTGCTACACGAATTTATCGAATCGGGCAAACCAGTGCTGGGCATTTGCCGAGGGTGTCAATTGATCAACGTTGCTTTCGGTGGCACGTTATATCAGGATATTTCAACCGAAGTGCCCACGGCGGGTATCCATGTCAACGAGCATTATGACCAACATCGCCATGCGGTTCGTTTTCCAGATGGCTCGACACTCATGAATATGTTTCCCGGGCAGCGCGAAGCGCTCGTCAACTCGATTCACCATCAAGCCGTGAAGACATTGGGCCGCGATTTGAACATTGAAGCGGTTTCGGCTGAAGACGGGTTGATCGAAGCGGTTCGCTACCGGCGTGCGCCTTTTGTCGTGGGCGTGCAGTGGCACCCCGAATTCCATCGCGCAGGCGGTCCGGAATTACTCGATTGCACGCCGTTGCTGGACACATTCTTACGCGCGGCACGGGAGACACGGTTTTAACCGGGTTTTGCGGTGTTTGCATAAAATCAAATGCGTTTTGCCAAAAGTGAAGGGTTGACACATAGGGGGGGTTTATCCATAATCTCGCTTCTTCCGGCGCAATCTTGCTGATTCGTTAGCGGCAAGCAGCGGAAGCTATAAGCGGGAGTAGCTCAGTTGGTAGAGCGCAACCTTGCCAAGGTTGAGGTCGCGAGTTCGAGACTCGTCTCCCGCTCCAGTGTTTGGTATTGAAGTCGTGTTCGAGTGGGAAGTATAGGTATCAATGGCGATATGTTTTGTGCAGTAATGTATCTTGTTGTCATTAAAAGGTCATGCGGGAGTAGCTCAGTTGGTAGAGCGCAACCTTGCCAAGGTTGAGGTCGCGAGTTCGAGACTCGTCTCCCGCTCCAAGCGAATAGGTATAGTGCGATGTTTAGGTTAGCCCGATAATCGCAGCGTGTTTATGGGTGCCACCCATCAAAATGGGTGAATCGTTCTGCTCGCTACAGTGACGGTTCGATCAGCCGGTTATGGCGCGATAGCAAAGCGGTTATGCCGCGGCCTGCAAAGCCGTTTAGGCCGGTTCGACTCCGGCTCGCGCCTCCAACTAAAGTTTCCTTTTTCTTCTTATCGAAGTTTTTGACACTCGCTCGGCGCTATTCATCTCGCCATCTCGCCGCTTTTGTCATTTGGCTCAATGGATGACCGCCAAGTCAGTAAGAATGGGCGAGGTGTATATATCACAATGGGTTTCGAGCTGTCATATGGAATTTTGAAATCACCATAGACGTGGTCTACTACCTCAGTAATGGGGTTGAGTGGGCAGGGCGCTATCCCTCCTGGCCGTGCCAATGGATATACGCGCAATATATAAGTGTGCGCACTAAAGCCTTCTTGTGGATAAGGCTTTACATTCCCCTGATAAGAGGGGTCGTTGCAGCTGCTTCTTCTTTTTTCGACTTTCGTCACGCTCAATATCAGGCTAAGCGATGGCTCATTTGTACGAGCTGGCAATGCTAAGACAGTTTTTTGATAGCTTGTGAGATCGGATAAGCCAGGATCATCCCTCATGGATGATTTGTCATCTACTGAATTATTTTTTATATTCTGCGCCGCTACGGTGGTGACGAAGGCTATGCAAATCAAACATATCCACTTCTTCATAAACCGTTTGTTGACCGTGATTTAATGGAGAAAGCTTCCTTCTCGAAGACAAGAGAAGGAAGCTTTCCTATAGCGAATAATTAGCCCGTATGGCGTATGCCGCCACGTGGTGTATCGCCACGTCGCGTGCCAGCGCTGGTGGTGCGAGGACCATGAGAAGAAGGAGTGGGCTTGCTTGCCCAACGGCTATCACGTCCACCTCCGCTTTTACTCTTCCCACGCGTGTTATTTGTGCTTGGGTTTGCCCCCGCGCTCGCATTGTTCCCACCGAAACGCCGATTACCGCCGTTTGACGCACCACCAGGACGGCCTTGGCCGCTGCGATTATTATTGGAAGGAGGCGCTTTACGCGGCTCGTAACCCTCGATCACATTGACGGCTAAGGGCGCGCGCACGAAGCGCTCGATGCGTTTGAGGGCGCCTTGCTCCGCATGATGCACGAGGCTCACCGCGATGCCTGAGCGGCCCGCGCGGCCTGTCCGCCCGATTCGATGCACATAATCTTCCGCGAATTTGGGTAAATCGTAGTTGAATACATGCGTGATGCCAGGAATATCAATGCCGCGTGCTGCGACATCGGTCGCAACGAGCACACGCACGCGTCGCTCACGTAACGCCCGGATGGTGCGGTTGCGCGCACCTTGCGGTAAATCACCATGCAGCGCAGCGGAAGAAAAACCTGCATCAGCGAGACGGCCAGCGAGCTGATCGGCATCAATCTTGGTGGCGGTGAAGACAATCGCTTGATCGAGCCCCGCATCGCGTAGCAAGTGATCGAGCAAACGATCTTTATGATGACGATCATCCACATAATGGACGGTTTGCGCAATATTTGTACGGGCTTCCAGCTGCTGTTGGATTTCGATCCGCTCTGGGTTTTTGAGCAGACGATTGGTCAACGAGCCGATCTTGCCGTCAAGGGTGGCTGAAAAGAGCATGGTTTGACGGGAAGTGGGGGTCGCGGCAACGATGGTTTCGATGTCGTCGATAAAGCCCATATCGAGCATGCGATCTGCTTCGTCGAGCACAAGCATTTGGAGTTGCGATAAATCGATGCGGCCGCGCTCCAGGTGATCGAGCAGACGTCCAGGCGTGGCAACGAGGATCTCCGGGTTTTTTGCGAGCAGTGTCAGTTGTTGACCATAAGCCACGCCGCCGAGAATGCTAACGGTGCGTAAATGGTGCAAATGTTTGCCGTAAGTCGAGGCAGCCGTGGTGACTTGCATCGCGAGCTCGCGTGTGGGAGTCAGAACCAGCAGGCCTGGACAAGCAACAGGCGGCCCACGGCGTGTGCGGCGCTCGGTATGCGGCTCGCGGGGTGCTTGGGATGCAAGTTTTTGAAGTTGCGCGAAGCGCTCGATGGCGGGCAGCATGAAGGCGGCGGTTTTGCCGGAGCCGGTTGGGCTCGAGACAAGCAAGTCGCGGCCTGCAATGGCGGCTGGAATCGCCCGCTGTTGAACGGGTGTGGGGTTGACATAGCCTGCGGCGGTGAGCGCGGAAATAATCTCGGGCGACAAGCCGAGTGATGCAAACGTTGGTACGCTAGGGTCGACGGGCTCGGTGACAATGACAGTATCGGATGAAGCCGCTTCTGAGGCGAGTACTTGTTCGGCGATTGCGTTCAACGGACTGAAAGTCGAGTTCTTGGTCATGAGAATCCTAAAAAGAGGAGCAACGTTGGCGCCAATCGGCAATTACCCAAGTCATCGGATTCAGCATGCAAGACAGCCGCGAGCAAATCAAAAAACGGGGGCAGCTCGCGACAAATGACAAAGCGAACTTTTCTGTTAGAAGCTGTATCTGAGCAGCGCGCCATATTTCGTATGAATAAGGCACCGCCGTCAGCCTGCTCTATGAAGGCTCCACATGGAACCTAGGCGGAAAGGGACAGTTTCTAAACGGGATTGGAGCGAAACGTAAAAAGTGCAATGTAGCGGACATTAAGAAAAAATATATTCAATCTATGCATGCTACATGCTGCCAGCACTATAAAGCAATTTGTTGCACTGCGCCACTTAATTCTTGTACGCGTCAAACGTGCGTTTGTAAAAGCAGGTGTGAGCAGGTGTGTCTGCAACAGAACAGTTGCCCTCAGTGGCGTGGCGATGGTTGCTCCAAATTCGAAATGATATTGAGAATTATTCTTATTCTTGTTACTATTAGCGCATAAAATATTGCGCAGATGCTTATTGGGTAAATTTTTTAATAAAAACACGTGTTTATTGTTATGTCATTTCTGTCTTATCGGGGTTTTTCTGTTCAGTCGGTCTCTTTCGTATTCTTTCCATTATCCGTTGCATTCAAGCCCTTGGCGTTGTCTACTCGACTCGCTTTTGCGGGGGGCATATTGTCCGTGGGTTTCGGTAGTGCTGTCTATGCACAAGCCTCAACCGAGCTGATTAAAGAAGCGGATGAGAATCAGCGCATGTTACCTACTGTCGTTGTTAAGTCTGACTCGGGCTCTGTGGGTGCGCTCCCACGTTCGTATGCAGGAGGGCAAATCGCACAGGGCGGGCGGGTAGGGTTGCTAGGTAACAAGCACATCATAGACACGCCATTTAGTGTCAGCAACTATACGTCACAGCGCATCGAGAACCAGCAGGCGGTGACGTTGGCCGAAACATTGAATGGGGATGCCTCCATCCGCTTTGCGGGGCAAACGGGTGGGTTGATGGATTCATTCTACATTCGGGGGTTTCCTGTCAACGAAGGGAATTCGAGTGAGTTCGCTTTTGACGGGGTGTACGGCGTCACTCCCAGCTATCACGTGTTTTCCGAATATGTCGAACGCATTGAGGTGCTTAAGGGGCCGGCGGCATTGTTGTACGGCATGTCACCGAACGGTGGGGTTGGCGGTGTGGTCAATATTGTCCCGAAGCGCCCCCTTGCGAAAGAGGTAACCCGTTTTACTGCCGATTATGCTTCCGATTCTCAGGGAGGCGGCCATATCGATATCAGTCGACGGTTTGGTCGTGAACGCCAGTTTGGCATCCGATTCAATGGGCTTTATCGCCAGGGTCATACCCCTCTCGATAATCAGTCTGCTCGGGCCGATGTGGGCGCGTTGTCGCTGAACTATCAAGGCGAGCAGTTCAGGGCGTCACTGGATGTGATCGAGCAATATCAATGGGTCGATGCGCCGGCGCGTCCGTTCCTGATGGCACCAGGCATTCCAGTGCCGTCTGCGCCGGATGGTCGCCGCAATGTGACGCAATCATGGGGATGGTGGAAGTCCTTCAATCAATCCGCTTTGCTGCACGCCGAATATGATCTGAATAACAATGTCATGGTTTTTGGCGATGCAGGCGGTGCGAAAGCCGATGTCGCACGGTTGTCGGGCCAGACCCCCACGATTCTGAACACCGCAGGTGATACGAGCTCACTTCAGCAAAATTGGAAATTCCAGGTCAATCAATGGAGTGCCGATACGGGGCTGCGTGCTCGTTTCAATACGGGCTTCGTTCAGCATGCGCTTGCGTTGCAGGCCAATCTTTATGGGGACCGTCTGGCCCAGGCCAACAATGCGGGCTCGGTGGTTTTGTCGAATATTTATTCGCCTGTTGCCAGTCCCGTACAAAATATTGCTGCGCCCTCGCAAGTGCCAAAGATCTCTTCATCCTTTCTGACAGGGGTAGCGCTTGCCGATACGTTGAGCTTGTTAAACGAACAGGTGCAGCTCAGTGTGGGGGTGCGACAGCAGCGGGTCGAGTCGAGCAACTTTAACATTACGACCGGCGCTAAAGCTACATCGTATAACGAAAGCGCATTGACACCTTTGGTCGGGGTCGTGGTCAAGCCGTGGCAGAACATGTCGATCTATGCCAATTACATTGAAGGGCTTAGCAAAGGCGATATTGCACCGACCATTGCTTCGAACGCCGGTCAGGTTTTTGCACCCTATAAGACGAAACAGTATGAGTTTGGCATGAAGTTCGATTTTCATCGTCTGATGGCGACGCTGGCGGTTTTCCAAATCAAGAAACCTAGCGGTCAGCTGTTCGGCACCGTTTATGCCGTCGATAGCGAGCAGCGTAATCGAGGGCTTGAGCTGAGTGTGGCCGGTGAGCCGCTCAAGGGAGTGCGCTTACTCAGTGGCCTGACGTTTCTCGACGCCGCCCTAACACAAACTAACAGCGCAGCAACACTCGGCAACCGGCCGGTGGGTGTGCCGAGATGGATGGCGAATGTGGGTACGGAGTGGGATTTGCGCTGGGTCCCCGGCTTGACCTTAACGGGCGGCGTTAATTTTACTGGGCAGGAGTATGTGGATCAGGCGAATACGCAGTCGGTGCCGTCATGGATGACGCTCGACGTGGGTGCGCGCTATGTGGCCTCTGTCTACGGCAAGCTGACGACGGTGCGCGTGGGGTTGCTTAACGCATTGAATCGCCAGTATTGGTCGGGTGTGGCTTCGTTTGGCACGATCTCGGTGGGTGCGCCGCGTACGTTATTTGTTTCGGCTTCTGTAAACCTCTGAGAAAAATCGACTGGAGAGAGACAGTCATATGCAGATGAAAAGCCATGTTCTATGTGCGACTGAGGAAACTCGCAGCGTGGAAGTGTCAAAGCCCGAAGTGCTTCGCCCTATCCTAGGCCCAGCATTCGAGCGCCTTATTCATGCTTCACCCGACGTATTAATAGAGGCAGTTAGAAAATACGGATCACCCCTGAACATCGTTTTGCCACACGTCTTAATGCAAAACGTCGAGGCTTTACGGGCTGTGTTGCATCGACATAAGGTGGGCTACGAGATTTTCTATGGGGCAAAGGTCAATAAATCACCCGGCCTCGTGCGCGCGGCGGTCGAGGCGGGTATTGGCGTGGATGTTTCCAGTATTTACGAAATGCGCGACGCCTTGCACGCTGGCATCGATCCTTCCCGGCTGTGTGCAACAGGGCCGGCCAAGACACGGCTCTTTCATGTCGCCTTGATCACCCATGCGGCATTAATTTCGGTCGATTCTATTGAAGAGCTCGATGATCTCGAGGCGATTGTTCGTGAAATTCAACCCTCGCACCCCGTTCGTGTGTTGTTGCGCTATCGGCCTGATAGGTCGGCTTCCAGTCGTTTCGGTATGGAGGCCGACACGTTGGTCGCCTGTTTGGAGCGTCTGGCATCCCTTCAGGGAGCCTTCTCGTTTGAAGGCTTTCATTTTCATCTGAGCGGTTATGACGACGCGTCGCGCGTGAAGGCTATGCGCGAGTTGGTCTACTTTGTCGATGTGGCAAGTAGGATGGGCATTGAACCGACCATGATCGACATAGGGGGCGGGCTGCCTGTTCAGTATGTGGATAGCGACGCTTATGCAGCGTTCTTAGAGGCACAGCACAACAGTCATTATCGCAACGGTAAGATGCCTGCCTCTTTTTATCCCTATGGCGGCCAGATCGATGCTTGCGAGTGGATAGACCGATTTCTTGCGTCGCCTTGTGTCGAGACAATGTCGATCGCCGAGTATTTGAATGCGAAGCACCTCACCCTTGCCATCGAGCCTGGGCGAAGTTTGGCCGATCAGACAGCGCTTTCGGTGTTCCGTGTGACGCGTGTCAAGTTATTGGCAGCAGATAAGGCGGTGGCCTTTGTTGAAGGCAGTAGCTTTAGTGCTTGTGAAACTTGGTTCGCTTCCGAGTTCTTAGTGGATCCGATTCTCATTTCGACATCGCTCAACGGCGAGCACGAGGCGTTGCCGACACGCGTTTGGATTGCGGGACACAGTTGTCTTGACGAAGACGTCATTACCCATCGCTTGATTCATTTTTCGAGAAGGCCGCGCGAGGGGGATCTGCTCGTATATGCCAATACGGCGGGCTACCAGATGGACCTACTCGAAAATGAATTTCACCGCCACCCTATGCCGCGCCGAATTTCGGTGTCATTCGATGCGGCGGGGGGCATGCAGATTTCACCTGATGATCGAATGGAATACTCGAATGATTTTAAATAAAGTAACCGATTTGATTGGAAACACCCCCATTCTCAATATTTCTGTTCCAGCAAAGCACACGCGGCTGTTGCTCAAGATCGAGAAGAATAACCCGGGGGGAAGTATCAAGGATCGGATGGCGCGCAATATGATTGTTGCCGCGCTCAAGTCAGGCCGACTCAGTCCCGGTGGTGTCGTTGTAGAGTCGTCCTCGGGTAATACCGGCATTGGCTTGGCGATTGCCGCAGTCGAATTTGGGCTGCGCTTTATTGCTGTTGTCGATCATCATGCCGCGCCGGAGAAAATCGCCGTGATGCGCGCGGTCGGGGCAGAAATTCGCTATGTGGAAGGTCATTATCGAGAAGATGAAGTTGCAGTTGTAGAGCGGCAGCGTATGGCTGCTGAGCTGGCGAGTCAGATTCCTGGTGCCGTGTTTATGAACCAGTCTGATAACGCAGCGAATGCAGGGGGATATTCCGAATTCGTCAGAGAGCTCGTGAGCGAGGTGGGGCGCGTCGATGCCTATGTGGGTTGCGTGGGTACGGGTGGCTCGATAACCGGCATCGCCCGTGGGCTGAAAGCGCACAATCTTCAAACGAAGACGGTCGCTGTCGAGCCCAATGGTTCAATTGTGTTCGGTCAGCCGGGGCACCCGTATTATCAATCGGGCACGGGTACCCCCGCAGGCGATACGGTGGGTCTCGTGCTCGATTACAGCTGTATTGATATGGGTGTGCAGGTTTCTGATAGCCAGGCGTTCGAAACAACTCGCTATATCGCGAGACGGACAGGTTTGCTCGTCGGTGGGTCAACGGGCGGAGTGATCTACAAAGCGCTCGAGTTGATTGACAGCGGCTTGATTGGCGGCAATGTTGCCGTTGCTGTGGCTGACGGGGGAGAGAAATACCTGAATACGGTTTTCAATGAGCCTTGGCTTAAAGAGCGTAATTTGCTTGACCCGACAGTTTGGGCGCAACTCGACCGCTGGTTGGGTCAGCCCACGCTTGCCGAAGTCTCGCGTGATATCCCACGCTTGCGAGCGGTGCAGGCAGCATGATAGTGGAGCGGGCCAACACAAAGACCAGGGCGCCGCTTAACGTGGTGATTTGCGGCGGTGGGCGCACAGGCCATCTGACAGCGGTATTGTTCAAGCAGATCCCCAGCGTGCATGTTGCATTGCTCACAAGCAACCGGGAGGTCATCGACCATCATTGCTGCAGCGACAACGGCATTGTTGCGTGGATGCCGGATGGCACTTCATGTGCTGCGCGTCTGGATGCCGTGGCGAGCGAGCCAGACATACTGCTTGCCGAGGCAGACATCGTGATCGTGACGGTACCGGCGCATGTCCGGCCCGCCTTACTGAAAGCGATTGCAGCTCATCTTCCATCCGATAAGCCGGTCTATGTCGGTGCGATTCCCGGCTTTTGCGGCTTTGACTGGCTTGCTGAATGTATATTGAGCGCCCGGCCCAACGCAGTTATCTGGGGGATGAAAGATGTTGCCCACATTGCTTTTGATTTACAACCGGGCAGATCGATCAAAATGGGTGGTGCAAAGCGCACGCTATATGTGGCAACCCATAAGCGTGAAAGCGATGCGGCGCGCGCCGCCTTGCTCTCGCACTTACAACAACTCTATGCCGTGCCTGTTGAGATGCTAGAGAACTATCTGGAAATCACCCTAACGCCAGGTAATCCGATTATGCATAGTTCGGTGATATACGGATTGATTGGGCCATACGGGCAATGGCACAACAAAACGTTTTCCGCTCCCCTGTGCTGGTGGAATGACTGTCCCGAGCTTGGTGCGTATTTTCTCGAGCGTAGCGACGAAGAGAACCAACTATTGTGCCGTGCCATCGAGCGTCGTTTGGGTTTGGATTTGTCATCGATCAAGCCGTTGAAGCAGGAAATCATTGATGCATACGGCTTTCAGATTCGCGACTCCAGCACCATGTTATCGGTGTTGCGCACGAACCAAGCGTATGACGCGATTGCGCTGCCCTTTGTTCCAGCGACAGAAGGCGTAGGGTACATCATCGATAAAGCGCATCGTGCCTTTCATGAAGATGTGGCCTATGGCCTTGCGTTGCTGGTGGAAATGGGTAAACGCTTAGGCCTGCGCTTATCTCACATCGAAGAAATTTTTCGTTGGAACGTGTCCTATATGGAAGGACTACGTCGTTCCGCTCTCGATTACTTTCCCAAAATTTGGCCAGTTTAAGGCCGGAGTCTTATGAAGCATACTTTTTCGCTATTGCACCCCGATCACACGTTCTATTTGCAGCATCAGCAGGTTGCGTTGGCGTCGGCGAGGCATAACGCGTTGCGTCGGCTCATACGTTGTTTGTTTGCCGAGAACATCATCGACCCTAACCGGCTTGTTTTTGCACCCGAAGGCTGCAGTGCGTGGTTGCCTTTGTGGAGTCGGCATGCCTTGTTGTTTTTTGCCGAGCTCGAGTTTGCACCAGCTAATACGTTGATTAATCGTGGCACGCTCACTTTGATCGAATCTAATGGCGAGCGCATCGCGGTACAAAGCCCCGAGCAACTGATTGATTTGTTGCGCCCTTATTTCGATTTCGCACCGAGTGAAGAAGGCGTGGCTAGGCTTAAGGCAGATGTTGCCAATAGTGTCGAGAACGATATGCTCGCTCGTATTCACCGTGAGGCTTGGCATGCCGATTTGCACACGCGTATCGAGGGGGCCAAGGCAAGTGGGTTTGTCGATTATCTGCGCAGGCAAATGCCATTGTGCGATGCGGTCGTGCTGCTCGATCAATGGGGCTCGCTCGAAGGCCATCCGTTTTATCCCACTTGGAAAAGTAAGCCCGATTTGAGCGCCGCTCAGGTCGCGGCCCTATCGCCTGAATTTAACGCACAGGTCGGTGTGCGCATTGCGGCATTGCGTGGTGATATGGCTTATATCGAGCAGATGCCGCATGTTGAGAATTACCGCGACTGGTTTGCCGCGCAGTTTCCGCAACTATGGACACACTGGAAGGCAGGGTTAAATGCCAGAGGGTTCGATGAACGGGGGTGGCTGCCATTACCGATTCATAGTTGGCACCTCGAGCATTTTGTCTGTCATGAATATGCGGCAGAAATTGAAGAAGGCATATTGATTTTAGAGGGGCCCGATGTTCAAACGTGGCCCACCATGTCGTTTCGCACGATGATGCCGGCTCAGCTTGGGCCTGTGCCATTTATCAAGCTGCCGGTGGCGCTGTGGATGACGAGCGAACAGCGCAGCCTTCAAGCGAAGTCGATCCATATGGGGCCACGCATCAGCACGGTTATCCAGCGCATTTTGGCCGCTGAAAATGGCTTTGACAAAATGCTCGACATTTTTCCAGAAGATGTTGCACTTCACTATAAGCATGCCGTGCGACAGGAAGACCGTCCGGGACGTCATTTGTCGGTGGCGTATCGTTCGAGTCGTGCCATGTTCGAGCGTTCAGATGGCCTGTTTCCGATTACCGTCGCTGCGTTGATGACGAATTCTCCAGCGGATGGCCGTCCACTCGTGACTGAACTGATCGAACGGTCCGAATCGTATGTCGGCATAGGCGCGACGAACGAAGTCGTCGAAGCATGGTTCAAGCAGTATGTGCGAGTGGTCACACATCCGGTGATCGGCATCTACTTGCTCTATGGCATCGGGCTCGAAGCCCATCAACAAAATGCATTGATATTGTTTGCCGCGGATGGCACACCTACCAGTTTATCGATTCGTGATTTCGGAGATGGTCGTACCTATGCGCCATTGCTCGCACAACATGGCCTTGAGCTTAAGCCCTATATCTATCCGGGAATACTTCCGACCGTCTTCGAGACGGATATCGAGCCAGTGCGCACGTTTATCTTGAGCGCGTGTTTTGTCTGTCATCTCCATGAAATGGCGTTGTTGCTCACTCAGACATATGGGTTGGCATCGACTCGCTTATGGGAGATTTTGCGTGAAGAGACCGCGTGTGCGTTCGATGCTTTTGCGCCACGCGTTTCCAGCGCATTGTGGCAGACAGAGCGCGAGGCATTCCTGGAATGTGCTTGGCCCACGCGTTCGTTCTTGCGTATGCATTTACTTGAGTATTCGGATTACCGGCTCCAGCATGATTTGCCTAATCCATTACGGCTTACGCATCACGAGGCTTGATCGATGACGACTGTTGCTGTTGCCCCCGAGCGTGGGGCGCGTCTTGTTCATGTCTTATTTGTGATTCAGATTTTTTCGATGGGCGCGATGGAGATGAGCGGTCCATTTTGGCCGCTGCATCTCAAGACACTGAACCCTTCCAATTTCGAGTTTGGTTTTGCGAGTGCCGCGGTGTATATGGGGCCGATGCTGGGCATTATGCTCACCAGTGCGTTTTGGGGGCGCGTGGGCGATCATACGGGGCATAAGCTCATGATGATTCGCGCGCTAATTGGCTTATCCGTGACCCAACTGGCGCTGGCTTTTGCAACCGACATTTGGATGATCCTCGTGTTGCGTTTTGTGCAAGGGGCCTGCGCGGGCTATACCGCACCGGCGCAAACCTACGGCGTGAGTATCGTCTCGCCGTTGCGTCGTGCGCGCCTGTTCGCCTATTTGCAAGTGTCGACTAACCTGGGATCGTTGACGGGCGCTATTGCGGGTGGCCTGATTCTCGATCATGCGACTTTTTTTTGGATCAATATTATTGCCGCTGCATTGTGTATGGGATGTGTTGGTGCGGTGATATTGATGCTACCTAACGTAGTGGTGTCTAAGTCTGCGCCCGCTGCTCTAGCACAGCCTGATATCGCTATCGCTCGCCAATCGGATTCAGCGTTTGCATGGCGGTCCTCGCCGATACCGGGCTTGCTTGGCATTGTCGGTATCTTGCTTGTCAGCCGGATGATTACACAAACGCCGTTTTCGCTTTATGTGAGCACAGTCTTCCATGTAGGCAATTGGGTGGTTGGATTGTGTTATGGCATGTTGTCGTTGGGTTTTGTCGTATCGGCATCGCTTTGGGCTCGCTATTTCGAAAACAGAAAGTGGGTGGAATCGCTGAGCGCGATGATGTTGGTTGCATTAGTTTGCGCTGTTTTGATGGCGATTGCTGGGTTCACACGTCACATCGGCGTGTTTGTGGCGATTTATTTCATGTGGGGCTTGCTGTTGGGCGCCACAACTCCCGTGTTGATGTCATTGATTTCGAAGGCAGCCAATGGTGCTCGGCAGGGACGCATCCTGGGTATTGCGCAAAGCACGGTCCAGTTTTCATCGATCACGGGCATTGCATTGGGTGGCTGGTTGATTGACAGCATTGGTTTGCAATACATCTATTTCTTCGTTGCGGTGTCCTATATGTTGGCGGTGGCTGTTATTTTGATGCTCAGGCGCGAGCGGGGTGTGCTCGCACATTCTCAGGTGTCGCCGGGGCAATAAGAAGCCATCGATTTTTTACTGATAGGGGCACTCGTTACGATGAAAGAAAAATATCAATGGCGTAGAGTATTCATCATCATCATCATCATTGTTGTTGGAATGGCCGCGGTCACCCTGCTCGCGTTGGGGTGGTTCGGTTTTTTCGGTTTGTTCAGTGTGAAGGAAACGAATACAACGCCGGTTGCTGTGTTGGAAGACACGTCTGGTTTAACGACGATTACTGATTTGCTCGGGCGTAAGGTTCAAGTGCGTGTGCCTGTACGCAGGGTGATCCTCGGAGAAGGACGGCAGCTTTATTTAGTGGCTGTGCTCGATACCGAGAACCCCATCAAGCGTGTGGTGGGGTGGCGCAAGGATCTGATCCAGTCGGATCCCGACACTTGGTCTGCCTATCTGAACAAATTTCCTGAGATCACGCATATTCCAACTTTCGGTGGTTTCGAAGACGGTGCGTTCGACATCGAGCAGGCTATTTCGCTTAAGCCCGATGTCATTTTGATGAACATCGAAGCACAACGCGCGACTGAAGATGCGCGTTACACAGAGAAGCTGGATAAGTTGGGTATTCCCGTGGTGTATATCGATTTTCGTCACTATCCCGTGGAAAATATTGCACCGACGATGCGTGTGGTGGGTAAGTTGTTTGGCAAGGAAGCGCGGGCAGAGGCATTTATTGCGTTTCGCGCTGAACAGATTCGACGCGTGACTGACGTCATCACGACCCATCGGCCGTTGCGTCCGAACGTGTTTATCGAGCGCATTGGGGGTTATACCGATGAATGTTGCTTGAGCTTCGGAAACGAGAATTTTGGTAAGTTTGTCGAGATGGCCGGCGGACACAACATCGCCAACGGCATTATTCGCACAACCTTTGGCCAGCTCAATCCAGAACAAGTGGTGGCCGCTAATCCTGATCAAGTGGTGATTACCAGCGCCAACTGGGAGGCTTTTGTGCCGCATGGACATTGGATTGGTGTGGGGCCGGGCGCTGACCTGACACAAGCCGCGCATAAGCTGGCGTACTACACGTTGCGGCCAGCTTATACCGGCATTAACGCAAATCGGAACCACGCATTTCATGCGATATGGCATCAATTTTATAACAGCCCCTACGATTTTGTGGCGATTCAGCAATTGGCGAAGTGGTTTCACCCCGCGTTGTTTGCCGATCTTGACCCGGATGCCACATTTCGCGGGCTGTATAGCCGTTTTCTTCCGCTCGATTACCAACCCGGCTATTTCGTTAGCTTGCCCGTTACGTTTCCGATGGAGAAGTAGGAATGAGTTCATTGCCTTTGGCTGGGTTGGCCCAGCGTAGCGCGTATCGTGGGCTGGTGCGGCGCAAACGGATATGGCTGGGTGTTTTCGCGCTTCTGTTGATTTCGAGCGTATTGTGCGATTTGGCGCTTGGCCCAGCCAGTTACAGCATAAGTGAAGTGGTGCGTGCAGTCTTTTGGCCCGACACGGTGCCGGTGCCATTGCGCGTCGTGTTGTGGGATATCCGAATGCCGGTGGCTTTAATGGCGGTGGCGGTAGGCGCTGCGCTATCGCTAGCTGGCGCACAGATGCAGACGATCCTCAATAATCCGTTGGCCAGTCCATTTACGCTGGGCATTTCTGCGGCAGCCAGTTTTGGTGCGGCGCTAGGGTTGGCTTTTGGTTTGAAGTTATTGCCGGCTGCTGTCGATTATATGGTCCCGCTCAATGCTTTCGTGATGGCGTTATTTTCGGCCATCTTGATCCATCTCCTGAGTATGCGGCACGGCATTATGGCTGAAACAATCGTGTTGCTCGGCATTGCGCTAGTGTTTACATTCAATGCGTTGCTCGCACTGGTGCAGTATTTTGCGACTGAACAAGCGGTTGCTGCCGTCGTGTTTTGGACGATGGGCAGTCTCACTAAAGCGACATGGCCCAAGCTTGGGGTGGTCTGTACGGCGATTGTTGTAATGTTGCCGGTTTTCGCGCGACGTGTATGGGCATTGACAGCGCTGCGTCTGGGTGACGAGAAAGCGGCGAGTTTTGGCATTGATGTGCGGCGTTTGCGTCTCGAGACCCTCATCATGATCAGCTTGCTGGCGGCTTGCTCCGTGGCATTTGTGGGCGTCATTGGTTTTGTGGGGCTGGTGGGGCCTCATATTGCACGTATGGTGGTGGGTGAGGACCAACGCTTTTTCCTACCGGCTTCGTTGTTGACGGGTGCGTTGATGATGTCGGTGAGCTCCGTGATAAGCAAGACCGTGATTCCCGGTGCTATTTTTCCGATCGGGGTGGTGACATCTCTCGTGGGAGTGCCGTTTTTTATTGGCTTGATTTTGCAACGCAAGAGGCATTCATGGTGAAGCTATGGTTGGAGGGCCTTGGTGCCACTTATGGTAGCCGCCGGGTTCTCTCGGATATCAGCACGCCCGTGTTGCAGGGGGGGCAGATGGTGGCGGTGATTGGTCCTAATGCAGCCGGTAAATCGACTCTGTTCAAGCGTATGGTGGGCCTTGTCGACGGGCCGGGCGAGGTGAGGTTAGACGGTTCGCGCAAGGGGTTGGACGGCATTTGTTACATGCCTCAGGATACAACCGCCAATGCCAGATTGACGGTTTACGAATCGATCCTTTTGGCGTGTAAGCAACATCAACCCACGTGGGCGGTACATGATACTGATCTTGCGTTGATTGATGGAATGATGAAGTCAATTGGAATAAGCGAGCTGGCTTTTCGCCATTTGGCTGAAGTGAGCGGTGGGCAGCGTCAACTTGTGTCAATTGCACAAACGCTGGCGCGTGATCCGGAAATCATGCTGATGGACGAGCCGACGAGTGCCCTAGATATGCGTCGCCAGGTGCAGGTGCTTGACCTCATGCGTAGCTTGGCGAAGCAACGCAATATGATTGTGTTTATCGCATTGCATGATTTAAATCATGCATTACGTTTTGCGGATTATGTGCTGGTGATTGCCGATGGTACGGCATATGGTAGTGGGCCTTGCGAAGCGGTTATTACTGCCGCGATGTTACGGGATGTATACCGAATCGATGCGCGTATCGAGCGCTGCTCGATGGGGGCAAGCCATGTCATCGTCGATAGTGCGGTTTGAGTTGGTACCGATTTGCAGAGGCGATATTCGCGTGGTTGAGCTGCATATTTATACGAGCAGCCCTCTTGCCACTCGTATAATTGACATTCTCCCCCCTCAGCCATGCGGCTGCCGGTTACGCGGAAAGGAAGGGGATTCCTACGGCGCTGCGCGATGATTTGCGAGTTGCTTCGGCGGGTTCTTGCTTCATCGAGTGGTCTGACTGCACCGACTCTCCACGGGCTAACAAGCTTCGTAGCCACAATCGACACATAGGAATTTTGCCTGAGTCGGCCGATTGTCTTTCGATATATGCCCACAGCACGGGCAAGTCCGGCTGGTGTTGTGTGGCGGCACAGCAAGCAATAGGCCGCCACTCCACGCCACCTTGTCATCCAGTTGTGGCCTGAATTCACCCCATCCCTGATCGAGAATGGCGCGGTTCAAGCTGTTCATTATTCGGCAGTACCCATCTTCAACGATTCCACCAACTCGACATATTGTTGTTTGGCTGTATCTTGTGCCGTGCCTTTCAACGCGGTCCATGCGTCATATTTGTATTTACCGACGATATCGGTCATGCCGGGCTTTTCGCCGTGCACATCGCCTTCGGATGCTTGTTTGTAAAGTGCGTAAAGGCGTAAGAGAGTGAGATTGCCAGGTTTTTCCGGCAAAGCTTTGACATCAGTTTGGGCTTGCGTGAATAGGGCGTTGATATCGCTCATTGAATGCTCCGTTGCATAGTCGTGAATAAGATTGAATAAGATTGAATTAAATCGAAAGGCGCTCTCCATCATAACAAGCGCGTCGTCATAAAAGCTCGAGTACTCCTTCCAAATCGAAGAGAACGGATGAGATCACGAGACGATGCAGGATGCGCATTACAATAGCGTCCATGATTTCTACTGCTATTACTACCACTACCGTGTTGCTCGCTATCGATACTTCAACCGAATATTGTTCGGTGGCGTTGCTTTGTTCCGATGCGTCAGGTGATGCAGCCGCGGCGCCACGCGTTTGGGCACACGATGAGAAAACCGGCGCGGTGTCGAGTGCGCGCGTGTTGCCTCTTGTGCGAGAGGTGTTGGGCGAAGCAGGCTTAACGCTTGCTCGATGCGATGCGATTGCATTCGGTGCAGGCCCCGGGTCGTTTACTGGCTTACGTACCGCGACGGGTGTCGCGCAAGGGTTAGCGTTTGGGTTGAATGTGCCCGTGGTGCCGGTAGGCACTTTGCTCGCTTGTGCTGAAAGTGCACGGTTGCATGATCCCTCGGTGAGGCGCGTGCTCGCCGTGCTTGATGCGCGAATGGACGAAGTGTATTGGGCCGATTATGTATGGTGTGCGCAACGGTGCGAATGGCAGGCCGAGGGTTTGCCCACGCTGAGCGCACCGATGGCGGTGAGCGTGCCCGATGAGCCCTTTGTGCTCGCGGGCAATGCGATGACGCTCTTTGGCGAGCGGCTTGCTGCCGCTGCCTGTGCGCAAACGATTGATATGAATGCCGTGCCGAGTGCATTGCCGATTGCCCATGCTGCGTTACGTGCTTATCGGGCCGGTCGCACAGTGAGTGCTGAACAGGCAATGCCCGACTATGTGCGCGACAAAGTGGCCCAAACCACCGCAGAGCGTCTTGCGGTGCAACAGGCTCGCGTTGCAGCTGCGTCCGCGCCCCCAAGGGAGCGTGGCTGATGAGTGGGGCGTTAGCAATCGAGCGGTATCTTACGCCAATGGCTGATGTCGATCTCGATGAAGTGGTGAGCGTCGAGCACGCGGCTTATGAGTTTCCGTGGACACGCGGGAACTTTGAAGATGCGCTGCGCAATGGTTATTTCGGCATTTGCCTTCGGCATCTGAATAGGACACTGATCGGTTATTGTGTGCTGATGCCTATCGTCGATGAAATGCATTTGTTGAATTTATGCGTCGCGCCCCACGCGCAACATACGGGCGCAGCGGTCCAGCTCTTGCGCGAAGCGGTGCGAATCAGTCGTGAGGCTCAATTGCGGAGTATTTTACTGGAAGTTAGGCCATCGAATCTGCACGCGATTCGGCTCTATGAGCAGTTTGGCTTTGTCATGATTGGCAGACGTAAGAATTATTATCCTGCCAAGCACCGCACGCGCGAAGATGCGATTGTGATGCGTTTGACGTTTGTGAAAGAAGGGGGCAGCATAGATGGCACTCGATAAAACGATGCTCGAAACGTTTGGACTGGCGCCGTTGTGGGTACGGCGTGATGGTTTGGGGAAGTCCTCGAACGAAATGGTGCAAGGTGTTCGAGCGGTTAGTGGCGAGCGCGCGCGTGCCGATAACGTCCGTATCGAGACTCGCTTGGAGGAGGATGCGGCAAGTCTTGCTGCAAGGGACGCATCGAGCGATATGCAGGGTTCGCAAGTCGCAGAGGGTTTTGTCATAGACGAGAACCCGAACGGTTGCGATGGCCCTTTAGCGCCTTCACCGCCAATGCCAATGCCAATGCCTGTCGAGCAATTGGACTGGGATGCGCTCGCGGCGCGTGTCGCCGCGTGCAAAAGTTGTCGTCTATGCGAACGACGCACGAACACGGTGTTTGGCGTGGGCGAGCGCACCGCCGAGTGGATGTTGATTGGTGAGGCTCCCGGCGAAAACGAAGACAAGCAAGGCGAGCCTTTTGTAGGCCAGGCAGGCAAGTTACTCGACAGCATGCTGCGCTCGCTTTCGCTGGCGCGCGATAAGAATGTGTATATCGCCAATGTCATCAAATGTCGGCCACCCGGCAATCGTAACCCCGAGCCGGATGAAGTGGCACGCTGCGAACCGTATCTGCGGCGTCAAGTTGCCCTCGTCAAACCTAAGCTTATTGTGGCGCTCGGGCGGGTCGCCGCACAAAATTTATTGAAAACGAATGCCACGATTTCGTCGCTGCGCGGGCGGGTGCATCAATATGAAGCGGTGCCGGTGATCGTGACCTATCATCCTGCTTATTTATTACGTAGTTTGCATGACAAGGCTAAAGCCTGGGCCGATCTCTGTCTCGCACAAGATATTTATCGGCAAAGGAGCGGCGTTTCCGTACAGGTTATCGAGTGAAGGCATTGACGCCGGTGAGTGTCGGGCTCGCTACGTGGTTGAATTCGCTGCGCGAGCCTACTGTGCGCGATCTGGCTTGGTTGCTCTTCAGTGCGGGCTTACTATGCGAATCGCCGCCGATGCGTCTCTTGGCGTGCCCGTGCGACATGCCACAAGATGCGTATGCAACACGTGCTTGGCTACTTGAATTGGATCGTGACGTCAGCGATTTTCAGCAGTTTATGGTTGCATCGCGTGTGACACGGCTCGGCCACTATGCCGAGTGTCTGCTGACTTATTTTTTGCGATACGGCCCCGCTGAGCGGCTTATCGCGGCCAATGTCGTGCTGCGTAATGCACAACGCACGATTGGCGAATGCGATTTTCTCGTTCAAGCACTCGGAGAAAGTGGGCAACGCTTGCATTGGGAGCTTGCTGTCAAATGTTATTTGCATATAGGCGATGGGCGCGAGCATACATCGTTTGCCGATTATGTCGGCCCGAATTTGCAAGATCGTTTCGATTGGAAACTGACTCATTTGCTGACGAATCAGCTGCGGCTTTGCACGCGAGAGGAATTTGCATCGTTGGGTTATGGAGCAGGCCCGTGGCAAGCGCAGATGTTCATCAAAGGTTGGCTTTTCTATCGATGGGAGGAGGCGCGTAACGTCTTTATATCAGCTGCTGCTTCAGTCAGGTCGGCATCGTTGGGCGGGTTGGAGATAAACCCTGCACATGAACGGGGGTTTTGGGTCACGCGTGCGGAGTGGATGCGTTTTGCTGCGGCGAGTCATAGGCAAACGCAAGCCTGGGTGAGATTGCGTCGTCTCGAGTGGCTTGCGCCCCGTCCACCCATGATGGTCGACAGCCTAGAGGCGAATACGTTAGTCGATGCACGTGCGATTCAAGCGCAGACCGAGTCCTCTTGTGCGCCTATCTTGGTCGCCGCTTTGGTGCGTGACGACACCAACACTTACTGGGTCGAGCATTCGCGAGGTTTTATCGTGCCTGACGATTGGCCCGAACGAGCTTTGGCTTTTACAGGTGAATGAGGCAGTGAGTGGCTTACCACCAGCGATAAAAATGATGGACCGGGCCAATGCCTTGGCCCACTGCGAGTTGAGTGCTAGCTTGCAGCGCACCGGTGAGATACTTTTTGGCATCCGCGACTGCGCCTGCCCAATGCGGGTGCTGTGGAATGAGTGCCGCGATTGCCGCGGAAAGCGTGCAGCCGGTGCCGTGGGTGTTCTTCACGGGCACCCGTGGGCCACCAAAACGCTCAGCGCCTTTTTCGTCGATTAACCAATCGGGGCTATCCGCCCGTGTACTGAGATGGCCGCCTTTCATCAGCACGGCACCGGCGCCTAGCGCACGCAGTGCTTGGCCTTGCTGTTGCATGGTTGCTTCATCGGTGGCGATTTTGCTTCTAAGCAGCGCTGCTGCCTCGGGGAGGTTCGGTGTCAGCAACCCGGCCAGTGGCAGCAATTCATCACGCAGCGCATTGACCGCATCCGGTGCGAGTAGTGCATGCCCGCTTTTCGAGATCATCACGGTATCGAGCACAATGCGCGCAGGCCGATACAGCCGCAGCGCCGCAGCCACGGCTTGAATAATGGATGCGTTGCCAAGCATGCCGATTTTCACGGCGTCGATGCGGATGTCGGTGAAGACGGCGTCGAGTTGCGCCGTGACGAAGGTTGCATCGGGCAAATGAACGCCCGTTACGCCGAGGGTGTTTTGCGCGGTGAGTGCGGTGATGACACTGGCGCCGTAAGCGCCTAAGGCAGAAAACGTTTTTAAATCTGCTTGAATGCCTGCGCCACCGCTAGAATCGGAGCCTGCAATCGTGAGGATATTAGCAATGGGAGGGGCCATGTGATGAATTGCTGGTTTTAATGCTTCGCTTCCCCAATCAGCGCCACGGTATCAAAGGCGCGTTGATTCGCTCGATGGTGACGAATAACAAGCCACATTGTTACGCACACAAAGGAGCCAAATAAGATAATGACCATCGATACAGGCATATCGAGCCATACCAGCACAGCATAGATGCACAGCATCACGAGCACCGAGAGGTTTTCGTTGAAATTTTGCACGGCAATTGAGTGACCGGCAGACAGCAGCACATGGCCTCGGTGTTGCAATAGCGCATTCATCGGCACGACAAAAAACCCTGAGAGCCCACCGATAATAATCAAAAACAGATAAGCGACAAGCAGATAACCCGGTACATGCACGTGTTCGAAATAAAAGCCCCACCGTACGGGGAAGGTGTTGCGCGTGTAAAACGCCATCAACGTGACAGCCACACCCATGATAATGCCCACGGGCAGCACAGAGAGCGACTTCTTAAGGGGTATCTTCGTTGCGGCGATGACCGCGCCAAGCGCTACGCCGATTGCGACAACGGCCTGCAAAATCGCTCCTCTGGAAAGCGACATGCCGAGCGAGACTTCGGCCCATTTTAATACGATGAATTGCAGCGTGGCGCCTGCGCCCCAAAACAGCGTGGTGACGGCCAGCGATATTTGACCGAGCTTATCGCGCCATAATACGACAAAACATTCGGCGAAATCGGTCACGAGCTTAATCGGCCCATGTTGCTGTCTTGGATAGCGCGCGCCGGTGTCGGGAATACGTAGGTTAAAAAGGGCTGCGATCACGTAGATACCGACAATCACCAACATGGCTGCCTGCGCCGGTGTGTGAATGGCGGGTAGGTGTTGGTGGAGAATATGTTTGGCAATATAGGGACTGATCAGCGCACCGCCAAGCACGGTGCCGAGTATGATCGAGCCAACGGTGGTGCCCTCGATCCATCCATTGGCGGCAACCAACCGCTCAGGGGGGAGTAATTCGGTGAGAATGCCGTATTTCGCCGGCGAATACGCCGCTGCGCCAAAGCCGACAATGCCATACGCGAGCAGTGGATGTGCGCCAACCAGCATGACCACACAGCCGATGATCTTGATCAGATTGGTCACGAACATCACGTGACCTTTAGGCCGGGAATCGGCGAATGCACCGACGAATGCGGCTAGCACGACATAAGACAGCACAAAAAAGAGCTTCAGCAGCGGCGTCATCCAGTTTGGCGCATCGAGATCCTTCAATAGCGCGATGGCGGCAATAAGCAGGGCGTTGTCGGCCAGCGACGAGAAAAACTGCGCGGCCATGATGGTGTAAAAACCTTTTTTCATTTGCAGCTGTGCTGTCTTTGCCTCTTTGCCGCGGTTAACCGCTCCAGGTGCTAAGCGACACACCGGACTGATTCCGTTCGAAATGGGTTGTGTGCATCGCTTTATATCATGAAAATAATAGACTTCGGCTTGGCGCGCGTGAAATAAGCGTCAGAGTAACCATTTGTAACCGTTTGGCCTATCGAAAGATAGGTCTGTCGAACATTAGTATGATGGTGTCCCAACTCGAGTTTCGATAAGAATTCTTATGCCGCGTCCGCTTTTTGCCACGATCCATACCGCTGCGCTTGCGAATAACCTCACTGTTGCACGCCGTTATGCGCCTCATTCGAAAATCTGGGCCGTTGTGAAAGCCAATGCCTATGGGCATGGCTTGGCACGTGTTTTTCCCGGGCTACGGGCCACTGATGGTTTTGGCCTGTTAGATTTCGAAGAGGCCATCAAATTAAGGGAATTGGGCTGGGGAGGGCCTATTTTATTGCTCGAAGGTTTTTTCCGGCCTGCCGATCTGGAAGTGGTCGACCGTTATAGCTTGACGAGCACAGTGCATTGTGATGAGCAATTACGAATGCTCGAGACGGCACGCTTGACGAAACCCGTCAATATTTACTTGAAAATGAATAGCGGGATGAACCGGTTGGGCTATCCATCGGATAAATACCGTGCAGCGTGGGAGCGCGCGCGCGCCTCGCCGCATGTCGGGCAAATCGTGCTGATGACGCATTTTTCCGATGCGGACAGCGAACGTGGCATCGCGTCGCAGATGGCAGAGTTCGAGCATGGCGCGCAAGGCATTGCGGGAGCACGCAGTCTGGCGAACTCGGCGGCAACGCTGTGGCATCCCCAGGCGCATTTCGATTGGGTGCGCCCGGGAGTTATGATGTACGGCGCATCGCCTTCTGGCATGAGCCGCGCGCTCGAAGGCACCGGTTTGCAGCCCGCCATGACGTTTTCCTCGGAGCTGATCTCAGTGCAAACGGTAGCGAAAGCGCAATGTGTGGGATATGGGTCGATATTCGCTGCACCGGAGACCATGCGCATTGGCGTGGTGGCATGCGGTTATGCGGATGGTTACCCGCGTTGTGCGCCACAGGGCACGCCAGTGATGGTTGATGGCGTGCATACACGGGTGGTGGGCCGCGTGTCGATGGATATGCTTACGGTCGATTTGACACCGTGTCCGCGCGCCCATATCGGTTCGCCCGTCGAGCTATGGGGTACGCAATTACCGATTGACGATGTGGCGCATGCATGCGCTACGGTTGGCTACGAGCTGATGTGTGGGCTGGCACCCCGTGTGCCTGTGCACGCAGATTGATCCTTTTTAAAACATGAATGCGAAGGATGGTGCGTGGCCAAACAAAAAACGTTGTATGTGTGCACCGAATGTGGCGGCCAGTTGTCCAAGTGGCAAGGCCAGTGTCCTGCCTGTCAGGCGTGGAATACGCTGGTCGAGACAGTCGCCGAAGTGCAGGGTGCGCATCGTTTTCAGTCGCTTGCGAAACGGGCGCCGATACAGCGTCTTGCCGATATTGAAGCGGCAGATGTTCCACGTTTTTCGAGTGGGATGGGCGAATTCGATCGTGTGCTGGGGGGGGGGCTGGTGGCGGG
>JADMIO011297996.1_pt1 | contig 66567 bp, 64 predicted proteins | sample 8958161 | NCBI WGS metagenome assembly JADMIO01 (sample SAMN16585339, study PRJNA669376) | soil metagenome | isolation source: Crop rotation soil | place: USA: Cullars Rotation, Alabama | collected 2011 | reverse complement strand
AAAAGTTTAGGTTCTATCATATCTAACTTAGGTCTTGACCGAAAAGTTTAGGTTCTATCATATCTAGCTTAGGTTTTGACCGAAAAGTTTAGGTTCTATCATATCTAACTTAGGTCTTGACCGAAAAGTTTAGGTTCAGTCTTATCTACCTTAAGTCTTGACCGAAAAGTTTAGGTTCAATCATAAAAGCTTTAGGTGCTAACCGAAAAAAATAATTGTAATGCTGTATTTATTATAGAAAAGCATGAATAAATTATAAATTTTTATAATTTATTCATGAGAAAATAAAATCTGTATGGTCAAAGCAATGTTTTTCAGAGGAAAATGCCTCAATGAGGAGAAAAGAAACCGTTAAGCTACTTGATGAGTTTATTGTCATCTGCTAGGCTTTGTTTTATGGTTAAATGATTGTGGGATGAAAGCTATAAGAGCTTTTTTATTCTGTTTCAAATAAAAAAGCCGAAACTTTTTCATACAAATCATCGCTGTGCATGCTGTGGCCGAGTCCTTTGGTTTCAATGAAAACCGAATTTTTCCATACGTCGGCTATTTTTTTGCCTTCTTTAAAAAGAACAATCGTGTCTTCAATATCGTGTGCAATCAGTCCTGTCGTAGTAAGCTTTGAAGCATACAGATGAACGGAAAATTCTCGGAGATTAACATTGAAATTTGTGAGATAATGCTGCTCTAAATCGGCTGCGGTTTTAGAATTTATGCTCAGCAGATTGATGAAGTTTTGGAAAATGATAAAGAAATCGCAAGGCGATCCCAGCGTCACAATTTTTTTGATGGATTGGTTCTGGTAAATCGATTGATAGTACAGACAGGTTTTTCCGCCAAGGGAATGACCTATTAGATACTCCGGTTTTGTGTTTTCGGCTACAATCCTAATGAATTCGGCATAATCGAGCAGGCTGAATTCTTTTCCGTCAGAAAGACCATGAGCCGGAGCGTCAATGGCTATGACAGTGCTGCCTGACTTTCTCAGAAAAGGCAAAAGGTTTTCCCAACGTGAAGCATTGCTTTCCCAACCATGAACCAGCAATATAGTGGTGTCGTTTCCTTGCCAGGTATAGGTTTGGAACTGTTGGTTTTTATGATTGTAGGTTTGAGTTTGGGCTTCCTGTAATACTTTGGGTAGATTTTCTTTAGATAATCTGCCTTTGCGGGGTTCGCTGAAAAGCGCATATGCCAGTTGAAATGCTTTTTTAGAAGAAATAATCCTCAGCATGTTGATGTATAGCCCGATGGACTTGGTAAGCAGGAAGTAGGATATTTTTTTTTTCATAAAAAAAGCCTCCGATTAAGGAGGCTTCGATTTTTATTAGAATTTAGAAAACAAACTTTCCATTTTTTCTCTTTCCTCTTCAGCAAGAACGCTGTCAACCAAGATTCTTCCTGAGTGTTCGTCAGTGATGATTTTCTTTCTACCAGCAATTTCTACTTGTGTTTGCGGCGGAATTGTAAAGAAAGAACCTGCAGAAGCACCTCTTTCGATAGATACAACAGCCAATCCGTTGCGAACGCTGTTTCTGATTCTGTCGTAAGCAGCCAATAAACGAGGCTCGATTGATGCTCTGAATTCTCCTGATCTGTCCATCAAATAACCTTCTTCCTTAGAAGTTTCAGTCATGATATCGTCCAATTCAGCTTTTTTATGATTTAAGTGAGATTGTTTTTGGTCTAATTTCTCAGTCGATTGAGCAACAATTTGTTTTTTGTACTCGATTGAAGCTTTCATCTCCTTGATTTGCTTTTCAGCCAATTGAATTTCAAGTTCCTGAAACTCTACCTCTTTTGTCAAAGAGTTGAATTCTCTATTGTTACGTACGCTTTCTTGTTGTTTTGTGTACTTTTTGATCGCTTCTTTGTGCTCATCAATAGCGTTTTTCTTGTCTTTGATTTGCACTTCGATAACCTCTAAATCTGATTTTAGTTTTTCTGAACGAGATTTCAAACCAGCTACTTCATCTTCTAAATCTTCAACCTCTAAAGGAAGTTCTCCTCTCACATTTCTGATTTCGTCAATTCTTGAGTCAATTAATTGTAAATCATAAATTGCTCTTAACTTGTCTTCAACACTCAATTCTTTTGTAGTCGTCATATTCTATAAGTACTTAACTGGATTTGTATTTTCTTCTGATAAAATGAACGCAAAACTAGGGATTTTTTTCATAAGATACTCAACAATATAGTTTTTTGTGAATCGTTCGCTTTCAAAATGACCAATGTCTGCCAAAAGAAGTTGGTTTTCGGCTTCATAAAACTGATGGTATTTCAAATCGGCGGTCAAATAAGCATCGGCTCCTGCCTGAATCGCATTTTTGATTGCAAAACTTCCTGCTCCGCCCAAAACCGCTACTTTCCTGATTGGCTTTCCTGTAAAAGCGGAATATCGAATTCCCTGGGCTTTCATTTTATCTTTTACCATATGTAGAAAATCCCTTTCTTCCATCGGATTTTCCAGTTCGGCAATCATTCCCAAGCCTATGTTTTGGTGAGAATTTCTTAAATCATAAATCTCATAAGCCACTTCCTCGTAAGCGTGGTTTTTGAAAAGCGCTTTTAGGATTTTATTCTCCAGATATTTTTCAAAAGTCACTTCGATCTTAATCTCTTCCCCTTCCACAAATTCGAATCGGGCACCAATCACTGGATTGCTATTTTCGTTGCCCAAATAAGTGCCTATTCCTTTGGAGTTAAAGCTGCAGTCTTCATAGTTGCCAATGTTTCCGGCTCCGGCATCAAAGAGTGCGTTTCGCACCTGCTCGGCATTTTCCGGAATGGTATAAGTAATCAGTTTTCGTATGAAACTCTGTTTTGGAACCAGAATTTTAGGATTAATCAGTCCCAAAGCATCACAGAATATTTTGTTTACACCATTTCTGTGGTTATCCAAGGCTGTATGGACGGCATAAATGGCGATATCGTTTTTGATGGCTTTCAAAACGGAACGTTCAACGTAGTTTTTGCCAGTAATTTTCTTTAAACCCGAGAAAAGAATAGGGTGGAAACAAACAACCAGATTGCATTTTTTGGTAATCGCCTCGTCAATCACGCTTTCCAGTGCGTCATGGCAAACCAAGACTCCGGTGGCTTCGATTTCCTGATCTCCAACCAATAATCCCACATTATCAAAGTCTTCAGCGTAGGCCAATGGCGCCATTTCTTCGAGTACTGATAGTATTTCTTTTATCTTCATTGTGTCTGGTTTTGGTTTTCGAATTAACATTTTAAAGGGTTTCCAAATTAACAAATAAACAATCCAACTGTAAAATAAAAAATAATACTTTCGTGAAATGAATTTATTGCGAAAAATACTATTCCCATTAGCGGTTTTGTACGGTTTTATTACCTCGATCCGCAATTTTCTTTTTGATAAAAACATCCTGAAATCTTACAGTTTTGATTTGCCCATTATTGCTGTCGGCAATCTCAGTGTGGGCGGAACCGGGAAAACTCCTCAGATTGAATACTTAATTCGTTTGCTTTCTCCAAAATATAAAGTAGCTACTTTAAGCCGGGGTTATAAAAGGAAGTCAGAAGGTTTTGTTTTGGCTGACGAAACTTCAAATGCAGAAATTTTGGGCGACGAACCATTCCAGTTTTATCAGAAGTTCAAAGATATTCAAGTGGCAGTTGATGCCAACAGAAGGAACGGCATCGAGCAATTGTTATCTCAGTCAGAAATACCAGAAGTGATTTTGCTGGATGATGCTTTTCAGCACCGAAAAGTAAAAGCGGGTTTTTATATTCTGCTCACCGCTTACGGCGATTTATATGCTGACGATTTTATGTTGCCAACCGGTAATTTACGCGAGAGCAGGAGCGGAGCAGAGCGTGCCAATATAATAGTAGTTACCAAATGTCCCCCTGATCTCTCGATTACGAAACAAGAAGAGATAAAAAGATCCATCCTTAATCGGAATAACAATAGTGAGGCTCAGCAATTGTATTTTTCCTGTATAGCTTATGATGATTTTATTTATTCAGGAAGTAAAACCATGGCGGTAAAAGATATTTTGAATACCGATAAACTTCTTTTGGCAGGAATCGCGAAGCCGGAGCCATTCTTTACACACTTGAAACAGCCTAATGATATTTGTCTAACCTTTCCTGATCACCATCATTTTGAAGAAAAGGACATTTTGGAAATTAAACGTCAGGCACAAAACAAGATCATCATTACGACCGAGAAGGATTATGTTCGACTTAAAGATCATATTCCGGGAGAGCAATTATTCTACTTGCCGATAAAGAGTCAATACCTTTCAGATACAACAAATTTTGATAAAACAATATTAGACTATGTGGGAAAAAGTACACGAAACCGTTAGTTTTATACAATCCATGACTCATTATCAGCCGGATTATGGGGTGATCCTTGGCTCCGGTCTCGGGGATTTCAGGCATGATGTCGAAGTTGAGTTTACTCTGCCTTACGGCGAAATCCCGAACTTTCCTGTTTCGACTGTTGAGGGTCATCAGGGAGCTTTACTCTTTGGGACAGTCGGTGGTAAAAAAGTTGTGGTTATGCAGGGTCGTTTTCATTACTATGAGGGCTATTCGATGGAGGAAGTGACCTTTCCGATTAGAGTGATGAAATATATGGGAGTGAATAAACTGATTGTCTCCAATGCTTCAGGCGGAGTTAATCCCGATTTCAAAGTCGGAGATGTGATGCTTATTACTGACCATATTAATATGATGCCCGAACATCCTTTGAGAGGTAAAAACGACGAGCGTTTTGGTCCGAGGTTTGTCAATATGAGCGAACCTTATTCCCGTAAAATGTTGGCGAAAGCCAAAGATATTGCCCAAAAGAATAATATCGAAATCAAGGAAGGAATCTATTTGGGATTGCAAGGCCCTACTTATGAAACTCTGGCTGAATACCGGATGGTAAAGATTTTGGGAGCCGATTGCGTGGGAATGTCAACTGTTCCTGAAATCATCGTGGCTCGCCATATGGATATGGAAACATTTGGTGTTTCTGTAATTACCGATATGGGGGATGCTGAAAATATTGACGAGGTAAATCACGAAGAAGTCCTCAAGGCGGCTAAAAGTGCCGAACCTCATGTTAGATTTTTGGTAAAAACATTAATAGCGGAATATTAATAATTGATTGCCTTCGACAAGCTCAGTCACCGGTGATCTCGGTGCCTGAGCTTGTCGAAGGCACAATTATAGAAAGACGTTTTTAAAAACGCTGCATATAAACAATCAGGTCGATAATTCTTGAGGAATATCCCACTTCGTTATCATACCACCCAACAACTTTTACCATTTTATCGATAACAGAAGTCAGCTGTGAATCGAAAAGACAGGAATGTCTGTTGCCGATGATGTCAACAGAAACAATAGGATCCTCGGTATAATCCAAAATTCCTTTAAGATAAGTTTGAGACGCTGTTTTGAAAGCAGCATTTATTTCTTCAATGGTAACTTGTTTTTTTACATTGAAGGTAATGTCTGTCAGTGAACCATTGGGAACGGGAACACGAAAACCGCAGCCTCCCATTTTTTTATCCAATTCAGGAAATATCTTAGTCAGTGCTTTGGCCGCTCCTGTCGTTGTGGGGACAATCGACTGAGAGGCACTTCTAGCACGACGTAAATCTTTATGTGGTTGATCGTGCAGGCTTTGGTCAGTTGTATAAGAGTGAACCGTGGTAATATAAGCCTGTTCAATTCCGCAAAGTTCGTTTATGATTTTGATCATCGGAGCCGCATTGTTGGTAGTACAACTGGCATTGGAAATGATCGTTTCAGTTCCGTCAAGGATTTGTTCATTGACACCCAAAACCACCGACTTAATATTGTCGTCTTCGGCAGGTGCGGATACAATTACTCTTTTGGCTCCAGCCAAAATATGAGGATTGATTTCTTCTACGGTTTTAAATTTCCCGGTAGATTCGACCACGACATCAATACCTAATTCTCCCCATTTCAGATTTTTGATGTCTCTCTCATGGAAAAACAAAACCGATTTACCGCTAACGCTTATCGAGTTTTCTTCGTAAGTAACCTCGTGAGGCAAAACACCATGAATACTGTCATACTTTATCAAATGTGCCATGGTTCTGCTGTCGGCAATGTCATTGATGGCGACAACTTCAATCGAAGGATGGTCCAGAAGCAATCTGAAAAGATTTCTTCCTATTCGTCCAAAACCGTTTATGGCAATTTTTGTTTTCAAGTTTAATCGTTTATTTGGTTAATTGGTTATTCGTTTAAATGTCGATTCGCTTAATTGGTTATTCGGCTAAGCACGATTTAACAATTAAACGAATCAACGATTAAGCTATTACAAAATATGTTTTTGGGCGTGGTAAGATGAACGTACCAAAGCACCGCTTTCTACGTGACGGAATCCTAATTCCTTACCGTAAGCTTCATATTTGGCAAATTGTTCAGGAGTGATATATTCCTTTACAGGTAAGTGTTTTTTACTTGGTTGTAAATATTGTCCTATGGTCACGATGTCAACATTGGCATCGCGCAAATCTCTCATCGTCTGGAAAACTTCTTCTTCCATTTCACCAAGACCAAGCATGATTCCCGATTTAGTTCTTCTGATACCTTTTTCTTTAAGGTATCTCAAAACCTCTAGGCTTCGGTCATATTTGGCCTGAATACGCACTTCACGAGTAAGTCGGCGCACGGTTTCCATATTGTGGGAAACCACTTCAGGGTTGGCTTCAACGATTCTGTTAATATTTCTTTCGATTCCCTGAAAATCTGGAATAAGAGTTTCTAATGTAGTGTTCGGATTCATTCTGCGGATGGCCTTTACCGTTTCAGACCAAATAATAGAACCTTGGTCTTTCAAATCGTCACGATCAACACTGGTAACTACCGCGTGTTTGATGTTCATGATTTTAATAGAACGGGCCACTTTTTCCGGCTCGTCCCAATCCACTGTTTCAGGTCTTCCGGTTTTTACGCCGCAGAATCCGCAGGAACGGGTGCATATGTTTCCTAAGATCATGAAGGTAGCCGTTCCTTCTCCCCAGCATTCTCCCATATTCGGGCAGCTTCCGGATGTACAAATGGTATTAAGGCTATATTTATCGACTAATCCGCGAAGTTCTGTGTATTTTTTACCGATAGGTAGTTTAACTTTCAACCATTTCGGTTTCCCAACCGGTAAATTATTATCTAAAACAGTTTCCATAAATGACAATTTTATGGCGTCAAAGATAGGTAAACTTGTTTATTTCTTTGTTCTATCGAGCTCTTTTTAAGATTTCAATATTTTATTATTGAGAATTCAATTATTAGTTCTTGCAAGGTCTTTTTTTGACCTTGTAGTTCAAACTATTTGAAAATTATATCTACAAGGTTTTAAAACCCGCAGAATTGATGAAAACAGGTAAATTAATTTCCGGAATCTGCCTTTGGCTTTTTATTATCAGGTGAATTCGGTATTTATTCGATCTCAGATTATAAATAATTATACACCTGTTAATGGTTATCGGAATCTGTTATAAAAATTTATACAGCTGTTAATAGTTCTCTGAATCCGTTATAAATAATTATACGCCTGTTAATAATTATCGGAATATATTATAAACAATTATACGTCTGTTAATAATTATCGGAATATATTATAAACAATTATACGTCTGTTAATAGTTCTCGGAATCTGTTATAAAAATTTATACAGCTGTATATTATTCTCGGAATTTATTATACTAATTATGTATTGTAGGAATTATTTTTAGACTTTATCAGAAATAGTTGTTCATATAAAAAAAGAAGTAATAGATTGTTAAAATTTCTGAATGATTTTTTGATTTATATTACGCCGAAAATAATTATTTGATAACCTTTTAAAATCTGAATTATGAAAATTGTAAAAATAATAGCCATTGTGTTGGTTGTTTTGATTGTTGTTCCTCTTATTGTAGCCTTGTTTGTAAAAAAGGACTACAATATTGAGCGTGAAATTGTGATTAACAAACCCAAAAAAGAGGTTTTTGACTATATAAGATTTCTGAAAAACCAGAGCTACTACAGCAAATGGGTTATGATGGATCCTGATATGGAAGTAAAATACACAGGGATCGACGGAGCTGTTGGTTTTGTTTCGTCCTGGAAAAGTGACGACAACAACGTAGGGGAGGGCGAACAGGAAATAATTGCCATTAAAGAAGGTGAGATGATCGAGACAAAGCTGAGATTTAAAAAACCGTTTGAGGCTGAGGATAATGTTTATTTGTCGACAACTGCTCTTTCAGAAAACCAAACTAAGGTGATCTGGGGATTTAAAGGTTCTTTTTCTTATCCGATGAATCTTGTGGGTTTACTTATGGATATGGAGAATGTATTGGGAGGGGATTTAGAGATAAGCCTTAAGAATTTGAAAACTGTCTTGGAAAAGCAGGAATAATACTAAAATGAATGTTGAACTTTAAATATTCTTTTTGAAATTTTAAGGTTTCAACGAATCATAAGTGATTTAAATAATTCTAAATTTGCGCAACCAAATAAAAGGAAATTAAAATGAAAAGAAAATCTACACTATTAGGAGCAGTAATTGCCCTTTTCGGATTTACGACTGCAAACGCCCAACTTAACTTGGGAGAAAAAGCTTTAGGAGCAGTTTCAAAAGGAATTACAGCATTGACTTTCAGTGATGCCGATGCAGCTACCTTGTCAAAAGGAGCTGTCGATAAAATGGATACCGAGAACACGGTTGCTGCAGACTCAGATCCGTATATGATCAGGTTGAACAGAATTTTTGGAAAACATAAAAATGAAAATGGTTTGGTTTTGAATTACAAAGTGTACAAAACCACTGATGTGAATGCTTTTGCTACGGCTGACGGAAGTGTTCGTGTTTTTTCCGGTTTGATGGATATTATGGATGACAACCAGCTTTTGGCAGTTATCGGTCACGAAATTGGTCATGTTGCCAATCATGATTCAAGAGATGCCATGAGAGATGCTTACCGAAAAGAAGCTTTGATTGATGGGGCTTCTTCTCAATCTGCTAAGCTTGATAAGTTGACTCAAACTCAGTGGGTTAAAATTGGGAAAGTCTTACTTGACAGTCACTACAGTAGAAAACAAGAAAGCGATGCCGATCTTTACTCATACGAATTCTTGAAACGTAATAAATATAATGTGAATGCAGAAGAAGCTGCGTTTGCTATTTTGGCAAAACAAAGCCAAGGGACTCAGGCAAATATTTTTGATGCTTTTTTGAGTTCACATCCAAATCCAGTTACCAGAGCAACGGATGCTAAAGCAAGAGCGACGAAAGATGGTTTGTATAAAGCTTATGCACAAGGACCAATCGTGAATACGGCTCCTGTAGTAAAGGCTGCTGCAAAACCTGTTGCAAAGAAAACTACGACAACGAAAACCACTGCAAAGAAAAAATAGTCTTAGACTTTATCGAAATGAAAAACCGGAAGATTCGCTCTTCCGGTTTTTTTATGGATATACTTTACTATCGGTGATTTTTAATGATCTCGGCCAAAAGTTTTTTTGCCCGAAGAAGTTTTATTTTAACATTGCTCAGGGGTTCGTCAATCTTGTTGGCTATTTCCTGATAACTCATTTCCTGAAAATACCGCAACTGAATTACTTCCTGATAAGTCGGTTTTAATTCCTTGATAAACTGCAGTAAACGGGAGAGGTTTTGTTCCGAAATCAATTCGTCTTCTGCTGAAGGAGTAGTGTCTGCAATATTATAAGCTTGTTCTTCTTCTTTCTCAGTTGTGTTGATCGAGATTGATGATTTTCTCTTTCGCAACAAATCAAGGTGCACGTTTTTCGCAATCGCAATCAGCCAAGTGTTAAACTGGAATTCAGGATTGTAAGTTGCTATTTTATCAAAGGCTTTTGAAAAAGTTTCGATGGCAATGTCTTCGGCGTCAGTTTCATTTTCGGTGCGCTTAAGCATGAAGCCGTATACTTCGTTCCAATAATGATCCAGCAGAAAAGTAAAAGCTGACTGGTCGCCAGTTTTGGCTTTTTCTATTTGTGCTTTTATTTCCAATGTGCCGGTTTTGAAAAGATATTTGCTATAAAGACAAATAATTGCGTGAAAATAAGAAGTATCTCAATGATTGGAAACCAATACATCACGTCTTTTTCTTTCAGTTTTCCTGCTGAAAAGCCAAGTGTAATCCAAGTAAAGATGTAACGGAAAGCGATTAGGCCCAACACGATAATCCACTCAAATTGGAATGACAAAAGGATAATAGGCAAAAGGAAAAATAAAAGTTGAGAAGCATAAAACACGCTCAGTTGTGCGCTGTCAAACGATTTGTAATACTTTGCCACAGCCACGTGTCTTCTTTTCTGAGTAAACCAAGTTCCGAAAGAAGTTTTAGGTTTTGAATAAGTAAAGCTTTCGGAACTGTCGCAAATGGTTGTGTTCTTTTTGGTTGCCACCTGATTGATGAACAAATCGTCATCCCCTGAACGGATTCTCATGTGATCTCTGTAACCGTCAACCCTAAAGAATTCTTCTCTTTTGTAAGCAAGGTTTCGTCCCACTCCCATATATGGCTTTCCTATTTTAGCCCAGGAAAAATACTGTGTGGCAGTAAGTAGGGTTTCAAAACGAATAATTTTATTAAGGAACGAATTAGCAATCTTTTCGTAGGCACCATAACCTAACACTATGGTTTTTTGCATGGTGAAATTCGAACTCATTTCAGCAATCCAGTTCTCGGAAGTAGGGTAGCAGTCAGCATCGGTAAACAGAAGGTATTCTTTACGCGCGGCTTTTATTCCAAGGGTTAATGCGAATTTTTTGTTGCCCCAGAAGGCTTCATTGTTAACCACTTTTACTATGCGGATATTGTTGTATTCTTTTTCGAACGCTTCAAAAACCTCCAATGTTTCATCACTTGAAGCATCATCAATCAAAACGATTTCAAAATCAGGGTAGTTTTGGGTGGCTAAAATCGGGATCAGTTTAGCTACATTTTCTTTTTCGTTTTTAGCACATACAATTACAGAAACGGGAATTCTTTTTTGGTTGTTTTTTTTAGCTTTTACAAATGCAAATTTGCCAAAAACAACCAGGTAATAGAAGAGTTGAATTGCTACAATAAAAATAAATAAAGCGAAAATCAGTGTTAACATAGTGTTTGAGAAATCAATAGGTTTTGCACAAATGTACAATTCAATTGGTAATAAAATAATGAAATTTGATTAGGATTTCGGTCTAAAATTATTAAATGATATTTACTTCGGCTTCAATGCGAATACCAAAAGTTTTGAAAATAGTAACTTGAATGTCTTTCGATATATTTAAAATTTCCTGACCTGTTGCATGACCGTAATTGACCAAGACTAATGCCTGATTTTTATGAATTCCGGCATCACCAAAACGTTTTCCTTTAAAACCGGCTTGCTCAATAAGCCAGCCTGCTGGGACTTTTACCTGAGTTTCTGAAACTACGTAATGCGGTACTTCAGGATGAAGTGCGTGAACTTTATCAAAATCTGTTTTTGCAATAATTGGGTTTTTGAAGAAACTGCCGCTGTTGCCTAAAACTTTCGGATCAGGTAATTTACTCTGACGAATTGCGATAACGGCATTGCTAACATCTTTCAAAGTTGGGTTTGTGATGTTTTTTGAAGCCAATTCATTTTCAATCGCTCCATAAGAAGTGTTGATTTTGTGATTTCGTTTTGTAAGTCTAAAAACAACAGACGTAACCACATATTGGTCTTTTGCTTCACTTTTGAAAACGCTTTCACGGTATCCGAATTTACATTCGTCCTTTGAGAAAGTTTTTATTTCCCTATTGGCAATAGCCATCGCACCGCAAGAAACGAAAGTATCTTTGATTTCGGTGCCATAAGCGCCGATGTTTTGTATAGGAGTCGTGCCCACATTTCCCGGGATGAGCGACATGTTTTCCAGTCCGCCGAAATTCTGGTCGATAGACCAAAGCACGAACTCGTGCCAGTTTTCTCCGGCCATTCCTTCGACCCAAACGAAATCGTCGTCTTCCTTAATAATCTTTTTCCCTTTCAGGCCAACGTGAATTACCAGCGCATTAACATCTTGAGTCAAAAGCATATTGCTTCCCCCTCCTAAAATGAATTTCTTTTCGCCGGCATATTGTTGCAAAATAGTCTTCAGTTCTTCTTCAGAAGTAACGTCAACGAATTGTTTGGCCTTGGCTTCAATGCCGAAGGTGTTGTAGTTTTTTAAAGAAAAATTATTGATAATTTCCATGGGTTGTATTGTAAGAAAAGCAGTGATTTTGTTTTGGCCCCAAAAATACAGTAATAATCCAGAAACCGATTTTTTAATTGGAGGTTTTTATTTCACAAAGAATTACAAAGAAATCATGAGGACGTTCAAGAAATTTAGATTTACGCGTCTTGGTAAATCCTCTTGGTTTCTTTGGTAAATAAACCTATTCGTTTTCATTTAACGCCCTATTAAGGAAATCGTTTAATGGTTTCAAAGCAATAAGCTTCTGAGTCATCTTTTTAACAAAATCTTTCTCGAACACTTCTTTGATGTTAAACTTCTCTGTAGCAGTAAAACTTTTCAGCTTCAAAAATTCTATGGCAGGATTCTCTTTGTCGTAACCTCTTGGAGGATTTTTAAGCACTTTCCCTTCGGGATGGTTCAAATCATGATAAATAGACTTGAAAGATTTGCTGTTGAGGATTTCTTCTAAATCATCATGAAAAAAATTGATCTCCTTTCTGATTTTTTGCAATTGTTCCGGTATCGGGTTATATAATCCGCCGCCCACAAAACATCCCTCTTTGTCAATGTGAAGATAATAGCCGGCCATTTCTCCTACACTGGAGATTGGAGACATCCAGATTCCCAAGTGGGCTTTATAAGGAGACTTGTCTTTAGAAAATCGAATGTCGCGGTTGATTCTGAATGTGCAGTTTTTTACTTCCAGCATTTCCAGTGAAGGATCCAACGGTTTCATAGCTTCCAGAAAATCCGACACCAATTGATGGTAGTCTTTCTTCATGGCTTCATAACGTTTCTTCTGGCTTTGAAACCAATCCCGGTTGTTATTGGCTCTTAAATCTTCTAAAAAATCTAGGGTTTCTTTTGAAAGCATTGGTCGGTTATTTTGGTTGTTATCTTAAAATATCTTTGTTAAGTGTTTGAAAAGGTGATTGCGGGCTAAAATAAGGAGAAAGGCGCAAAGATGCTAAGGTGCTGAGTGGCTAAGCGATTAGAGTCCTAGAAAGCAATAATCAAAGCGGTAATATTCTTCTTCTTGCCTCGAACCTTAGCACACCTTTGCCTCTTTGAAACTTTGCTTCTTTGCCTCTATAAATTAAAAATTTTATAACTCTGATGGGTCGATTTGATTATGGTTTCGGTGCGCTCGGGATGGGTATCTGAAATAAACAACTGCCCAAATAGCTCGTCGTTTACCATGGCTACGATTTTGCCCACTCTAGTTTCGTCGAGCTTATCGAAAATGTCGTCAAATAATAAAATTGGATTTTCCCCGCTTTGTTTTTTTACGAATTCGAATTGGGCAAGTTTCAGGGCAATCAAAAATGATTTCTGCTGACCTTGGGATCCGAATTTTTTAATGGGGTAATGATCAATTTCAAAGGACAAATCATCCCGATGAATTCCCGCACTGGTGTAATGCAAGACGCGGTCTTTGGCAATGCTTTCTTCCAATAAATCAATCAACGGTTTTTCGTGCAGACCGCTTTGGTAAACCAACTGAACTGTTTCCTGTGAATCGGTAATGTTGTGGTGATGCTTGTGGAAGATCGGGATAAAATCGGCTATGAACTGTTTTCTCTTTTCATAGATCGACTTTCCTAAATCATTCATTTGCTCATTATAAATAGACAAGGTGTCTTTCTCGAAAACATGATTCAGAGCAAAGTATTTCAGTAGGGCATTGCGCTGGCTCAATATTTTTTGATACTGAATCAGTTGGTGCAAATAGTTGGAGTCTAATTGAGAAATCACGCTGTCGATAAACTTTCTTCGAGTCTCGCTGCCTTCAATGATCAGGTCGCGGTCGGCAGGGGAAATGATTACAAGAGGAATGAACCCGATGTGGTCTGAAAATTTGGTGTAAGGCTTGTTATTGCGCTTGAGGATTTTCTTCTGGCCTTTCTTCAAACTGCAAACAATCTGCTCTGTTCTTTCAACTTTTTCATATTCGCCATCAATCACAAAGAAATCCTCTCCGTGTTTGATGTTTTGAACTGCAAGCGGATTGAAATAACTTTTTCCGTAAGACAAATGGTAAATAGCGTCGAGCACATTGGTCTTGCCGATACCGTTTTTGCCAACAAAACAATTGATTTTGCTGTCGAAATCGAAATTGGCCTCTGCGAAATTTTTGTAGTTAAAGAGAGAAAGATGTTTTAAATGCATTGTTGAAAAGCAGTATGAAATGATCAGATTTGTGTTAAAACCAATTGACTTCAAAGGGCTTTTATTGACGGGTGCAAATTATCGAAAAATATCGACAGCACAAATGAAGGATTTTTATTTAACGGAATCCCAGAACTTCGTCAATGATACCCGCGGCTCTTGGGTTACACGAATTGAATTAGTTGTAAATTGTTGGACTCCCCCTTTCTTGAAATCCGTGAGCTAATTTAATATGTATTGTTCTGTGTTCATATTATAATGGTTTTGGGATCAATCCCCAAGGCCTCGGGATCAATCCCCAAAGCTTTGGGAACAATCCCCAGAACTTCAGGATCAATCCCCAAAGCTTTGGGATCAATCCCCCGAGCTTCGGGATCAGTCCCCAAAGCTTCGGGATCAATCCCCAAGGCTTCGGGATAAGTCGCCAAAGCTTTGGGATCAATCCCCAGGACTTCGGGATGAATCCCTTTTTTTACAATGATTTATCGAAAAACTTTGGGGAATAATCAGATAGTGCAGATTTGTAATTCATGTTCATGAAATTTGAATTTAAAAAGTCTTTGATGAAAAATACCCCGGTTGGGATGGTTGGGGTTTAGAATGTGATAGTCATTTGGAGCAAAGTTTTTTCTTTTTATGCGGAGGATTTAAATGCAAAAAGCCTTGGGATCTTTGCGGGAATAAAGAGGATGCCGTTCAAGAGATGGAAATTATTGCTCCCAATAGCTATCGGGATTGCAGTTAAACTTCTTATAAAAAGAATTAAATTTTCATCTGAAGAATTCGTCAATTCGTTACTGAATTAGCTCCGGAGCTTGTTTATCCTAAAAATATAGGTAAACATTTTTCCATTTCGATAAAAATTTTATTTTTGCAACTCACTAAATTAAAATGAATGGCAACTTATAACAAAAGAGGGTATAAAACACCTAAGGTTAAGGAAGATAATGTTGATAACGACTTTATTGAAGATGTAATTGTTGATGAAAAAGACAGTGCTACTGCCGGAGTTTTCAATACGCTTGACGAAACTGCTTCTAAAACTGAAGAATGGGTAGCTAAAAATCAAAAGATAATCTATGGAGTTGTAATTGCTGCTGCGGCTGTTGCAGTAGGATATATGAGTTACAATAAATTTATTGCTGAACCAAAAGAGATGGATGCGGCTGACCAAATGTTTATTGCTCAACAAAACTTCCAGAAAGCAACTGACGGTACAAAAAGTGATTCATTATATACATTGTCACTGAATGGTTCTGAAGGGAAATACGGATTTGTTAAGATCGCTGACGAATATTCTGGAACTAAAGCGGCTAACCTTGCTAATTATTATGCAGGAGTAGCTTACCTAAACACTGGTAAATTTGACCAGGCGATAGATTATTTAGGGAAATTCAAATCTGACGATAAAATTTTGAGTGCTTTGGCAATTGGAGCAATTGGGGATGCACATTCTCAAAAAGGCCAACAAAAAGAAGCGTTGGAATTCTATATTAAAGCGGCTGAGTCTAATAAGAATGACTTCACGACTCCTCGTTTCACGTTGAAAGCTGGAAAATTGGCTTTAGAACTTGGAAACAAAGCTGATGCCTTGAAATATTTCACAGACATCAAAGAAAATTACGAAGCAACTCCAGAAGCGCAAGGTATTGACGCTTTAATCGGACTAGCACAATAAGTTATGGCAACTGCAAATAAGAATTTGTCGGTTTATGACAAGAATAAACTTCCGAGTGCGAAAGACTTTCGTTTTGGATTCGTTGTTTCCGAATGGAACGATCATATAACGGAAGGTTTGTTCTCTGGTGCGATTGAGGCTTTGCTTGATTGCGGAGCTCTTGAGGGAAATATCATTCGCTGGAATGTTCCAGGGAGTTTGGAGTTGGTTTATGGTTCAAAGAAAATGATTGAAACCCAGAAGCCGGACGTTATAATTGCGATCGGTTGTGTTATAAAGGGAGAAACCATGCACTTTGATTTTGTTTGCGACGGCGTAACCCAAGGAATTAAAGACTTGAATGTTGCTACGGATATTCCAGTTATTTTCTGTGTTTTGACAGACAATACCGAGCGACAATCAATAGAAAGAAGTGGGGGTATTCACGGAAACAAAGGGACTGAAGCGGCTATCGCGGCCATCAAGATGGCATACTTGAGACAACAAGCCAATATGGGTTATCAGTTTCAGGGACAAAATCTGCTTACTGCCAACCAAATTCAAATTGGAGACGGCACGCTGAAATTAGAAGAATAAACTACAATATTTATTATTTAAAGAGACCTATTCATATCCCATGAATAGGTTTTTTTATGTGCAAAACTTTATGATTTTCGGTTTTGCAAACTTTAGCAGTTTTGAGGTATTTGTTTAACTTTGGCGGTCAATCAAAAAAATAAGATGTCGAGTATAATTCAGTTACTTCCTGATCACGTTGCTAACCAAATCGCCGCCGGAGAAGTGGTTCAAAGACCCGCTTCAGTGGTGAAAGAACTTGTTGAAAATGCTGTCGATGCGGGAGCGTCAGACATCAAGCTTATCATAAAAGACGCCGGGAAAACACTTGTTCAGGTTATTGATAATGGTAAAGGGATGGGTGTGACAGATGCTCGGTTGTGCTTTGCACGACATGCTACTTCCAAGATACGTTTGGCTGAAGATTTGTTTTCATTGGACACCAAAGGTTTTCGTGGGGAAGCATTGGCTTCGATAGCTGCAATCGCCCACGTGGAAATGAAAACTAAGGAAGAACAGGAAGAGCTCGGGACTCACATTGTGATTGAGGGGAGTAAGTTTGTTTCTCAGGAAGCTGCCGTTGCGCCAAAGGGGACTTCTTTCTCTGTAAAGAATTTGTTTTTTAATATTCCTGCCCGTCGAAATTTCCTTAAATCTGATACGGTAGAGCAACGCCATATTGTTGATGAATTTCAGCGCGTGGCATTAGCGCATCCTAATATTCATTTTACCTTTTACCATAACGGCAGTGAAATGTTCAATTTGCCGCAGTCGAACTTCCGACAAAGAATAGTTAATATATTCGCGGGCAAAACCAATGAGAAGCTGGTTCCAATTCAGGAGTCTACAGAAATCGTAGGGATTCAGGGATTTGTATGCAAGCCTGAATTTGCCAAAAAAAGCAGAGGTGAACAGTTTTTCTTCGTCAATAATCGTTTCATAAAGAGCGGATATCTTCATCACGCGGTTATGGGAGCTTATGAAGGTCTGCTAAAAGATGGTATGCAGCCGAGTTATTTTATTTATCTCGATGTACCTCCTAATACGATTGATATCAACATACACCCAACAAAGACCGAAATCAAATTTGACGACGAACATGCTTTGTACGCCATTTTACGTTCAGCGATCAAGCATAGTTTAGGGCAGTTTAATGTTGCTCCTGTCTTAGATTTCGAAAGAGATTCCGAATTAGATACTCCTTATCATTATAAGAATCAAGGGGGAAGTTTCCCGACGATTCAAATTGATGAAACCTTCAATCCTTTTTCTCAAGAGGAGACTAAACAAAGCAGACCATTGACAGGTGGAGGTTCTTTAGGTGGAGGTTCTTCTTATAGTTCATATAAAAAACCGGATACTTCCAGTTGGGAAAGTTTGTATGTGGATTTGAAACACGATACTGCTGCTCTTTCAGGAGGAGTTGATGACAGAGGAATGGTTTCGGGAGGAATGGAAGATATGCAGTTTGAAACCGAAATAGTTACTTCCCGTTTGTTTGAAGATCATGAAGTGGAGAAGGTGGTTAGTAAAACCTATCAGCTTCAAAAGAAATATATTGTAAACCCAATCAAGTCGGGGATGCTTATTGTCGATCAGAATCGCGCGCATCAAAGAGTTTTGTACGAACAATTCCTGACAAGCATGACTGTTCACCAGGCAGCGAGCCAGCAATTGCTCTTTCCGTTGAATCTGTATTATTCTTCCGCTGAAATGGAACTGATTTCCGAATTGAAAGAATCTCTCAAGACAACAGGATTTGTCTTTGAAGAAACCGATGATGAGCACGTAGTGATTTCTGGTTTGCCGGTCAATATTTCTGAGAGTGAAGTTCCGTCGGTATTGGGACAATTGCTTAGCGATTTGCTGGATGGAATTCCTGAAAATAGTTTTAGCCAAAACGATAGTATTGCAAAATCAATGGCTAAGAGTTTGGCGGTAAAATCAGGTGCTTATTTAACAGAGAAAGAACAGGAAAATTTAATTAATGATCTTTTTGCCTGTAAGGATCCGAATGTTTCCCCTTTCCAAAAACCTACTTTCATAACCTTAGGTGTGGAAGATTTAGACAAAAAATTTGCTATATGATGAATGTTACGCCAACTGTTAAGCAGTTACTGATTATAAATATTATTTTTTTCTTAGGGTCGATGCTTGTGCCGCAAACGCAGGTTTATTTGGCTTTATATTCTCCGCAAAGCGAGCACTTCAGGATTTGGCAGCCTGTTACGCATATGTTTATGCATGGCAATTTCATGCATATTTTTTTCAATATGTTTGCATTGTATTCTTTTGGTTCAACCTTGGAACATTTCTGGGGAACTCATAAGTTTCTGTTTTTTTATTTTTCTTGCGGAATAGGAGCAGCTTTGATGCAAATGGGAGTTAATTATTACGAGCTACAGCATATCTTGGAAGGTGCAGCCGATTTGAATCTTTCCTCAGAGACATTAAATCAAATTCTCAATGCAACGGTTTCAGATCAAATGAACTACCGTCCTGATTTATTTGAAAGTGAAGTCCGTCCGATTTTGGAACATGCCGGAAAATTGAATATATTGACAACCGATAGTTTCAACGCGCTTTTCAATGCTGCAAGAAGCTGTCAGGTTCCAATGGTGGGGGCTTCGGGTGCTATTTACGGATTATTGGTTGCATTTGCATTTATGTTTCCACATGCTGAATTAGCCATAATGTTTATTCCTATTCCAGTAAAAGCAAAATATTTTGTACCCGGATTGATTGCTGTCGATTTCTTTTTAGGAGTTTCTAGTGGTGGAGAAGGAGGAGTAGCCCATTTTGCTCACATTGGTGGCGCCATCGTTGGATTTTTAATGATGTGGTATTGGAAGAAAAACCAATTCGATAAACATCGCTGGGATCGTTAACAACACAGTCATTGAGTGGTAGGTGCTAAGCCTAAAGCTTATGGCTTATCGCAAAAGCTTAAGAATATGAACATCTTAGAAGATTTAAAATTGCAATATAAAATTGGCGGAATTTCCAATAAACTTATTTATTGGAATGTTGGCCTGTTTGCCATTCCGTATGTTTTTTTTGCCTTACTGGCTTTATTTAAAGTAAATGTCAATTTTTTAAATTACGTCAGCCTGTCTTCGAATCCTTCCGAATTGTTATGGAAGCCGTGGTCAATTATTACCTATGCATTCTTTCACTCGGGATTCATGCATTTGTTCTTCAATATGATGGTTTTGAATTTCTCAAGCCGTTTGTTTCTGACCTATTTTAACCCAAAACAATTTCTTAGTCTTTATTTTTCAGGGACTATTTTCGCAGGAGTGGTTTACATTTTGAGCTATCTTTTGTTACCGTCTTTGTTTAATATTGGCACTGGTTTAATAGGAGCTTCGGGAGCTATCATGGCTATTCTTTTTGCAGTGGTTACTTATTCACCTTTGATGGAAGTGCGTTTAATGTTGATTGGAACGCTAAAACTTTGGCACATCGCCTTGTTTTTGGTGGTTGCCGATTTGATTCAGTTGCCAATGGAAAACACCGGAGGTCATTTGGCACACTTGGCAGGGGCTTTCTTCGGATATCTTTATATGAAACGATTGATGAAAGGAGCCGATATTGCTTCTTGGTTTACTAAATTGATGGATGGTTTATCCAATTTGTTCAACAAAAGAAATTCAACACCTTTTATAAAAGTCCATAAAAACTACAACGCTACTATGCCCAAAAGGGAATCCCGAATTGTTCCCAAAGACAAAACCCAACAGCAAATTGATGATATCCTGGATAAGATAAGTCAATCGGGTTATGATAGTCTGACTAAAGAAGAAAAAGATTTTCTGTTCAGAGCCGGGAAGTAATTCACTACTATCATTGCGAGGAACGAAGCAATCTCACTAAAACGGACTGACAATGAGGATGAGTGAAGTGTGATTGCTTCGTTCCTCGCAATGACAAAAAAACAAAACAATCAAAAATGAAAGACCTTTCATGGTTCAATAAAATAATGTTCTTTTTCAACATAGTTCTGGCTATGGCTACTTTTATTGGATATGTTTTACCATTTTTGGCACCCAAATTATTTCCCATTATGTCGGTTCTGACATTGGTTTTACCATTGATTTTATTTCTGAACCTGCTGTTTTTTGGTTATTGGATGATACAGTTCAAACGACAAATTCTGTTGTCGGGCTTGGTATTGCTGATGGGAATTACCTTTATCAATAAGTTTTATAAGTTTTCCGATAAGAGCTTACCAGCTGGAGACAAGGATTTCAAGGTAATGAGCTACAATGTTCGTTTGTTCAATAAATTCGGCTGGTCTGATAAGGAAACAGTTCCCATTGAAATTTCCGATTTTGTAAAGGAAAATGATCCTGATATCCTATGTATTCAGGAATATTCCAAGACTTCCGATTTTGACCATAAGCGTTACAAACATCAATTCATTCTTTCTAAAGGTGACAAAATCAAAACTGGACAGGCAATTTTTTCGAAATACAAAATCATTAATAAAGGTGACATTGTTTTTCCTGATTCGAACAACAATTCCATTTTTGCCGACATTAAAAAAGGAAAAGACACCATCCGTGTTTATTGTATCCATTTGCAGTCGATAAAGATTTCTCCTGATGTAAATGAGATTTCTGAGGATATTCAGGGTATTGATCAGAAAAAATCTGAGCTGATTTTCAGAAGAATCAGTAAGGCTTTCAGGAAACAACAGTTGCAGGCCGAGATTATCATGAAGCACAAGAAGGACTGTAATTATCCGATTATCATTTGCGGAGACATGAATAACAGCGCCTATTCTTATGTTTATCGCAACATCAAAGGCGATTTGAATGACTGTTTCGAAGAAGCCGGAACCGGTTTCGGAAAAACATACGACTTTAATTATTACCCCGCACGTATTGATTATATCTTTGCCGACAAGAAAATGAAGGTGAAAGATTTTCAAAATTTTCCCGAAATACTCGACTCCGATCATTTTCCCATTATGGCAAGGCTGTCTTTCGAAGAATAAAGCGTTTTTAAATTTTTTGTCAGGAGCAATTTCCTGCTATCTGCCACAAAAGGATTTTCGCTTCTATCAGGGCTAGATTTCGTGGAATAATTCAGTATTAGTCAAAAAAGAAACTGCAATCAATCTACACGCAATGTTCTTCGCAAAACTTAAAGTGACCATTGAAGGCCTACAAAAGCTTCCCGCGTCATGAAAGTGACTCTTGTATCAATACAAAAGCTTCCCGCAGCAAGAAAGTGATCCTTGTATCAATACAAAAGCTTTCCGCGTCATGAAAGTGACTCTTGTGTCAATACAAAAGCTTCCCGCAGCAAGAAAGTGACCCTTGTATCAATACAAAAGCTTTCCGCGTCATGAAAGTGACTCTTGTATCAATACAAAAGCTTTCTGCAGCAAGAAAGTGACCCTTGTATCAATACAAAAGCTTTCCGCGATTTGAAAGTGACCGTTTGTAGGCTTACAAATGTTCTCCGCAGAATTGTAAGTGACTCTTTCTTTATCAAAAATCTAATATTGGAAAACAAAACAGGCTGCCTTTTTGAGACAGCCTGTTTTTATGTAATATGTTTTGTTTGAGATTATTCCATTGAAGCCAAATATCTTTCGGCATCTAGAGCAGCCATAGAACCTGATCCTGCAGCAACAATCGCTTGTCTGTACACGTGATCTGCAGCGTCACCAGCAACGAAAACTCCCGGTACACTTGTCAATGTAGATCCAGGGGTATTGACGATATAACCAGCTTCGTCAAGTTTAACGAAGTCTTTGAAAATATCTGTGTTTGGTTTGTGACCAATTGCCACGAAGAAACCGGTTGCAGGAATTTCGTAAACTTCATCAGTGGTTTTGTTTTTCACCTTAGCACCGTGAACCACCTGACCGTCACCAAGAACTTCAACAGTGTCATGGTTCATCAATATTGTAATGTTTTCAGTTTTCTGAACACGTTCCGCCATGATTTTTGAAGCTCTGAATTTTTCGCTACGCACCAACATAGTTACTTTCTTACACATTTTAGATAAATAGTGTGCTTCTTCGCAAGCTGAGTCACCAGCTCCAACGATGATAACTTCTTGATTTCTGTAGAAGAAACCGTCGCAGATGGCACATGCAGAAACACCTCCGCCCATTTTTAAATAATGTTGCTCTGATTCCAATCCTAAATACTTAGCTGCGGCACCAGTTGAAATAATTACGGTTTCGCAATGCAATTCCTTAGAATCGTTGATCCATACTTTATGTATTGGTCCTGTGAAATCCACTTTTGTAACCCAGCCATCACGGATATCTGATCCAAAACGCTGTGCTTGACTTTGCAATTGCATCATCATTTCAGGGCCCGTTACTCCGTCAACATAACCAGGGAAATTCTCCACCTCGTTAGTTGTAGTAAGTTGACCTCCCGGCTGACCACCTTGGTATAAAACAGGATTCATGTTTGCTCTGGCCGCATAAATAGCTGCAGTATAACCGGCAGGACCGGAACCTATGATAAGGCATTTGATTTTTTCTATAGTATCAGACATAATATTGTAGTTATTGTTTTTTACGCCGCAAAAATAAGCTTTAAAATGAGAATAATGGTTTAAAAGGCCATCACTTGTCGTTATTTGGAAATAATTTTAATTTATTTTCCGTAAATGCTTGTGTAATTAAAAAACAGCCTTATATTTGCACTCGTAATATACGACGGGGTGTAGCGTAGCCCGGTTATCGCGCCTGCTTTGGGAGCAGGAGGCCGCAGGTTCGAATCCTGCCACCCCGACAACTTAGTTGTCAATCTATATCAAAAGCCAGTAAATACTAGTATTTACTGGCTTTTTTGCTTTTTGTGATTTAAACTATTTTAAGTTATTTCAAAAAAAATGAGAGTTATTCGGTGAGTTATTTTTAAATCTATATTTAACTCACCAGAACGATGCAAACCCTTATAAATAAAAGGATTGTTGGGATTTAAATTTCATTTTTTTTGACAGTTTTAATGCCGTTTTGGAGAATTCTGGTGAGTGATTTTTACACAACTCACCACAAGAACAATTAAATCGTATTAAACATCTTAAAATATTTCTATCATGAAATCCCAAAACACCTTCGGAATTCAGTTTATTACCCGCCAAATCAAAACTGACAAAGCACTTATCTACGTAAGGATTACAGTTGACAGTCAAAGGGTAGAAATCTCTTTAAAAAGATACATTCACCCATTAGAATGGAATGCCGCCAAAGGACAAGCACGTGGGAGCCGTAAAGAAATGGCTCAGCTGAATACCTACCTCGAACAAATACGTTCCCGACTAACGGAATGCTATCAGGAACTCCAATTGAAGAAGAAACTTATCACTGCCAGAGGAATAAAAAGTTTGTTCCTCGGTTCGGACGACAGCCAATACACTTTGACAAAACTTGTTACCTATCATAACGAAACCATGAAAACGGTTTTGGCAACCGGTACATTGAAAAACTACGGAACAACGGAAAAATACATTTTGGAATATCTAAAAACCAAAAAAGGTACATCTGATATTTATCTTTCCGAAATCAACTACCAATTCATAATTGATTTCGAACTGTTCCTTCGAAACCACCAACCGGCGGACCACCAAAAGCCGATGCAAAACAACGGGGTAATGAAACACCTGGAGAGGTTGCGAAAAATGCTTACTCTGGCAATCAAGATGGAGCTGATGACAAAAGATCCTTTCAGTAAATATTCACTGCACTTCAATAAAGTGGAGCGCGGATTTTTAACCGAAAGTGAATTACAGACTATTGAAAACAAGAAATTCAGCATCGAAAGATTACAAATAACAAAAGACCTTTTCGTGTTCAGTTGCTATACAGGATTGGCCTATATAGACCTCATGAAACTGACTCCGGACAAAATTAACCTTGGTATTGACAAGCAATACTGGATTACAACCAAACGTGAAAAAACAAGTAATCCCGTGCGTGTCCCGTTGCTTCCAAAAGCATTGGAGATTATTCAGAAATACGAAGATCATCCGAAAGTAGTTGCCAACGGGACATTGCTTCCGCATATTTCCAATCAAAAGCTAAATGGTTATTTAAAAGAAGTAGCCGACCTGTGCGAAATCAAGAAAAACATCACTTTCCACTTGGCCAGACACACATTTGCCACAACAATCACACTCTTAAACGGCGTACCAATTGAAACTGTTAGCAAAATGCTGGGTCATACCAAAATAAGCACAACACAGATTTATGCCAAAGTGGTAGAACAAAAAGTAAGTCAGGATATGTTGAATTTACAAGAGAAACTTTCCGGTATTGAATTAAAAAAAACGAGTGTAAATCGTTAGAAAAATAAGTATTTTCGCGCACCCAAATAAAAAAACGTGCTAAAATACCTACTTTACGATGAAATATAATCTGGAAAAATTTGACGAGGTTATATACGACATTCATACAACCCCGAAACAATTTACAAACAATGATCTGCAACCGTCTCTTAATGAAATTTTAAAAAAAGAAAGTGTCAGAATAAAAAGAGAAATACGGGAAACCGTTTTCAGGTTAGCATCCGATGATAAAATTGAGCACTATATCCATATGCAGCAATTGGTATTAGAAAATCTGATTGCTGTTTTGGTTCGGGAAATTAACCCAAACAAAAGGAAGCATTTATATAAAATCTCAGCGGATCTTACCAAAAAGGACCAACTCAAAATTGTTTATCGCAGACTCGAAAAGTTGCAGATTTTTCTCGAAAACGAATATTTAAATTATCTCAATCTGGACAGATGTATTCCGTATAGGTCTTTGTTTAAAAGAGATAAAGAAATCGCATCCAAAGTTAACTTTATCCGTAAGTGTAAAACCTCTGTTGAATTATCAATTGAATTGTCGCAGGAAATCTGCAAACTTTTGAGATTGAACAATAAAAAAGGAATTACATACAATCAGTTCAATTATTCGAGTGAATTCACAGCCGATTTACATACCCTTTTAAGCACGGAAAACAGGACAATCACGGATGAAATTATGATTTTGTTCTTTGTTGAAATGAACTATAATACAAAGGCATTCTTTAAATTCCAAACCCGGAAAATAACAGAAGAATTAGAATCATATTCTTCTGAAAATGACAAACGAGATTATCTATTTCGAATCCTGAAAAACTACAATCAAGTCAGCACAATGAGTAGCTGGCCATACAATAAAAAACGTATTTCCCATCGGGAACAGATTGTCAATTGGGTGGAAGAAGAAATCAATTATATGTCACAAAGTTTTGATCGGGAAAAACCAAACTCAACTTTTAAAGTAGCTTTACCGGAAAGCAAAACTAAAATTCTGTCGAACTTTTCGGTGGCACAAGTCAGTTACTTTTTCAATCTGATGCATTCGGTTGGGATAATTAAGCACAAAAATCAAAGAGATATTTTTCGTTTTATTGCCGAGAATTTTAAAACGGCCAATACCGAAAACATTTCCACTGTTAGTATAAGTTCCAAATATTACAATCCTGAAATAAGTACTCAGGAAGCTATAAAATCAAAAGTTATTGAAATGCTCAACATCTTAAAAAAGCAAAATTAATCACTTAAGGTATTTATTTTAAGATGTTTGACAGGGGTAGTACTACCCCTGTTACTGTTTTCGTTGATTCCTCTTTTTGTTATTTGCCATCAACCAAATAAAACCAAAATTTATGGCAAGAGAAATTATTACTATCGATGATCTGCACAACTTTAAAGCAGAATTATTAGAAGACATCAAAAATTTACTGAAAGAAGGCAACGGTCAACCCGCGAAAAAATGGCTCAAATCTTATGAAGTCCAAAAAGTATTGGCCATCTCCTCTGGAACGCTCCAAAACCTTCGCAACAACGGCACCATCAAATTCACTAAAATCGGTGGTGTTCTCTATTACGACTACAATGAGATTCAATTGTTGCTCAATACCAAAGGCAGGCACTAGTAAAAGCAATGAGGTATGAACTACATCAAACACCTCACAGGCGTATTTCATTGTATGGACAACGACAATCGGCTTACCCCTTATCACATCAGTTTATACATGGTATTGTTCAGGCAATGGAACAATAATCGGTTCAAGAATCCGATTTCCATTGCACGTGACGAGGTGATGAAAGCTTCAAAAATCGGTTCGGTCAATACCTACATCAAAACACTGAAACAATTGCATCAATACCAGTATATTCAATACCTCCCGTCATACAACAAGCACCTCGGAAGTCATGTTTACCTGTACAGTTTTGATAATAGTAGTGATAATGGTAGTGATAAAGGCTGTGAAATAGCTGTGAGACCTTCTATAAACATAGTAAACAATAAAAAAATGGAAACCTTAAAAAACGAAAATACACAAGCACAAAATTTTGAAAATCAATCTGAAAAAATGAAAGAGAAGAATACCGCCAATCCGGAACCAAATCCAAACTCGATTCCTCCATCTTTGGAACACCTCATCATTTATTTCAACGAAAAAGAATTCCCGGCCAACGAGGCGGAAAAATTCTTTAACTATTACGAAAGCAATGGATGGTTAGTTGGAGGAAAATCACCAATGAAAGATTGGAAAGCCGGCGCCAGAAACTGGATGCTTAACGCTAAAAAATTCAACCAAAACAAGACAAAACCAACGTCTCAAAACCAACCAACACCCGGAAAACTCCAAACGGATTCCCGAAAAAACTATGAAGAACCTCTATAATCCGGAAATATGGAAACCGCCAACCTGTACACTTCTGATAATGGTCAAAGGATCTACGATTTCAAAAAATGCCTGGCATTTCTGCAGACTAAAGGAAATGAGCATTTCGGGAATCAATTTGCTATTCATCAGGAAGATTTGGAGATTATTTACAAACTACTGATTTATACAATTCGTGATGCAGAAAAAGCTAATCAATTGAAACTCGACCTCAATAAAGGAATTCTCCTGACAGGACCTATTGGTTCCGGGAAAACCTCATTGATGTTGTTGTTGAAATATATTGCTCCGGCTCAATTCAATTATGCTATGAAACCCTGTCGAGAAATCGCCTTTGAATTTGCCGAAAAAGGATATGAGTCCCTGAATAAATTTACCCAAAAGCCGTCATCACAAAAACGGCTTTCAGCCATTTGTTTTGATGACTTAGGAACAGAACAAAACATCCGTCATTTCGGAAACGAATGCAACGTCATGGCCGAAATCCTTTTGAGTCGTTACGATCATTTTGTAGATAACAAAACTATTACACATCTCACGACCAATCTTTCGGCTAGCGAAATAGAAAGCTTTTATGGCAATCGAGTCCGTTCCCGCATGCGAGCAATGTTCAACCTAATCGCCTTTGATAAAAACACCGAAGACAAACGCTAAACCGAATCGGTGGCTGAGCCTGTCGAAGCATCAATCACAAACTATTGCCTTTTGGCCAGTGGCTATTGCCTAAACACTTTGAAACTTTGAATCTCTGCAACTTTGAAACTTTAAAAAAATGAAAAAAATAACCACCTTCTGGAAATGGTTCGCCGACAACGAATCAGCAATAAAAATGGCCTTGTTAATAGGATTAAACACTGAAGAAGTATTCTACCATCTTAACAGAAATCTCAACTACGTTTCAAGACGAATCGGATTCTTTTTAAGTCCACATTCCGAAAAACAAGACAAATGCTCCATCATTTTTACAGCTTACGGATATCCGAAACTTTATGCAAAAGTATCAGCATTGCAAGACCTTGCGCCCGAGTTACAACACTTCATCCCTGAGGCGTTTATTAAACCCACAGCCTATTTGAACCGTTTAAAAGAAAAAGAAGACTTACCTCAAATTTATCAGAATTACAGCATCAGGGTAAGCGACCTGCAGCTGACTTTACTTGATTACAACATCACTACAAAACAGCTGAAAATAAAGGTCTTTATGACTGATTACGATACACTAAAACAGTTGGATGACTTGGATTCTCATTTAGAATTTATCATCATGGTAATACTTGGTGAAATAGCTTTCAAAAAGCATATTAAAAAAATAGAATTCGCACAATTGCCCCAACTGGCAATCGGTCTGACAAACCTTGCAGAACTCCCAGAACTTATTGAATATCTCTACAAAATAAATACTCGTGGCAAAACAAGAATTATTTAGTCTATTCAGTTGCGGTGGCTGAGCCTGCCGAAGCCCCGAACCAAAAACTATTCACATCTCACTATTTACTGTGTTAACTGAATTTTTATTTTTGTTTCCCACTTAAAACAGTTATAGTTGAACAGCTTGAGATAAAATCACACAACAACTCCATAAATAATGATTTGAAAAAGAACTTATAAGTGAATACTTTTGACAACGTCTTCATGGAAAAGGACATCGTTTAGAACGGTGATCACATTAACTTTGACGAAGACTTTAAACTTTATTTATAAAGAACTATGAAATTCCCTGAAAACAACATCATTGACCAATGGCTTGATAAAAATGGAAATCCTGAAATAGCACGATTAGTAGAAAAAAACTTAGCCATTGCAAATAAGATAGATGAAATACTGAAAGCACGTGGTTTAAAACCGGCCGACTTGGCTAGAATGTTGAACAAAAAACCATCTGAAATCAGCAAATGGTTAACCGGAATGCACAATTTTACAACTAAAACAATTGCAAAAATTGAAGTTGCATTAGGTAAAGAAATCATACATATCGATAATTAATTATTGTACTCTGATTCGAAAAGTGGTTTTTAGAACTATACTCTATTGGACAACCGGACAAGTTAACGGGCAACTTGAGAGATTACCAAGCATAAGAAAAATTATATGGAATAAAACACTAATTAAAAGTAGTAACCCAAACAACTCTTTTCTGTTAAGAGTTAAAAACAAATTAAAACAAACCCCATGAGTCAAAACGAAAATTTAACACCACAAAATCTACAAGATCTAGAATATCAAGCCCAATACGAAAGAGGCTTAGAACTTAAGAAACAAGCTGAAAGTTCTGACACTAAAACCGTAGTAGTCGGTTCATTTGCAGAACTTGGTAATAATCTTGATGCAGTAATAAGGATGTTTGAAGAGCTACGTGCAGATGACCTTGATATAGTCATAGGAGTAGATCCACCAGTTACTACAAGAAGTCGTTTAGTTCAAATTGCACTTATGGCATTGTATGGAGAAATTAGAGGTTTAAGACATTGGAGAAGAACGTCAGGAATAGAACCTAACTCAGAAAAAGAGATGGATGCAATCGTTCACGGTAAGTATAAAAACCCATTAGAAGCTGAAGCAATTGAGTTAATTAAAAAATTGATTGGATAAGACACATGAAAGAAACCGACGAGACACCATAAGGGAAAGAGCTTCTTACTAATCTTGACTTTCAGGCGGTTAATATTTTTACTACTACTCAACTTGGTGGTAGTCAGGTGGAAAACAAATTTGTTTGTCAAACTTTTTGAGTAGTTAGTTTGTCCCCACAACTCTTCTAGTTATATTTGAGGGTCTCGGTGTAAATTTAAATGATGGTCAACCAACATCTGTAAAACATGAATTATGAGCGCGCAATGAATTTTTATAATTAAGGATAAACGTTGAACCATAAGTTATTTAAAATGATTGTTATTTCAAACAAAACACATATTCTTGTACAGAATAACAATCACTCTTTAGAAATGGCGACCAAAAAACAAATTGTTTTTCCCCATGTATGAGAAACTATTAGGTCAAATGGGGGAAAACATAAAATTAGCACGAAAAAGACGGAAACTTACAACTATTCAGGTGGCCGAACGGGCTGATATAGCACGCTCCACTTTATACCTGATTGAAACTGGTAATACTAGTGTTGCCATGGGAGCCTATTTCAACGTACTCAGGGTTTTGGGTCTGCAGAACGTTTTTCTAAAACTCGCTGCAGATGATGGATTGGGCAGAAAACTCCAGGATATTGAACTATTAAAATAACACTTTTCTTAAGAAAGAAGTCAGTTGACTACAAATTGTAGTCAACTGAAAAAGCTGTAGGCAGAAGTAAATCTTACCTCTGCTTATAAGACGAGGGTGATTTTATTTAAAAACCACTCTCGTTTTATATTACTTCAACGATGTTTAACAGCCTCTTTTTGTTTATAACAAAATTTCCTACATCATTTATAATTGCTTATTTTTAGACACTTTTAACAAAAGCGTTACCTTAAATGTCCCTATTCCAAAAATCAGTAGTTTTAAAACACCTGCAATCCCAAAATAAAACCGTTTTACAGGAGAAATGGCAACAATTTCAAAATCATTTCCATAATCCCACCATTCAGGAAAACATCCGAAACAGCAAAGAAGAACAGTATCAGGGTGAGTTCCTGATAGACTTGTTTGTGGCTATTTTGGGCTATACCAAAAACCCGCAACCGGATTTCAATCTGACTACCGAATACAAAAACGTAAAAGACAGTAAAAAAGCCGATGGTGCCATCGTAATCAATCAAAAGGTAACTACTGTAATTGAGCTGAAAGGAACCAACACCACCGATTTAGGAAAAATAGAGACTCAGGCTTTCGGCTACAAAAACAATCAGCCGGATTGCGTGTATGTCATTACTTCCAATTTTGAAAAATTGCGCTTTTATATTGACAATGCTATTGAGCATTTGGAATTCAATTTATTCAAGCTAACACAAGAAGAGTTCAATTTATTGTACTTGTGCCTGGCACACGAAAACCTTTCAAAAGACCTGGGGCGAAAAATCAAAAACGAATCGGTAAGCCAGGAAGATGTCATAACCAAAAAACTGTACAAAGACTATTCGCTTTTCAAAAGGGAACTGTATCAGAATATGGTGGCTTTGAATCCCGATTATGAACCCTTGGAATTGTTCAAAAAGTCACAAAAGTTATTAGACCGTTTTCTGTTTATTTTCTTTGCCGAAGACAGAAACCTGTTGCCCACCAACCTGATTTTTAGAATTAATAAAGAGTGGAATCAATTGCGTGAAATGCGTATTGAAGTTTCCTTATACGACCGCTACAAAATCTATTTCAACGATTTGAATTCCGGTGCCAAGGTCGCTTTGCCTGCCTTTAAGCAAACCAATGCTTTTGAAAAAGAAGAGCATCAGATTTTTGCTTACAATGGAGGTCTGTTCAAACCCGATGAAATGCTCGATACTATTGCTATTGACGATTCGGTTTTGTTTGTGCATACCGAAAAACTAAGTCATTACGATTTTGCTAGCGAAGTCGATGTAAACATTTTAGGGCATATTTTTGAAAACTCCTTAAATGAGTTGGACGAAATCAAGGCTCAATTGGAAGGTCAGGAAATTGACAAAACCAAAACCAAACGCAAAAAAGACGGGGTTTTCTATACGCCCAAGTACATTACCAAATACATAGTCGAAAATACCATTGGCAAGCTTTGTATCGAAAAGAAAGCGGAATTACTATTGCTAGACGAAGACTACACAACTGACAAAAAACGCCAAAAGAAAACTTTGCAAGGATTGGTGGCCAAGTTGGAAGAATACCGCAAGTGGTTGTTGCAACTCACTATTTGTGATCCTGCCTGTGGCTCCGGAGCATTCCTAAACCAAGCGTTAGACTTCTTGATTGAAGAACACCGTTACGTTGATGAATTACAAGCCAAACTATTTGGCGACGCTTTGGTATTGAGCGACATTGAAAACAGCATTTTAGAACACAACCTTTTTGGGGTGGACCTCAACGACGAAAGTGTTGAAATCGCCAAGCTCTCCCTATGGTTACGCACCGCACAGCCCAACCGTAAACTGAACGACCTGAACAGTAACATCAAATGCGGTAACTCTCTCATTGCCGATCCCGAAGTGGCAGGCGACAAAGCTTTCAATTGGCAGGAAGCTTTCCCACAGGTATTTGCCAAAGGTGGGTTTGATGTGATTATCGGGAATCCTCCTTACGTGAAATTAGAAACTATGAAAAATGTTTCGGAAGGACTGTCTAAACTTGGATATTCAACTTTTGAAAAAAGAGGCGATTTATACATTTTATTTGTTGAAAAAGGATTTCAAATTCTAAAAGAAAAAGGAAAAATCTCTTTTATAATGCCCAACAAATGGTTACAGGCTGGATATGGAAAACCACTTCGTGAATTTTTCCTTGCTCAAAACCTGCAAAGACTTATAGATTTTGGCGATTTGCAAATTTTTGAAGGAGCAACAACTTATCCTTGTATCTTTTTTGCTGAGAAAAATAAACCTCAAAACGAAATATTAATTTCGGTCTTAGACAGCAAAAACAAAATTGATTTTTACAGTAATGTATCTTTAAACGAACAAGGTTTTGAACACTCAAAATTCAATGGAGATACTTGGGTAATTTCTTCAAGTGATGATAAAAATCTTTTAGAAAGATTAAATTCTAAAAATAAATCTCTAAAAGAATTTATTAATGGAGAAGCATTCTATGGGGTAAAGACAGGGTTTTCTGAGGCCTTTTTTGTGAATAACGAAACAAAAGAGACTTTAATAAAGGAAAATATTTCAACAACAGATATTTTATTACCATTCCTACAAGGAAGAAATCTAAACAAATGGCAAATTCCCAATGTTGAAAATTATCTAATTGGCACTTTCCCGGCTTTTAAATTGGATATTGAAAAATATTCTTCAATAAAAAACCACTTATTAAGTTTTGGTAAAGAACGATTAGAACAAAGTGGCGAAAAAGGCAGTCGTAAAAAATCAAGAAACGAGTGGTTTGAAACTCAAGACACCATAAATTATTGGAAAGAGTTTTCAAAACCTAAAATAATGTATCAAAAGTTTCAAGTAAAACCTTGTTTTATATATGACGAAACGGGTTTTTATTGCAATGATTCAATGTGGATTATTCCAACCGACAATAAAGCATTAGTAGCAATTTTAAATTCTAAAATGGGTTGGTGGCTGATTTCAAAATACTGTACTCAAATTCAAAATGGTTATCAATTAATTTGGAATTATTTTGGTTTAATTCCAATTCCTGAAAAAGCAACATCAAATCATTCACTTTCAGAAAAAGCCGATTTGATGTTATCGCTAAACAAAGAAATCCAAGATGTTTCCCAAAAATTCCAACGGACTCTACAACGCAAATTTGACTTGCAAGATTTACCAAAAAAACTCCAAGACTGGTATTTGTTGTCATACTCTGAATTCATCAAAGAACTGGCAAAGAAGAAAATAAAACTTTCCCTTTCCGAAGAAGCTGAGTGGGAAGATTATTTCAATAAGGAAAGTAAAAAAGCCCTTGATTTAAAAGCGCAAATCGATACAACCGATAAGGAAATTGATATGATGGTTTATGAGTTATATGGGTTGAGTAAAGAGGAGATTAGTATTGTTGAGAATAGTTAAAAAAAAACATATGAAAATAAAATTTTTAAAAGCATCCAATGGTGATGCCATTTGGATTTCATTTTTAGAAAATGGGACACCACGTAATATATTAATTGATGGAGGTGTTGGGGATACTTATAAAAAAACCTCAAACGTAAAAGGTGATTTATTTAGAGTGATTGAACAAATTAGAAAGGAAGAACAATTCATAGATCTACTCGTTTTAACCCATTTTGATGATGATCACCTAGGTGGGATTTTAAGATGGATGAATAAAGATAAAGAGGCATCTAATCTTATTAAAAAGGTTTGGTTTAACTCAGGAAAGGAAATCGCCAAAAGGTTTAATATAGATGAAAACAAAGATTTAGATATTGAAATAGTTGATGGAGCAGATGAATTTTACACGAGTCCCAAACAAGGAATTAAATTTGAAAAATATCTTAGAGATAATAATTTATGGGAAGGGGAAGTCATTGAACAAGGTTCAGAATATGACTTATTTGGGGTGAAATTTAAAAATTTGTCTCCCAACAATGAGAAAATGGATAAACTTTTAAAATTGTACGAAAAACAAAAGGACTATTTCACCAGCGGTTATGAATTTGATTTCCAAGCTTCATTGAAATATTTTATTGATGAAGAAAGTCAACCTGATTTTAGATTTAAGGAAGATACAAGTATTGCCAATGGTAGTTCTATTGCTTTTATAATGGAGTATGAGAATAGAAATTTTTTATTCTTAGGTGACGCACACCCTTCTATTGTGATAGAAGGTTTAAAAAAGTTTGGGTACCATAAAGATAATCCTTTGAATGTTGAGTTAATGAAGGTTTCCCATCACGGAAGCATGTATAACACCAATAAAGAACTTTTAGAAATTGTAAAAACAGATAATTACTTGATAAGTTCAAATGCAACTAAACACGGATTACCAAATAAAAGAACAATAGCTAGAATTATCAATAATAATCCTAGTGCAATAATCCGCTTTAATTATGATTTAAAAGATAGAATTTTCTTGAAAGAAGACTGGGGTCATTTTTCGTCTTTTAAAGCTATAGAAACTAATGAATTTATTTATCGATGGACGAAAACGACTTAAAAAGATATACAGTCATCTTAGGCAGTGGTAGTGGGGTATTATTTCAACCTTTGGATGAAACAATAACTTATGTACTGTCTGCTAAACACGTATTTTATGATGAAGATGATACTGAGGGACGTGAAAAGAAATATATTCTTAAACAGAACATCACTTTATCATTTTCTGATAGTCAAGAAAATATTAAAGAAATAGAGATAGAGCAAGGAAAGAACTATTTTGAACACCATGAAGATGAAGTTGATGCAGCGATTCTAATCCTGAAAGAGAATTTAGACTATAATCAGATTTTTGTTGATGAAAGAACAACAGGTTTTGACGGCTTTAATTTAACAGGCTATCCAAATAGTAAACGTCTTGCAGATGATAAATATGATAAACAATTAATAAGGGACTTAAACAGTCATAACGATAAATTAATAACATTAAGGTTAGTTGTTAACCATTTAGACCACGAACAAATCACTGGGTTTTCAGGGGGAGGAATCATTAAATCTAATAGCGATAGTCTGTTATTAGCAGGTATTCAAAGTAAAACACCAATAGGTAATTGTAATGGGGAAATTCAAGTTGTTCCAATTAGAAGATTTGAAGAAATTGTTGAGAAAAATACTTTACCTCAATTACTACCTGGGTATTTATCAAATATTAACACTCTAATTAATACAATCATAAGTTTTAATGATACCATGCCAACATTACGGCCGAAATTAAAAAAGGCTATTAGCACTCAGTTTAGTCAAATCAAATGTGACTTAAAAAGCATTTTCAATAGTAGTTTCATTAATAAAGCTTCAATCTCAAACACTGGCAAAAAAAGCAAATTTTTTTGGACGTCCTTTTTAGAATATGCTCTTATAATTAGTTTAATTGAAGATAAGGAAGTGGATGAGGAAGTACTTACAAGGATGAGTCATGATAGGAAATTTATCTTTTCTGATTCTACAAAAGATTTCTACAGTATGTATGAAGAAATACTATTGTTTGCTTCAGAGAATATTAATGATCAATGTCAAGTTTTGGTCGGAACGATCAATACTCCGAGTACTACAAAGACAAGAAGAATGTCTGCCCAAAAAGTCCCTAATAACATAGCTAATGTCGATGACATAGAAAATATTGATCGAGTAATTGTAAGACAGAAAATTAAAGAAATTATACATCTAAAAGCTATAGAATTAGATTGTGTTAATGAGAATGATGAATTACTCGATAAATTCCAGCTATCTCAATTTGAAGATATTTTAACTGAAATAAAAAAACTTGTAAATGAATTTTTCAAAAATTAAAATAGACAATCCAGATTTTGAAATTGATAAGTTCAATATCTCTCATTATAGAAATGTAGAAAATTTCAAAATAAATGTGTTTTTTATTGAAGCCGATACCACTATGATAAATGAAAATTGGAAACGATTTTCAAATATGGTAGCTGCTAATTACCAAAATTCTGAATTCATGTCTGATATGGAATTTGATAAATGGAATTTTTATATCATTTTCATTTCCAAAGAAATTATTTCCAAAGAAGTAAAGAACAAAATTGAAAATGATAAGTTTTCAAGTAGAAAGATTGTTGAAGATTCTTACAATATAGAATTTGATGATGATGAAGCGAATCGTTTGATTGTAAAACACATTACAAATTCAGATTTGAAGGAAATTGTAGAAGCCACTCAAGAAGTTACTATTTCTGAATATGTCCCAAACAATGAAAATCTTTGGAAACTTTTAGAAAAAGAAGAAAAAGTCGTTGGTGACAGGAAAGCTCAAGAAGAATTCATTAAAAAAATAAATGCATTATGAAAATCAAAAGTGTAAAAATTACTGGATTCAGAGCATTTGAAAAAGAAGTAGATTCAACCTTTGATTTTACTTCTAATGGAGAAATAATGGATTTTGCTTCAATATATGCACCAAATGGATTTGGTAAAACTTCTTTCTATGATGCTGTTGAATGGGGAATAACTCATAAAATTCAACGCTTCGATAGGATGGTTGATTTTGAAAAAGTAAGAAAAGATAATGATGCACCTTTATTGTTAAATAATGCTTCAAAAGCAGGAAAGGTTATAATTGAAACAAATAAAGATCTATTTGAAAATATAATAAACAATCGTAAAAAATACGATTATAAAGCAAAGGCAAGCAATGAATATTTTAAAGATCAAATATTAACGCAAGATTTGATTGATGCTTTTCTAAAAGAAGAGAAAGCCGATAAACGTTATGAAAACTTCTTAGGAATTGATGATAGTCTGAAAAAATATGATTCAACATATAAAAAGATTATTAGTCTTTTAGGATATATAAAAGATGAAAGAAAAGCTTTAGTTGATAAGAAAAATATAGAAAAAGCCAAATATCAAGCCGAGATTGATTTTGAACAAGAGTTTAAAAAGTTTGATGAGATTAATGAAGTAATCGGTTCACTTAATATCGAAAATGAAAACTTAAATTTAATTGATCAAAACACATTCAACCAGACTTCTTATGATAATTTATCTAGGAATGTTGATGTTCGATTGTTGTCGTTGGAAGAAGAATTAATCAAAGCTAAGTTACGTATCGATACAATAATATTAGCTAGAGATGGAGAGGAATCGGATGATAATAAATTAAACGGAGGGGTTTTATCTTACCTTGACAATAAAAGTAAAATCATAAAATTAGATGAGCAACTTAAAGAACTAAATCAGATAGTTAAATGGTTTGAAGGTAGAGAGAAGCTTAATAATGAATCCAATTTAAATGATGAGAATTTAAAAATTCAGCAAAATAAATTGGAGCGAGCTCTCAGTATTGAGAAACAGTTTGAAACATTTCTTCATATTCAAAAAGAGATTGATAATCTACAGAAGAACATTGCAGAGTCCCAGGGCAAATTACTTAACACCGAACGTGAGAAGTTTGATACTGAAAATGAGAAAAATGAGACAATAATAAAACTTAATGAATTAAAGAAATCTCTTGAGAGTGAGCGATCTAAACTAAATAATATACCGGTTCAGCAAAAACAGTTGGAATTAACTTCTCAGATTATTGTTGATTCACAAAAGAACATTGCTGATTTATCAAAATCAATTGGTTTAGAGGAAAAGAAACAGAATGACCTAAAGATAATTCTAGATGAATTTGGATATTATGAAAGTAAGATCAATAGTGATATTGAACTTCTGTTAGAATTTAAATTATTTGACCAACATAAAGAATCAGTTGCTAATTACGTAACCGAGGGAAAAAGGCTAGAGAAATTTAAAAGAGATATTCAGGAAATCCAATTTAAAATTGATACTCAAAATCAGTTCAATAAAGAACTTAATGACCTTATTAATTCAGGATTGGAATTGGTAAATAAGTCACTAAGTTCAGATTGTCCTTTATGTAACCATAGTCATGATTCGTTTGAAAAACTATCTGAGAATATTTTATCTAATAAACTATTAGATAGTCAGTTGAAAATATATTTAAAAGAAAAAGTTGATCTAGAATCAAAAATAAATAGTCTAGTATTACAGCTGTCTTTTGATAAAGAAAAAATTGAGAAGAGTTTTTTTTCAATCAAACATCCTTATTTATCAGATTATAAAAACATACAAGATGTGATAGATAAATTGGACTCTGAAAGAAAGGTCAATCTAGAGAAACTGAATAGTAATCAATCTATCTCAGACAAGATTAATTTATCATTAGGTAGTTCAAAAACATTTGAAGATTTATCAATCAAAATACAAAATGATTTATCCGAAATAAATAACCAAATTTTAGAATTCTCAAATCAATTGATTAAAAATGATGAAACATTTTTAGAGAAAGAATCATTAATTAAATCAACTAAAGAAAAATTAGAAATTTCAGAACGCGACCTGCTAAAATATCAAACTTCCATTGAGTATAAGGGAGTTAGAGAGTATTTTGTTAATGAATTGGATACTAACAGGGGTGAAAAAACTATTCTATCAAAACATATGTCTAGTATTCAGCTAAACATCAATGATATAATAGTCAAAAAAGAAAATCTAAACAAATCTTTAGATGAGTTAAAGACGAAATCATCAAATTATACTTTATCCAAGGATGAGTACATAAAGAAAACTCAAGAAGTTAGTGATGCTAAAATTCTAATTTTGAGATTTTATGAGAGCTTTGAAAATTTTATACATTCGGAATTTGGTGTAATAATAAGTGACAAAGATAAATCTCAAATTGAAAAAGCATTTATAGATTTAATTGAAAGACAAAAGCAAGTAGGAAAGCAAGCTGAAACGAAAATTGAGAAATATAAAATTGTCAAAATTTTAAATGAAGCTTGCATAAAAGCAACTGAATCTAAAAAAGTACAAGATCGAATTAAAGAAATCACCAACAATCTAAAGGAGTTAGGTATTGCTGAGGAAGGATTGAATGCTGAAAAAGAAAGCCTTAAATCGTACCTAAAAGACACCATTGAATCTTATTTTTATACACCATTAATTAATGCCATTTATAGAAAAATTGATCCGCATCCCGATTACAGAGAAATTGAATTTGAATGTGATTTTGCAGAAAGCAAACCTAGATTACAGATTTATACAACTTCTCTTGATGAAAATGGAAATCAAGTAAAATATGTCCCTTCATTGTACTTTAGTACTGCTCAAGTTAATATATTAAGTTTAAGTATATTTTTGGCTCGTGCTTTAAAAACAGAGGATGATAAAGGAAAATCTGTGGATTGCATTTTTATTGATGATCCGATTCAATCGATGGATAGTATAAATATATTATCATTCATTGATTTGTTTAGGGGCATAGTGACATCATTGGGAAAACAATTAATTGTTTCAACACACGAAGAGAATTTTCATTTATTGCTTCAAAAAAAGATACCAAAAGAGCTCTTTAAATCCAAGTTTATAGAATTTGAAACATTTGGTAAGCTAAAACAGAACGATTTAATTTAACAAGAAATGGGTGATTCACAACTAAGTTTATTCAACGAAATCGAATGGCCAATTTTCAATAGTTTGGAAACTCATTTTCCCAATGATGAGTTTTCGGAGTTGGAATATAAGTCTGCACAAGGAGGTTTTCCAAATGATTTTTGGAAGACTTATTCTGCATTCGCCAATACCAACGGTGGATTTATCATATTGGGAGTGAAAGAGAAAAAAGGCATGCTTCAGTTGGAAGGACTTAATGCTAACAATCCCTCGCGCTCCGAAGTCTCCTGACTTCGGAGCGTTATAAACAATAAACTCCTATGCCAATTATTATGAAATTCGATTTACCTGATAATCCGCCGAATTCCCAAACTCCAAGTTTGAACACGATTTTATATAATTTAAAATCTATAGGATAACAATTGTATAAATCCAAACAAACCACAACAATACCAATATAAATGGAAACCAATAAACAATTAGACTTATTTGAAAACGGTGAATGGTCATTTTTGCACTCTGTGGACAATGCCTTTCCCAATAATGAATATTCAGAACTGGAATATAAATCAGCTCAAGGGGGCTTCCCCTCTGACTTTTGGAAAACCTATTCTGCTTTTGCTAATTCAAATGGCGGACTGATTGTTTTTGGAGTTTCTGAGAAAAAAGGAATCGTTTATATTGATGGTTTAGACGAGGACAAGATTAATGGTCTGAAGAAAATATTTTGGGACAAAATAAACAACCTTGATGCTGTAAGTTGTAATTTATTGAGCGATGATGATATTAAGATTGTCGAAGTTAAGGATAAAAAAGTATTGGTTTTTAAAATACCGAGTGCCAAACGCACTCAGCGTCCGGTACACTTAACACGCAACCCCTTTGAAAACACTTACAAAAGAAACCACGAAGGAGATTATAAATGTACCCGTGAAGAGGTAAGAAGAATGTTAGCTGATGCCGATACTACAATCCAACACGATAGTAGAATCTTGGAAGGCTTTTCAATGGATGATATCGACTTGAGCAGTTTAAAAAAGTACCGCCAGTTGTTTGCCGGAGCTAAGACATCTCATCCTTGGTTAGTATTGGACGACAAAGAACTATTGGAAAAATTAGGAGGCTACAGAAAAGACCGTGTTTCCAAAAAAGAAGGTTTAACCGTCGCAGGATTACTTATGTTCGGTAAATCGGAAAGTATTACCGATCAGGAATGCGTACCTAATTTTTTTCCTGATTTTAGAGAAATGCTTTCCAATGATCCTAATATCCGTTGGACTGACAGAATAATTCCTGATGGCACATGGGAAGCCAATCTTTTCCAATTTTATTTAAAAATATGGCCTCGACTTTCTTCCAGTTTACCTAAACCTTTTCAACTAAAAGATGGTGTCAGACAAGATGATACGCCTGCTCACATAGCCCTACGTGAAGCTTTCGTAAATACTTTAATCCATACAGACTATACCGCCCCGGGCAGTATTATTATTGAGCACAAAACCAATAGCTTCATATTTTCAAACCCAGGAACGCTATTGCTGTCAATACAACAATACTATCATGGAGGTATTAGTGAGTGCAGGAATCCTAATCTTCAAAAAATGTTCTTGATGATGGGAAGTGCCGAAAAAGCAGGTAGTGGGGTCAATAAAATCATGGCGGGTTGGGAATATGCTCATTGGAGAACTCCATATCTACAAGTAAATTCAAACCCTGACAGGTTAATTCTGGAATTGCCCATGTTTAGTATTATTCCTGAAGATACTTTAAATGATTTAAGAAGTATGTTTGGTCAGGAAATAGATGCCTTGGGGAAAGATGAACTGACTATTTTGGCCACCTGTCATATTGAAGGTGAAGTTACTAACAGTCGATTACAGTATATGATTGATCAGCATAAATCTGATATTACTAAGATCTTACAGGAGTTATGTAAACGGAACTATCTGCTCTCTGAAAGTAAAGGTAGATGGACTACATATCATTTGAACACTGACTTCTCCAAGTCTAATATGGATACCTCTGAAAACAAGGTGGACACTTCCTCTACTGATTTGATTGTCAGTTTGGATACAGAAGCCGTTGATTCTAAGGTGGACACCTCTAATACTAAGGTGGACACCTCCGAAATTAAGGTGGACACCTCCAGCATTAAGATGGACACTTCCGAAGCTGTTTTACCTAAAGAACGTTTGAAGAAAGAAGAATTGGAAGCCATCATATTATCTGTATGTAAAGATGAATTTATATCAATTGATGAGATAGCTAAATTGATTCACAAAGATGTGAAATACCTTAAAAACAAAATTATTCCGGCTATGGTCAAAGATGGCAAACTGGACAGATTATATCCTACAATTAATCACCCAAATCAAGCTTATAAAGCAGTAGTAAAATAGGTTCCATATTTTTAAAATAATTTAAATGAAAGTAGAAATTTTCATCAACGGCGAAAAATATTTAAATCACGTAAATACTTTAAGTAAATCATTTTCAAATGTGATAACCGAGAGTATCGAATATAAAGAAAATCTGGAATTACATCAGACAAAAGCAAATGAGGTTGCAACACTTATTGATATCTGTAAAAAAGATAATCTAGTTTTTATGATGGATAAACATGTTACTCTGGATATTGATTTTGCAAATAGATTAAGGTTATACGATATCATACATTGCGCTTGTCTGAAGCCCAAAACAGAACTCGGCGAAGTAATTAGAGAATTAATGATTGATAATTATGAACTAGTATTAATTAGAAGAAACTGGATCGAAACAGACTATTTGTCGTTAGATTTTGAAGCAATGATTTATGGAGAATCAAGCTATTTTCTTTCAGATATAATTAAAGGCAAAATTTAAAATCGGTAACTGTCAATGAGATCAAAAATAGAAGCATTCAGTCAATAAGAATTCCTTAGGGCACCACCTTCAAGCCTTAGTGCACCAGTTAAAACAGTTACTGCACTAAATCTAATTTCTTGGAGAAAACTTTAGTTTCAAATGAACCAACTTATGAAACTTTTAACCAAAATAAAAAGCTCACAATTTTAAAACCAACCAATAAAACCATATCGAGACCCATGCCTCAATTTTACACTGGAGAAGAACTCTCAAATAAATTAACCGATATAATCTGGAATGCTAAAAATGAATTATTAATTCTGTCTCCTTTTATTCATTTGGATGATTATTGTAAAGAAGTTTTTAAAAACTACAAACATGATCCGGATCTCGAAGTGGTTCTTGTGTTTGGTAAAAATGAACGGGAAGCCGGCAGGAGTTTAAATAAATCTGACTTGGATTTTTTCAAAGAATTCAAAAACATCATAATCATTTACTGCAAGGATTTACATGCTAAGTTTTATTCCAATGAAAAAGAGGCATTACTTACCTCTCTCAATCTGTTGGATAAATCTATGGAAACAAACATAGAATACGGTATTTATTTCACAAACTCATTAAGTCCTCTAGACAAATTATATACCGACACTGTTGGTTACACAAATGAAGTGATTAAGTCAAATCCATGTGTTTATGTAAAAAGACCTCGCTATAAAAAAGAATTCTTGGGATTAAAAAAAACCTATATCACATCGGAAGTACTTTGGGATGTGACGAATGAACTTTATCAAAACAAACGATTTACAGAAAAATTTTATTCAGACTTTGAAGGTGAAATAAACATCTCAAATGAATCAAAACCTCAAAAAGAAAAATTTCAGGAATCGAGAACAGAGGTTAAGAAAGAATACTTCAAAAAGAATTATAATGAGCCTAAATACATTCAAACAAGATTCAGTCAGCAAGAAGAAGGTTATTGCATAAGAACCGGAGAAACTATCCCATTTAATCCGTCACGACCTTTTTCATATAGGGCTTACCAAACCTGGGCAGAATTTGAAAACTGGAATTATCCTGAAAATTATTGTCACAGAACCGGTAGACAATCAAATGGCAGAACATCTATGGCTAATCCTGTATTGTATTAACAAACAATAAAACCGTAAATCATTCTGATTCTCCGAAGCTTCGATAAGGCGGTTTTGCAAACCTTGCCCGCTGTAAAGGCACAAAGCATACCTTGAAAAAACTTGAAACAATAACTATTAATCCCGTAAGTAACTAATCTATGAAAGCCAACGAACTCCAAATAATTAATTTTTTACAAGCCCCAAATGTCCAGTTTGTAATTCCGGTATATCAGCGAAACTACGACTGGAAAAATGCAGAGTGCAAAGAGCTTTTAAACGATATCATTTCGGTTGAAACAGAGAATAGGGGAACCCATTTTATTGGGAGTATCGTATTTATTCATGAAGGTACTTACAGCACTAACGAAGTCAAAGAATTGGTAATTATAGATGGCCAACAACGATTAACCACAATCAATATTCTGTATGTGGCATTGTACCGTTTTGCCAAAGAAACCAATAGAACTCAGGATTCAGATCGTTTGTACAATATGTTTTTGACTAATCAATATGTTCAAAAAGAATCAAGCAAGTTAAAACTAAAACAAACAGATACTAATTCATTGGCATTTAAGGCTATAATGCTGGGGACGCAAAATGAATTTGATACATTCTCAAATGTTATAGAGAACTACAACTTTTTTAGAAGTTGTATCAACGACGAAAATTTTGAATTGATTCTAAGAGGTTTAAATCGTTTAATATTTGTGGAAATCTCATTAGAAAGAGACAAAGACGATCCACAGCGTATTTTCGAAAGCTTAAATTCAACAGGACTGGATTTATCGCAATCTGATTTGATTAGGAATTTTATTTTAATGGACTTACCTCCAAAAGACCAAAACAGAATTTTTGAAACCATCTGGAATCCTATTGAAGAAAACGCAAAAGACATAGTAAAGCAAAGCTCGTTAGTTTCAGATTTTATCAGAGATTACCTGACACTTCGCACTAAGAAAATACCCAATAAAAATAAGGTATATGCTGAATTTAAAAACCTCTATACCAATAAAAAAGAGGATGCCTATCATCAGGAATTAGAAAATATAAAGTCATTATCAGTTCATTATAAAAAACTAGTCAACCCATCAACAGTATCAGATTCAAGCATCCGAAAAGAATTAGAATACATCAATCGTTTAGAAATAAATGTAGCCTATCCCTTTTTACTACAAGTATTTGAGGATGCGGAAAATGGTTTGCTTAGTAAAGAAGATTTAATAAAAGTTCTCAAGCTCATTCAAAGCTATGCTTGGAGAAGGTTTATTGTAGGTTTACCAACCAATGCTCTAAATAAAATATTTATGAGTCTGTATGCGGAAGTAGATACAGAGGAGTATTATGATTCTATTGCGAAAGTCTTACTTAAAAAGAAAGGAAGTGCTAAATTCCCTACCAATGAGGATTTAAAAACTGCATTAAAGGACAAGGATTTATATAACACTCAATCTAAAAACAGAAACTATTTGTTTGAAATGCTTGAGAACTATAACAACCGAGAACATGTCAATACCAATAATGAAAATATTACAATAGAACACATTTTCCCAAGAAATCCTAATGAGGATTGGAATACTGATTTATCATCGGAAGAATATTTTCTATTCAAGGAAAAACATTTAAATACGATAGGAAATCTTACCCTATCAGGCAATAATGGAGCATTAAGCAACAAATCTTTCTTGTCCAAAAAAGAAATGAATATTGGGGGTAACGAGCAAGGTTATAACTACAGCAGATTGTGGTTAAACTCTTATTTGAAATCATTGGACAGTTGGAATGTTTCAAATTATGAAGAACGTCTAAACATCATTTATGAAAGATTTTTAAAGATTTGGGAATTTCCGGATGTTATAATTTTTGAAAGTGACGATTCTACCGAGGAACAGAATATTTTTGACGCTGAAAACCCTAAGAATAAAAAATTGGAGTATTTCGTTTTTGAAAACACAACAATTGAAGAAGATACCATTGCCCAAATGTATTTTTATGTGATTAGAAATCTTTATGATAAGAATTCACAATTATTAGTAAATAATCAGGATGTATTTAAAACAACAAAACAAGCATCTGATTTCAGATCCCCTCAAGAAGTATTTAATGGCTGGTATATTGAATCTAATATAGACAGCAATACTAAGTTTGCCAGTTTGAAGAGATTGCTTACTTTGTTTGAAATGGAAGACGATTTATCAATCAAATACGCATCCGGAACAGATAGCGAGTCAGAACCTAATCGTTTTAATGTTAGAAAAAAATATTGGCAACAATTATTGCCATTAATAAATAATACATCCTTGTTCGCAAATGTAAGTGCATCAAAAGACCACTGGTTAGCTACAGGAGCTGGTATCGCTGGTGTATCATACAATCTTATAATAACAAAATCTCACATTAGGATAGAATTGGCTCTTTTAGCATCTAGCAAAGAAACCAACAAATTGTATTTCAAGAAACTCCTAAAAAACAGAGATACAATTGAACAAGCTTTTGGTGAACCACTAGTTTGGGAAGAACTTCCTGAAAATAAAATGAGTAGAATTAGAATTGACAAACAAGATGTGAGTATATTCAATGAAGCTGACTGGTCAAACATGAATGAATTTATGCTTTCCAACCTTCCAAAGTTTGAAAACGCATTCAGACCATTCATTAAAAATATTAAATAATTTATTTACAGTTATATTGAATGCAATAGGAAAGCAACACGAATATAGTATTTATGGGTATTACAAGGGAGAAAAGAAAAACCCCTATGAAAAACTTCTCGATGAAGCCGAAATAGATAAATCCCACTTGCCACCGCCAGAATGTATGAAGTATGAATACAATATCTCAAACGATGAGGTAGAAAGGTTAACGAAATGCAAGAATTTTTGGGGTTATGAAAGAATGTTTGCTAATGATTTTGATATAAACGGTTTTTCTTTTGATTATTGGAAAGAAAATTTGTCTTTCGCCAATTCGGTTGAAGAAATAAAAGGGGCATTTAATCCACCAGACCTTGATGAATTATTTAAGTTGTGGCTTTATCAATTACTATATCACATTTCAGATAAATACGAAATAGATTTTGGGACTGTAAGTGAATGGTATTGGAACAACAAAATCAAATAACTTGTATATTCCGACTCCAAACGGAGTTGATTTTCACTTAAACAAAAGGAAAATGCAAAAGATTGATTTTACCAAACTGAAAGGTTACGACCTTTTTTACTACTTCACGAACGACCACAACGATAAGGAATATTCGAGCGTCGTTGCCCTTCTTCAATACGTTTTTCACGACATGGACGAGTTGAGTGCGTTCCTCGAGAAGCTTTTAGGGAAAACAAAACGCTCGTTGTTGTTTATCTAGGCATAGAGGAGACAGACACCTCACAGCTTGAATATGTCGGAGTAGTCCCTGATGGTGGGTTATATATCAAATAACAAAATCTCCCATCTACGATTTGTTTGTCCGCTTTGTGGACCGTTGATTACACGGTTCGGAGATAAGTTCGGAGATAAGTTCGGAGATAAGTTGGAAAAAAATTACATTATCTAATCCTATTCGTATTTTCATCAATGCTTTTTTCCTTGTAAGCTGAATCTTTTACGTTTCCGAATTTATAACTTATTGACATTGAAATTTCTCTGGTATCAGTATAATAAATCCCTTTTGAGTAAATATTATTGATGGTAAAATCTTCGTCATAGTTCATATTCCTAAATACATCATTAAAACTTAAAGTGCAATCCAAATGCTTGAAGAAAGTTTTCGACAAGGCCATATTAATAATAAACATGGGGCTCCTTCTAAAAGCTCCTTCTTTTCTTTCCGTTAGTCCCCAACCAGTGATAGAAAAAATAAATTCTTTGGGTAATTTGAACATATTATTGGAGTAATAATACAAATATGGATTTGATGCGTTAAGTAGAGCAGAAGGATCTTCAATTTTATTTAAAATAACAGAAGCACTATTTGTTGAACTCCAAAACCTATATTCAAAAGGAAGTAAAAATTGTAAATTGAATCCCGACTCTTTTTCATAATTAATGGTACTGAAATGAATTAAGTTTTGCTCTTCATCATAAGAAAAAGCAAAGTACATTGGATCAGTTCGTTTGTAAAAACTCAATCTCACAGATTTCCCTTTGTACTGGAAATTTGTAGTAACCTCATCCGTAATTGTCGGATTTAAATTTAAATTTCTGGAGAAAACCAGGTAGGGATTTGTATAAATAGATACCTGACTTGTCGATGAATAATTAGGTCTTTCGATACTTTTGGCGTAATTGAAACTTATTGTTATTGTATTATCAATTGGAATATTATATTCAAGTTTTGGAAACCAATTACTGTAATTCTTATCTATCAAGAACGAATTTGCGGTCTCATATTTCCCTTTAATATTAGTGTTCTCAACTCTCAAGCCAAATGAAAAGGTTCCGCTTTTAATTTTCCCGGATAATTGAGAATATCCTGCAATGTTTTGTTCTTTATAATTGTAACCCGTGCCATTATTACTATTTGAAGTAAAGTCAATTACTTCAAAATCTGTATTAGAATCAGCCAACAAATACAGAGCTCCCGTTTCCCATTTTATTTCATTTTTACAGATTTTTTCCAAATCACTCCGGCCTGAAAACACATTTACCTTGAACGCTTGATTTCTGTTTTGTGTCAATTCATATTGGGTGTCATTATAATTGTTGTGGATTACACTATTCGATTTTTGATAAAAGCTGGAATATTGTAAACCTGTAAATAACTGAGCATCTAAACTCTTTAATTTTTTATTGTAATTAATAAAAGAGTTCAAATAATTTCTCTTCTCATCATTGTTGTTCAATGTGATAACGTTGGTTTTGTTACCATTTTCGGACATATGAGTATCGGTGATATTTTGATCCCTATCCTTTTGCATTTTTCCATTTAGGTTAAAGGATAAATAATCATCTTCATTGATCTGATGATAGATACCGCCTCCAAAAATAAATTGAGGTCTTTTAGTTGTGGATGTCGCAATAAAATCAGTATTTATTGCATTATCAGGTATTTCTAAATTATTGCCGATACTCTCCCATGGATTTAATTGATTGTAGTTAAAATTGGCTTTTACTTCCGTTTTATTTTTTTTAAATCTGGAATTTAAACCTAAATAATTATTGAATCCTTTTTTAAAGGAAGCTACTTCTGTTAGGCTATGTTCGAAGCCTTCTCTTTTGCTTAATTTTCGGCTAATCAAAATCACTACTCTTCCTTCAGCATCATATTTTGACGAGGGATTGTTTATTATTTCAATCGTCTTTATGTCTTCAATTGACAAAGAATTTAAATCATTCATCGTCCCTCTTTGGTTATCTATATAAATTAAAGGATTCCCCTTTCCAATAACGGTTATTGTTTCTTTATCGGGACTAATTTGGATAGTAGGAAGCTTTGCCAGTAAGTCAATTACGTTAGGGCTAGCTTTAAAATTAGAATTCGCAACATTGATTTTTACATTTCCGTCTTTACTAGAAAATACTTTAGTTTCTTTTTTGATTTTAATTTCATCCAAAGCTTTTGGGCTCTCCTGTGCGAAAACCAACTGTAAAGAAAAAATGGTGACTAAGATTATGATTTCGGTTTTGGACATATCAAATTAATTTGGCGCAAAATTGATTTGATAATTATTCACCGTAAGTTAATCGGCGGTTAATGCAAGGTTAAAAGTTTTATTACAAAATAATTATTCTAATTTTGAGCTTTTCTAACTCACAATGAAGCAAAAAATAAATCTTTTAATTGGCTTTTCGTTCCTGGTTTTGTTGGCTCTTATTGCAATACAATGCTATTTGGTAAAGACTTCTTATGATTATAAAGTAGAACAGTTTCACGCTGAGGTAAAAGAAAAGATTGCTAAAATAACAAACGATTATACCGACATAGATTCAACTATCGTGAATGGTAAAGAGGTTTATTATAAGCGACTGGTTAATAATTACGTTCAAAATAAAAATTCTAAATCTAAGCTTAAAAGTAAATTATTAGAGAACCCTTATCGTGCCGCGTTAACCCAACAATTAAAAAGAAAAATAGAGCGTGAATTTCCCAAAAGTGAAATTGATTTTGCTGTAGTTATCAATAAGTTGGTACTGTTAAGCAAGTCGAAAAAAACTGATACTATCTTTTCTGAAAAACCTATTATCGGGAATTCAATATATGGCAGTTTACCTTCACTAGAAAATGCCTTCTCGGTTAGAAATTATGTGGAAACTACAAGTGGATTCAGAGATTCAGATTACAAATTATTAGCTGATGAGACATTATTTGTTTCTGTAAAAAATTGGGAACAAATCATTTTAAAACGGATGGTCACGATTTTGGTTTTATCTGTATTCTCAATACTGATTTTAATTTTTCTGTTCGTAATTGCGATCAGCGCATTAATAAAACAGAAGAAGGTAAGTGATGTGAAAACCGATTTTATAAATAACATCACACACGAATTAAAGACTCCGCTAACCACTTTATCCGTTTCCACAAAGATTTTGGAAAGAAAGGAAGTCAAAGAAAATGAAGCTGTTTTTAATTCGATTTTAGAAACCATCAGTCGTCAAAATGTCCGTCTGCAGAACATTATAGATCAGGTGATGAATAACTCCTTGGGTTTTGAAGAAATCGAGTTCCAAAAAGAAAAAATCAATCCGAATTTATTATTAAAAACGATAGTGGCCGATTTTAATTTGGCTCATCCCAACGTTGAAATCAAATCAGATCTTATGATTAATAACCTCGAGTTGTTACTGGATAAATTTCATTTGACAACCGCAATTAATAATGTTTTAGAAAATGCGGTCAAGTACGGATGCCGAACGGTTTCAATTAGAACCTCCATAGAAAACAAACTCTTTAGTATAAGTATTCAGGACGATGGCATCGGAATTTTAAAAACCAAACAATCATTCCTTTTTGAAAAATTTTATAGAGTAGAACAAGGGAATTTACATAATGTAAAAGGTCTTGGTCTGGGACTTTATTATGTTAGCCAAATAATAAAAGCTCATAAGGGCTCTATTAAAGTTGTTAGTGATTTGGGTAAAGGAGCTTCATTTATTATAAGCATACCATCAATTTAATGACATGAAGAAAATACTTTTAGCCGAAGACGATTTCGATTTTGCCAATGTATTAAAACACTATTTAGAAATTCACGGATTCGAAGTTACCTGGGCAAAAGATGGTGAAGAGGCTTTTCAAACGTTCCAAAATCAATCGTTTGATATTTGTGTTTTTGATATAATGATGCCTAAAATTGACGGCTTCTCATTAGCCGCAAAAATCATTGAAATTAATCCTGAAGTTCCCTTTGTTTTTTTGACGGCAAGAAATCAGAATGAAGATAAAATCAAGGGTTTGAAATTGGGAGCCGATGATTATATCGTAAAACCATTTGAAGCTGATGAACTGGTTTTAAGATTGACCAATATAATCAAGAGATCCCAAAAAGAAACAGGATTAAAACCACTTCCAAACAAAATCAAAATAGGAAATTACTCTTTTGACAGTGCTCGACTTGAGCTCAAAATTGAAGAAAACACCCGACGATTAACAGAAAAAGAAACCGAACTGATTAACTTTCTTTTTAAACATAGAAACCAGCTGATAAAACGGGAACAGATTTTAAAAGCTGTTTGGGGAAATGATGATTTTTTCTCCGGAAGAAGTATGGATGTTTATATTAGTAAGCTGAGAAAATATTTTAATGAAGACTCCTCGATTTCTATTGAAAGTATCAGAAACGTGGGTTTAGAGTTTAAGGTTGAATAACTTTGCTATAATTACAAAACTACCATCAATTAGGAGTATCCAACTTTAATAATTCTATAAAAAATGGAGAAATCGATTCTTTTACATTGTATAACACCTGAGGAATTAAAACAAATCATTAAGGAAGTTCTTATCGATGAATTATCTGGTTTTAAAAATAATATTGGCACCAATGAGTCTGATGTTTTACTAACCCGTAAAGAAACTTGTGAACTGCTCAAAATCAATATGACTACCCTTTGGAATTGGACCAAAAAAGGGAAACTTATTAGTTACGGAATCGGTAATAGAGTTTATTACAAAAAAGAAGAGGTATTAAATAAGTTAGTCCAGTTCACCTAAATCTTATTAAAAATGAAGTTTGCAAAATTGTAATACCCGGAAAGATTATCTCCCCAAGTTTCATTTCCAAAAGAAAAGATAAGGTAAAAATCACGGGCAATCAAGCGGTCTCTCTCCGGTCGTTCGCTTTGTTCCGCTCGGCTGCTCCAGTCGGCCAGAACGTTTTGTGGAATTATTATTTCCAGGTGCCTGAGCTTGTCGAAGGCAGCTTATCGAAGGCCTCCGTTCCGCAGTCCGCTCGTCAGCATAGCGTCAGCCCGCCCCGAAAAAGGGCAGGCTGCCACTACACCTCCTCGCCCTCGTCTTCACACGCTCACTCCCTGCGTTCGGCGGGGCTACTGCATTCGCATACCGCCTCATTCATTACGCTTCACTCCACGTGCCGGTTTCGCCCCGAAAAAGGGGCTACACCGTCACACTCCGTTCCGCTCCATTCATTCCGGCAGTATTTGCGTCTGCCGCCCCTTAGTTTTTCGGCGGTTGCTCGGTAGCCAGCCGGTGCGCGTGGCTCCGCTATCGCTTTGCCCTTGGATAAGGAACACTCCGGCGGAACAGAAGCATTTTGATAACCTGACAATTCAGCATCCATAACCAAGTTGATTTGTAATCGGAAGAATATCCGCCTCCGTTGACTTTTTGTTCGCTGCCGTCAAACGCACACAGTCCCTTCTCTCCACTTCGCCACAGAAAATATAGGTTCTAAAGAAAGTTGATTCTGTGGCTCCGTTTCGTTCCCGGTCCTGTGGCGGCTGGCTACGGCCGCAACACCGCCACTGCGCTCCTCGGAAAAATAATAATCTCCGCTATCGCTACGATTATTATTTTCCTGCGGTGCTTGGGGGTGTTTAACACGAGAGGTATCGAAGTAATCAAGAAAAATTGTGGGATAAGGAAGTAAAAGAAAAGGTAAAACGAGAAAGTCCCGTCCCAAAAAAAATAAAAAAAAGAGAGCAAAGTTAAGCGGAAGGATTTCAAAAAAGCCAGTTCAAGCCCTACGGGTTTTTGAAAAAATCTCCACCCTTACATTTTCAATTCAACTTCAGATTCAACGATGAGGTTGCAGTTCCAGAACAAAGCATAGGGGTAGTATTTTTTCAAAAAAACTGCTTTTTTGAACCTTCCACTTGAAGAAATGGCTTTCTTTTTTTCTTTTTTTTCTTTTGAAAGATTTTAGTAAGGAACTATTTGGTTAACAATTGTAAACTTTAGAACAATGAGAATAAATAAATGAATCAATCCATTTATTTGTGAGGGAAACAATTAAATTTGTAATCTCTGAATAAAAATTTACGAAACAAAATGCGCAAAAACTTTCCCCTATCATGCCATTTCGGAACAAAAGAGGTTGAAATATTCGGATATAAACAAGTTAGCAGCAATATTAACAACAAAATCTCAACAAAATTACTTTGGAAGAATTCGTAAAATATTTTTTAAGTTTTTTTAAAACAAAAGATGGTAAAAAAAATTATCTCGGTTTATTACTTATAATATTATTGATTTTAGCAATCAATTCTTTTTTTGGATTTAGTGACCAATATAAATTTGAAAAAAAAATAGAAAACCTAAAGAGTATAGAGAATCTTTTACTGGATAAAAAATTAGATAAAAATGTTGCCACATATTTAGAAAACAAAAGGGACGATATTATCACGGAAATTAAGTTTAATGAAAATGAGATCTATTTAACCTCTCAAAAAGAGGTAAAATACTTTCTTGATTTTAGAAAATTTCCTATAATTCATTATTTGAGTTCTTCTTGGCTCTTTATATTTCTAACTATATATTTCCCTATTAGTTTATCAAGAAGAAATACCATTTTACCAGGAACTTTTTTTGCTTCAAGACTTTTGACGATTTTGGTAATGTCACTAACGGTTTATGTATTGTCAATTTTATATGCTAGTCTGCTAGAATTAGCACCTGTTTTTTCCTATAAAAGCCTATGGATTAATTATGTCTTTAACTTTTTTTCAATTTTTCTGATTGTTTTTTTGTTGTTTTTTAGTTATCAGTTATTGAATTACGGAATTAATCATGCGGAATTCGAGAAAGAAAAAACCACTGAAGATTTTGTAAAAGAAAACAATGACCCTTTTAAAAATTCGGCGTTAGGAGAAGTTATCGGTGATAAAAATCCCCTTTTGTGGGCAGGAGAAATAGTAAGATATAATTTCAAAGAAAATAATACCTTATTTAATATTTCGCTTAGTATTTTTTTATTACTCTTTACTTTATTTACCTTATTTTCATTTTGCTATACCACTTATCATTTAATAATAAAATACTGCTGCTAACAGCACATTTGCTCAATTGCTGGTTTGTTCCCGCCGGAAGTGATTTTTTCAAAACAAATTTTATCTTAACCGGGAGAACTCGATTCCAAAAGACCGCAACTGAGCAAATCTGCGGAACGTTAGCGGCAAGGCAGAGAAGCTATTGTGTATACGAGAAACTAAAATAATTAATTATGGAGTATAGTTTTACAGTACCTAATCATAAAGAGCATCTCACAGTGCAAATTGATGGTTTCATATATCAATGTGGATATAGATTCAAAACAGAAAGAACCCCCGCAGGAATTAAGTATTCTTGTCAGTTCAATAATGAAGAAACCAAAAATGAATTTGACAAAGGGTTAAGCGACAATGTTCCTGAACTTTGGCGAAATGAACAGTAAAATTAACCCTATTTAATGTTGTTTTTTTACCTTTATACTTGCAATAAATCAAAACATCATGGAAGATTATCAACTAACGGTACCTCACGAATTCGAGGCGTTTCACTTGGGAATTGAGTTAACTATTATGAATATACAAGATAATTCAGAACCGATATTTACAACCAAAGAAACAAAAGACGCGACAATTTACTTTATTCCATTTGAGGAAGAAGACAAAATGTATGCTTTTGATAAGGAAATTAGAACAAGTATGCCATATCTTTTTAAATCTTAGCTTGGATTAAAAAAGAGTACAACTGACTATTTAAGATATGCCCAGCCCGTTACAAGATATTTGAGCATTTGGCTAAATTTAAAGATGGTTTTGTACTTGGAAAACTTGTGCAACTGGAAAAAACTCGCCTCTTTAATCCCAAACATCTTGTAGCGCCAGGACGTTAAATACAAAAAAAGCCTGATCACAGATCAGGCTTTTTCATTCTCCGGAAAAGGTTACCAATCAAAACCGGATTATTTATTATTAAATTTTGTCAACCACTTTAAAAGAAGCGATACAGTAAAGCTCACTATCGCTCCCACAACCGCTAAGATAATTGTTTTTAAAATATCTTCAGAAAGAATGTTGGGTACTATACTCAGCAAAGTTCCTGATGCAGTCGCTGTTCGGAGGGAAGTTTCTGTTTCCATAATCACCCAGAATTTATTTCAGAATCTTCATCCCGATTTTCAATTTCATCTCGTTGAGGTTCGTTCTCGGTCCCTGAGCTTGTCGAAGGTGCAGATGGTTCAACCGCAACAGTCATTTGACTTACCGCCGATAGAACTCCGCCCGCTACCGCCATATACCCCGCAACACTAACCATCACTGCGGGCAAAACTACTGGAGCAGCAATTACGCTTCCGCTAATTCCTAATAATGCTAATCCCAAACTTCTCAGAACTTTAAAAAACTTTGGCGTTGGCGCCTTCACTCTTTTAATCACATTCATAACCAAACTATTTAAGATTCAACAATCAATTCAACACTTTCGTTTTTATCCAGTGCTTTGTAAACCAAGTTCTTCAAACTTATAAAAGCTTTTCTCGACATCAGTCCTAATCCCGGACCCGAAAGTTTCGTCACCGGAGCTATACAGCCGTTCAATTCTAAAAGTGCATTGTTGGCCGGATGAAACAGTATCAAATCTCTGTTTGGCACTCCCGCAATTTCCAAATGCCATTTGAACTTTTGGCTATAGCGTTTCCTGATAAAATATTTCCCCTCCGGAATGCAGGAAACTCTCCTTTCATTATTCTTCCAAGGCAATTCAATTGTATTACAAATCGTTTTGCCCTCACACATGAGTTTTCCGTTTGTCCCGTCGGGGAAATAAGTTCTTGTTAACCAGATAACCATTATACGACGACAACTCCGGTATCAACTTTCACAATCGCCAATGGGTTGTATGCACCGTTTTTCAAAGGATACATCTGCCCATTAACCTCTTGGTAGAATTCCATACCTACAACCAAAAACATCGGTTTGGTACTGTTAGGAGTCAACTCATTAATCTGAGGAAGAGCCGGAATTGAAGTGAAATCCCATGGTATAATATCCGAAGTGGTTTGATCTGCCACAAAAGTTTCGTTTTCAAAATCAACTTCAGCGCCCGCAGAAATGAGTTTGAAATGCGTGGTTCCCGATGGTGCCGCAATCAAGTTCCCGGGAACAAACTCTTTAAAGTTTACTCCGATCTCTCCTGATACGCGGTCAATTCCTATTTCATATGGTACAAATAAACTCGCTCCCAGTTTCCCTGCGATATTAAATTCAAACCCGGTAAGCAATTCAGCTTCTCCGTCAATCACATTTCGTAAACCACGCTCGCTCGTGCTGTCTGCCTGAATCACTTTCACCATTGCCTGAGTCAATCGGCTCACCATTTTGCTGTCAGATGAATTCATCAGCAACGTACGAAATGCCGTGCGCAATGTTTTACCCGCCTTGCCAGCCCTTCCAAACTCAGAACCATTTTCACGCGTTCTTTGAAACGCAGGGTCATTCTTGATTCTACTGGCGTCAATACCGCCCTTTTCTCTCGCCAAATGACCGTCCTGCGTTTTGTAAAAAGTAATATCTCCGATAGTACCTTTCAACTTGATAATCCCTTTCTGTCTTGCCATAATCTCTTTCCTTTAAATTAATATTCAAACCGCCGTTCAATACAGGTTTGCTAGCTTGACATCAAAATTCTAAAAATCATTGTCCGTAACAAAATCAGCCGTTCCTTACAGGCACAAGCACACCGCTTTGTTCCGAAAAAGAACAAATAGGCCTGCCGTATTTTTAATTATTTTTGTAGAAATCAAATAGCTCAGAGGCTAGTCAAAGCCTAATCAAAGCTATAGATAGAGTATGAATTTGTAATTTAGAAAGTATGATAGCCAACAGAAGAATGTGCATCTACCCAAAAGATATTCAAAGAATAACCGGCTACTCCGAACGCTTTGGAAGAAAACTATTAAGTAAAATCAAGAAATCATTAAATAAAGAACCTCATCATTTTATTAGCGTAGATGAATTCTGTTCCTACACAGGATTAGGCAAAGATGAGGTTGCTCAGTACTTAATTGACTAATTCTCTCACTCGTACGATTTCAAAGTGAATCAAATTTTATTGCATTACCCTAATTAAATTTGAGCTAATTTGCATCAATTTAACTTCAAACTTTTCTGCTTTTTGTATTTTTAAGTACGTTCTGAAGTTCTTCAAATCACGGTAAATCATTCAAAATTAAATGAGAGTTAAACGGTGAGTTGATTTTTAACGCACTTTGTAAATATCAGTATTTACAGTGGTTCATATAGTTAGGGTGGAATCCTGCCACCCCGACAAAAGTCCTTTCTGAATTACAGAAAGGACTTTTTCTTTTTACTACCTTATCATTTAAGCTCACCAAAATTCCGCAACCTTTAGAGTCTTTAATTCAATATTTTTTTACCTAATTTTGTCCGCTGAATTTGGAGGACTTTCTTCTGTTTGTGAAAATCAAGACAAATGGAATCCTTCGAATAATAACGATTCAAAACAAAAAGTATTCAACTAAAACAATGAAAAATCCCTTTAAAAAAGTCGTCGAAAAAAATCCAATGCTTCGCTTCTTAGGCAATAAATATGTTTTGGTGTTGCTGTTGTTTACTGTTTGGATGCTTTTTTTAGATAATTACTCCTATCTCGATCACCGTATTTTGGATATCGAAATTAATGAGCTTGAGGATAATAAAGAATATTATCAGGGTGAAATAGAAAGGGATCAAAAAAGCATAAATCAGCTGAAAAACAGTAATCAGATTGAGAAGTACGCCCGCGAAAAATACTATATGAAAAAAGATAGTGAGGATATTTATATCATCGAATTTGAAGGGGAAGAATTAGATAAAGCTGAGTAATGGTCAGAATTTAATTTTGATATGAAAAACGCCTTTTTTTTCCTGGTTCTTACCTGTTTTTTTATCTCAGAACTGAAGGCCCAATCAGGTTGCAATGATCCGATGGCGACCAATTACAATAGTTCGTTAATTATTAACGATGGAAACTGCAAATATCCCTCTGCCTCGATTGCTCCGATTTCATCTTATCTTTTAGATTCCGCCTTAGCAGAATCATCCGGTTTAATTGAGTGGAACGGATATTTATATACTCACAATGATAATTCGGACACCCATATTTACCAATTGAATAAACCTAATGGTAAAATTGTAAAGACAATTCCATTGCCGGGTGTAAAAAACGTCGATTGGGAGGAAATTTCACAGGATGAAAATTACATCTACATTGGTGATTTTGGAAATAACGCCAAGGGTAACAGAACCGACCTTAAAATTTATAAAGTCGATAAAAGTTCTCTCTTGACGACACCTGTTATTGAAACCATAAACTTTTCCTATTCCAATCAGACTGATTTCACAGCAAAGCCGACCAATAAAACTGATTTCGACTGCGAAGCTATGATGGTTACTTCAGATGTAATTCTATTATTTACCAAACAATGGGTCAGCAATAAAACTTCGATCTACAAACTTCCCAATACTCCCGGGACTCATGTCGCAAATCTGATTACGACAATAGATGTTTCTGGTTTGATAACAGGAGCGACGGTCAAATCTGATTTTCATTTGATTGCACTTTGCGGATACAGTAAAATGCTTCGTCCTTTTATTTATCTTATTTATGATTATAAGGACACAGATTTTGACGCTTCAAATAAAAGGAAAATCAATTTTTCTCCAAATTTCCATCAGGTTGAAGGTATTGCAACTGTGGATGGACTTGAATATTTCCTTATTAATGAAAAATTCAAAAGATCTCCCTTTTTTAAAAAGCCACAAAAATTACATAAACTCTCACTCGCTCGCTATTTAGGTAATTATTTAGGCCGGTATCAGCATTAAATAGTTATTTCGGACCTCAATATTCGTTATTCAACATTCAAAATTTTGAAGTTCGAATAACGAACAACGAATGTAGAATTTTCAACAATCGAAGTTCAAAGTGTGGGATTTGAAGTTCAGAGCTGCATCGAACAAGCTCGGAGCCGCTTCAACAGAGTTCAGAACTGCTTCAATCGAGCTCGGAGCTGCTTCAATTGAGTTCGGAGCTGCTTTAATCGTGTTCGAAGCTGCTTCGATCGAGCTCTGAGCTTATTCGAACAAGCTCGGAGCGTCTTCGAATGAGCTCAGAGCTTGTTTTGCTAAAAAAAAAGATTGTACAGTGCGCACAAAGATGTGTACGGCGCGTACAAAGATATGTACGGTGCGTACAAAGGTATGTACGTGCGTGCAAAAGATGCTGTTGACGGGGCTTACAAATTGATTGATTCCTTCGGAAAAGTAATAAAAGGAGAAAAATTAAGCAGCAATTCCATACATTTAGCCCGAATTTCAAAAAGGGTATATTTTTTAATATTTCCTAAAATGAAAGAAACATTCAAAATAATAAAACAGTAATCCTAACAACTGATAATGAAAACCGAGTTATTTTCTGAATTTAATGGTGTCAGCTCCAAACAATGGAAGCAACAAATCCAGTTTGAACTAAAAGGTGCCGACTATAACGAAACCCTTGTGTGGAATTCGCCCGAGGACATCAAGGTTAGGCCTTTTTACCACAAAGACGAATTTTCGAAGACTCTTGAGGTAAACACCCCGGCAACTGAATTCAAAATCTGCCAAAATATTTTTGTTTTCGATATTGAGAAATCAATCGAGAGAGCCTTAGATACCATAAATCGAGGGGCTGAAAGCATTCGCTTTACCATAGAAAACGAATCGATTAATGTTGCATATCTTTTAGAAAAATTGCCTCTGGATACTATTCCTGTTTATTTCAACTTGAAGTTTCTTTCGGCTGATTACATCAAAAAAATTGATGCTATCGCAAAAGAAAAAAATGCATCTATCCATTGCCTGATTGATCCTATTGGGCATTTGGCAAAAGATGGGAACTGGTTTGCAGGTTCAGAGAATTTCGAAGTACTTAATCAGCTTGCGAAAGAAGTCGTGAATATTTCTCTTATCAGTATTGATGGGACTTTGTATCAAAATGCAGGAGCCAATATGGTTCAGCAGATTGCTTATACTTTGGCACATGCCAATGAATATTTCAATAAAATCAACACTTTCAATCAACCGATTGTACTTGAAGTTGCAGTTGGGACCAATTACTTTTTTGAAATTGCCAAACTGCGTGCCCTGAGAATACTTTTTAATGTTGTTGCAAAAGAATATGGCATTACTCAGGATTGTCTCATCTTGGCAACGCCAACAAAACGCAACAAAACATTATATGATTACAATGTAAATCTATTGCGTACCACCACTGAATGCATGAGCGCCATTTTGGGAGGAGCTGATGTGGTTTCCAACCTTGCTTATGACGCTTTGTATCACAAAGACAATGAATTTGGTGACAGAATTGCCCGCAATCAGTTATTGGTTCTAAAAAATGAAAGCTATCTCGATAAGGTAAACAACCCAGCTGACGGTAGTTATTATATCGAGAACCTGACTCAGCAATTGGCAGAAAAAGCATTGGCTTTATTCAAGGATATTGAAGACAATGGAGGCTTTTTAAAACAATTGAATGAAGGAACAATTCAGAGAAAGATTCAGGAAAACGCTCAAAAGGAACAGGATTTGTTCAATTCCGGTAAAGAAGTTTTATTGGGTACCAACAAATACCCGAATTCGCATGATCGTATGAAAGACGATTTGGAATTGTATCCATTTGTAAAAATCAATCCGAGAAAAACTTTGATCACTCCAATCATCGAAAAACGTTTGGCTGAAAAAATGGAACAGGAGCGATTGGAAACGGAAAAAGCAGTTCATAATTTATAAAAAGCAATATTATGGAAGCGATAAGACAATTTGTAACTGTAAAAAATCATCAAATCAATATCACTTTGCCGGATGATTTTGATGCAGAAGAAGTAGAGGTAATCATTCTTCCTTCTTCAAAGGAGTATCAAATTCCACAATGGCAAATTGACGAAGTGAGGGAAAGAACAGAAAAATATTTAAAAGATCCTTCTTCGGCTAAAGACATTGATTCGTTTTTAAAAGAATTTGAAGGTGAATTATAAGGTTCTAATTCTAGAGGAAGCTCAATTAGAATTTAAAGAAAGTTTAGATTGGTACAAAAACATTAATCCAATTCTCTCCAATAGATTCACAACTTCTTTTAAAAAATGCATTTTCTTGATAAGACGAAATCCTTATCAATTTCAGATTCGATACGAAAATGTGAGAGTGATTTTATTAGAAAAATTTCCTTACTTGATTCATTTTAGTGTAGAAATAGAAACAATACAGATAAAATCTCTTTTTCATACTTCAAGAGACACAACAAAATATCCTAAATAACAGTCATTTTAAAAAATGAGAAAAGACATTCAATATATAACTCTTGACGGAATTGCGAAAACTGAAAAGCAACCGTCAACAGACCGATTCCTGACTGCTGAAGGAATAGAAGTAAAGCCAACATATTCAGAACAGGATATTGAAAACTTAGAACATCTGGATTTTGGTGCCGGGTTTGCGCCTAATTTGCGCGGACCTTACGCTACAATGTACGTTCGTCGTCCGTGGACCATTCGTCAATATGCCGGATTCTCTACGGCAGAAGAGAGTAACGCTTTTTATAGAAGAAATCTTGCTGCAGGGCAAAAAGGACTTTCAGTGGCTTTCGACTTGGCCACTCACCGCGGTTATGACTCAGATCATGAAAGGGTAGTGGGAGATGTTGGGAAAGCAGGTGTTGCCATTGATTCGGTGGAGGACATGAAAGTACTTTTTGACCAAATTCCTTTAGATGAAATGTCGGTTTCCATGACCATGAACGGTGCTGTGTTGCCGATCATGGCTTTCTATATCGTGGCTGCCGAGGAACAGGGAGTGAAACCTGAGTTGCTTTCGGGAACCATTCAAAATGACATCCTGAAAGAGTTCATGGTGCGTAATACTTACATTTATCCGCCAACTCCTTCGATGAAAATCATTGCCGACATCTTTGAATTTACCAGCAAGAAGATGCCGAAGTTTAACTCTATCTCTATTTCAGGTTACCACATGCAGGAAGCAGGAGCCACTGCTGATATTGAGTTGGCTTACACTCTTGCCGATGGTTTGGAATATATCCGAACGGGATTGGCTACCGGAATGAAAATCGACGAATTTGCTCCCCGACTTTCTTTCTTTTGGGCTATTGGGATGAATCATTTCATGGAAATCGCAAAGATGCGTGCCGGAAGAATGATTTGGGCAAAATTGTTAAAGCAATTTAATCCTAAGGATGAAAAATCATTGGCTCTCAGGACCCACTGCCAAACAAGTGGTTGGAGTTTGACAGAACAAGATCCTTTCAACAACGTGGCACGTACGGCTATCGAAGCTGCTGCTGCTGCCTTTGGAGGAACTCAATCATTGCACACCAATGCATTGGACGAAGCGATTGCTTTGCCGACTGATTTCTCTGCCCGCATCGCCAGAAACACTCAGATTTTCCTTCAGGAAGAAACTAAAATCTGCAAAACTGTTGACCCTTGGGCAGGAAGTTATTATGTAGAAAGTCTAACTGATGAAATTGCTCAAAAAGCTTGGGCTTTAATCGAAGAGGTTGAAGAGTTAGGCGGAATGACCAAAGCCATCGAAGCGGGAATTCCTAAACTAAGAATCGAAGAGGCTTCTGCAAGAAAGCAAGCGCGAATTGACAGCGGTCAGGATATAATTGTTGGTGTCAACAAATACCGTCTTGAAAAAGAAGATCCGTTGCATATCCTTGATGTAGATAACCAAATGGTTCGTAAGCAACAAGTCGAGCGATTGGCACAAATCAAAACTGACAGAGACTCTGAAAAAGTAAAACTAACTTTGGACAGACTTATTGCAGCTGCAAAATCAGGACAGGAAAATTTACTTGAAATTGCTGTTGAGGCTGCTCGCTACCGTGCTACTTTGGGCGAAATCAGCGATGCTCTTGAAACGGTTTTCGGAAGATACAAAGCACAAATTAAATCTTTTAGCGGCGTGTATAGTAAAGAAATTAAAAACGATGAGAGCTTTGAGAAAGCCAAACAATTGGCTGATCAGTTTGCTCAAACAGAAGGCCGTCGTCCGCGTATCATGATTGCCAAAATGGGGCAGGACGGACACGATCGTGGTGCAAAAGTAGTTGCAACAGGTTATGCGGATGTTGGTTTTGACGTAGACATAGGTCCATTGTTCCAGACTCCGGCTGAAGCAGCCAAACAAGCTGTTGAAAACGACGTGCATATTTTAGGGGTTTCCTCGTTGGCCGCGGGGCACAAAACTTTGGTTCCTCAAGTGATTGAAGAACTGAAAAAATACGGTCGCGAAGACATTATGGTTATTGTTGGTGGGGTTATTCCTGCTCAGGACTACCAATATTTATTCGATGCCGGAGCTGTCGCGGTTTTTGGTCCCGGAACTAAAATCAGCGATGCAGCCATTAAAATCTTAGAGATTTTATTGGAGGAATAGCAGAAACAAACAACCGGAAAAGTAAATAAACAGTTGATTTAATTTTTAAATAATAACCATATGAAAATTTTATATTCAATGATCTTATTTGGGTGCGGTATCGCAATGAATGCCCAAAATGTAAACTTGACGGCCGAAGTTTCTAATATTACCAGCACTAAAGGAAATATCAAGGTATCCCTTTATAATTCTGAGGATACATTCCTGAAGAAACCTTTTAAGATAGTTAATGCAGAAATCAATTCAGGTAAAGTAAAGGTGGTTTTTAAGGGAATTCCTAAGGGTGTTTATGGTGCTTTTGCCTATCAGGACGAGAACAGTAACGGCGAGATGGATACTAACATAGTAGGAATGCCAACAGAGCCGGTTGTTTGTTCAAACAAAGCCAAAGGTTTTATGGGACCTCCTAAATTTGAAGATGCTAAATTCGAAGTAACTAAGGATTCTAAAATTGAATTGCCATTTAGTGGCAAGAAACATTAATAAGTATTTTTTTAAAACAAAAAAGCCTGTAAATATCATTGTTTACAGGCTTTTCTGTTATTTTTTCTATGGTCTTAACCCCATCTCTGACCCAATTCAGCCAAATTTGCATTCATCAGATCATCAGGAGTCATCGCAATCCTGAATTCGCAATGAGCTTCAAAATGTAAAAACCAAGGTTCTGAAATGGCAGGAACAGTCGATGCATCCGGAATTTCAACAACCATAACTGCGGCACGACAACCTTCTAATTCTGTAAAATAAATACTCTCCGGCATGGTATCATCAATAATCTTTTTGATGATGTCGCCGGCTTCGCCACTTCTGATAAGTGAATTGAACGGTTCAATAGGACAGATAACATTAATAAGCATTCTCATTGCATTTGAATTTAAAAGTTAATAATGTTAAATATAGTAAATGAGGTTGTTAGCTAATGCAAGGGTTAGTTATTAACGTGAGAAACATTTCGGGCAATGTCATTAAGTTAAGATGTTCATGCAAGCCAATCAGCCTCGTATAGCTACAATTGTAGCCTTCCATAATGAAAGTTGGAAGAAACCATACACAACAGTAACTTTCTATAATTAAAGTTAGAAGAAACAAGACAAGATTTGATTATTTATAATTAAAGTTAGAAGAAATCAGACAAGATTTGATTCTTTATAATTAAAGTTAGAAGAAATCAGACAAGATTTGATTCTTTATAACAAAAGTTAGAAGAAACCAGACAAGATTTGATTCTTTATAACAAAAGTTAGAAGAAATCAGACAGAATTATAACTTTCATAAACAAAAGTGTCTGATTTTTTGTTGTTTTTGAATATGTAGCACCGACATTGGGCTGTTTGCTGAAAAAGAACTAACTAATAAAAACCACAGCCTCTTGGTTGAATGAATAGGGCAAACACGGACATCTTAACTTAATGACATTGCGCTTCGGGGCAGAAATCTTCCTTAGATTATCGGAAGTACATCTGGCAGATTAAAACAAATCTTACAGAAATGGAGCTGATAATTATTTTTACATATATTTATTTTTCTAAAAATAATACTATGGATTTCTCAGCAAAAATGCTTCGTGACGATGCCCTGGTCAATAAAGTTATAGTGGTAACCGGTGGAGGCAGCGGCCTTGGCAAGGCAATGACTCAATATTTTCTGGAATTGGGAGCACGCGTAGCCATTACTTCCCGTGATTTGGATAAACTGCAAAACACAGTAACAGAATTAGAAGCCCAAACCGGTGGAAAATGTCTGGCTGTACAATGCGACGTTCGAGACTATTCGCAGGTGGAAGCCATGCTGGAGACTGTTCTGAAAACCTTCGGACAGGTAGATGTTTTGCTCAACAATGCGGCAGGAAACTTTATTTCTCCTACAGAACGCTTGTCTGCCAATGCCTTTGACACCATCATAGATATTGTTTTAAAAGGAACCAAAAACTGCACACTTGCTTTTGGCAAGCATTGGATTGACAGTAAACAAAAAAACTCCACCATTTTGAATATAGTAACCACTTATGCCTGGACTGGTTCGGCTTATGTTGTGCCTTCGGCCACTGCCAAAGCGGGTGTTTTGGCAATGACCAGAAGTCTGGCCGTGGAGTGGGCCAAGTACGGCATTCGCAGTAATGCGATTGCACCTGGGCCATTTCCTACCAAAGGGGCTTGGGACAGGTTATTGCCGGGAGACTTAAAGGATGAATTCGATATGGCAAAGAAAGTTCCCTTAAGAAGGGTTGGTAACCATCAGGAGTTGGCCAACTTGGCTGCGTATCTTGTTTCGGATTTTTCGGCTTACATAAATGGGGAAGTCATCACTATTGATGGCGGCGAATGGCTACAGGGCGCCGGACAATTCAATATGCTGGAGGCGGTTCCGGAAGAATTATGGGATCAATTGGAGATGATGATAAAAGCAAAAGGGAATAAGTAAATTCAATCCAAAACAGATAATTTAAGAAGTTAGATTTGAGTATTCGAATCTAACTTTCTGTTTTTAAGAAGACTCATTTTGCCATATAATTATTGGTTCTTAGGTTGATTTCAAACTTTCGGACTTTGTTAACAACTTAGATTTTCATAAACCATTTTAAATTGTAATTTTACCGCCTAAAATTGAAAAGATATAATGGGTAAAATCATTGCAATTGCGAACCAAAAGGGTGGTGTTGGGAAAACAACAACTTCTATAAATCTAGCCGCTGCTTTAGGGGTTTTAGAGAAAAAAGTATTACTTTCCAGCACAGTGGGATCCGAAGCTTGGAATTCACGTGACTTGAAGTCGCGGC